>Ga0080013_1000535_pt1 | contig 53991 bp, 67 predicted proteins | sample ETNvirenome_6_85_FD_69236 | JGI IMG/M metagenome (GOLD analysis project Ga0080013, IMG submission 69236) | Marine viral communities from the Pacific Ocean - ETNP_6_85 (SPADES assembly) (version 2) | ecosystem: Environmental > Aquatic > Marine > Oceanic | place: Pacific Ocean | collected 2013-06-19
AATTTCGACATCTTATAATTATTCTATTAATTATATTTATATTAATAGGGTGTGACTCTGGTTGGGCTGTTTGCGGCTGGGAGGTGAAGTGAGTGAAAAACCAGATACCGCCAGAAGTTATAGAACTACTATCATTGATGACAATGCTGTTGTTAGCCTTAACCTTAAATGGATGGGTCAAATTATCATACTTGTTGGTATGCTTGTATATGGCTACTGGAGGATTGAGACAAGGATTGGAAATTTGGAAAAGAATTTTGAAGAAGCAAATACTAAAATTCAAGAGCTTGTTGCTAAGCACATAGTAGATGAAGAGGCTAGGTATGCTCAAATGGAAGAAGATTTAAAGTGGTACGAAAAAAATATAAATCCATTCGCAAAGAAAAAGAAAAAATAAATACTATATTTTATCTCATGGGATATGATTTAAAAGAAATGCAAGAATTAACAGTTCTTTTTTGGGAAAATAGGATGTATAATCCAACTATAAAAATGGCAGAGGCTTAGATGGATTTTATGGCACTATATGGCGAAGCGGGAATGATTGGAGTAGTTGGAGCTATGTTTGTATACCTTGTTGTGCAGATGTCAAACAAGGCGGCTAAGCAACAAGAAACATTAGAAAATTTAAAAGTAGAGAATAAAGGGCAGAGTGAAACTCTTGAAAATATGGAAGGCATGATAATAAAATTAATTGGCAGATGGAACTCTAGTGATGATAAATTAGATAGAAAGTTTGATGCTATTACAAAGGAGATTAATGACCTTGACAACCAAGTTTCAGAATTAAAAGGCTCAATGAGCAGAATCAATGGGAGGCATTAAGGTAGATATGAAATTTGTATTTAATGTGATAAGCTTATTAGGTGCAATAGGATGGGGATGGTATCAAATGGAATTAAGAATTACTGCTCTTGAAATGAAAATTGAACATAATGAAAAAATAGCATTACTTAGAGATGAGATAATGGATATAAAGAACAAATAATATGGATTATGAACCAATAGATAAGTATAGACTTGATATAAAAGAAAGACTTACTAGGATAGAAGTTATCCTACATAGGGAATTACCCGACATAAAGGAACAACTTAGGTTGTCAAATGGAAGAACAAGGTCTCTTGAGAATTGGAGAAACTACATACTTGGAGGTATGGCAATATTAGTTTTTTTACTTACAAACTTAAACTAAAGGAAAAACAATGAATATAAAATCAATAGTATTAGGAGAAATAACAAAGCAAGTTGAAGCCTCAATCCCAGAACTTCAAAAAGGTTTAGAGGGTCTAGTCATTGGCAAGATACAATCTAAAGAGTTTGAAAAAGAATGGGCTACTGCTTTAAATAAAAAACTAAATTTGCCATTTCTTAATGAAGAACAAGAGCAAGAACTGTTTGAAACTATGGTAGACAAGGGTACTGACATCGTTGCTGGTATTATGTCAAAACTTCTTAAAGGGAAATAATCATGCTCAAAGGAAAAGGAACTTATGGTTCAAAACGTGGTAGACCACCTAAGAAAAAGAAATCATCTTCATCTAATAAAATGAAGAAAAGGTATTAATAAATGGCTGATGCTGGTAATACAAATTCAAATGTAGAAGTTTTTTTAGATGAAGTTCGCTCTAAAATGTCTGGTACTTTTGACTATACTCCAAAAGATGCTAATGATAAATGGGTATTTGCTGAAGTTTCTATAGATGCTACAGAAAGTGCTGATTTATTAGCTATAGCTGCTGGTGCTGGTAGTGACTACCCTGACTATTTTGGAACATCAACTGCTGTTGCTAGTGGAGACCAGGTATTATGGGTAGCTATTAAAAGTTTAACAACTACAGCAACAGAAGGTATTGGTATCGCCATAGATGGCGGAGACGCTCGATATAACGGAGACATTTTAGTTGTCGGTCCAAACGAACTATTTATTTTCAAGTGTCCTAATAATACTGTTGCTAATCTTCATGCTAGGAGTTGCACATTACACGCAGATAATTATCCATCTGGTCAAGGAAGTGCAACAATTAATGCTCATGTAGCTGCTATATTAGACGATGTAGCGTAATTATGCCTAAGGAAATATTTACAGTTAGAGATTTTTCTGGTGGATTAAGTTCTGTAAGAGACCCTAGAGATATTTCAGATAAAGAATTTGTTTATCTTAAAAATTTCTATGTAGACCAACTTGGTGCTTTAAGACCTTCTGGTAGCTTAGTTGCTCATGATGGTCTTATTAATAATAAAAATATTTCTTCAATGAGTTCGTGTGTTATAGAAGATTCTGGTGGTAGAAATTTATTTTATTTTGAAAGCGATTATGACGCTGGTGGTGCCGCAGCTATAACATCTGACACTAACAACCCAATAGTATTTGTTCAGGAAACTGGTGGGAATATGTCAAGTCCTACTGCTCCTCCAGATGTTGGAATAAACTTATAAAAAATGGGTAAACAAGACATATCAATCCCAGTTGGTCAGTATATAGCTAGGAGAAATACTACAAGTGGTTTTATCACTTTTAGCGTAGGCGATAGCATTATTGTTAAAGATTCTGCTTCTAATGATGGTATATATACAATAAACTCTATTGCAACTGATGGTAGTCATTCTTATGCTGGTGTTACTGGTCCTCCTCTTACTACTGAAAATGAAGCGGGTACAGATACAAGTATAAATATTTCTGGAGTTGGAACAACTGGTGATAAGTTAATAGCGTTAGGAAATGAAGATTCTGGGATTGTTAATATTTGGTCTTACAATGCTTCTACAGATGATGATGCGCCTGGAACTAGTTCTGGTAATATGTATGAATCTAATTCAAATGGTCTTCAAGTTGGTACAAGTGGATGGTCTTCAAATGCTATTGCTCCAGTTTTAGATGGAGGAACTTCTCAATTTGTTTTTACTGGTGGGCAGTCAGCATTAAGGGTTTGTGATAGTAATGACGCTAATACATCATTAGTAAAACATTTTAAATTTTATGACACTACTCAATTTAGAAGTTCTGGTAATTCATCTACTATATATGGAAGTGGAAGTTTTCTCGGTTGGGAAGAACATTCAAATTTCTTAGCAAAGCCTAGTAGCGGTTGGTTTTTAGGCGGAGGGGGTCAAGTACACTCACAAAATCAAAATGTACCAGGTGTTGAGAATGTTGTATTTTATGGTTTTTCTGATAATACTAGTACTGATATGCATCCTTCAATAGATACTATGTTAACAAAATCTTTAAATGAATTATCTCAAACAGAAGGAACTGGTAAATTTTCAACAACTTCTTTACATACTTGTCAATTAAAATCAGCAGAAGTACAAGACCCACCAGCAACTCAAACATTTTTAAAACTAACTAGGGAAGGAATTTCAAAACTTCCAATTGGTGCTGTTATTGGATTGACTAGCGATAATGGAACTATTGATTACGACCAAACATATACATCTGAAAGAATGTTAGTTAGGAAAATTGATATTCAAAATAATAAAGCTTTTGTTTATAGGGGATATGGGACTACGCCTCCTGCTGCAATAGATATAAGTGCTCATCCGTATATTCTTCAATATGGTTGTGGTTGGAATTTTACTTGTCAATGGGGAGACGCTGGTAGTGGTTTTTACATGCCTGGGGATTATGAGTTTGCTACATCATTTATTTATGATGGTGACCAAGAATCTTTGTTAAGAACTAGTAAGGATTTGAGAGCAGATAGTACAAGAAAAAAGTTTGTAGTATCTGAATCTAGAGAATTTTGTCAATTAGTTATTAAAGTTGGAGCACGCGGACCGTATCCAGCAAGAGTAACTGGAGGTAGAATATATATTAGGGAAATGGACGCTGATGATGATTGGCATCTTCTTGTTGATATTAGTTTAGAAAAAGGATTAAGAAGTACATTAACCTCTGATTATATAGCTTGGAATATTTCAAAACCTGGGGTAGACCAAACTGCTGGTGATACTTTAGAAAGTTGGCTTCGATATAAAATTCCAAATGATTGTTTTCATAGTAGGCAAGCCGTTAAATCAAAAAGACCTTCAATGGAAACGTATCAATCTATAAACAATTTTTATCCAGACATAAGAAGAAATTCAATAGGATACTTAGGAGAAAGCTATAAGTGTTCTACTGTTGGGGGTGAAAGGGCTTGGTATGGAAATGTTAAACTTAGAGAAGGAAATGGATTATTAAATAGATATGGCGATAGGGTGATGTATAGTGAATATAGAAAATACGATACAATCCCTGGGTTTAACTATATTAATGCGGCTGAAGGAGACTCAGATGATATTGTAGAATTAAAATACTTCGCAGATAAACTTTTCATATTCAAATCAAGTTCATTGCATATTTGGAACGTAAAACATAATGAGCCATCCCAATGGTATCCAGAACAAACAATAAGAAAAACTGGTGGTATTACTCATCCTTGTAGTGCTGTTTCTACTACATATGGAGTTGTTTGGGCTAATTTACATGGATGTTATTATCATGATGGTCAAAAAGTACAAAATTTAATTAATGAAAAAATAAGAGCAACAGAGACAGCGTATCATAATGTTGCTCCTTCTTGGGCGACCTTTGTTTTAGCCAATGATAATCAAGTTAACCCAATGGTTATATTTTCTCCTAAAGAAAAACAATTATATGTAACAAAAGACCCAACTGAAAGTGGAAGTAGTACAGAAAATCAATGTTATATTTACAATTTTATATCAAAATCTTGGGTTTACAATGATAGTATTTTTACACATAGTAGGGCTTATACAAATCCTATCTTAGATTGGAATGACAATATTGTAATTGCTCATGAAGAAGTTTTAGATACTGGTCTTGACTTAGATAGTGCTTTTACAGCTAATGATACAGATATTATAAGTAGTACTAAAGACCAAGATTTTTCTGCAGCTTCAAATTGGACTCATGTTTCTAGTGCTACTGGTTTTGTAAATTCTAGTCCTCCTACCTATTTACAAAGTACTCATCCTGCAAGCACTGCTGATGAGGGTTTTAAATTACTTAATGCTAACATGGGAACAAGGATTCTTAATTCTGTGTATAGATGTACATTTGAATTATACCATACTGGTTCAGTTGGAGATATGGATGATGTAGAAATCCATGTTGATTTTTGTGATAATGATGTTGTTTTAGGAATAATAAATACTGTTACAACAAAATACACCATAGATATAGAATGTGGAGATGCGACTGGGGATGTTAAAGTTTTTCATAGTGTAAATAATACGACATCGTGGAGACTTGACTCTGCTTCAATAAAAGAAATTACTTTAGATACAAATGCTGTAGCTTATACAAAAGTTAATTATGGAGATGTTTTAAAAGTTGATAGTGAAGATTTTTTAGTTATTGGTACAAATTCAGATGCAAATACAGATAAGATTATAGTTAAGCCAGGTCATAAAGGAACAACTAAGGCGGCTCATAGTAGCGGTGTTCAAGTAAATGCTTATAAAGCAGTATTTGAACAACTAAGTTCAACTTCTGTGTCTACTGGGGAACCAGCATTTATAACAAAAGATTTTGATTTTGGAGACCCAAGTAGAATTAAAAAGATATATAAAATATATATTACATACATGAACTCTGCTGGTGGAAGTGCATTAAGTAATCCAATAAAAGTCTCAGCAGATGGCAATACAACTTGGAGACAAAGTAGTATTACTACACCCCATTCTGGGTCTACTTTTGAATTAACTGGTACAATTGTTGAAAGTGTAAGTAATTGGAATGTTGCTGTTTTTACTTTTGACAATCCATTTCCATGTCAAAGTATAGCATTGTATTTCAATGATGCAAATACTGCTAATGGATTATCTATTAATGATATTAGTTTTGAATATAGAATTATACATAAAAGAGTATCTTAATGTCTATTGAAACTAGAAACTCTGTTCCATCTAGAAGTTCTTTAAAAGAAGGTCAAATTGTTATTGCGAAAGACCCTAAAAAGGGTTTATCAATGTTTATTAAAAGTGGGGCAGAAACTTATTCAATTCCTATTTCTTCTGCTACAAAAGAAAATGTTTTTGACAGTATGACAATTAATGGGAATGCTCGTATAAATAATAAATTAATCTCAGATACTATAGATACTAGAAATTTAAGTTATACTAAATTTACAGATTATAGAACCTTCCAACATAATTTTAATGATGATATAGCAACAACTAAACATTATATTCCCTGGAATCCTTCGGGTGGCGAAGGAGAACAAGTAAATATGAGAGCTTTTACTTCTTATCTCGCTCCTTTTAAAATGACATTTTATAAACTTTTAGTTAGACCTTCTACATTAATAGCAACTTCAGATTATACATTTACTATAGATTTTGTAAAAGATGGTTCTATAACACAATATGAATTAGGTAGTTATACACATAGAAATGTTTTATTAACAGATAGTGAAACTCATTTTGTAGTAAATGGCTCTGATTTTCTTATCAATGCCCCCTATGATAGTTTAACTGTAAATACTGGTGATAAAGCAGGTATAAGTATTCAAGCAAGCGTAGACCCTTCTAATAGTATATATTGGATAATGACATCAGTTTGGAAGGTAGAAGTAGACTTAAGTTAAACTATGAAATATAAATTACAAGCATTAAATTTAATTGGATTCCAATATGGCAAACGGTTATAAAGCACCTAAAGGTTTAGGTTCGGCTGTAAGAGGTCGTTCCATGGTTACAAGAAACTATACTGCTGGTATAGAAGAAAAAGCTAAAGATAGAGAAGTAACCTTAGGATTAGTTCAATCAATCGCTGGTGGGATTGCCACCTACTCTCAGGCTTTAGGAGAAAATGTAAAGTCTTGGGAACAAGCAGAGGCTGGAGCTAGAGAAGTATTTAAAAGTTCTGGTTTAAAGGGTAGCTTTGAAGATTCTGGTTATAAAGGTGCTGCTAGTTGGAAGGATAAATATTTTAAGACTGCTGGAGAAGTATCTGATACTCAAATAATAGGAAATAAAGAATTTTCTACTTCTTTTTTAGAAAAGGTTGGAGAAGTAGATAGAGTTACAGCTTCTAAAATGGGAGACAAAAAATATGATAAACATGGAAATCCAAGTGGTTATTTGAGTTTATATAAAAGTGGAAAGTCGCTTGAAAGTGGGGTAGGTGGGATAACAGCATCTAAAGATGCAAATCAAGTTAAGAAAAATAAAACTACAGAAAAACAAAAACAAAAACAAAATGCTGTTACACCTAGTGCTAAAGCAAAGGTTCTCCAAGAAAAGGAGGCTGCTGATAAGGTTAGGAGGCTAGCAGAAAAGAAGGCAGCTAAGGCAAAGAGACTGGCTGAGGAGAATGAAGCTGAGGCAAAGAAACTAGCAAGAAAGAAGGCTGCTGAGGAGGAGGCTGCTGCAACATCAGCTGCCATTGAGGCCGCTGCTAAAAAGGCTGCCAAGGAAGCACGTGCTGATGCAAAACTTGCAAAGGAAGAAGAACGGGCTAGAAAAATTGCTGAAGCTAAGGCCGCTGAACAAGCTGAGCTAGATACTGCTGTAAATGCTCTTGCTGAAGAGGCTAAAAGAAAAATCCCTACAGAAACCGTTGCAGCAGAAGTTTCTGGCAATATAGAAGTAAATGAAGTTCTTAGTTCTGACTCTGATGGAACTCAAGTTGTTAAAGATAATGTTGTAGAAAATCAGAAGCAAAATGCTACTGGTGGTCTTGCCCCAGAAGTAGATGAACCTTCGTATAAACAATGGAAAGAAATAGCTGGGAATGAAGATAAAAGAATGGCTGATTATTTTGAACAATATCCAACATGAAAATTAAATTAATAGATTCAGACGATTATGAAACAATAAGTGAGTGGTGGAAATCTCACGATTGGGAACCAGTACATCCATACTTATTGACAAACTCTGGCTTTTTAATAATGGATGAAGATTTACCAATTGTGGCTGGTTGGTATGTAAAGACAAATGGATTAACAGCTTTAGTAGAATGGATTGTAAAGAATCCTGAAGCAAAGCCTAGACAATTTATTAAAGGATTATCTTTATTGTGTGAGACAATAGAAGATTTAGCTAAAGGAGATGGATACAAAATGATAATAACATTTCTAGAAAATAATAAACTAAAGAAATTTATGGAACGTAGAAAATATGAACAAGGAGACATAGGCTTGGAAACTTATGTGAAGTCTTTATAATGGCGGCTACAACAGCAGCAGTAGTTTCAGCGGGAGTAGGTCTATATGGAGCAGTAACTAGTGCTGTAGATAGAAAAAGTGCTAAAAATTTAAGAGCACAACAAGCTCAAGATATATTGGGTCAATTGGATGCTGAGAAACTTATCTATAAAGATGAACTTGAGATGATTTCAAAGCAAACTCAACTTGCTGAGTCAAAACTCAATTTACAATCTGGTCAAGAAATAGAAGGTATTGGAGAAAAACTTAATGATATATATGCTCAAGTACAATCTGGTAATAAATATGGAGGAGGAGCTTCAAAAAGAGCTACTGCTGAACTTGAAGGAAAATATGATGAAGGGCTATCAGATATAAAAGAATCATATGAGATGAGTATGGATGACTTAGCATTAAGAGATGAACAAGCAGAAAGAAGTGCTTTCTTAAAACATGAAGAAATTATGGGTTCTCTTGAAGCTCAACGAGAAGAACTATTGGCGATGTCATAATGGCTGGCGGAGAATTTTTTCATTTACTAGCTTCTTTAGAGAGGCAAAAGAAAGCTGAGGTTGATGCTACTGCAAAACTTGTTACTGCTATAAATCTTGAAGAAAAAAGAGAAGATGCTCGCTCTCACGAAAGGTCATTGGCTAGAAAGCATCAAGCGAATATGTATCTTCTTAATTCTTCATTGCAAGAACGAAGAGGTTTAGAATCTGAAGTTAAGAAACTTGAAACTAATTTAGAGGATTTAGGTTTCGCAATTAATGAACAGAGTTCTTTAAAGCCTGAAGATAAAACTGACGCAGGTAAGAGTATTTTAGACCTTACTTATGAAAATAATATAACTCAATTAGACTTTACTCAGTTAGCAAATGCTAGTGTTGGTGAAAAGATTACTGCAATAAGTACTCAAAATGATGACTATGAAGATAGAATTGATGTTTTAAACCAAAGACTAAGAGAGTATAATGCTGTAGATAATTCTATGAAAGAAATGTCTAAACAATTCTTTGAATCAGAAATGGCTCAAGGAGTACAAGGTGATTGGGTTGTAGATGAAACTGAAATGGCTGGGTTCATAGGTATCAATGAAGAAGATTACAATGCTACAGTACAGCAGTTTGGAGGAGATGAGGCTGAAGTACAACGTAGGCTAAGAAGTCACTTTGGTCAATATACAAAAGAGCAAATGCAAGTTCTTAATGATGTATACGCTGTTCAAGCTCAAAGAGCAAATGTAATAAAAAGACAACAAGAAATAGGTTTACTCCCCCTTCCTGCTCAAGCAACTGCAAAGGCTATGCAAAAACAACTTGATGCAAATGTTAAATCATTTAATGGAGTTGTTACTCAAATGGGTGTTGATTATTCTCCAAGTCAAATTGAAGAAGAACCAATCTTAGCATTTTTTGAAGGTCAAACAATAGCAGATAGAGCTGGTCTTGCTGGTTCTAAACAGTATATGTCTAAATTGGAATCAAGAATGTCTAGCGTAATTAAAGAATTAGATAGTTATGATATAATGGCTCAAGATATTCCTTCTGAATTTCGTAGAGATAAAAGAGCATTATCATTGTGGTATAGTGGTCAAATTGTTGAAATGGATAAGTGGGTAAAAGATAACCCTGAATATAAATCTAGTAAAGCTGACTTTAAAGATAGCTCTGGTAAAAAATATATGTTTGAAGAAAATGAGGATACTCAACTTAAATATGCTAGTGAAAGAATAAATGAACTAGACATTAGTGAAGGAAGTTTTGGTAATCCTGAAGCTGTTGTATATGGGGCAATCTCATTTTTTAGAGAATACTCTAAGGCTCATGAATTGTATGATGGAATCAATGACCAAAAAGGTTTATTATTAAATTCTATTGGTGTTCATGCAGACCCAGTTAGTGGAGGTCGTAATGTTGGAGCAAGAAAAGATAAGTATGGTAATGAACTTGCAGACAATGAACAAGACCAAGAAGAAGCTGACCAAATACAAGCAATGATGCAATTCAATGATGAATTTAATATGGAATTTGGAGCTATATATAAGAACGCTAGAGATGCTGGTTATGGCAATGATGTTATTGGATATATGAATGAATATAGAGGTAAAGCTCAAAGACCTTCATTTGGTTGGTCAAAAGAACAAGCTTTAGACGCTTATAATGTAAGTGGTATGGATGGTAGTGGTACTCCAGCAGTAGAAAGGGCTACTGAAATCATAGCAAGGCTTGAAGCCATAGAAAGAGGTAAGGATGATATATTTAAAGATTGGTTAGAAGCTGAAGGTGACGACCAATTGCAATGGGTTCGTAAAGATTATTTCAACGACTATGGATACATGGGTGAGGATTGGGAACAATTTCATGAAGAAGGTGCTGATTTAGTAGATGAATTAAAAGAAATAAGAGATGTAGCGGCAAGGGTAGGAGATTCTGGTCTTTGGGATTATTATATATATGGAACTGGTAGGGAGTCTTTAATAAAAGGGCTAGATGAAGGTTCTCAAATAAGATTTTCAGAAGGTATAGGGTCAAGATATAAACATAGGTCTCAATTCGATAGAATAGAAGAGTTACGATAAGGGTAATATATGGCTGAGCGTCTGCCAGATAGAATGACCGTTAAGCTTCAAGTTCTTCAAAGGTTTCAAGAGCTTGGACAAACACCTAGTCCACAACAAGTAATACAAGCCACAGATGAAACGATGGCTGAGATACGAAGACAACATCTTCGTTCTTTGCCGCCTGGGGTTGCTCAGTATGAAATGGAAGGGAAGAAAGATTCTGCTGGGTTTTTAAAGAGAATGATACACACAGCAGATACCATGGGTCATAACTTGGTGGCTGGTTCTGTTGGTAACGCTTTGGCTTTATCTGATTCTGAATGGGCAAATAAAGCATCTGAAGATTTAAGAAAATGGTCTAATGAGTCTGTAGCTGAGAAAGTAGCGAGAGACCCTGAGTTACAAGCCTATTATGCTTGGAAACAAGATGAACCCTCTTGGAGTGGATTTGATACTACAATGAGGGCTATGTCTGAAGTTATTCCTTCCTTGGCAACTAGTGTTGCAGGTACTGTAATGGGTATTGCTCTTGCTCCCTCTACTGGAGGTACTTCACTAACAGCAACAGTTGCCTCTCTTGCTCCAATGTTCTTATTGGAAAGTTCTAGTAATTATATAGAACAAATGAATTTAATGGTTGATGAAATGGGTATGGAGCCAGAAGACGCTAGAGAATATGCTGGGTTAGCGGCTACTACTTATGGTATTGTAGCCTCAGCTCTTGAAAGAACTGGTGCTAGGTCATTAATGAAAGGTGTTCCTGGGTTCAAAGAAATGATTCCAGAGAAAGCCATGATGAGAAAGATTACTGAATCTCTTGTAAAGTCTGGTGCAGACAGAGGAACAATTGCAAGAATGGGTATGAATAATCTAGCTAGAGTTACGAATATGGTAGAAAAGGCTATGATTGAGGGTGGAACTGAATGGTCTCAAGCTACGTTAGAACAGACAAGTTTATATGCAACAGAACATGGATTTAAAAACAATAGAGAATTTCTTAAGACACTATCAGAGGTAGCAAGGACTGAGGGTGTACTAGAAGAGGCTTATGGTGGTAGTGTAATGGGTATTCCATTTGGAATATTCCTACCTGGGTCTGGTAAGGCTGTATCTCAAAAGCAATCAGAAAGAATATTAGAGGCTGTTAAAGAAGAATATAAAGCTGGGAAATTTGACCCAGATGACCCAGATGTAAGACCTCCAAGTGCTGGTGTTGTAGATGATTATTTATCTGCTCTTGTTAATCCTAGAGAGAGAATGGGTGATTTCTGGGATAATTTTACAGAGTCAGATGATAAATCTTCTAAGTCAATAGCTAAAAGTAAGAAAGCTCAGTCTTACTCTAATGCAATTCTTTCATTAATTACTGATGACCCTACTATTATATCTGCAATAGAAAATCATCCAGATAGGGAATCAATATTAGCATTGGCTGTTGAAAAATTAAATCAACAGAATCCTGAGCAAAGACAAATTAATAGAAATGACACTCAAGAGATGATTAATGCTCTTAAGATGTTTGCTGAAAAAGGTAGTATTGTAGAAAAAGAAGCACCAGCAGATTTAACTCAATCACCTGAAGCCCCAGATATTAACTTTAGTCCAGCTTGGCTAGATGAAGAACCTAATCAGAGTTTATTTTACCCTGAAGTATCTGCTCCTGAAGTGGCTACTGGGCAAGAACAGCAACCTATTCAACCTACTATTGGTGAAGAGCCTAGTCCTGCTCAAGAACAAGCATTACGTCAAAGAGTAGGACAACCAGTAGAAACTCCTACAACTCCTAAAGCGGATGTACCAGATAAAAAATTAAAAGGTCAAACAATTACTCTCCCTGGAGAAGTTAAAGGTAAAAATATACAAGGTTTTGCAGGTTTAAAGGTTGCTATCCTTGGTGCTGGTCCGAAAATGTATAAGATAAGAGAAGTTGGTATAGATGGTAAACTAACTGGACCAGTTAAATATGTTAAGCCTTCTCAAATAGAAGGAGCTTTTACACCTGAAGTAGAAACAGCACCAAAGGAAGAAGTAAAACCTCAAGTTATAACTAAATCTATAAGAGAGAAATTTGTAAAAACTGGTGAAGTACCTCAAGGTGTACTTGTAAATATAGCTAATAAAATAGCAGCAGGTAAGCCTTTAACTAAAAATGAGGAGATGGTTAGGCAAGATAAGAATCAAGAAGTAGGAGCCCTTCTTAGAGAAAAGGTAGCCCCTAAGCCTAAAACCAAGCCTAAAGCTGTTACAGATGAAATAACTGCAGCTGATATATTTGGAGAACCAGAAAAAGCACCAGATTCACCAACACTTGAAGAAGAAGTTCCAACACCTACTTTACCAAAATTTTCTAAAGATTTAGGATTAACTAAAAAAGAATATACTAGTATAGTAGAAGGTCTTGCATTTTCAATAGAACAAGAAAGAGAAGCTATTGCTAATAAAGATTTTGTTATGGTTGACGAAATAAGAGACCAGATTAACAAGTTAAGAGCAAAACTTAAATTGCCTAAAATTAAATATAAATCTGCTACTCAAGAAGAAATTGAAAGAATTAATGAAATAAAAGGTCTTGTCACAGCAGCAGATATAGAAGGTAAGCCCTACAATGTACAGCAAGTTAATTTGACTGAAAATACATCACCTGAAAAACCATTTAGACCAAAAAATAATGAAGATGTAAAAGTATATGTAGATGCCACTACAATACAAAATAATCCAAATCAATATAAAGTTGGTGCTATGTCAGAAACTAAGGATTATACATCAAGGATGGCTGCTAAAATGCCTCTTCAGAAACACCCAGGAAACAATCAACATACTGGTGCTAATTTTTCTGCTATTATAGCAACTATGATTAATTTTGAAAACTATGGTGGTAATATAGAATTTATAATAGATAATAGGTTTTTAGCTAAAGTCCTAAATGGAGCAAGACCTGAAGAAAATTTAAGTAATGTACATATGGAATTATGGAATAACCATAAAGATGAGTTTCTTAGATTAAAGAAAAGTATTACTGACTCAGGTGGTTCAATAAAATTTAAAAGTATTGGTAATAAAAATAAAAAAGGAAAGACGAAGCAACAAATAAAAGATATTCAAGGCATATTGATGGCTCATGGCTCTGTAAAAGGAGTAACATTTGAACAAAAAGTTACAGTAGCAGACATAGAAGGCAAACCTGAATTACCTGAAGGTGCTCCTGACGTAACTACAGCTCCAGAGTCATTAGAACAATTAGAAACTGATGTTGAGGAGAACCAATTAAGGGCTGAGCAAAGAACTAAAGATTATTTAGTTGATGGAGTTAGTTACCAAAGAGTTTCAAATGTCATAGGTACTACATATACTGGTGAGCCAGATAAAAGTGCAATCAAGGCAGGTAATACAGTTGATAGTCTTGTTAGGAGTTTCTTTACAGATGGTGAGGTACCAGTACATACAGACATAGATATGTCTAAAGATGCATTTGATGATTTAATGAGAGCGTTAGGAGAGGTTAAGAAAAAGATAGACGCTAAAGGTCTTACTGTACTTGCTAATAATATAGTTGTTTGGGATGATGGAAGTGGGGTTGCTGGAGAGGTAGACCTATTTGTTTTAAATCCTGAAACTGGGAACATACAAATATGGGATGTCAAAACAAGTAAAGCATCTACAAAGTCAAAGTCATATAGTAAGGTATGGAAAGGAAATGGTTTAGAAAGGAGTAAGAAACAACAACACCAAGCACAATTAAGTGCATATAAGCGTATAATTGAAAATCAATATGGTGTTGAAGTTGAAAAGATAGCAATCTTTCCATTTAAAGTTAAATACAATAAGAGAGGAAAGATAACATCCTTGGAATCTGAATCTGGAATTACCTTAGAATTTGATAAGTCATTAGTTGATTCAATCATAGCACCTAATAAACTTTCACAAAATATAGAGCCTACTCCAAAGGAAGAAATAAAAGAAAAGAAACCTACAGCTCCAATCAATCTTCAAGAAGAACCAGATGATGAGGTAATAGGTAATTTCTTAAATACAGTAATGGGGAATATGTCTAGTAAGACAGATGAAGAGACTGGTCATACAGGCAGACAGGATATATCTCAAGATGAAAATGATAATAGAGATATGTTTCAAGAAGAAAGAGTATCTCGTTTACCTAAGATAACTTCAAATACTGAACTTGCTGAGAAAATTGTATCAAGACTTCGTAAACATTTTGGTAACTACATAACAGATGCTACATTTAAAGGAGTGCTGGAGAAGGATGGTAAGAGAGCTGTTGGTGTTGCTATAAGAAACGTAGCCTTATGGTCGAGTACAGATGCTACTTTAGATACGATGCCGCACGAATATGCTCATATTTATGTAGGTTTGTTAAAAGATACAGATTTAATCAAGCGTGGTATTAAACAATTTGGAAGTGAAGAGAAACTTGTACAGCACATAGGGGAGTATTATGCTAATAGGATACAAAACAGGAGTATCTTTAACAGGATTAAGATATGGCTAAAGCAATTTGCTAATAGATTAAAGAATATATTTAGGGGAGTACCTGACGATGCTATTGGCGACTTTGTTGCTGAAGAGTTTTACCAAGGTAGATGGGCAGGAGAAATAGGATTACAGTATGACCCTTTCATGAAATTCCAAGATGAAGGAAGTATAGATGAGGATGGTAATGATACTGGTGTAAATAGTAGTAGGCATAGTTCAAGTGATATTCCTTCAGACCTTCATCAATCAGAATTTTTCCATAGAGTATTTGGAGTACACATAGCAAAGGCTCAAGTTCCAATTTTATCTGAGATGGCTCAACAGAATGATTCATTTGAGCAGTATGTTGAGGCTATAAAAGATTGGGCTAGTAAACAAGCTAAAGAAAAATCATATAGAGTTAACATAAAAACAGAATATAGTAAAGATGACCTAAATGATTTAAAGGTTATGTATCTAAAAGACAGAGCTAAAATATCTAGATTTGTTCCTAAAGAACAAACTGGGTTATTTACTAGGATTTATAGGTCATTAATATTGCCAGTAGGAAAAGGAATTACTACAAAGAGAAGGGTTATTATTTCACCAACTGAAAGATTGGATACTAAAACAGCAGAGTCTCAATACGAAACTACAAATTTCTTTGAAGAAGATTTAAAAAATGGCAATCACGATAAGAAGGTTATTCATTTTAGAACTAGAGATATACTCAATGAATGGAAAAATGAAGATGGTGAATATGTATATTGGCAAGCAAGTAGTAGACTTACTGATGATATTTTACATGATTTAGGAGACTCTGAATCTAAGAGTTATCTCAGGCAAGTAATAAAACATGGTAAGGAAGATGCAAACTTACTATTTATATTGGGAATGAAGGGAGGTAACGATAATTCAATCCTAATGGGTAAGGCTGACAATCAATATGCTGACTTTACAGAGGCTGACTTCGAGGATTACTTGAACTCTGAAGTTGCAGCAGGAAGATTGAATGAAGACCATGTTAATGTGATGCTTGAAGATTGGCTTATAACTGACGAAGGTGCACAGAAATACGTTCTTGACTTTATTAATGAATATACTCCTGAGTTACTTGAAGGAGAGACATTAAAAGAAGCCAAGGTAAGAATAGCAAGACAAATTTATCCTCTTGTTAAGAATATGAAAATACAACAAGCGATTGGGATACACGAATATATGAAATCCATTAAGTATAATACATATGCAATGGATGAAAAACATATTCTTGATACTTATAATAGGCTGAGACTTGATTTAACCAATGGCTATTCTCCTAAAACATCAGATGGTAGCCTAGCTTCTAAGGTTATGATTGTTCCTAGGGATACAATAGCTAAGGTTACAATGGATGATGGTACAGTATTAGATGCTGGTGTTCTTGGTGATGGAGATGGACATACCCAAAGTGGCTCTAGGTGGTTTAATAGGCTTGGAGAAAACATTGGTACTCCAGACCTATCAGCAGTTAAAACAGTTATAAGACATAGAAGTAAAGATGGAAATGACTATATAGCGATGAAACATCTCCAAATGGTTCCATTTAAAGGTGAAGAATACTATAGACCTGGGGAAAACTTTCCATTTGCTAGGGTTATTGAGGGTAGAGATGGTACATATTTTGAAGCATTAGATGAAAATGGTAACGTAACTGGTGAATTTGACCATTTAAATACTGATAATGAAAGTAAACAGAGGGCTGGTAAATACAAAGATGACTATGTTATAAATGACTTACTCGAAAGTGATGTTAAAGTTATCATGAATCCAGTAGGTTCATCAAATACTGCAGCACACCCTATAGCCCTTGGTGAAATATTATTAGACCCGTCTGTTATTGAAAACGAGAATACTCCAGAGGCTAAGAATTTAGTAAACGCAATAACCAAACATTATGGTGAGGTTGCTCGGGATTACTTAAAGATGTTAAAATCAATGAGGAAAAATCCTAGAACATTTTTGGAAGCTGTTAAAAGAACTAGGGAGGAAGGAAGGATTCCTACAGACGCAGAGAAGTGGATGGATTTGATTGACCAAGCTAGTGGTCAAGGAATTTCCCATAAGTATCTTACAAATCTATTCGTATCTTATTTAAAGAATAGATATTTTACTGATGGATTATTTAAAGGTAGGAAATTAGCCAAAGGAAACGCCACTCACGCCTATCTTAAACCAGCAAGACACCTTGAGAATCTTATAGATGATGGCAATATAGCTGTTAGTTATGATAATTCAACTGTGAGAAATAGAGTAATAAAACATTGGGCTTCATTAAATAGAGGTATGATAGAAGGAGCTGTAGGAGATGCTTCTAAATGGAATGATTTTCAACTTTGGAAATATTTCTCACAGAATATGGATGAAAAAGACAAGCTTGATGCTCTTAATGAATCTCTAATGCAAGGAGATGGTGTCAATGTTATACTTCATCGTCAGCCTATCGCTAAAGTTACTGGTGTTGTTACAAGACGTATACAATTCTTAGTAGATGGAGGTCATGGAGACACAATGTTCCTCAAAAAGTCAGATGTTACTGAGGTATTAGATGGTGACTGGGATGGAGACCATGGTTTTGCTGAGTTTATTGATGGAGAATTTTTACAAGCTTATCAAGATTGGCAGGCTAGTGATACATTTGAAGAAAGAAATACAGTTGTTTCCTTACCCATGTTTGGGGAAAAACTTGAAGAGATTGCAGATTCCAATACTACATATTTAAGTAAGGATTCTAGAGATGCTGCTATACTAGGTGAAGCCGCTGTAAGTGGTGCTCAAGGTAGGGCTACAAATGCTAAGGTAATAATGAGTCAGTTGGCTTATAAAGATGCTAAAATCTTTGTTAATAGTATGGATGGAGGATTCATATCAGCTAGGAAACCTAGTGATTCTACAGTTATGGATTATATTGAACTAGATGTAAACCAATTAAATAAGGATAATGGAGATTTAATAAACCTTATATATAATAATGGAGACACAATAGTTGATGTTGATGGAAATGAAATTAATGTTACTCCTTCTACAGTTGAAGGTGCAGTTGCAGGTGCTTTATCTGTAGACAATAAAGGTGAACCAATGTATCTTAAAACAACAGTTGAAGGTGAACTTGCAATATTATTGCAAATGGCTGTTGATAATAAGAAGTTTGGATTACTGAGTAAGATTGGCTGGGATAATGATTTTATACTTAGAAGAATATTTAAGAGAAGCGATGGAGAAGAACTTACTAAAGGCAATATAGGTACAATGAGAATTGTATTCAATACACAAAATTTTAGTAGTCAAAGACAGGGATTGACAGCAGCTAAAAATGTAGCAAGTATGTCTAGGATTGTTGAAGACAGTAGAGACCTTGCTTCAAGATTCTTTACAGATGAAAATAAGAAAGCACCTAAAGAAGAAGTTGGTACTCAAATGTTGAGAGAGTTTAGAAAGTTAGTTGAGTTACTGAGATTCAAGCCTAAGAATCTAGAAAGACCAACTCTTATACAGACAAATGGTAAGATAACCCCAGGTGAATCTCTCGTAGCAAGCGTTGGTGTTGCTTATAATGATATGGTAAATGATATACAAGATGTAGAAAAGGCTGGTTCTCATTTTCTTGATTGGTCTGAAGAGGCATATCAAACAGCCCATGGTAAGACTGTTGATGAGGTTGGAAATGACCCATCCTTTGATGTAGATAAATGGAGTAATTCAGATTTAGCTCTGGCTTATGAATTTTTAATTTCTAAAAGAATAGATAAATTGAATGAAGCTGGAGAGATAACTGGTACAACATCTTTCAATGATGCATTTTGGCAGATATATCATGACGCTCAAAGACAATCTACTGATGATGTTCCAATACATATCTCTGCTGACTATGATAAATTCCTTAGTAAATTTGTAGAAGACCATGTAGAAGATTGGTTATCGTTATCAGATGGTGTACAAGATTTGGTGACTGCTTTGTTTTTAAAGGGGATTGGAAAGAGGACTAACGTATTAACAATGATGCCTATTGATTTAATGAGTGATAGGGTTCTCTTAAAATTCTTACCTTTATTCGATAAAAACTTAAAAAGTTTAAGTGAAGCTGACTTTTCAGCTCAAACTGGTAATAAAAAAGCAATGGCTGGTTATAAGAAACTTGCACAAATTAGTATACAAGGTAGTAAAGCTTATAAAGAAACTGGTCAAAGAATTAAACCGAGGTGTAAATAGTGGCTTCAGATTGTAAAACAATTATAGATGGTATCGAAACTCAAGTTCAAAGAGATATAAATAGTTTTAGAAGTGATGTTATATATGCCGTTGCTGATTTTATTGGTATCCCTAATAAGTCTGGTATAAAAAATGCACAAGCAAGATTAGATAATGCTGTTACTAGTTCAGAGAAAAAGAAGGCTACTAAAATACTTAGGAATGAAGAAGCTAAATATGCAGACCACAATACATTATTTGATAGTTTAGCCGCTGATATATTTGAGTCAGGTCAAGAACTTCAATTTGATGCAAACCCCATAGACGCTGTTGATGCTTGGAAAGTTTATTTTTCTAAAAGATTTAACTTGAATCTTGACCCAATAACAATCCAACAAAGTCAAAGGATTATCAAATCAGCATTAACAAGGGTTCAAGAGATTAATAAAAAGAGAGCAAAGATTTTAAAGTCTGGTAAGTTAAGCCCTAGAGAAGTAGCAGCATTTACCCCAGAGGTCATAGCGATTAAATCAGATAGATTTGGTGTTATGATGAAAGCAATAAGGAAGGGATTGAGACTTAGTGATAATGAAATTTCTTCTTACGAGGGTTATGCTACTAAAATAAGGAATACATTAGAGAAATTCAAAAACAATCTAATGGATAATCCTAAAATTCAATCAGTATTCAACCTGAATAATGCAAGTGCTTGGGGAATAGAAGGGTTTATTACTAGAACAGATGCTCCAAATCCATCTGAAAGAGTCGTACTAGTAGGTGAGGATGTCCAAAATGGTACTCCAGTATATCTTGTTAAGTATTATGACGAAGATGGAGCTATCAATGATACAGTATTCACATTAAATAAAGACCATTTGAACGCTAATGCGAGTGAGGTTAGGAATCGTATGGTTGGATTCTATGTTGGTGACTTTATCAACGAGGTAATGGATGGTCGAGTAAGGTATGTTAGCTTTGGAATGGTTCCGCCAATTGTATATGAAGCAGAGGCAGGTGGTCAGCCAGTTATTACTAGTGAAAGAGCTGAATATGATAAAAAATATAAGAAAAGATTGTCGTTTTTATTGGAGGAGATGAAGGAGGATTATGAATATGGAGAGACCAATGATGAAAAAAGGTCTACTCCCAATGTTCATTTTGTTAGAGGCAAGGATGGTAGTCAGTATAGGTATGCTTTACTTAAAGACAAAGAAGTCGGTGGTAAAGAAACCTATACTGCTATTCTTATAAGTAAAGAGCCATACAAAAATGAAGACCCTTCAAAAAGAACAGACTTTGCTGATAGTGGTTATGATATTAGTGAATGGGATAATATTGATATGAATGAAGGTTGGTACAGGGCTCAAGAAGAAAAATATTATGGAAGATTAAGAGACCCTGAAACCAAAGAAATGCTTTCTGGTAGTTCTAGAAAAGCTTGGCATCAATTTCAATATGTAGAAAAGCAACCTCCTCAAGAACTTATTGAACAGACAACTGAAGGAGAAGCAACTACAGAAATTGGTTATCAGAATTTTTGGAGAGCATTAGGTGAAATGAGAGATACCTATAAGGCTGTAGGTGAAGCTGTTACTGAATTTGAAAAATCAAATAGAGAAAATCTTGATAGTTTAAAGACTAGAATTGAAACAAGAATGAAAAAACTTGGTATGTCTCCAGAAGAAATGACTGATTTTATGGATAAGTTATTCTCAATAGGAGGGATGAGGTCTAGGGTTAATTATAATCCTCCAACATCTGAAGATGAAACTGGTAGTATTAGTACTCCAGACTCATTCTTTTCTTTAAAGAAAGACAATTACTTCCCTCATGTATTTAAAAAGCAAAACTTATGGAAGATGATTGACAATGCAATTGATAGACTAGATGAACAAATTGCAGAATTTCAAGGAGACCCTGAAGGTGAAGAGTTCAAGGCTATGGAAGAGGGAATGAAACATCTTAATGATATGAGAAATAGATTGGCAGGTAGGACGACAGATGACGATACTGATGCAATGACAAGAATGGTCGCAGCTCAAGCCAATCCATATCTAAAACACATTACAGCTTGGACTGATGCTTCATATATGAGGACTGATTCTGATGTACATGCTGACTATCTAAAGAATATATTTTCATCTTTGCATAAGAATGACTTGATGAATGATACTGTTGACGCTGTTGATAAGTTAATGCAAATGGAAAAACAGCAGGCTGTTCCTCAAGGGGTTGTTGATTACTTGGTTAACAGAATTAAGATGACTGTTGGAGATTCAGATACGAGGTCTACATCTTTTATAACTGGTAAGGAAGGTGGCTATGGTAATGTTGCAACACGATTAAATAGTCTTCCTTCTGTTATAAGAGGAGGCGTCAAGTTCACATCTCAAAGTGCAGAGAAAGCTATCAAATGGCTTAACTCTTTTCCTTCAATGAGATACCTCGATACTAGCTCTGCTTTGGGAAATATGACTCAGATTATGAACCAGATAATAGCCAACGGATTTGGTACATATATGGAAGCAGACAAGCTATTGGGTGGTGAGTATACCAAACAAAAATGGGAATCAATTGTAAATGGTACTGGTGTTTTAAATATATTGTCAATGTTTAATGATATTATGTTGCAAGGTGGGGATGTCGAATGGAATGATTTTGGCTTCGGACCGATACTTGGACTTCCTACTGGTCAGAATATGAGAGATTTTGTTCGATTACTTTCAAAGGGTAGAGAAAACTTCATATTAAATGGGGATAAAGATGTGGATAAGTTCTTAATGAATCTTGAGGCTCGTTCAAAAGGAATATTGAGAGAAGATGTAACAGCATTGAGAGAACTAAGTAAGCAAAGAAGGAAAATATTAGATAAGAAAAGAGGTCAGTTCTTTGATGCCTTTGCAGTAGAAGAAAATAATAATAGTGAAGCTATTATAATGAGTAGGTTTCAAGATTTGATAGGTGATATATCTGACCAGAAGATAAGACAGATGGTATCATGGAAATTGTCTTGGCATTTTACACCATTCAAAGGGTTTACATTTACTGGTACAGAAGAAAAACTTCGTAAGACAACTGCAGTTATGGCTTTATTGGATGCTGAAAAGAGAGGAATTTTAGGTGGGGATATAGATATTGATGGGTCTCAAGGAAATTTAAGTATATTTAAAACAGATAAGGCTCGTAAAATAGCGAGAGATGCTGTATATAATACACAGTTTGGCATGACTCCTCAGTATGTAGGGGAAGGATTCAATGGGGCAGGTAGGAGTTGGTATCAGTATAAGATATATGCGGCTCAACAAATGGCTCACGATTATAATGTATGGAAAAAGTTTAGTGAAGGTGGGTATAGTAAAACTGATAATCTAAATAGATTAATGACAGCGGCTGTCAAGTCAGTTAATATGTTGTCTCCTTGGGATAGAACAAAGGCTAAATCCTATGACCCTTCAGACCCAACTCTAGACCATGAAGCCATAGCTGTATTAAGGTTATTATTTTCTAGGGTAATAGCATCTGTTATTGCTAGTACAGTATCAATAATGCCATTTGTAGGTTGGATGATTAAGAAATATGGTTTTCAGTCGTTCAGTCTATTGAGAAGTTTTGAAAACCCAGCTGTAGGAGTAGCCTTTAGAATGGCTGCTTGGGGTTCAATAGTTAGTATGGGTGCTGACGATGATGATTCAGATAGTGCATTAGAAGAAGTAATTCAAGACTTCTCCTTTATATTCTTACCAGTTATTATTGGTATGGTAGGTAGGGATATAAGTAAGGGTGTTGAATGGTGGGGTGAAGACTAGTCAACGTAGACTATTCTATTCCCTACTTTTTTATATTTATATTCTATATCATCCCCCTCATTCACATAAGTAATCATACAATCATCTTTATTATATTCATCTGCTGTAGTAGACTCTCCGTCTAAAGTAAACTGAGCAATCATTTTCATGTTTATATATCCTTCTTGGTCTATTATTTCTTTAAGACCTTTTTCTAACCATTCAATACGTTGTTTTAATTCTTCCATTGTTTTATCCTTTAATATGTCAGGTGGGAGCGTTGGTAAGCGAAGAGAGAGAAGGGAGGAAAACGCCCCCGACCTGACTAATTATTATTTATGATTTGCTTTCCATTCTGCTCTTTTCCAAGACAGAAAGTTAGCACCTTCGATTGGATTAAAAATAGTAGTAATCAATCTATTATCATCATCGTCGTATTGTGGGTCTATGATTGTAACTGGGCAATTGAATATATTCTTATCATCTAATCCTAGTTTGTCTGCATAGTTGTCCATTATTTTAAATGAAGCAACTTGTAGTGCGTGTGAAATCAAGCCTGAAGCTGCGTCTTTTAGAACTTGATAACCAGAGACATGAGTATGCCCACAAGTTAATACATGGTCTTTCCATCCCATCTGAGCTGCCTTTGCTACACCATGAGCAGTATTCCACATTGAATTACCTTTCCAAGTATGTCTTGCATTTATTCTGATTTCTTTTCCATTTGGAAATATGAGATTCATTCTTGCTCCCCATCTCTCATATAATCCCTTGTGGTCTCTCATTATAAACTCAAGAGGGTCTCCATCCCCACTCCATACATCATGATTTCCTGCTACTAAGTAAATCCAATTCAATTTGTTTACAAAGTATTCAGTTAGTCTCCAAGATTCTTTGGCTGATGTTGACTGTTGACCATACAAAGCGGATAGTCTACCTATCCAATTGTTCTGTATATCACCTAGATTACCTGCAAACATTCCTTCTGTATCATTGATAGTATCCATGTACATTATTATTTGAGATAGGTCTGTTCCATCATCATCAACGTGAGGGTCTCCAAAGTGTGCAATGCCTATCGGTCCGTCAATATTTATATTTATATTTATAAGTTTTCTACTTTCTTTTGATTTCTTTTTTTGTTTGTATGCCTTTTTACGAAAGCTTATTATGTCTTCTACAGGCATCATTTCTGGGTCTCTATCAGCAACTTTGAATGGAGACTCTTCTACTATTATTGGGTTTAGTGTCTTTCTATAGCATGAATTACAAGCCCATTGTTGTTTTTTACTTTCTTTATAATAAGACCAACCGTCTTTTTTTAGATTCCTAGCTCCACACTTAGGACATCCAATTATATTTCCATCGTCATCTGTTCTGAACTCGTCAACTATTTTCTTATTTGTGGTGTGTGAATTACCCATTATTGTCCTCCTCTCAAAACAATACAGCTTGTTTATTTATTTTATAGTTAATTACTAAAAGCTCTGTCTTTTCCTCACCTCGTATGTCTGGGTTTGCTCCAGAGTATTTAGTTTTTATCGTAATGATATTATAGTTCTTATACATTTCTCTCAACTCTTCTCTATCGTCATAACTTAACATGAATTTGCCATCATTTAAAGAGATATTGTCTATGGTATCTTTCAGTTTGAGATGCATACTCTCATCAAACCTATTTCTATAATAATCTCTGTTGTCTGCTACTACATATGGAGGGTCAAGATATACAAAGTCTCCATCTCTCATTCCATATCTTTCTATTAGTTTTGCAAAGTCTAAGTTCTCTATGGTTGAACCATTTAGTTTTTCTTTTGATTGCTTTAGTTCTTCTATCATCTGAGTACTCCAGTATGTATCCTTTGAAAAAGTATTCAATGGTTTATTATTAAATGCATTTCTTACTATGTAATAATATTTGGATGCTCTGGTTGTATCTGGTATGTCTATTTCTTGTGTTGCTTTAATATCTGCTCTAAAGTCATCGTGTAATTTTCTACTTCTTGGATACCAATATATCTTTTCTGACAGTTCATCGAATTTATTTAATATACATAGGTATAGATTTACTAGGTCGTTATCAATATCATTTAATATATTCCACTTTGCTTTCTTTTTTCTAAAGAACATCGAGCCACCTCCGAAGAAGGGTTCAAAGTATCTAAGGTGCTTAGGGATATATTGTAGCAACTGTTTACTCATAGTGAACTTGCCACCATAATAAGGTATGACAACAGGACAATCTGTATCCATTGTTAACTCCTTTTAGTATTCTTTTTATTTTTTATATCCTTTATCATCCAAAGTAGGGAGTTTAATGCACTTGAAATATCTTCAAGTCTTTTTACTATTTCATTTATTAATTGTCTATCATTCATAATTAGACCACAGTTTTAAATTAAAAGCAAATGATGCTCTCCATACTTTTAATTCAATTGTTATACTATAGTCTGTTGATGTGCTTATTACTAATATTACTGGTCTTATTCCAATGTAAAGGAATATTGTTTTTCTATCCATTGCTGTGTCTTCAGTATCCATTACAAATGCAAATGATTGTAATTCAAATGGATATTTACTGTAATTAAATATCTTCTCTGCTTTCATTCAGTCTCTCCTTCTCTTGTTCTGCCCCGTATTGAGCTATTAATATGGAATCAGCGTTCCATAATGTTGTTGGTACTTTACTTGAATAAAGATTAGCAAATTGTTTTAACTTGGCTTTTCTTTCTTTCTTTATTTTAGGCAATTTTATATTATAATAATCTTGCCAAAATTTCATCCATTTCTGTGGTGAAACTTGAACTATTTCATTTATTTCATTATTACTGTGTAATATTCCTAACCATGCTCCGTAATTAACTCCAAACTTAAACAAGGAGCTTCTACCATCATGAGGCATAGCGTGAACTTTTTCTATATATGCTATAATTTTATCTGATTTAAATGCATTAATAGCCATTGATATTGATACTCTTCTTCCAGCTATGAGAGGATGACATTTTACTGAATCAATTTTGTGAGGTTGTATCTTTCCTCCAAGCCATTCCAACTTTGTAAAACTCATTGCTCCACTTGCACCTGGGTCTATACCTATTATTGTCACAGTTTTATTAAATATGTGACCATTTGAATTATAATCAGTCATTATTTATTCTCCTTGGGAAATTGTTGATTTTCTTGAACCACATGGGCATATAAGTACCTAAGCTTTGCAAGTAGTTTAACTATTGCGGAGTTTTCAGCATCACTTAAGTACTTATACCCAATAATCTTTTTTTTCTCTTCAACTGTTAGTAAGATTGTTTGTTTAAAACCAATTATCTTTTCAAATTCATGTTGTGCTAATGCATATCTTGAAATTAGTTTGTATTTTTCTTCAATCTCCTTCGAGCCAGTCTGTCTTTGGTTGTTCTTTTTCACTTTTTAAATCGTTTATTGCTTGTTCTCTTGTTGCGTAGAATCCACATCTATTACCTGCAAAACCAACTTTATATCCTCCAACAACTCCATATCTGGTCTTACAAGATATTATTTCACTTTCATACATATCATAGTTTTCATGGTCGAAATTGTAACCATAAAATATAAACAATGCATTTTCAACTGTTTGTTCTATGACTCCACTCTCTGCATAGTCACTCATTCTAGGATATGGGTCTATTCTTCTTTCTATTTCTCTATTTAATTGGCTTATTAGTAAACAAGAACAATTCTCTTTCTTTGATACCCATTTATATTCTTGCATTATTCTTTCTATTTGGAATCTTCTATCTTTATTGTCGTTCATTGTTATTAACTGAATGTAGTCATCAATAACAACATCTGGTTTATGTTTTGATATTTCTGCTATTCCATCTTCAAGAGTTCTAACATCATCAAACATGATTAGGTTTTTATATTTCTTTTTTATCTTTTTCTCAGCATCGTCTATCTCTTGTTCTAAACCATCTATCTCTCCTCGTCTTATATTGCCGTATAGAAGGCTTTTACTTTCCAAGACTATAAGTTTTCTCAACATTTCTGTGTTGCTCATTTCTCGATTAAATAACATGACTTTATAACCTTGTTCTATTAATGACTTTAATACATTTATCATTAGAGTTGTCTTACCGTGTCCAGGTCTACCTCCAAGAACAGTTACTTCTTTTCTTGTCATTCCCCCAGCTGGTTTATCAAGGGCGTACATACCGAATTTTATTACATTTTCACCACTTTTAATATGTTCTACAGCCTCTTCTACCATTGAATCCAAGTTATTTATTCTGTCTGGTTGTAAATCTCTTAGTTCTTCTAGCCATTTTAGTTGATTATTTATTAAAGGCATTGTCTTTTCATATTTATCAAAACTTACTTTATTCATTTTATATGATGTTTTCCTTACTTCTCTTTGTACATATTTTTCCCAAATAATCTTAGCATGATTTTCTACATTAGCAGTAGTAGCAATTGTATCTGTCAATCCACTAAGATAGTAAGACATTTTATTTTCACCTTCTTCTCGTAATATATTTGAAACTGTTACTAGGTCTATTGGGTCTTTCTTTTGTCTTAATATCTTTATTGCTTTCCATATCTTTTTATTGTCATTTGTATAAAATGCTTCATCGCTTCTTATCCAAGGAAGTACTCTATCAAAGGATTCTTCTCCATTAAGAAGTATACATCCTAATATAGAATTTTCAGCTTCTCTGCTTACTGGCATTGCTTCTATTTCTTTTTTCATTTTACTCCCTTATTTATTATGGTTAGTGCTACTAACCAGTTGAAATTCATTGCACCAGAAGGTGACAAATGTCACCTTTCTAAATATATTAAGGGCATGGTAGCGACCACCAAGCCAACCAAAAGGAGTTTTAACAGATGCGTTATCCTCTTTTAGTACAAACACTTTTGCCCTTAATATTATTTTCTATTATTAAGCAATGGCTATTTGTTTTTTAGCCAAGTTGCTTACTGTTGAATATATCTTCGACTCAAACTTGTGCGTTGCTTCAACATTTCTTTTCATCTGATGTGTGGCAACCCAAGTAGCAGCGTTCAATAAATCCCAGTATGTCTTCGGTTCGTGTGCAATTATATATTGAAATAGTGATTCTGTGTGAGACTCTGGAAACAGTTTAATTAATTTAACTATATCGTTTTTATTTAGTTCTGTATCAATTAAGTCACGAAAGTCTGTCTTGAATATATTTTCAACACTATTGATAACGCCACTTATTATTTCTTCAAAGTTATTTTTCTTTGTCCAAATGCTATGTCTCGTACTTCCTTTTCCAAATGTAATACCTATGACTAATCCATTAGAACATATTAATCTAAAGGCACCAGCTATTGCATTGGCTTCCGAAGAACCATCGTAGCTATTACCTATATTAATAGTAGGATTCATTAGGTCTCCATCTCCAACATCTACTTCAACTTCTGGGAATTTCCATTGCCAACTAGCTCTAGCTCCATCTCCAAATAGATTTTCCTCTACTAGTATTCCACCTCTATCCTCTATAATTGGTATTGCCTTTTCTAATATCTCTTCATTTTTAATAAGTTTATATTCATTTGTCATACAACTAAGAACTTCATTAGTATCTTCTCTTACTATGAATTTATATCCAGTATTCTTATTGATATGATTAAAAGATGTCTCTGCTGGTACTTCTTTTACTGGAAATAATGTTTGTTTAAAATTATTATCCATTTTTCCTCCTATTTGAATGGTGATTCTAAGAATTTCTTTAAACCTTTAACTATTTTAGACCAGAATCTATCTTCTGTTCCTCTAAAGTTATTTGGTATGTTTTTTCTTGGTCTTCCTCTCTTCTTTTTCATTTTCATTTCCTTTTAGTTTTACTATCTTGGGTGTTCTTCCAAGACGTTTATACTCATTCTGTAATTTCTTTCCAGAATTGAGTTTTTCGTTATTAATCATAGCCTTAACATATGCAAAGCCTTTACCTTGAAGATGGTATCCAGCCCTTAAATAATGTTCTATTGCTCTCTCGATTATTCTATTGTTTGCCTTATCTATTCCTTTTAAAAAATAGAAATAGGATTTTGAGTTGTATTCTGATGGAACATTTTGTTGTACTTCAGATACTAGTTTTTTTATGTATTTTACTGTTCTTGTTGGTTTTGTAGAGAGGATTTTTAGTATTTCTTTACTGTGATTATAACTTCCTCCCCTGTCAAATCCACAGGCAGGACATTTCATTCCTCTACTTCATCTAATATATGATGTAGTAATTCATTTTGTATTTCAATCTTATTTTCAAGCTTCTTAAATCTTATATCAATAAACCATCTCATTAAGTAATGATATAAGATTCCTAAAATTGCTATATAAACAACTGTAAATACATCAAAGCCATTTTCAGCTAGTGATTCTAACCAATGTTTCATTCTTTATTCTCCTTTTTGGTGTAATAAACACCTTTTTTTCTGTCAAAAAGTAAATTATTACTAAAATGTATATCTAATTTCATTTTTTTCATTTCATTCCAAATCCTATCTATTTCTTTTTCTTCCATATTCCTTTTTTTAAACATCTGTTGCCTGCTCATTAAAGTTAATGGAACGTCTGCTAATGAGGGAGGTCTTCCCCATTCATCAACCATTACTTTTTGATTCAACCATTTGTCTTTCTTCATTATAATTATCCATCCAAGTTTTAACTAATTTAATTGCAAGTGGTTTACTTATTTCAAAGTCTTCCATTACATATTGATGTGCTCCAAACATATTTGTTATACCACTTTCACGAAGTTCTTCTAAATATAGAAATACTTCATTACTTATTTCATCAAATATGATGTCTTGTTCATTAATCATTCCAAAGTACTCCTATGGTTTCAGTTTTACCACCATTTCCTTCGTAATAATGCAATGCTCCACCATTATTTCCTTCATCGTCAGACATTGGTATTATACTAGAACCGTCGTCAAATATTATCATTAATGGTCTTCTATTCCATAACATTTGTTCAGCATCAAGGTTGCTTAAATAAACAATTTCTATTATTGTTTTGCCAATGAGTAAATCTTTAGCAAACTCTGTGTTTTCTTTTTCAGTCATTTTGTAACCTATCATGTATTTTATTTAACTGTTTATAAGCATCATTATCTCTTTTTGCTCTCATTTTCTTATGAGCCTTTATGAAGTTATCAGCTATGGTCTCTGCTGATTTACCAGTTAGACTTACTAAGTCTGGCATATTTATATATTTAATAAGACCTTCTCTATCTTCTTCTTCACAAAGTATTGATATTTTCTTCATGATTCCCATTTTTTACCTCCGTTGTATTTGCTATGTTTTGTTTGCCTAAGTAATATTGTCTTTCTTCTTCTTGGCAATTACAAAAAGTTATTATTACTCTTGCTGATGTGGGAGTGCTGTTAAGATACACTCCCCTCATTCCTGTTGATGTTTCAAATAGCGAGCCTTCTTCCATATCTTTTAGATACTTATATCCTTTTGCTGGTCTCCAATCTGGAGTATCGGCTAATGCTTTTTTTACTAGGTTATTTATTTTTCTAATTGTTATTAGTTTGCTCGAAGATTGTGTTGATTTTGTAGATTTCATTTAGTCTTTCCCTTACTTTTGTTTTCTCATACTTGTTTTGAACTTCAGCATAGTTTACCATTGCTGACATCACAATTTCTACATCTTCTTTATTTTCAAATACTAGTACTGGTACTCTCATAGTCTTCATTTACTCTCCTTTTTTTTACAATATTTACAACTTTCTCTTTTTAATCCTATTGTTGGGAAATCTTGATACCTAGCACACGTTGCAGATACATGAACCCATTCCCATACCATTTTACAAGATTCACAGAATTTTAATCTTTTTGAATCTGTTTTATATTTTTCTCTACCTACTTTTTTAGGAATATAAACATCTTTAATCGGTTCTAAATTCCAATCTGTCATTTTTATTTTCCTTTTCAATATAGGGTAAAGCGAGGCATACCCACCTTACCCTATATATTATTAGTAAGAGAGGTCTGACCTTTTCTACAAGGGCTAATGCACATACCTTGATACTCTTACTATATTGTTAGTTAACTAGAATGGTAAATCGTCACTTGATAATTCATCAGCAGAAAGTTTTTTACCTTCTTGCCAAGAAACTAAATCAACTGCTTTTACTGACTTACCTGAGTCTCCAGTCTTCTTATTTTCCCATTCCACTTCTTGAACCTTTATCAAACAAGGGTGTCCAAGAATATCTTCATCCTCTATTTCAGCCAATTGGATTTTACCATCTTCTGTTTGAGGAAATTCAACACCAAGAGCCTGACAATATCTGACATATGTCTTATTTTGCCATCCCTTGCCTTGTTCTGGATTGGGAGTTAACCACATACCCTTATCAAGTCGAAATGTTTTCCCTGCGATAAAGTCGCCTGAAATTTTCAACTCATTACCATCACCATCTGTATCATTGTCGTATCCACCGTTTCCATCACTTATGAGTTTTGGTACTTCAAGGTTCTTTACCTCATCAGCAACTCTAAATGATAGGTTATACACACTCTTGCCACTATCATCAAAGCTATTAATTGCTACTTCAGATACATGAGCTGGGTATGTTCCTGCTGGAACTGGTGTAAAACCTCCATCTGTTGTTTCATCGAATGTAGTATTGTCTAGTTTTTTCATTATTTATTTTCTTCCTTTGTGTATTCTGTTACTAATTCAGTCCATTTATCTCTTAACTCAGTCATCTTCTTACTATCGTTTCCTTGATTATGACCTTTGAAGTAAAGAGTAGGTTGAACTTTTTTCTTTTCTGCGTTTAACATATATCTTGGCTTATTACGTCTTCTTGTGCCAACGATACCTTCTGATTGAAGAGTATCTGTAATTCCTGGGTATTTTTTTTCCAGTTGTTCAGACTCTTTATGTGTTACGTTTCCCATTAGTTCTCCTTTTGGGTTTTGTTTATTGATTCATTCATTTCTCTATATAAGACCTCATTCATTTCCATATCACAATTTTCTATTGTAAAACTATGATAACTTGGATTCACAGTAACAATTGAATCCTTTTCCAATGTTCTGAAGCACATTATTTGTTTTCCATTAAACATTTTATATCCTTCAAATACTATCTTGTTTAGAACTGTTCCATCGTTTAATCCAACCATATATTCTGCTCCAATAGTATGAAGTTTGTCGTCATATGATGTCATGTTATTTTCCTCCTGCTAGTCTTTCTAGCTTTGCTAATGATGCTTTGTAGTTTAATCCATGTATGTCTCCAGATTGTATTCTGTCATTTATATCATCATACATATCTGCTTTTTTAGCCAATTTTAACAACTTATCTTTTTGTTCGTCTGTTAGTTCAGCTTCTTCGTATTGTTTTCTGTAAACATCATCTGCAATATTCATGTAAGTGTTAAATGCTTTCTTCATTGTGTCTGTGTTTGCTGACTTAACATCATTACCTATGTCTACAAATGAATTAGAGTCTTTTTTCTTCTGTATCCTATGTGCAGCAACCATATCACCTTCTCTCCATATTCCACCATCAAACCATTTTAATCTGCCATGAACTACATAAGCCTCAGAACCTAATACTTCTGTATTGATTATAGTCCAACTCCAGCCTGGAAAATTCTTATCGGCTATTGCTCTCATATATTCAAGTTTAACATAGTCGAATCCCTGCTTTTTATAGATATATGCCTTTGGTGTCTCAATTTGTGATACTTTAGTATGTTGTTTTGTTACATCTTTTAATATCTCTTGGGCATTTGTGACTGTTTGTTTGTCAATTATTGCTATTGAGTTGTTTTCGCTCATACTCTTTTTTTACCTCCAGTAGTAATGTTAAAGGGTCTTTTAATTGTATTGTATCTGAATCCAATCCCATCTCTTCTAATTTATCAAATACAATCTTATGGAATCCTCCATTTAGAGTTAATCTTATCTTACGATATGATGCTCTATGTTCTGAGTTCCAGTCTAGTCTTGTTTCTAATTCCTCAACCATTTCTTTTAATGTATTGAGTTGAGCCTCTGGGTCTTCTATCCATCTTTTAGTGTGTGATTCGTATTTGTTGCTGAACCAAAATGTTGGGAATCCTATTAATTCTGCCATATGATTGTATACCATCTTTACTGAATTAAATAAATGTCCTGTCTTCATTTCTCTAATGTTGAGAATTTCTCCATTCATTGTTCTCCACAACATTGCTTCTTTTATTCGTTGTACCTGCACTATGCCTCCCTTAGCAAATTGTAAATCCTCCTGATTGTTCACAAAATTTCATAAAATCAAGCAATGATTCTCTTTCAAATGGATAATGTTCTGTCCAATCACGAAGTTGTGGTTCTTGTTTTATTGCTTCTTTCCATTGAGCATTATATGAAGTTGCTTCATCTTTTTTTATATTATATTCTTGTTCAAGGGATTGAATTATTCCTTCTTTATCAGCTTTTGCTATTCTTTTTGCTATTCTAATTGCTTTTGTTTTTGATATTTTATGACCATCATTATAATGACCATATTGATAATCTTTTTCTGTTAAAATATCATTACAAATAGAATGAACAAAATCCCAAAGAGGTCTCCATCCCCAAACATTTCTTCTAAAATATACTCCTGGGTTTTCATCTTCATATTTATCTTGTGCTTTCCAATATGATTCACGTTCATTTTCTTCTAATTCCCATGAAGATTTATTTGTGAGTATTTTTGGTTTATCTGTGTTTTGTTTTGGACTTACTCCATATAAGTCAAATCCCATGTTTCTCTCCTTTTTTTTATTTACAAATATGTTCGTAAGGACAATATTTACATTCCCAATCTTGAAATGGTACTCCCATCTCTCTATGTCTTGATAATGTTTGATTTACGTTCTCATAGTCTATTAGTTCTTTATCATTAGATTCTATGTCATTTCTTATTTCATTTAATTCTTGCCAATAATTATGAGCCATATCAACATAAGATAGTCTTATTCTTTCTTCTCTCATTCTACTTGTATCTTTATTGTACCATATGATTGACATTTCTTTATCTTCTGGTTGGCAATCTAATTCCTGCTCCATACCCAATAGATACGTTGACAGTTGCATTTCATAATTAAAACTTGGATTTTTATCTCTGTTTTGTATACGACCAAACTTCAATCTCCATTTATATGATGCTGATGTTTTGTAATCATAAACAACTATTCTGCTTGAACTCTTTGTAAAGACTGCAAAATCAAGATGTCCTAATACATTGTATTCAGGTATTTTTATTCTATGTTCAATATAAAACTTGTGGTCATCTGTATAGAATATTGTAGGCTTTCCACTAACTGGTGTTGAATTTGCATATGTTTTATTTTTTATATAATACTTTACAGCATCTTCAAAATCTTTGTGTACCAATGTTCCAAGTCTCATTATTCTTTGACTTCTTGCTTCCATTTCTTTCTGTGGTGCTTCAGTTACTTTAAACATATGTTTCTTGTAACAACTACCCGCTGATGAGGCTGAGAACCATTTTTCTAATCCTTTATATTTTTCTTTATAGTCATCATTCTTTGAATCAAGAAACTCGCTATACATTCTTTCAATTTCCATTTTTTCTCTCCTTTGGGGGCTTTAAATTTAATAAAAATAACTATTTATTCCTCCAAATATCTCTATCCTTCCAGAGAAAAAATATAAATATTCCTGCTGATAGATAAAGAGAGAATATTACAAATGCCCATACATATTCCATTATTGCTCCTCATTATTTATTTGTTTTCTTAATTGGTCTAATTCAAACTCTTTGATTTCTTTAATATATACTTTCCTTGATTCCTGTCTCTTTTGGTATTTCTTACCTCTGAGGTCTGGATTCATTTCCTGTATCTTTCTTCTTACTCTTGTTATGGATGACCAACCTATTAGTTCTCCATTACCTATTGCTATAAGCAAATCAACTGCTGACATATTTGCTACAGGCACAGGACTTCTACTTTCTATGTGGTTATACCATATTCTAGCAACTAATTTGCTGTCGCTATCTCTAAGTTCTGGTTTATCTCTTAGTTGACGCTCAACAATATTCTTAAGATTCTTTAGTTTTATCATATGTATCTCCTTAATGATTATAAAATTATTGACTTGATTAGCCCCTAGAAGTACAACACTTCTTAACCGTGTGTGTTTATAGTCTAACAAACCTATTGTCATAGGATTTTTTACAGTCCAGCATTTTTACGGATTACCCGTTCATCGGTGTCAAGTCAAATTATAGGCGGGCTACTGTGTAGTTGTGAATATATAATAAATGAAACAAACGTATATATTATTGCCCGCCTAATTCTATTCTTGTGCTATCCTTTCATCTTCCAATAAAGCATCAGTATCTCTATCTCCAGTTATTACTGGTACTTCATCTAAGTCATTCCATTGCTCAAATGCGTCTTTTGAATTTTCGTCTGAGACATCTAACCAACCGTTGCATTTATTATATAACCCAGCAGACCACATTAATCCTTGTATTTTACCATGATTTACTGCTTCTGCTTCTACTTGGTCATCACAGAATGTTAATCTTTGTAATCTTATTATTTCAAGCATTATCTCATCTTTATGTCTTACAAATATTTGTTGTTTACTCATTGTTTTTTCCTATTTGGTAATAGTTATAGTTTGTTTACAAATCTTTCAAAGTCCTCAACTTCCATTATTATCATAGCAACTCGTTTTTCCATTTCTTCAACAGTCCAACTAAACTTTTCAAAAGACTGAGCTTTAATGAACCAATCATCATCGGCATCATTGATTAGATTGTGTAGTATATTTCTATTGTGGAATACTTTATTGCCCAGTTTATGTATGCTAGTACCAGTAGCCTTTCGTTGACCAATTGAGTAAGCAATATTTATATCATTAAGTAACTTTTCAAATAATTTACGCATCTTTTGCTCCCTTTTATCCTTCTAATAATCTTAATACTATTGCTGACATTAATACTACGAATACAAGCATTATCCAGTATGAAAATATCTGTCCTTCATCTGTTGTGTTAATCCAATGAACAAATTTGTATTTATATTGCTTAGGCATTTTCATAATTTTTAATCCTCTTCATCATAATAGAGTATTAGTATTCCATCTTTTATTCTATAATCCTGAGAACCATATCTAAATTCAAGACTCTTTACTCTACTGGTTGCAATAATTAATTCTATTGTATTTCGAACTTCTATATCAATATTTTTATTGTTTTTTGCAATTTCAAGTAATTCATTTAAATCTATTCCAAGCGCAAGTGATGATTGTACCCACATCTTTATCTCTGTTGATACATTAAATTGATTTAAATATTGAGTTAAATCCATTACTTCATCTCCCTAAGTTTGTTCAGAAATATACTTTCTTCTTTTTGTCTTAACTGTTCTACTTCTTTGCTTACTACAAATCCCATTGCTAGTGAGAACGCTACCATTAATATGATTGTGATTAGTATTGACATCTTTATTGTCCTTTTTTATCTTATTTTGTATGTAAATATCTATTTTATGTTCTATGTGTTTCATTGTTTGTATCCTGCAATTAAAAAAGGTTGGCTACTAACATTATAATAATGCTTTCACCAACCTATGGTATAGGGAGATACCTATTTAATAAGGTGCTTGTGTGGTGTCTACTACTACTCCACTATTAATCTCAGCATCAGTCCAAAAGTGGGCTGGTGTATGAGTCGCGCCTGTATTTTCTTCTTCAGCGAAGTTAGTAGTGTATGTTACACCATTTGCTTCCCATACCCACTCTTGATTTGGACCGAGTTGGTATCTTGCTGATGCAAATGCTTCACCAAATGTACTTGCTTCGATTTTTATGACTTCTGAGTATATTGCGTCCCCCTCTGTTGTTAATACGACATCTAGTGTCTCTTCATCATACTCAAGGCTGTCTGAGTTATCAATCTCTTCTGAATATACTTCATCTGCTATGTGAGCGTCTATTCCATAAGCAATTGATACTGAGTCGAGATAATCTCCAAGTTCCTTATACTCAGAACTCTCGTTTGTTGTATATGTTTCGGTATCTTCTGCTTTAGCAATAGGTTGCTCTTCATTTTGGCATGCCTGTAGGTTGATTAGTGCAACCATTGTTCCAACTAATCCAAATACTGCAAGCGCGTGTTTTAATAGGTTATTCATTTTATCCTATCTCCTTTGTTTTTGTTGTTTGTTTGTGTGTTATTGTCTGTTGTTGTATTGGAACATCTCTTCGCGATATTCTAATGCTTTTGCTAGTGGTGTCATCATAACTTGTGCTTCTGCTCTTTCCATATCTCTCTCGTTATCTGAGTCGTCTATCATTGTAAGCTCTTTATGATGATATGTGCAGGTGTCGAATAACTCTGTACCTAGCATTGTTGTATGTGTAGAATCTTTAAAGCATCCTTCACAATTGCATATGGGTGTGTAATAATTCAAGTCTAATGTTAGTTGTATCATTTTTATCTCCCTAGTGATAATTATTGATTGATGCACAAGGGAATTAGTCTGGGTAGGTGCTACGATAGGTTCACCATCCAAGTTGGTTATAATTCCCTAGTGCTGTTAGTTATTATCTATCTCCCTTAAGATAGCTCTTCATATGCCCTGTCTTCTTTTCGTCTGTGCTGTTGATTGAAAACATTACATATATTGTTGCCATTTGCATTACGAATAATACTGTTGCATAGACATTGATGTGATGTAGTAAGTCCATGATTATCTCCCTATTATTGTTTGTATTGTACAAATATATGTGGTTGCCCACGTTGTATGAAATTGTATAGTTATAGTAGGTGAAGTGATTGAGTGTTTAAGCCCAACCACTTGCTCCCACATTATTGTTTATTTGCTCTTATACTTGCTCGCTACGAGGTTTAACCCTCGCAAGCCTCGATGAATGCTTGTTTGTTAGTCTTGGATACGTTCAAGAAATGCTTACCATTCTCTTGTACAGATGGCTTCCAAAAGTACACTTCAACTGTGTCGCCTTTCTCAACAAGGTTAAGTTGATAGGCTGAGTCGATTGCTACACCACGAAACTCAGAAGGAAGGAACACAGTAATTAGTTGAGGATTTTTCATTTTTAACTCCATTTGATTTTTAGAAAAACTACTTTTAGGGTATAGGGGTCGAGTTATATACCATACAACATTTTGTGATATTTTATTTGGAAACACCTGGGCATAGCATTATTTTAGGGGTATGCCAATGCCTATTCATTGTGTTGATTGCGACAAGCCTATTGCTTGGGAATCTGGGTTTAAGATACTTTGTTCGGATTGCAAAAAGAAAGAAAGTACCAAAGAAAGAAAAATGGATATACATAGTATATATAATATATATATATATATATAATATAAAAATATATGCTAAACAATACGATGTCAAGGATAATATGGCACACTCATTAAAATTCTTAGAATTACTACCATTAGAATTGCAAGAAAAAGTACTTGAAGAGTTATCTATACATAATAAAGCACAGTTAGAAGAGATAGAGATAGATGGCAAGATATACAAAGCAGAGCAAGAAGTATTAGAATTAATAGATGGTCTTGTTATACAACTAGAGTTACTAGAGAAAGCGAATAAAAAACTAAGGAAGAGTATTGCAGTATAAGACGATAAGAGGTAAAAAGCATTATGTGTATGAAAGTATGGATGAATACAAGATGGAAGTTGGAGATTCGATATATGTCAAATACTGGAAAGATGCTAAAGAAGGAGACTGGGTAGAGGCTGATGATGGAGGAGTTGTACAGTTATTGAAAGTAGGAGGAATAACCCACCCTAATGACAGAAAAAATTATAAACATTCAAAAGGATGGTGTAGAACGATTGTTGGTACATTCTTGATAAATGAGAAAACAAAGATGGATACAGACTTTGATTCACATAAAAATAGATATACATTCTCAAAGACCATTGGAAAAAAGAGTAATATAAAAACAAGAAAGAATCCTACAAAGAAAGAGAAACTGTTTACCACCAGCGTTGTTGCTGGTCACGGTCCAGTCAAAGCTTACATGGATGCTTTCAATGAAGATAACGATAAAACAGCCAAAAAGAGAGCTGTAGTACTTTTAAAGCAGGAGCGTATAGTGAAAGAAATAGAAAAAGGAGTAATGGATGTAGCAAAAGAGAATGGTCTAGACCACGAATATGTGCTACGAAAACTCAAAAACCTTGCTGACTTTAGTGAAGATGATAATATCATCCTTCAGTCAACTAAGGAGATTGGCAAGATAATAGGAACAACTGGAATGACAATGAAACAGAAAGAAGTTGGTGTGATTGGTATGTTTCAAGGTTTTTCACCAGAGCAATTAGAGGGAGCAAATAGGAGAATATTAAATGAAAGTTCAAATAATGGTGAAATATCTTCCATTGAGGAAGAATAGTACATCAGTAACAGGAGTATCTTACTTCGTTATTGATGACAACATAAGGTTCGTAAGAGCATTTAATGAAGAAAAAGAGTAGACCATACCACATAAGACATGATTATAAAAGATTTACGTCTGCTAATGGATATAAGTTTTGGGCAAGAGATTTAAAAGATGCTGAGGAGTATTGCAAAATGATGAGCTGGGCAATAGGAGGATTAGTTGAAGAAGAAAAGAAATAAGCCTACTTTAAGAGACCTCATGAAGCGTATGAGTACTTATGAGATGTCTATGTTTCAAATGCTAGAAAGAGTTAATGTTGTTGAAAAAGCATTTGTTGATTTTCTTAAAATGGAAGAATTAGAAGAAAAATTTCAAGAGTATTTAGATGGCAAATATAAACAGCCAGAACATAAACAAAGCTGAAGAAGCGTTAGTATTAGCGTATAAAGACCTTATCTCATTTGGTAAGCTCTTTCTACCAGATGACTTCATGAGAAGTGAAACTCCCTTCTTTCACTATGAGGTTGCTGACTCTATTGACGATAAGGATTGTAAGCAATTGGCTATCATCCTTCCTAGGGGTCATGGAAAGACAGTACTAACAAAGGCATCTATCTTAAAGGATTTTGTATTCTGCCCTAAAGATGATATGCTTTTCTATGCTTGGGTGTCTGCTACCCAAAAACTTTCTGTTGGTAATATGGACTATATCAAACATCATCTTGAGTTCAATGATAGGTTCACATACTATTTTGGTAAACTAAAAGGTTCTAAATGGACAGAGGAGGACGTAGAATTATCTAATGGATGCAAACTTATTTCAAAAAGCAACGTCGCAGGAATCAGAGGAGGAGCGAAACTCCACAAGAGGTACGACCTTATCGTTCTTGACGACTTCGAACACGAAGCAAACACAATCACAAGAGATGCGCGGGATAAAAATGCGAATCTCGTTACTGCTGTCGTTTATCCTGCAATTGAGCCTCATACTGGTCGTCTTCGTGTTAACGGTACTCCTGTCCATTATGATTCTTTTATCAACAATCTTCTTATCAACCATGAGAGGGCTAAAGGGAATAATGAAGACTTTGCGTGGAAACTAATCACTTATAAAGCTGTTTTACCCAATGGTTCTCCGCTATGGGAAGGATGGTTTCCAACTTCAAAACTGGAAGAAAAAAAGAAGTTCTACCAAGATTCTGGGCAACCTTCAAAATTCTATCAAGAGTACATGATGGAAGTTCAGAGTCTTGAAGACGCTTTGTGGACAAGACATCATATAAAACATTGGAAGGGATATTATGAATATAGCACAGACACAAATCAAAACTACATTGTTATCGGTGGCGAACAAGTTCCAGTCAATACCTTTATTGGCTGTGACCCTGCTACTGATATTAATACTAAAGAGTCTGACTTTTCTGTTATCATGGCTATCGCCATTGACAAAGAAAATAATCTCTATGTATTAGAATACGAAAGACATCGTTCTATACCAACGATAGGTCAAAAGACATTAGAGGGTGAGACCACTGGTAAGAAAGGAGTTGTAGATTACATAATGGATATGCACCAAAAGTATCATGCGACATCAAGTACTGTTGAAGATGTGGCTATGAACAGAAGTGTATTTCAAGCATTAAACGAGGAAAGACGAAGACTTAATAAGTTCGATATTGCTGTTATTCCAGAGAAACCTGGGGGAACAAACAAGATGAACAGAGTTTATTCTGGTCTATCTGGTAGGTTTAGCATGGGTACAATTTATGTGCGAGATAATATGTTTGATTTAATAAACGAAATTATTACATTCGGACCGAGAATGGCACACGATGATACTATAGAAACTCTATACTATTCTCAACTTCATGCTTTTCCACCTAATATTGAAAGGGATGAAAATACTAAATCTTGGTATGTGCCAAAGAAAAAGCCTAAGAGCTGGATAGTTGCTTAACTAGTCACATTCAAGGAGGTTATTGTGGCAGGTAAAGAAAAATCATATAGAGATACAACCGCTACTGTTCAACTTGATACAAGTTGGAATGTTGGAAGAATCCTTTCTAGTGCAAGCGGTAAACCAGATGTATCTCCTTATTCATATCAAACAGTAAAAGAAAGTTTAAGAAAACTAGCCCCTACGCCAGAAGAACCAAAATTTATGCAATCAAGTCTTAAAGACCTAGTTGGTATGAAAGTTGGAGTTAATAGAGGTGAGTTTTCATTAGACGTAGGCACTCACGGAAGAGCTAAGTTCAATCTACCTAAAGACATAGGGTTGGATTTTAGATACAAAAAATCAAAGGGGCCGTTTGGAAGTGGTTATGATTGGAATGTAAAAGTAAGTAAACCTATAACCCTTTGGAGGAAATAATGGCAAATAGAAAAACAAAAGAAGAAGAATATAAAGTATTATCTAATATTGCTAAAGAAGAAAACTTTCCTTTAGATAGTTTAATTGCTATGTACATGGTTGAGTCTTCTGGTGATTCTCAAGTTGTTAATAAATTAGGATATACTGGAGGTTTTCAGTTTGGTAAAAAAACTGGAGAAGAGTATGGATTAGTTGGGGAAGGCTTTGACCATAGAAAAGATTTAGGTAAAAGTGCTAGAGCAGCTATAAAAATGACTAAGAAAAATTTAAAAGATAAAGTTCAATTTAAAAGCGGTAAAGAAATAAGTTTAAAAAAGCATTATAAATCATTAAATATACCAGATGATTTAGCAGGTTACTTAACTCATCAACAGGGGAGAGGTGGTTTTATAGATATTGTTACTGGGTCAAGGTCTGGTAAAATAAGTAAAAATACTAGAAAAAATATACTCTCTAATCTTGGAACATCTACAGCAGAAAAAGCTAAAAATATGGGAGATAAGGAACTTGTTGATACTTTCGTTGACTTTTGGAAAACAACTTGGCAAGCTAGAGGAGTAGAAGCAGGAAAAAAATGGTCAGAAGAAGCTCAAGTGAATACAAATATAGCTTTTGCCGCTAGAGACGAAGTAAAAAAAAACGCCGCAAGCGTCGCCTTCGAAAGCATGGAATCAGTTAATAAAAAAGATAATGTCGATTTTGGAAAGTTTGAAGCAACAGACGAAATGAAAGCCGCTAGGGAAAGAGCGTTAAAACAAAGAAAATAATGCCTCAAACATCAAATAGAGAAAAATTTTTAAACTTAATGGATAAAGTTGGTGAAGCTCCGTTAATAGGTCTTCTATATGAATCTAGAGAAGAAAACATAGATAAAGCTTTAGGTAATAGCATTATGTTTTCAACTGAAAAAGGTGGAATAAGAGAAGGTCAGAATTATGAAACGGAAGGAATTAAAGAATTATGGAGAATGGCAGGAAAACCTAAAGTAAAAACTAAAGGAGTGCGTCAGCCTAAATTTATTCCTAGAGATGTAGACTATTTAATGAGAGAACATTATGGCAAAAAACAAACTTTTTGGTCTAAATGGAAATCTACATTTGGTAAAGATAGGGTTGAAGTAAGGAGTGGTGTTGATACTTCAGGAGACCTTGTTGAAGAATTTTCTCACTCTATACAATGGTCAAATCCTAAAGAATGGACTCATCATTCTACAAGAAAAGGTTTGTTTAAACAAAAAATGAAAGAAGAGTCTAGAGTTCAGGCTGGTGAAGATGTGTATTTAGATAAGACGACAGATGAAGGATATACACATAGTATTGTTTCTCCAAAATTATATGAAGTTATGAGACAAAAAGGATACGGGGTTAAATTTTAATGGCTACTCAAAAACAAAAAGCACAAATAAATAAACAGTTATGGGATAGAGCCAATAATGCCCATAGAAGTAGATGGGCTTCTTTAAGTCAAAAATCCTATGACTTTTATTTAAACGAACAACTAACTAAAGAAGAAGAAGATGTTCTCAATGAATCTGGGATGCCTACGTTTACTATTAATAGGGTAACTCCAATTGTTGAGACAATGAAGTATTTTGTAACTGCTAATAATCCTAGATGGAAGGCAGTTGGTGTAGAGGGAAGTGATACTGATGTTGCTCAAGTACATTCTGATATAGCTGATTACGCTTGGCACAATTCAAATGGTAAATCTTTATATGGTCAAATTGTCCTAGATAGTTTAACTAAGGGTATTGGCTACTTTTTTGTAGATGTTGAAAGGGATGCTGACAGAGGAAAAGGTGAAGTTCTGTTTAAGAGGATTGACCCTCAAGATATTTTTGTAGACCCAATGAGTAGAGACTTTTTGTTTAGAGATGCTAACTTTATCATAGTTAGAAAGAACCTTGCCAGAACTCAGTTGATGCATATGTTTCCTCAGTACAAGACTAAGATTAAAAATGCAGGTGGAGAATCTGAGACAGTAAGTTATTCTCAAAGAGATACTGTTACATCTGATAGTATCCTACCTGAAGATATTACAATGGGTTTGACGATAGAAGGTGAAGATGATGATATTGTATCATACTACGAATGTTACCAAAAGGTAAAAGTTCCATACGTCAATGTATTCATAAAGATTCCCCCTAAAGAAGAAGAGTTAGAAGAGATAAGAAGGGTTGTCTCTGTTCAACTTGAAGAGTTTCAAAGAGAAACAGAGGTTGGATTATTAGAAAAACAGAAACAGATACAAGAAGCGTTAGAGGCTGGGGAGATAATAGAAGAAAGAGCAAGGCTTGAAATAGAACGTGCTCAGAAAATGGCTGAACAAGCAGTCCAAGAGAAGAGGGCTGAATTAATGTCCATGGCTCAAGATAGAGCATCAAGAATTGAACAGAAGGTTATTACAAAGAAAGAATATGGTATCTTAATTAAGAATGAATCTGTCGCTGTTAACATAATTGAAGCGATTGATTTCTATGAAGAAAGAATAAAACTTATATGTAGTGTTGGTGACGATACGTTTTTATATGAATTTTTATTAGACCAAAAAGAATATCCAATCGTTCCTATCCCTTACACATACACAGGCACTCCATACCCAATGAGTGCTGTCACACCATTAATAGGTAAACAGCAGGAAATAAATAAAGCTCACCAAATAATGCTTCATAATGCCAACCTTGCCTCTAACTTGAGATGGTTATATGAAGAAGGCTCTGTGCCTGAAGGGGAATGGGAGCAATATGCTTCTGCTCCAGGTGCTTTATTGAAATATAGGCAGGGGTTTCAACCTCCAACTCCTGTCTTACCTGCTAGTATCAATAATGCTTTCTATAGTGTTACACAAGAAGGTAAATCTGATATAGAATATATTGCTGGTATCCATTCATCAATGATGGGAATTGCAAGGGCACAGCCTGAGACATATCGAGGATTGTTAGCCAATGATGAATATGGAACAAGAAGAATTAAGGCTTGGATGGGAAATACTGTAGAACCTGCTCTTGAACATTTAGGAAAAGTGTTTAAAGAGATTGCACAACAGACCTATCAAATTGATAAAGTATTTAGAATTGTTCAACCAGAGGCTGGTCAAAGTCCTGAAGAACAAGAGAAAGAAATAAGAATTAATATTCCAATCTATAATGATTATGGTCAAGCTGTTGGAAAGTGGATGGATTATGGAGCCGCTAAGTTTGACGTAAGGATTGTATCTGGAGCAACACTTCCTGTCAATAGATGGGCTTTGATTGAAGAGTATTTTAGATGGTTTCAATCTGGTCTTATTGATGATGTGGCTATGGTTGCTGAGACAGACATACGAGGAAAGAAACAATTACTACAAAGAAAGTCATTGTATTCTCAATTGCAATCTCAAGTACAACAAATGGAAGAATCATTAAAAGATAGAGAAGGAACTATAGAAACATTAGAACGACAATTAGTACAAGCAGGTATTAAAGATAAAGTTAGAACTGGAAGTATGGAGAATCAGAAGAGTGTACTAGATACTCAGGCTCAACAAAAACTATTACAAAGTTTGATGAAAGGCGAGTTTGATACAGCTAGAAAACAACTTCAAATGGACATGAAACAAGTTGCTAAAGATGTTAAAGATACAGAGCAAGGCAATATGCCAAATGTCAAGGAAAAATAGTTTTAATTTTCGTTCCAGAGATATTATATTAAAATAACATAAAAAGGAGAAAAATGAGTATGGAACAACAAGTAGACAACGTACCAGTAGACCAAGTGGATACTGGTGCCCTCGAAAATAATGTGGTAGAAGAAGCTGTATCCGATGACTTTTTTGCTGATTTGGATAGAAGCGTAAATTCTGGCATACTCGAAGAAGCTGACACTTCTGTATCATCTGCGTCGGGCGATAACAAGCCTCAGCACGTTCAGGGCGAAGGTCAAACACAAGGTCAAGAACAAGTAGAGACCTTGAAACAAAGGTATGCAGATTCAAGTAAAGAAGGTAAACGACTTAGTGGTAAACTGAATGAACTTGAACCTTATGTACCTATCATTAATGCAATGAAAGACGACCCTAATCTAGTAACTCATGTGAGGAACTATTTTGAGGGTGGTGGTCAAGCACCTAAAAATATGAAAGAACAATTGAAGTTAGATGAGGATTTTGTATTTGACCCTGACGAAGCTGTCTCTGAGCCTGGCTCTGACTCTGCTAGAGTACTTCAGTCAACTATTGATGGAGTTGTACAAAGAAGGTTGAGTGATACACTTGGCAAACAAAAAGCTGAGAATCAAAGACTGTCTCAAGAATCAGACTTTCGCCAACGTTATGAAATGAACGAAGATGAATGGACTGATTTTAGAGATTTCGCCAAACAGAAAACTCTTACTCTTGATGATATTTACTATCTAAAGAATAGAGAATCTAGGGAAACAAATATCGCTAAAGACGCAAGTACTCAAGTTGCTCAGCAGATGAAAAACGTAAATGTACGTCCACAATCTCTTGCAACTAGTGGTAGTCAAGAAGTGGAATCCTCTCAAGATGACCAATTATTTAATTCTATTTTAGGTATTGACAAGGACTTGGAATCGGCATTTGGTTAAATTAATAGCCATATGCCTTAACTTAAAATAGGAGAAGTCAAACATGGCTGACTTATTTCAACTCGAGTCAACTGCTGATGTTGCCGCTGGTGCTGCTGGTCCAAGATTAGGAACAGACCTCAATACTGGTGTACTTCGTAGAAAATATAATTTTGGAGATAGAGTTTCTGAACTGAACATAGCTCAAGACCCTTTCTTCAGATTGATGGCAAAACTATCGAAGAAACCAACAGATGACCCAGAGTTTAAATTCACAGAAAGAAGACCCTCATTTCATAAGCGTTATGCTTATGTAAGTGGATGGGTAGAAAATGATGGAACTGAAGTTGTAGGTGGTACTGGTGGAGATGCTGATTTAGTAGCATATAACGATGGAGCCGCTCCAACTTCAATGTCACAAGGTGACACCATTAAATTATATATGGCAACAGACTATAACAACTCTGGTAACAGAGGTAGTATTTATGGTCAATCAACTGACGCTGTTGCTGTAGGTGCAAGTGGAACTCGACCAGGATTTTTTCTCCCTGGACAAGTTGTAAAAGTTCCTGTATCATCTACAGATGGCGGTGGAGCTGCAGTTGACCATATTCTAGCTAAAATAACAAAAGTTACTGGAAGTTTAACTAAAGACTCTAGAGAAGTTGTTCAAATTGATTGTTCAGTTGTACGAGTTCCTACTGTTTCTGGTGCTGATTATATAGCTGGATGGTCTAGTGATGACGTTGATACTCAAGTGTATGACGAATCAATTTCAAGCTCTCTTGAAAGTAAGAGAACATATGTAATTGGTAGTGCTCATGCCCAAGGAACTGGATACCCAGAGACTTGGAAAGACCAACCTTTTTCAACTGGCTATGGTCGTACTCAAATTTGGAAAACATCTATGGCAATGGATAACACAACTCGTGCTACCGTTCTCAAGTATGAACCAAATGAGTGGGCTAGAGTCTGGCGTGAAAAGTTGATTGAACACAAATACGATATTGAGCAAAGTTGTTTATTTGGTGCTCAGTATGACGGTGATGAATCGTATACTCAAGGTGCTGTTGATTACATATCAAGTTATGGTAACGTTTTTAGTTTAACTCATGCGAGTAAAACTCAAGATGATTTCCTAGATGATATGTCTAACTTCTTAGACCCTCGTTATAATAATGCAAACGCTACGATATTCTTTTGCGATACTGCTACTTATAACTGGTTACATAAACTAAGTGGTTACTTCAGCAATAATCTTGAAGTATCATCAAACTTCAGAGCTGATATGTCATTAACTGGTAAAAAGAAGGTCTTTGGAGTCGAGATTACTACAATTTCTACACCTTATGGTGATATGAATGTTGCTCGTAATATTCACTTAGACCAACATCCAATTAAATTACTAGCTGTTAACATGAAGTACTGTGCATACCGACCATTGGTAGGTAATGGACTAAATCGTGATACAGCAATTTACGTTGGTGTTCAAACTCTAGAGAATAGTGGCGTTGACCGAAGGGTTGACTTAATCCAAACAGAAGCGGGAATGGAATGGCAAATGCCTGAAGCTCACGCTTACTGGTCATAAGGAGGTGTTATAATGGCAAATCCGATGTATGGACAAAACAAAGCTGATACAGAGATTGGTTTAGTACAAGATGGAAAAGTACCTGTTATTCTTCATCAAGGAGGAACAGTAACATTGACAGCTGACGATAGTGGTTCAGTATGTGTATTCAATGTAGCTGGTGCATCTAACTTTACTTTACCAGCTCCAAAGCTGGGAATGAAGTTTACTTTCATTCAAACAATCATAAATACAGCAGACCATGTAATCCAATCAAGTACTGATGACGAAGGATTCTTGGGTGGTGTACTTATGATGAATACAACTGCAGACCAAACTGATACATTCTCAACTGCTACCGATGGTAATAATGATTTTATTACTTTAAATGCTACCACAACTGGTGGTGCAGCGGCAGGGTCGAGAATTGAGGTTGTAGCTATATTAAATGCTACAGCAGCTAAAGCTTGGGCAGTTACTGGTACGCTTATTTGCTCTGGAGCTGGTGCAACGCCATTTGGCGACAGTCAGCTATAAGGAGTGAATCATGGCTAATGGTAGTGGAACTAACAACAAAGCAAAAGCTAGTTATCAATCAGACTCGTATATGTTTACTATGGATAATGCTACAGCTTCTTCGCATACTTTAGGAGCGAAAGATAGTGGTAAGACTTATTTCTTAGAAAGCACAGTTGCTAGAACAATTACTTTACCTGCTGTTAAAGCTGGTCTAAAGTTTAAGTTCATAGCTACTGACACGACTGCAGATAGTTCAATTGCAACTAGTGAAGGAACCGCTTTATTAAAAGGCGGAGCTGAAGCTGGAAACTCTTACTTAACTCTTGCGGGTACTACTATTATAGTAGAAGCTGCATCTGCTGTAGGAGCGTGGCTTGAATTAGTTTGTGATGGTACTTATTGGTATGTCAGCGGACATAGTTCTGCTGGTGCTGGCTTTTCAGTATCATAATCTGAAAAGATAAAATTGAACAGGCGTCTTCCATTTAGAAGATTCTCCTTTTGGTGGGAGATGCCTTGTTCGATTAAGGAAAAGAAATGGCAACAACAACAATAGCAAGCGAAATAGAAGCTCTGACTGGTGTAACTACAGCAGACCCTAGTTTTCTAGTTTCTGCTCAAAAGTTTGTAGTATCTAGTACTCCTAAGAATTTATTAAAGTGGGCGGCTACTTTTACAGTTCCAGGTAATCATGGTGGGAATACTTCAGATGGAGTAATGATAACTATGCCTACTGGGACTGATAGTATATTAGATGTTTCAAGAAATGGATTCAGCGCAGATGAAGTTCCATATAACATGAAAGGATTTATAGCTAATGATGCTAGTTTGCATTTAGCGACAAGTACATATCCAAAGTATTATCTTAATGATACTAATTCTGGTGAAGGTTCAAAAGTTATAGTTAAACCTATCCCAACTGATTCTGAAACTGCAGTTATTTTATATGTAGACTATACAAAAATAGATGATGATTGTGATTTAAGAAGTGTTGTTATTTACAGAGCAGCATCTTCTGAGTTTAGTAAGTTAGCATCTGGTATGAACGCTGGTGTCACAACAGCTTTGACATATCTAAAAGCATCTGTAGACCAAGCAGAAACAGCTGCAGATAGATTTGAGGCTAGTAATGATGCTTCAATATTTGGAGACCCAGCAACATACGATGCTACTAATAGTCAACTTGTAAGAGTAAAAGAGGCTGTAGATAAAGTTCAATTATTAATTGAAACAGATAAACCAGCAAGTGGTTATGATGCTTATGACCTTTTACAAGCTGAAGATATTGAATTATTAAATGGTAATCTATCTATTGTTAAGACTGAATTAGAACGTGCTCAAGTTCACTTATCAGAATGGGTAGCAATAGGAGATATGAGAGTAAAACAAATAAATGCTGCGTTATCTGAAGCTCAAGGATACGCTGGTGAAGCAACAGCTAGAATAGGACAACAACAAATTTACATAGCTGAATCTCAAAAATATTATAATTGGGCTAAACAAGAATTACAAACATATGTTGGTATGAATGAAAAATCAATTCAATACCAATCACAACAACAACAAGCCCAAGCAGAGGCACAATAATGACAGTATTAGAAATAATGGAAAGGACTGGGATTAAACAAACAAGTTTAACTGTAGCTTGGGTAAAAGATGCTATACACTTGATACAGTCTAGTTCTAAACAAAAAGTAAAATCAAGAAAACAAGATATAATAAAATCTGTTGATAGTGATGATAATGTATATCAATTACCTCCAGATATGATTGCTCTTGAAAGAGTAACCATAAAAGATACAAGTGATAGTAAGTATAAAAGAATTAAAAGACTAATTAATCAACCTAGTTACTTAGCTGAGGATACTTCACCATGAGTTATAATGTAAGTGAAGAGTGGTATTACTACCTAAGAGGTAGAGAACTTATCTTATATCAATTATTAGGTGGTTCTACAAATGAACGTATAACTCAAACTGGTATATTAAGAACTAGGGATAATGAGTTAATGTATCCAAATGAAAACATTGCAGATGGTCTTAGAATTGAATATACAGCATTAGATGAACCATTTGTAAAAGAAGCATTAGAAACAACAACTGGTTATGCAAGTGGAACTGGTATTGCATTTGGTGATGGAACAGCAGTAATGACTGATTCTAATAGTGGATTTAGGACTGAGGGTAGACAATTTGAACAAGGAGATAAAATTAGAATACAGGGTTCGTCAAGTAATGATGGCGATTATACATTATCATCAAGTGGAACTGTCAATGCTGGTACTCTAACTATAACTGGGGGTACTTTCACTTTAGAAACATCTGGTGAAAGAATTACAGTTACTCAAATACCCTTAGAGGATTCCTCTCCGAGTGAGACATCTCATCCAAATGTTAATCAAATACTTTCTCTTGCTGTAGTTGATTATGTTAAAGCAATGAAAGCAGAATCTGAAGGCGATTTAACTTCAAAAGAGTATTACATTAGAGAATTTTATAGTAAATTAGGTGACAACGAAGGCAACAAAAGGAAGATGGCAATGTCATTTCCTGCTGGACCTTACGCTGTAAGATAAAAAAAATAAACATATGCCCATGAGAGTTGCCAAGCTCGGTAAGGCATAAAAGGAGAACAAGATGGCAAAAGGACTTCAAAGCTGGAGTGTAAAAGAAGCTGGTGCTCCTGTTACCTCGGCTGAAATTAAAACTGGGGATGGAGCAACCTCAGTAGCATTTTCCTCAACAAGTAGAGCCATGATGGGTGTAGTAGCTCCAGCTGGCACACAAGACCTCACATTAACATTAGCAAGTGGAGAAACAATAGTAATCCCAGGAGCGGCTGTAGCATCAGTATTTGCCCCAGGTTCTATTGTTCCATTCGCTTGTGATTCATTTGTATTTGGTGGTTCTGAATCTACATTTAAAGTTATTGCATTATTCTAGGAGATAAAGTATGAGAAATTTAAGTAGGTCAGCCCCCTTAACTGGTGGAGGTACAATATCTGGTGACTTGACCATTGATGGTGATTTAACTGTAAATGGTGATGGGAGTTACGCATATTCAGAAGTATTAACTGGTGATATGAAGATTACCAACTCTGCAGCGGCTACTGGTCTTACAATTCAGCAGACTGGTGCTCATTATGCTTTAAAGATTGACCAAGATACAAATAACACAAGTCTTGAAATTGATTCAGAATGTACAAGCGACAATGTTGTGAATTTCAACTCTCCTGCAAATACTTCTGGTAATATCATTAATATTGCATCTGCTGATGCTTTAACTACAGGTGCCGCCATTAGCATAGATTCTGGTGGTACTGCTTTAGCAAGTACAGCTACAGGCGGTCTTGTAGAAATACTCCATAGTGGTGATTCAGATAGCAATGTTAACAATCTATTATATATTATAAATGATGATGCTGGTTCTACTGGAACAACTGGTTTAAAGATTCAGCAGGATAGTACAGGCCCAGCGTTGGTTGCTATGGGCTCCGTTGGAATTGGAACTAATGACCCAGATGCTAATATGCACATTCACAAAGCAAGTGCTGGTACAATTTCTGCTCATTCTGATGCTGTTTTAGCAGTTGAAAATAGTGGGAATACTGCCATAACCATTTTAAGTGGCGATGGAAGTCACGGTCAAATACACTTTGGAGATGATGGGCAAAATGATGATGGAGTATTAGGGTATGACCAAACATCAAATAAATTTTATGTATTAACTAACCACAGCACTACTAAAAAACTGGTAGTAGACGCAAATGGAAAAATTGGGATTAATTCTGCAACGCCTACTCACGGAAAGGTTGAGATTATTGGAGATTCAGATGCTTACCAATTAGTGATGAGTGATGTAGCTGATGATGACGATACTATTAAAGAAGCTAGAATTGGGATGATGCACTATAAACAAGCAGAACCACCAGTTACTTTAATGTTCGCTCAATCTGCTGGTGCAGGGAATACAATTTATATAGGCGGTGGAACTGGTTCTGGTAATCACGCTACAAGTGTTGCTATTGCTACTGCACCAACTTACAATAGTACAACTACTACTACTAATATGATAGTAGACAACGACTCCCGAATCTCACTAAGTAATAATGATGATGGTATAGGCAATACCATTTTCGGAAAAGATGCTGGTGACTCCAATGGGGCTGGTGATTATAATGTTTTTATTGGTGAAGGAAGCGGTAATCTTGGTACACAAACTGACGCCGCTGATTATAATATTGCGATAGGCAAGATTGCTCTTGAAGATTTGACTTCGGGAGATTCTAATGTTGCCATTGGGGCTGGAGCGGCGGCGAATGTGCTTGGAGGTGTTGAGAATATATCAATAGGTAGAGGGTCGCTAACTACTATGGCTGGAGATGCAGATACAGATACTGTTAATAATGGACATCGAAATATCGCTATTGGTCGAGATGCAATGGGAGCTGTTAATGCTGGTTCTCATAATACTGCTACAACTAATGATAATATAGCCATTGGTAATGATGCTTTGCTTGGGGCTTCCTTTGGTATTAGTGATTTAGATTTAGTAGGAAATATTGCAATAGGTAGTCAAGCCCTTGATGCTACATCTACGAATGCTCAAACAGGCACAATCGCAATCGGACATAATGCTTTCACTTCTCTCACATCTGGTGCTGGCGGTACTGCTGTGGGATATTCCGCTGGTCAAAGCGTAACTACGGGGGAAAATAATACTGCACTCGGTTATGGTTCTATGGGGGAAGCAGTAGGTAATGCTATTACTGGTGGTGATAATACTTGTGTGGGTTTTAAGGCAGGGTTTGAACTGTCGGGTTCAGCGAGTTATAATACACTTGTCGGAACATTAGCTGGTTGGAACTTGGAAGGTGTAAATGGAAATACTGCTGTAGGTAGATATGCTCTACAGACAACTACATCCGCAGTTGATTGTGTAGCTATAGGTAGATTAGCTATGAACTCAGGTACTGCTACTCAAGCTGGAACTGTAGCCATTGGTACATCTGCTCTCACCGCACTCGCTGATGGTGCTGGGAATACGGCTGTTGGGTATAATTCTGGGGTGGCTCTAACAACAGGAGAACGTAATACCATTTTAGGTTATGGTGCTTTGGATGCGGCTTCAACAGAAGCAGATGATAATGTTGCAATAGGCTATGATGCGTTAGGTGGTAGCATAGGAACAGGGGCTGCTGTAAAATGTGTTGCGATTGGTAACTATAGTATGGATGCCGCTGTAAGTGCTGGGGCAAGTGGAAGTGTTGCAATAGGATATAGTGCCTTGGGTGCGATTGAGAGTGGAGAATTTAATACAGCTGTCGGCTTTGAATCATTAAAGACCGAAAATCAGGGCGATAAAAATACAGC
>Ga0080013_1000536_pt1 | contig 53849 bp, 40 predicted proteins | sample ETNvirenome_6_85_FD_69236 | JGI IMG/M metagenome (GOLD analysis project Ga0080013, IMG submission 69236) | Marine viral communities from the Pacific Ocean - ETNP_6_85 (SPADES assembly) (version 2) | ecosystem: Environmental > Aquatic > Marine > Oceanic | place: Pacific Ocean | collected 2013-06-19
GCTTTGGCGCAGAACGGCTTTATGTGGTTGGCCACGTTCCAGAACGCAGCCGCATAAAAGCCTCCTCTGGGAGTTTGATTGATTATGTCGAAATTGTCTCGTTTGCCACACCACGAGATTTCGCGGACCATGCAAAAAGTGAAGGAATTCAAATCGTCGCTGCTGAGTTGGTGGAGAAAGCAAGACCTCTTTCTTCTTACAATTTCAATTTTGCTAGCCACCTTTGCTTGGTGGTGGGTAACGAAGCATCCGGAGTTCCCACTGAAATAATTCAGAATTCTGATGTAATATATATAGAAATGCCCGGAGTGGGATTTTGCCTTAATACGTCACAGACTGCTAATATTGTTTTATATGAAGCTATCCGACAATTTAGGTCAGGCTTCGTACAGAATGTTAACCCACCACCTAATTATAAAGAGCACAGAACCGCGCCACATGTCCGATTACCGACCTAAAAAACTTCCTTCTTTTTTAAAAACAGTGTACTTGTCCAATCGGGAAATTCGCCTATTGTTAGCTGGCTTATATTCCCTAAAAATGCCACCGGAAGAAATAGAAACAACCCTCTGGAAAAAACTATTGTTCGAAAAATTACATAAAAAAACTCGCAGAAAGAAGGATTAAATGCATCAGTTAGAAGAGGACGCTTTACGCCTTAAAGCGGCTATTGAATTTGGCTCCGATTATATTTATACTATTAAAAATGGCGGCCTAGGCCCCACGTTACGTGTTCATGCCAACAATAAAACGCTCGCTTCGGCCTTACGTAAAAAATTACCCACTTATTGGGAAGAACTGTATGTCCTTGTAACTTATAATACTGATGAGGAAGAGGAGTATGCGCTCCCCCCTTCTGCGTCCTTTCTGCCATCACCGGAAGCGTAAGAAATGAAATTTATACTCGAGAAGGGTACAATTTGTTATTCCTCAGAGGTGGGAGTTTATAATTTTTATTATCCTGATTTAGAAAAAAAGTATGAAATTCGTGTTCCAACTGAAGTGGAGTCAATGCCATGGCTTGGCGCTCGGAATCACGTAGCGGTTAAACTACTCAATCCCACCACATATCTACCGTTTAATATTTTGTGGATAAAAAAAGGCTTGTATGGTACTTGAATTGATATTATTAGCAGCTATCATAGCTATAGTGAGCAGTTTGGTTAGTATGTGGGCACTTGGTCGCGGCCTCCAAAACCATAAACAGAGAATTATAGCACTACGAAATCGTCTAACTTATGTGGAAATGGGAATGTCCCATCATGATCTCATCCCACTTCCGTGGGAATTAGAGGAATTTGAAAAAACAAAAGCTTTCAAGCAAGAAGGAAATATAGTATACTTGCATAAAGAAGAATAATGCAACGCCGTGCGCTGCAGCTTAACGAAAGGAAAAATATTATGAGCACCCCAACCCCAGTCAGTAGTCTATTAATGAGGGCTACATTGGCACGTTTTGAAGCGGAGCGCCAACAGGCTCTTGCTACTATTGAATTATACCTAAATGCACCCGTCGGTATCGGAGATCATCCTGACATTATAGGAGAACTCGCTACTGCCACTAGTCAGCTAGCCGGCGCCGAAGAGGCTTTGGAGTCATTGAACAGAAATTTCTTGCGATCCTCGAACGAAGCCGCCGAGAATGACTAAACTTCCGCAAACTCCTTATGATACAGTTTGTGTATCGGGAGGATTTGATCCTGTACATGTTGGGCACCTTCGTCTTCTAGAGGAAGCTTCCCAATATGGTAAAGTTATAGTAATTGTTAATTCGGATGCGTGGTTGATGCGCAAGAAAGGGTACATTTTTATGCCCTTTGAAGAAAGGTGCGAAATCCTCAGAGGGATGAAGGCTGTGGAGGAAACAACATATGTTGAGGATACAGACGGAACTGTATGTGAAGCTCTTGCAAGAATAAAGCCTACCTTTTTTGCTAATGGTGGTGATCGTAAAAGTGATAATACTCCGGAGATGGATGTGTGCGCTGTCGAAGGCATCCAGTTACTGTGGGGAGTAGGCGGAGGCAAGATCCAAAGCTCATCAGACCTAGTATCAGATTCTGGAATGGTCAGCCCGATTGAGCTCGACGCTGATGGTGTTGATATAACTCCTTCACGCGTGGAGATTGTGTCGTCCCGGGATGTTCCCAAGAACACTAAATACTAATTGGGGATCTATATAGTCATAGCAAGGGAACTCTATGAGTCGTAAAAAAACTTATGTGCTGGACACCAGCGTATATCTAACAAATGCTGAGTGTATCTATGCTTTTGAAAATAACGATATTCATGTGCCCCTCAAAGTTTTTGAGGAAATAGACAAGCACAAGAAACGACAGGATGCCGTCGGCGCTCAAGCCCGTAAAATTATTCGCATTTGGGATGAGCTACGAACGAAGGGCTCTATCGCCGCTGGCGTTCGAATCCGCCAGGGCCTCGGTTTGGTAAAAGCTATTAGTGCTTCAGGAATACAGCCCGAAGATTTACCCCAAGATTTAGATAAGAACGTACCTGATCATCTCATCATCGCGACTGCTCTTAAAGCACAAAGAGAGAGTCCTCGCAAAGTTATCTTAGTATCCCGAGATATCAACATGCGCGTGATAGCTGATGCTGTGGGTCTTACATCAGAAGATTTTCAAAACAATCAAATTGTTGATAATAGTGAAAGTATTTTTGAAGGATATTCCACCGTGTTGGTGGACGATCAAATAATTGATCGGTTTTACGAGAAACAAAGCGTGTATTTAGATGATGAAACACTTCATCCCAATCAATATGTAATGTTGGTTTCGAACGCTAATGAGAAAAAAACAGCCTTGGGGCGATTTGTAAGCACTGCGATGCCTGTGCGCCAACTATTGAAAAGTCAAAAGATCTGGGGAATCAAGCCACGTAACAAAGAACAGCAATTTTTGATGGATGCACTCATGGACCCCGATCTCCAGATAATAACAATTATTGGCAAGGCAGGCAGCGGTAAGACGATCTGTGCCATCGCTGCAGGGCTTGAACAGACCATAGACGAGTCCAAGCAGGAATACACCCGCGTAATCGTCTCACGGCCCGTACAGCCCCTAGGAAAGGACATAGGCTTCCTCCCGGGCAACATCGAAGAGAAGATGACCCCGTGGCTAATGCCTATTCAGGACAACCTACAATTTTTAATGGGAAATGATAAAATAACCCTTGACATTTACATGCAAAAGGGTACAATAGAGATAGAAGCATTGACTTATATTCGTGGACGCTCAATCTCAAACGCTTTTATTATAATAGATGAGGCACAAAACTTGACAACTCACGAATTAAAGACTATAATAACAAGAGTGGGAGAAGGTACTAAAATTGTGCTGACCGGTGACGTAGAACAAATTGATAATGTTTATATTGATGCTACATCAAATGGTCTCACACACGCAGTGGAAAAGTTCAAACGGTTTGAGCTAGCATCACACGTGACCCTGCATAAGGGAGAACGCTCAAAGGTAGCAACCTTCGCCGCTCAGAATTTGTGAGGATAAAATGGAAAATAAAAACCCTGATTTAGATATGTTCGTAGAGGACACCAGCGGCTTACGACAATTGGTAGTCAATTATATCGGAGAACGCCTTGTTGTCGATGAAGAAGTAACCATAGATATGGCAGTAGAAGTATTCGCAGCAGAATTTCCAGAGTTTCTGATGGCCGTCGCCGAAGAAAATTTTCTTCGGGGCTATGAACAAGCTCTCACCGACATAGAGAATATTGAAATACCCCCAGCTTGATGGAATATTATATTTACGACGTCCCGGTTTTTGTGATGACTGAGGTATCCCCCAGTGTCGATCTCCCCACATTTTGTGAAGAGATCGAAGAGTTAGTCTCTCCCGTACTTCTGAACAATATAGAGGTAGTTTATATCGGCGAGTTTAAAGAACTAGAAAATCGAAATGCCAGTTATATGAATGGAGCCATTTATATGACCGCAGCAGAACCAACTAATTTTGATATGATAGAAAATTTTGTACACGAAGTTGGACACTCTCTGGAAGGCCAATATGGGATGCAGCTATACACAGATGATCTGCGTAATGAATTTTTAGGTAAGCGAAATCGACTGAAACATACACTAGTAAGTCAAGGTTACCACATAAATCCTCTACTCTACGATTTTACTGAATACAATGAAAAGTTTGACGAATTCCTGGCAGCTGAGGTGGGATACCCCCTTTTGGTTCCCCTAACCATGGGTTTATTTGTATCCCCCTACGGAGCAACATCTCTACAGGAGTATTTTGCCAATGGATTTGAGAAATATATCCTCGACGATCCTCGCCGAGTTCAAGCCATAAGTCCCGTATTATACGAGAAGATTGAAGAAATTATTGATGAGCAAGCGTGAGCACATATCATACTCAGAATTAAAAGATTGGGCGTTGTGTCCCCACTATCACAAGAAGTCTTGGATTGAAAAGGTCGCTAAATTTGAAGGCAATGAATACACAGCCTTTGGAACAGCTATCCATGACGTATGCGAGAAGAAACTTCTAAAGGAAGACATCAACGGTGCAGAAATATTCCAGATTGGCTTTGATAAGAAGCTCCAAGAATTGATGGAAAAAAATATTGAGGTAAATAAGACAAATGTAGAAACAATGCGAACTGCTGGTCCTGCGATCTTGGCAGAAGTAGAAGATGCTCTAGAAGATTACTTCGGTGATTATGAAGTATTCTCTTCGGAAGAAATGCTCTATGTGCCAATTGAGGATTTCAATATCAATTTCAAAGGTTTCGTGGATGCTGTCGTTAAGGTAGGAGACATTTATCATCTGTTTGATTGGAAGACCTGTTCGTGGGGCTGGCACTCGCGGAAGAAATCAGAGAAACTGGTGACATATCAGCTCACTCTATATAAACATTTTTTCTGCCAGAAGCATAATATTGATCCCAAAAACGTTGAAACTCACTTTGCTTTACTGAAAAGAACAGCTAAAAAAGATCGCGTAGAGATATTTAAAGTAACGAGCGGCCCCAAAAAAACAGAAAACGCTCTTAAACTTCTCTACCAAGCAATCTATAATATCACTAAAAGATTTACGATTAAGAATCGGCTTAGCTGCCATAAGCCCTTTCCTTGTAAGTTGCTTAATACTGAACACTGTACCTAAGGAAGATATATGTCTGATAAAATCAAGATTTTCACGATTAGCGACCACCCCCTCTCGCCATCGGGAGTCGGCACTCAAACGCGTTATATTATTGAAGGAATGCTAAAAACTGGGAAGTATCAGTTTGTATCCTTTGGAGGCGCGATTAAACATCCCAACCATGACCCCCAACACACCAAAGAATGGGGCCAGGACTGGATTATTTGGCCCGTCGATGGTTACGGCACTGCCGATCAGGTCCGCGCCATGATCCATCAGCAAAAACCGGATATTATGTGGTTTATGACTGACCCTCGGTTTTATACGTGGTTGTGGGATATTGAACACGAAATTCGCCCCCACGTACCAATGGTATACTATCATGTATGGGACAATTATCCTTATCCCTCCTTCAATAAAGTGTGGTATGCGTCAAATGATCACGTGGCGTGTATCTCTAGACTTACTCACGATATACTTCAGACGGTAACACCCGACGTCGACAGTTCTTATATTCCCCATGCAGTCCAGGGTGATGTTTTCAAGCCTCATGAACCTGAGGTTATCCAGCAGTTCAGAAAAGAAAAAAATCTTGATGATAAATTTGTAGTTTTTTGGAATAACCGCAATGCGCGCCGAAAGCAATCTGGCTCTTTGATTTATTGGTTTAAAGATTTCTTGGATAAAAATGATGCACACGATAAAGCGACCTTGATCATGCACACCGACCCTAAAGACGTTCATGGCCAAGACCTGGAAGCGATTATGGGGGAACTTGAATTAATAAAGGGCGAAGTCCTTATTTCAAAACAAAAGGTGGAGGCTGTTGATTTGGCGATGATGTATAATATGGCCGATGTGACAATCAATGTTTCTGATGCCGAGGGATTTGGTCTGGCTACTTTAGAATCATTATCTTGTGGGACCCCTATTATTGTAACACTGACAGGAGGGCTTCAAGATCAAGTGACGGACGGCGAGAAATGGTATGGCATTGGACTAACCCCTAGTTCAAAGGCCATCATTGGAAGCCAAGAAGTACCCTTTATTTATGAAGACCGCCTGTCTGGCGCAGACGTTACACAAGCTTTGACAGATATTTATCTTATGTCTCCCGAAGAGCGTCATAATTGGGGCCAGGAAGGTCGCGAGTGGACTCAAAAAGCTTTCAATTTTGATACTTTTGTGGAAACGTGGGATACCTTGTTTACCAATATACACGATAAATACGGGTCTTGGAACACACGTACCGGTTACGATACTTATCACGTAGAGGAAATATAATTTAATGAAGCAGAAAATTCTAGTAAAGGCCCCCGCATTGTCGCGCTCGGGCTATGGAGAGCAAGCTCGATTTGCTCTACGAGCACTGCGCAGTCGTGAAGATATCTTTGATATATATATAATCAATATTCCATGGGGCCAAACCGGAATGATTGTTGAAAACACTCCCGAGCGCCAATGGCTAGATTCCCTGGTTCTTAAAACTCAAATCTATGTTCAAAATCAGGGAACTTTTGATGTTTCTCTTCAAATTACTATACCAAATGAATTTGAAAAAATTGCCCCCTACAATGTGGGGTATACGGCCGGGATAGAAACCACACGTGTCGCTCCGCAGTGGATTCAAAAAAGTAATGAGATCATTGATCGTATTATTACGATATCTGAACATTCTAAAAAGGTCTTTGAAACCACTAAGTACGATGCAACAAACTCGGAAACCGGAGAGACTACCAAAGATTGGGGACTGACGGTGCCTGTAGAGGTTGTAAATTACCCAGTTCGCATCACCGAACCAGAAGAGGTTAGTATAAATTTCACTACCTCAAAAAACTTTTTATCTGTTTCACAGTGGGGGCCGCGTAAAAACTTAGCTAATACAATTCTATGGTTTGCACAGGAATTCAAAGATGATCCCGATGCAGGACTTGTCTTGAAAACCAGTATTGCATGTGATAGTACGCGCGATCGTATGCACACAGCCATGCAGATTCGTGGGATTTTGAATCATGTTCCGGATAGAAAATGTAAAGTTTATTTGGTTCATGGAGAACTAACTTCTGGTAATCTCACCTGGCTGTATCAACATCCGACGATGAAGGGACTGATTAATCTAGCACACGGCGAAGGATATGGATTGCCTCTTTTTGAAGCAGCCTATAATGGTCTCCCTCTTATTACAATCCCTTGGAGTGGTCAAATGGATTTTATTTGCAAGCCCAATAAAAAAGGTAAAAATTTCCCCCGTATTATCAAGGTGGATTATGATGTAGCTAAGATCCAAAAAGAAGCTGTTTGGGACGGCGTACTGCAGGCGGATTCTATGTGGGCTTTCCCCAAAGAGGCGTCCTATAAGCGCGCGCTGAGAGACGCGCTCGGCAAAGAAAAGCATCATCGTCAAGAAGCTACATCACTTCAAAAACATATTTTAGAGAATTTCACGGCTGATCAAATGTATGCTAAATTTGTTGAAAGTTTAGGTATTAGTGTGGATGCGGGCGTATCAGTAAGGTTGACTCGGGAAAAGCTGCTTGATATTGAAAATCCCAAAGAAAGAGCAGCTGCAGCCCAAGAAGCCCTCCAATTGATACCACTCCAATCTGAAAAGTTGGAAGTACTAAAGGATTTGTTCAAAGATGATAAATGTTATGTTCTCTCGTGTGGCCCCACCCTCACTGAACACGACAATAACACCCTTACTCAATTGCTGAGTGATAATCTTACGGTGTCGGTCAAACAAGCTTACGATCTTTTTGCGGAAGTTACAGATTTCCATGTTTATAATTGTGCTAACTATAAAACTTATGATTATTCTAAAAAGCGACCCACTGTACTAGAGGCTTCTACAACGCCCTTCAAGTTGGGAGAATGCGATTTGAAGTTTTTTATTCGCGAGCGCAATTTTGATAATTCAGTAGCCGCAAAGAAGAACTTTGAAGACTGGACCTTTGATAAACAATCACTCTTACGTCCGTATGGACCCGGAATTATGTATGAAGCTGTCTTCTACTTGCTGGAACACTTGGGAGTCAGTGAGGCCATTACAGTGGGATGGGATAATAAATTGATCTCCCCGGATGCTGCACGACAACATTTTTATGATATGGAGGGGACTGATTATAATAAGGCCGATTTCATTCATAGCAATGAGGTGGCGGAAAATGAGGCCGCAGTCCAAACTCTCGAACATGAAGAAAAAATTACACTCGACGTGGCAGAAGAGTGGTATAATTGGCTTAAAGAGACGGGGTGTGAACTCAAAATCGTATCACGCTTGAATCCAGCCACCGCCAGAATTGACCGCGTGGAGATATGACGCGATATCTTATTACCGGAGGAACCGGATCCCTGGGGAAAGCCCTGATCAGAAGGCTCTTAAAAAATTCCGATAATGAAATCATTGTTTTTAGTAGAGATGAAGGAAAACAGGCGCTTTTTTTTGGCCAATTTCCACACATTCTCCGGGTCATTGGAGATGTTCGCGATTTTGAAAAACTTAATGTAACAATGAAGCGCCACCGGCCTGATATAATCATACATACGGGCGCCCTGAAGCGCATAGATGATATGGAATTTCATCCTGATGAATGTGTAAAAACCAATATCATGGGTTCGGAGAATGTAGCCCGCGCCGGGCTCCTGAACAATGTTAAGAAATGTATTCTTATTTCTACCGATAAGGCTTGTCAGCCTGTCAACGTTTACGGGTCTTCAAAGTTCATTGCGGAGAGACTTTACACCAATTACGATTATCACTCTCAGAGTACGATCTTTGCTTCTGTTCGGTATGGAAACGTTATCGCATCCCGCGGCTCTTTCATTCCTCTGTGGCTGCGTCTCCTAAAGGAAGGGAAACAGATCAAAGTCACATCGACGGAAATGTCTCGCTTTCTTTTTACTCTAGAAGACGCGGTTGATACAGTTCTCGGCGCCTTAGAAAATGCGCAAGGAGGCGAAGTCTTTATTCCTCAAATTTGTTCTTATGATATGAACACTATTGTGGGTGCCGTGGAACAAATGCATGGTGATAAAGTAGAATATGAAATTATTGGCCTGCGACCCGGTGAGAAATTGCACGAAGATATGTTGGCAGCCACGGAATTACCCTTTACGTATAAGGTACCAGGTTTAAACCTCTTGTGTGTAAGACCTCAATATACTAATCGATCGGGACGTTCTCCATGGGAAGCCTATACTGGTCCTGAGTTCAACTCAGCGTTGCATATGAGTGATAATGTTGAGGAATTGGTCCAGCTTATTCAGCGAGGACTTGAGGATGCCAACTAATCCTCAAGAAGAATTTTGGAAGGGCTCCAACGGCGATCGTTATTTAGAACGTAATTTCGATGAAGGAGAACGGTATCAGATACGTCGTCCCTTTTATGAGCTATTTGAAGAATTCCCACATCGCGACTATTCTATCTTAGAGGTAGGATGCAACTGTGGTATCAATTTACAAATTCTGAAACGCCTAGGCTTCAACAATGTGGCGGGGATTGATATTCATCCGGGTGCTATTGAGGAAGCGGAGCAGCGTCTACCTGGGACCCCTTTGAGAGTAGGAAGTCTTTTAGAACTTCCCTTTGAAGACTGCGCTTTTGATATTGTTTTTTCGAGTGGCGTTTTAATCCATCAGGACCCTCATAACTCGTTATTTAGAGCTATGGATGAAATGTATCGTGTCGCGGGGAAGTACATCATTGGATTTGAAGAATATTGTGAGGAGACGGTGACTGTCGAAGACTACTCACCAGAGACCGTGGGCATCGACGGAGTGCCGCCCGGATTTTATTGGCGGGCGCCATATAGTACTTATTGGCAAGATCCGGGTGTATATACATGGAAGTCAAAGAAACGTGTGACAGCCTCTCCACCTCCTTATTCCTATATGCATGCTGGTAACTTCGGCGGTACCGTTCATCTTAACGAGTTGGAATTGCCCAAACAAAAACGTCGCACCTGGCTACGTGAATATTATAAATTTGAAAAAGGAAAATAAAATGAAAACAGACTTGAATGTAATATTAGGAAAAATGGTTGGAGGTATCGTTCTACGCCTCCAAGGTGATGGTAATGAAACTATTTGAGACGCAACTTTCTCCTGAAGACATAGTAGAAATCAACTCGGTACTCCGTCACGGCCAACTGGGTTTTGGTCCCAATGTTCCAAAATTTGAGAATAAATTTGCGGAATTCTCTCAAAAAGCCCATAATATTTCTACCAATTCGGCATCCGCATCTGCGTTTATGATCTTTGCTTATCTTTTAGAGCGTTATGGAATATGCGAGGTTTATACAACGAGTTTGGGGTTTGCATCACCAGCTTGGGCAGCCCAGCATTTTGGTCACAACCTCCATTTCGTAGATGTTCAAGAGGATTTACAATTTTGTAGCGTTCATTACCGACAAATACGAAAAGAGAGTACCAACCAAATTGTGGTTATGCCAGTTCTTTATGGGGGCATTAGTACAATTGATAATTTTGAGTTAGTAGGGGATGAAATTGTGGTGGTCGATAGTGCCCACTGCGTAACTCCAACGCTGCGCGCAGATTATTTGTTTTTTTCATTCCATCCGTATAAGCCTATCTGCACCTCAGACGGCGGTATGATATCCACCGATTCTTCTGCAGCCGATAAATATTTTAGATCCTATAGAAATTTTGGCCGCCAAGATATGGGAAAAACTTATGATATTGTTCAAGAAGGCTTTAAATTTTATATGAACAATCTAAACGCTACCATCGGGCTGACGCAACTGAAGCACTATGCGATCCAAGTAAAGGCCCGGGAGAAGTCCTGCGCGCAATGGGCTCAATTATATCCAGTGTTGCCTCATGACCCTAATTCGTCTTATTATTTCGCGACGGCGTTGGTTGAGAACGCCACCGAGTTGATGGAAAAAAATAATATTAACCGTCACTATCCTATGCTTCACGCGACTCGATTTTATGGACGGACCCGAAATACCTCCCTTCCTCGTCTGGAAAGCCTACATTCAAAAATTCTTAATTTACCATTATATGGTACACTATCTACTAGAGCTCAGGAAGCGATGAAATAAATATGACACAAAAAGTATTGGTATTGGCGGCTCATCCCGACGATGAAACACTGGGCTGCGGCGCAACCTTAGCACGGCTTGCAGCTGAGGGCGCCTATATAAAACTGCTAACATTTACAGATGGTGAATCTGCCCGCGGCCAAACAACTAAAAATCGCAATGATAAACTTGACGCAGTGTGCACCAAGTTGGGAATTAGTGATTATGCATTTTCAAATTATCCCGATAATCGTCTGGATATCATCTCCTTATTGGATAAGTGTAAATATGTTGAAAAGAATGTGGATTTTGAGCCCAACCTCATTTTCACCCATCATCCTGATTGTCTTAATATTGATCACGAGATAGTTTATAGGACCACAGTGACGGTTTTCCGTCCCCAAACTAAAAAAGATCAAACTATTCTCTCTTACGCAGTTCCCTCCTCAACGGACTATAATCCCCGGAGCAATTTTCGGGGTAATGTATATTATGATGTTAGCGCGACATATAATATCAAAATGGACTGTCTCAAAGAGAATTATGCTGCAGAAATGCGGCCGCATCCCCATAGCCGGAGTTATGAAAATATTGAGAATCTGATGAAGGTCGCCGGGTCTGAAGTAGGCGTGCCCTATGCTGAAAAATTTGAACTCATAAGGAGCACCAAATAAATGAGTAAAGTTTTTGTAATTGCCGAAGCCGGCGCCAATCATAATCGCGACTTTGATCAAGCTAAAGCCTTGATCGATGTAGCCGTCAAGGCCGGCGCAGACGCGGTAAAGTTTCAGACCTATTCCTCGGAGACTTTGTATTCAGCTAACACTCCGGACTTCGCCGGGTATAAGAATATTAACAAACTCATCAAGGACATAGAGTTACCTCGCAACTGGCAGCAGGATCTGAAAAGTTATTGCGATGATAGTGGCATTGAATTTGTGTGCACGCCGTTCGACGAACAGGCCGTGGACGAGTTATACAACATCGGAGTAAAACGATATAAAATTGCAGGATTCGAGGCCACCGACCCGCGTTTTGTGAAGTGCGTAGCCTCCACTAACTTGCCCCTCATAATTACCTCCGGGATAGGGAGCAACGTCAATATGGTGAGTCAGATCGTTGGATGGGTGCGCGATGTGAACCCGATGGCAGATCTCACCATCCTCCATGGAAACAACGCTTACCCAACACCGTTCGAGGACGCAGGCCTCAACCAGATTGATCGTTTACGCGAATCGGTGCCGGGTATTAGCGTCGGCCTTTCCGACCACACACCGGGCATTCTCGTGCCTCCTATGGCGGTGGCAAAAGGAGCGACGGTGATTGAGAAACATTATACCTTATCACAGCTCCTCCCGGGCCCTGATCATCCTTTTGCTATTGAGCCTGACGAGTTGACCCAGATGGTCGCCAATATCCGGACTGCTGAAGTGGTCTGTCAAGGAAAAGAGGGGAATCTTTCCCCTAGTGAAGAAAACTTTACCATGGCAATGCGATCGGTAGTAACCAAGACGGCGATCACAGAAGGGACGCTTATTACCGCGGCCAACATCACAACCAAGCGCCCCCTATTGGAGGACTCAATTCCAGCGCTAGAATACTATCTGACCTTGGGAACCTATGCCACTACAGATATGGAAGCCGATCACATCGTTCGCCGAACTGACATTATTTGCAAGGAGGAGTAAGTGGTCAATGTTATAATATCAGAGAAGAGTTGGCATGATGGTGTGGCCAATCACATGGCCGAGAGTTGTGGTGGCACTTGGATTCACATTAAGGATAAAGCCGGCCTTACTGCCGAGACTCTTGCAGCTATCAATCCGACCTACGTTTTTATTCCTCATTGGTCTCACATCATCGATAAAGAGATATATGAAAATTACAACTGTATTATTTTTCATATGACTGATGTGCCCTATGGCCGCGGCGGTTCGCCTCTGCAGAACTTGATCGCCCGAGGTCACACTCATACAAAGATATCCGCCATCCAGTGTGGAAAAGGTATTGATAGCGGGGATGTTTATCTCAAGTGCCCTCTTCGCCTCAACGGGACCGCTCGCGAGATCTTGGAGCGGTTCACCACCATCATCGAGGGCATGATATATACGATCGTTACGGAGAATCTTACGCCGACTCCCCAAGAGGGTCTTCCTACCATATTCCGCCGGCGAAAGAAAGATCAGAGTAATATCGCACCCGTTGAAAGCCTAGACAAACTGTATGATCTGGTACGGATGTTGGACTGCGAAGGATATCCTGCAGCTTTTTTGAATACGCGCGCCTTCCATATAGAGTTTCGCGAGGCTATGCTGTGCGCTGATGAATTGCATGCTACAGTCATCATCCGGAGAGAATAAAACATGCGTGTCTTAGTATTGGGATATCTCGAAAATACAATCATCGATTGTATAAGACAGACCGACGAAGTAACGGTCACAGACGAGAGAGTAAATTTGGAAGAGGTCAAAACTTATGATCCAGATCTTATTATCTCTTACGGATATAAATATATCCTCCGCCCCCCCGTTGTACAAGCTTATCCTGGTTCAATTATCAATCTGCATATCTCGTACTTGCCGTGGAATCGGGGTTATCATCCCAATTTTTGGTCTTTTTATGAGGACACCCCCAAGGGTGTTACTATCCATTACATTGATGAGGGGATAGACACGGGTGATATACTTCTTCAAAAAATAGTGGAATTCACCCCTGAAGAAGATACCCTTGTAAAAACATACGATCGTTTGCGTCACGAAATTGAAGAATTATTTATAGAGAACTGGTATGAATTGCGCCGGGCAACAATTCAACCAAAGACCGGACAAGGCGGCGGCTCTCATCATTTTCGTCGGGAGTTAGACCTGCATTGGACACGTTTAAGTCAGGCGTGGGATACGAAAACACAAGAAGTGGCGGACCTCGGTGTTAGCGATCGTTAAAAATTCACCCCAATATTGGGAATTCATTCGGGATCTCAAAAATGATGAGTTGTCCCGCGCCAATTCCATGAGTGATCACATCATCGAGCCCGAAGAACATCGTGCTTATATGTCATTTCATAATGATAAATATTATATTTGTTTAGATAGTGAGACACCAGTGGGGTATATAGGCCGGAATGCTCAAGACTATATTTCTGTGGCCGTTATTAGCGAAGCCCGGGGTAAAGGAATAGGAAAATATATGTTACAATATTTTCGAGAGCTGATGCGCGCCCAAAATCTGCGCGCCGTCGTCAGTCTTGCAAATCCAGCAAGTATAAAATTATTTGAGTCTTGCGGTTTTACCAAAAAGTATTATATTTTCGAAGGAGATACTGATGACTAATAAATTGACGGATATGGAAATTATTGATAAAATTCAAGACATTCGGTCTAAGAATAATGTAAATTGGATGGATATTTTGCGGCTAGCCTTTAGGGATTCTCCCGAAGAGGCCCGCCAATTGATGGGTAAAGTAAACGAGTACGATGCTGAAATTGCCGCGCTACTCAGGCAATTGGCGGCCAATGGCGAAGAATAAGGCTGAGATTGCCATCATTGTTCAGGCTCGATTAGCTTCGCAACGGGTACCACAAAAGATGATACGTCCCTTTGCGGGCACGACATTGCTGGATATATTGTTTGATAAGCTGGCAACTTTAAAATCGCTCCCCACATCTCAGGTTTTCGTCTCGGCTTTTGATAATCCTATCAAAGACATAGCAAAGACTCACAACCTCCGGGTCTTTCATCGATCGGAAGCGTCAGCACTAGAAGAGAAAGAAATGCCCCTTATTTTTGAGTGGCATGACAAACTCCCGGCGCAATATAAATATGTGGTCATGATTAGCGCATGCAACCCCTTGTTACAAAGGGATACTATGGATCGCTTTATTGAATCGTTTGCGGCCACGAATGAACTGGGGTCTTTTGGGGTTATACCTAAGAAAACTTATTATTGGGCCAAAGATGGCACCCCCATTACTGATTGGGGAGGTTCCCCCACAATGAATACAAAATATGTGGCACCGGTCTACGAGGCAGCACACTGTCTTTATGCTTCTCAACTCGATCTCATTGGTCGCGGCCATTGGATGTGTGAGACCACACCGCCCCGTCTCAATCTTTTTCCAATGGAAGAACTTGAAACTTTTGACATAGATGAAGAATGGCAATTTACAGTAGGAGAAAAACTTTATGAAGAGTTTGTGGATCCTGGGCCCCGGTAATTCTCTCTCGTACTATAAAGAGTATATCTCTCAATTGGGGGATACCGATGTACTAGCCTATCAGCGTGTCTTTCCTAATTGTTATATGCACTATGGACTGATCCCGCGCTATTGGACCGGCTATGACCCTAACGCCCTTACCGAAGGGCTGAATTTTTTAGTACAACTGTCTAGTTCCGAACAGGAGCCTTTTCGTCAGGTAGAGCTTCTTTTGCCTCATTTTTGTGCTGATGATTTCGCGACTTTTCGTCGCTACTGCGGGACCACTCCCCTCGGGCGTACCCCCCATGGTTGGAAAAATTATCATGATTTAGTTCAAAAAATAATTCAGATGGGATACAATGTACGTATAATAGAATGTTATACATCAAAAAACATCGAATTGGAGGAAAAACACTATAATCCCTTATTTAAAGAAGTAGACATATTCGCTGAAGAAAACGAGTATATACGCTTTATGGCTGACAAACCAATTTTTGGAACCGCAACTTTCGACTCTGAAAGTGTAATAGGTAGTCAGTATAAATGGGGACTAGAAAACAAACTTTCCACACAAGCTTTTCCCATCGCTTACATGTTGGGACACAAAGAAATATATGTTGCAGGATTTGATTTAGTAGGCAGTCGCTTTTACGATGACAATGTACGACATCCTTGGGACGATAACCTATTAGACCAACACAATATGCAGCAGATACCTCTAGAATTTATCAAAAAATGGGCCGATTGGGCGCCTTTACACGGTATGAAAATTTATAGCGTTGTAGAAGACCAATATACCTTAGTCAATAGTGTATTAGACTATAAGCCTTTTGAAGAGGCCTTTTTAGAAAGGAAGAAAAAATGAGAAAACCCACCACCCCTATTCGGAGCACCCCGGAGAAAGCCGCGGCAACCCCCTCCGGCCTAACCCGGGGTCAAGTTACCGAACTTATCGATGACGCACTTCGTATCGCATTCCGCGATCATGCCCGCAACATGGAACAACATTTGAAAAATATCCATGAGCGTCTTGTTGTACTGGAGAACAGATAAATGAAACTATCTAATCAAGCCTTGGGGGCTTTGATGATGGCGCTTCAAAAGTCCCTGATGGAACAAAGTGATATCGTTCCAGTCCTAAAAGAGTTTGATTTTACCCATGATCCCCAGGATGCCAGTCATTCTACTCTTATTGTAACAAATCCCCCCGTTATAAATTTTGAGGGCTTTGAAACAAATGACGCCGTAAACGACCTAGACGATAACTAGGGTGCCACGATATACTTATCGTTGCACACATTGTGGGACTGTCCTCGATATTTTTCATCTTTCGGATGAAGAGGCAGGGGACTGTGCGCAGTGTCACAAGCCACGAACTCTGGAAAAACTTCTTTCGTCGATCCAGACCCCGGGCAAGAAGCAATCCGGCGCTGAAAAAATAGGGTCTCTAACCGAGGATTTTATAAATCAATCCCGCGAAGATCTCCATCAACAAAAAGAGGCATTGATTAAAAAATGACAACCCTTGTCTGTATAACGATCTTTTCTGTGTTAGTCAATATAGGACTAACATGGTATCTGATGCCTTTGTTGAAAAAATTATTCTTCATCTCGGAGAATATATCTGATTTATATTTAACTTTTCGTTCTTTTTCTATTTTTGTAAAATCACTTTACGGGATGAACTCTTTTCATGGAGAGCCGATTATTCAAGAACTAGTTGAACGTACGCAGATGGTATTAGAAGAAATTGAAATGTTTAGAGAAGTATTCGAGTACACTTTAGACGAGGAACTTGAGGAAGAATTTGATGACATTGAAGAAAACGAAGAAAACACGCCGCAAGCGGTCTAAAAACTATTATTTTACTAAAGTTCATGAAGACGCAATAATTAAATATTGCGCCACCAACGATCGCGAACTTCGCGGGAAGCTTTACGGAGAGTTGATCCAACCAGCCTTTGATCAGATGGTTGATAAAATTATTTATACTTATCGTTTTACAAGTTTGCCAAATATTAGTTCTTTGAGTGATGATTGCAAAATCTGGCTCACCACTATTCTAGAAAAATATGATCCATCGAAAGGCTCCAAGGCCTTTTCTTATTTTTCAGTGGTAACAAAAAATTGGTTTATCCATAAAGTTAAACGCAATCAAAAGCGTCAACGTACCGAAGTTTATCTAGAAGATATGATAAACGAAATGGCCGAGGAATGTATCTCCACTGACCCGAATTATGTGGATACCCGGGAAGACTATGAATTTTGGATGTCTTTATATAAAGAGATAGATACCTGGGACGGTATTATGCTTAAAGAAAACGAACGGAAGGTGCTAATGGCAGTTCGAATTCTTATGGACTCTGCAGACACTATCGAAATTTTCAATAAAAAAGCTATTTATCTATACTTGCGGGAGATCACGGGATTGAACACCAAACAGGTTGTAAATAATCTCAATAAACTTCGCAAACATTATCGGGTGTTTAGAAAAAAATGGGAAAGCGGAGAGATATAGACTAATGACTAAATGTCAAAACCTTAGCCTTGAAGAATACATCGCCGAAACGACGACCAATATTCGTGAAGATCGCGCCATGGCCAAATCATTGCTTATGGATGCCATCAGCGATATGAAGGTGACGGATACGGCTCGTCGTGAGCTGGGCCCTATTGCTGCCAAGTACGTCGAGAATCTACAACGTTCTAATGAGCAAATGGTAAAGTTAGCAGGGCTCGTTCAAAAACAAAAAATGCAGCATATAGGTCTTTCAGCTGATGATAAAGAACAACTATTCGATCTCCTAAATGAGGGCGGGGAAGATGGCAGCGGGTAAACTTGATCTTGCAAAAGATCTTAAATTTGGTACTCTTAATGCGCTACAGGATACTAATGTTAGTAATTCGGGCGATCGCCGGCGAACGTCTAGCCTCTCCTCTCTCAACGCATCCACCGCTAAGGCTTATAGCCGAGATACGCTAAGGGGCAATCAACGTTTCAACGGCATAATCGTGCACAAACGACTGATTACGGCGCCTCGCTATAGCGATCGGATGTCTTTGCTACAAAGTTATGTAGCCACCGCCCCGGATACTGTGACAGGGGGGGATGCTGGCTCGGGCAACCCGTTACCTTATCAAAATTCGGGCCGCACGGCTTATAAAGTATACATTCCTGAACTAGAGCCACGCCCAGCCCCCAACAGCGCAACTGATCCAATTCTGAAGACATATCCTGATGTATTCGCCGCCCCAGGCCGCGAGGAGTTAGAAAATTTGCCATTGGGCGCCGTGGTGGAAGTATCCTATGAAGACCCCGAAAGGCTCTACAACCCAAAGATCGTCGACGGTAACAAGGAGCAATATGTCTTGCTGGCCAACTATGAAACAGAACAAAATGACTTGCAGTTGATGTTTGGAAATGGTCACAAAGGTCTAATGGGGGATGCACCTGGGGAGGATCAATTCGATCACAAGGGTAATTTAGTACCTGGCGACGCGTCAGGGTGCTCTGATTCTCGAACGGGGCAGCCAGCACCACGAGGTATTTTAGATGAGCCGATTATTACATCTACCATTGTGCCTCAGTATGGCGGTGACCCGGCGCGCAAAGTTGGCTTTATTAAAGGTAAAGAATCGTTTATACAGAAAGTCGAAGCCGCGTATCAAAGCCTGCAAACACAAGGGATAGATCTCATTGTCGGTGATAGCTATCGTTCCTATGAAACTCAAAAAAAGGCATATATGGAAAAAGGGCAGCCCGGGCAAGAAAAGGCCGGCGATATTGCCCATCCTTGCAAGGGATATCACGTTCACGCCCAGGCTATTGATCTAGAACAGAGTGCTGCTCAAAAAGCAGATATATTGGCTCATGGCCCTATCTATCAGGCTCTTTATGCTGCTGGTTTACGAAGAATCGGAAATGAATTTTGGCACTGGTCCGTGGGAGAAACTACTCACACCCAAGATAAAATCTTTGCGGCAAATACATCAGGTACATCCCCAGCGGACACCTTTACAGGTTAGGTAGAAATTATGAGTATTAGTTTTAAAGCAGTTCGCAATCAGAAAGCAGTCGATCCCTCGAAGCTTCCCAAATATCTCCGAGATCAATATTATGCTCTTGAATCGGAATTAGAAAAGGCATCCTTTTTTGGCTTCGGCCCCACCGCGCGCCCTAACTACGATACCCCGACGTACAATGGATCTAAAAACGAAACCGTCTTATCACGCGGGAATGCGTGGATTGTTTTTGGAGTCGATCGCCCTCACAACTTAGCTTCCGGTTATGGGGGGCGCAACAATACCCATTGTGCTTCAATTGATTTAGTCGCGGGCCGCTTGGGATCGCGTGCGGTAGCTTTCTATGAGGACGGCAAGCCCGTCGTCAGCAACCCTAATTTCAAGCTTGATGCCGCCCGCATATATGTAAGCCAGAAAGCTAACGTAGATAAATATTTTGGGCTGGCGGAAGGTACTGTTGGTAATACCAGTTTTATCGAACCGCGATCGACGGTAGCACTCAAAGCTGATACATTGCGATTTATTGCTCGTGAGAATATAAAGCTGATCACTCATACAGATCGTCAAAACTCTCTCGGCGGCGAATTAGGAAGTGCGGTAACCAGCATGTATGGTATCGATCTAATTGCCAACAACGATGATCGAGACATGCAACCGCTCGTCAAGGGCGAAAACCTAACAGCGTGCTTAAAAGATATCCTCGGCGCTGTCCATGACCTCAGGGACATATTTTTAACCTTTCTCGATTATAACAGATCCTTTCAGCGCGCTATGGTGATGCATACTCACTATAGCCCTTTTTATGGTTCACCCACGTCTTTGGATTTCCAGAATTTGCCGGACGGATTTAAGCGGATTATTGACTTGGTAACAAATGTAGAAACTCAGTGCTATTTGCAAATGCAAAAAATGACAGGAATTCAACAAAAATATATTGAGGCCCCAGCAGGCGCCGAAACTGTAACGAGAGGAAAAAGTTCTTTTATATTGAGTAAATATAATAACACTAATTAATATTATGGCAACCACCATTCTAGGACCCAAATATCGAAGCAGACCTTCTAATATTCCCTTTTTCAGCAAGAACCAATATTTCGTGAAGCTAGAGCTTCCTCGTAAAATTAGGTCTATGGACGACTATGACTCTCGGCGCGAGGACTTGCTCGATACGGCCACCGATCGTATTATAATGCATTACTATGCTGAATTGTATCCCGGCATTCATGGTGATCTAGAAACAGTTAGCCCGGGCTATCAAACTATTTATGATCTGTTACGCGCAGAAGTTCGTGACTCTATCAGTTTCAATGGATATTATAATCCAATCACGCCACCTTTTGAACGTTCTTTTATAGTTGCCCGCTATAGTGGGGCTCCCGATGTAATTCGCCGGAAATTGAAAACAAGCACTAAGTGGCCGTCCGGCCAGATCACGACCAATGTCCAGCTATCTACCGATGCAGCCGGCAATACCGTAAAACTCGGCCTCCCTCCTATGGCTCCCGTCGTTGAGTATTATAATGCCTCTCGCCCCGGCGGCGCGATTGTGGGAGCTGATAGCGAGAGCACTTTTGTTATTGGTGCCATGATGGAAGATAATAATCTGATGGACAATGGCTTGCGCTCTGTTGCATCACAGCTATCCGGTCTTCCAGGGGGAGTTAATTTTAACTTAGATTTCAATTTCCTGCAACAAGATGTACAAAAGTTTTTGACGCTTTTTGTGAATCTTTTAGTCAATCAATTTAATACCAAAAAGGAAACTACGGAATTTGACGAGGCCGACACACTTACAATTTATTTTGGTCACATACAGGATGAACCTAATAAAGCGGCCATCGCCGGCATGGAATATTTGGTCATTAATGAGTCAGTGGGCACACACCCTATCTCGGTCGGTTATCTGACAAACATGACCTACAATACCAGTTTTAGTGATCCTTTGACCGTTTCAATGTTGAAAAATTATCAGCAAGTGTTAGCTGGCATGCAGTCCAATATGGGTTTGGCAGGCCCGTCCGAATTTTCGTTTACTACCATGATGGATACCCTCGCCGGCGATGCAGGCCCGGGCATCCTCGGACCGACAGATCAAAATTGGGAGCAATTTGATTTTATTACTCCCATTGTTGCCAATTCTGAGGAAGAAATCAACGAGGGCTGGGCCAAAGCCGCGGCTGAGAGTGGCATGCCCGTAGATAATAAAGAGCTAGCCGATGGTATCGAGGCCGCGCTTACGTCAGATCAAGTTAAAGAACTCCGCGCGAAGGTACTAGAAAACCCAGAAATTGCTAAAAGGGTTTTTGCCGAACAAAAAGCCAAGAGAATCGGAGCGGCTATCGACGTATCTAAAAAGCTTGGACGCATTTTTAGTCAAGGTCCTCTGGGATTTGTTAAAAAGAACTCCCCTCTTGACATAGTGTTTCGCCAACTAGGAGTTCAAGAAATTGCGAAAGAGGCTTTTCGCTGTTTGACCTTTGGTTTGTCATCCGAGCTAGAAAGAATCAATAATGCTACTCAACGTGCTCTTACTAACATGGCTGGGAGTATTTACCTTCCTCCTGAATCCCAAAACGGGCCTCCTGCTTCTATTACTAAACCCGATGTCGATCTGGAGATGTTTAAACCTTTTTCTCTAACGGGAGACATTTGGAAACAAATTCTCAAAAGTGTCTTAGATGGTCTGCGCAATGCTGTATTGGAGATTATGAAGTCATTAGCTGCTCTTCTTCATGAGTTGTGTGATTTCAATAACCCTTTTATGGAAGATTTCGGCGCACAAGACTTGACTGATTTTTTGCCGGACGCGGCACCTAATACTTATGGTTCGACAGATAGCGCAATAGCGTTGCAAAACATGGCTGACCAAAATGGAATGTCTCATGATGCTCTGCTAAAATATCTTCGCGCCGTCTCATCCATTTTGAGTTCAATGGAAATTTGTTTTCTATTCATTGACCAAGCGAAGGTAACGCCAGAACTTATTGGGCGCCTAATTGCTTTCAATAAAAACTATGATGATCCATACATCAGTGGAATTCTAATTTCGGGTAACCCGATCATGGGATTCTTTTCCGATCTCGCTAGCATTATCGATATTACCGAATTATGTGATAAAATTGCCAATGCATTATATGACCTCAATCAGGATGACATTTGTTTAACCGAAGGCGATATTGCTGATGCCATCGAGGCTCAAAACATTGACTCGTTATTAGACTTGATGGAAAATGGATTGCAATTGGATCTTCCTCCTATCAGTTTTGATTGCCCAGATAAAGAGGGCTTTATTGAAAATCCCCTTTTCAATCGTTCAGTTCCTGAAGCACTGAACACGACGAGTGAAGTTGTTGAGATGCAGTTTATAACTTCTACGGAAGCCTGCATGCGAGTTTTACTAGAGCCCAGTGTTACTAACGCCAATTCGGGAGATGGCACCAACGTAGCTGCAGCCACCCTATATGCTCTTCCTGACGAACAGGCTCCCCAAAGTGAAGTCTCTGCATCCGCTGCCGACAGTGCCATGGACATGCTCGAGGATGTGAAGGATTCGTTTACGAATTTTGCCGACAATATGGGAGAAGCCTTGGCGGACTGCGATGCAACTCCCGCGGTCGAGGACATGGGCGCCCTCGTGACACTGCTCATGGATATTTTTAACGATCCTGAATTTCAACAAGCCATTCAGAACATTGCCGATAGATTTGAGGATATTACAAACGCTGTCGATAGCGCGCGCACCGGCGGCGGCCAGCCACGCGCAACGTATGTTTTCCCTGCAGCCTATGACCGGAACTATAATGATTTCCTTCCGTCAGTTGGCCCCGAGTTTATAACCAAAGCCAGCGGCGAGATCACGCAGAAACCAGTCAAGCGCGTCATCGCCAATCAATTTGAAGCATCTGTCATCGACGACACAGGAATCGACCAGGACTTGTGGGTTCAAGCAATAGAAGAAGAATCGGCCGGAAGCTCTGCACCCTCGGCCCCTGTGATCGACCCTCAATATTTTATCGATTTAGAAAACTTTGAATCCGCAGCTGTCCCCGCAATTGAGGCACAACACCTCAGGGCATGGTTGAATGCTGAGGGTTCGGAGAAGGACGAGTTCAATGCACCTCTTCCACGATGGCACGAATATCATCCCGATACCATTGGATCACCCTACTTTGCGATCTGGCTGGCCTCGCCTATCCCGCATGCCGACAACCTCGTAAACTACTGGGTAGATATTATCAGGAATCCTGCAGCCTATCCCGGCGATTCTTCCGCAGATGCTGAGATCGCCGGCCTCAATGCGGCGGTGTTAAATGACTTTGAAGGCGACGTTGCCGCTCAACACAATCTTCAGGGTAGTATTGATCTACTGCGACCAGAACCCTATTATGTAGGTGAAGACGAGGATGGGGGTACCAGAATCCCTCCCTGGGACGTCCCTCCGGAATCGGCTATCGACCTCACCTCTAAAAGCTCCTTATATCAAACAATGGACTTAAAATTTTATTTTAACAAAATAGGGAATCGGGATCATATTGAAATTCGCTATCCGCGGTTCGACGAGGCTTTAAGCGATGAAAAGAACTCTTTTGTTATGGTCACCCTCAATTCTCCGGGCAGCACCCCATTTTTACCTAATTCCTTGCAATTTTCGCTTAATTCATCAGCGCAAGAGGTTATGAGCAGTCATTATATCACTGACGTCGCTAATCCCCTCAACTCGAGCCTGCGGATGCAAACTAATCCTTATGTGTATACATTTACAAAGCCGCTTTTGGGTTCTCTGGAACCGCTCCTTCGTGAGTTTACATCGGCTCAACAGCTTGCGACGCAAGAAGAAGCCGAATCGCTTCTGTTCCCTTCTCTTTTTGCCGGTATGACTAAAGGAATGTTTGATTATATATGGAAGAATGGCACGTTTGACGCGCCGAGCATTAGAAATATCCAGCTTTTTAAAAGTAATGAAGGTTGCCCTCCGGAGGCAGTGGGCGACTTGCTAGATGCAGATGGCATCTTAGAACAAGTAAAGAGAGAATTCCTCCAGAGTGCCTGTTTTGATGAGATTCCCTTGGATTATAAAATTCGGTACGGTGTTCTTCTCTCCCTTTTCTTCAACTATATCCAGGTAGAAATTGCAGAATTTATTATTAAAAATATATTTGCTTTTAGTGCCTTTAGCATCGGGGATTTGATCGACAAACCGGTGGTGGCTCAATTTATGGCCGGCCGAATTAGAGATGACATTGAGGGCGGCCTATCTCGACGCCCGCAAGTTCGCCAAGCTATTCAAAATTATTATAATCTAAAACTAGCCAGACCCCCCGTTGCGTCACAAGGGGGGATCTTAGACTATAATCAGAAGGTAGTTTTCCCAATTGGAACTAAATTTGATGATAGCAACTGGGTCTCGTTGCTGGAATATTTAGTATTGGAGCGACTCCATGCGTCTAAAAATGTTGTTTCTAATATAATTCGCCTCTCTTTGCCCAATGGGGGATCAAAAAAATCATTTGATCAAGTCTTTGTTCAAGATATTTTGGGGTTTGGAGGCGTTCTCAATCCGAACGCGCAGTCTTTCGCCGCCGTCGATGCATCCAGTTGGGAAGCACAGCTACGCTCCGGCCAACCCGGAGGATCTCCTCTTTCGTATGGAACCATGTTTTTAGAGCGCGTGTTCGCTTGGGATGGTATTACATCAGATGTAGGCATCCCAGAAGCCTTCGCGGATGTCGCTACGGGAGGCGAATTAGAAATTTCTCTCTTCATAAATAGTTTTCTCGGCGATGTAGGGGATATACTCCCCGATCACAGTCCTCTACATGGCGCCAGAGACATGCTGAACTTCCTAGGCAACCTTGAATTTGTAAATCCACGTCTTCAGTATCGTCTTGTATATTATTTGCCTGCTGCTCACCACAAGAAAGTCGGCGGCCCCGATGACTCGGGCGTCTGGGATCGACAAGCCAATTATGGTAAGACTCTTAGTGAGCGGATTTCTACACTGCATGATGAAATTTCTGTCGAGCCCGCTTCCAAACCACTCACCGGTATAATAGACCTTCTAGCCGATCAAGACTCAAACTTTGGCGACGTCGATGGCTTCAGCGCCGACGGCGATATTCAGTATAGCTTACTTGCGTCGTGGGTCGACAACATACACGTTTACCGCGCAAAGCTCGCTGACCTAGATGCACCAACAACAATTTCTTCGTTGCCCAGCACACCTTACTCCCTCAACTCTGCGCTGAGGAAAGTCATGACCCCCGACAGCGTCGCAGCACAAGCCGAAGTGGCGCGAATTGTTCAAGATCCAGTGTATAAAAAGTTTTTTGGTGAAAGCTTTAATCAAGAGTTAATCACGATGATTCCCCTCTATCAAAACTTTTATTTGACACATCGATATTTTGGAAAGATTGAGAATGTTTATGGGTCCACAAAGAATTTTATTATTAAAGCTTTTCTGGATGTGCTCCATGGCCGCCAACAGCCTTCCGCAATTGGATCAGACCGGCCTCAAGCCGCCGCTGCAATCCAAAACAGCGGAGGCCCCGACTATGCGGCCCAGTTTGCAGGCCTTGGAAGAGACTTTATTCTTAAGATGCTTATAGAGACACCAATAATGATTCTGAAGGGCCTCGCAGAAATGATCGATCCTCACGTGGCTATCTGGAAAGTGGTGCGTAATGTAACGGGAATGGCGTTTAGTGAAATGATCAAAGCTATTGATATGAGCAACGGCCTAGGTCCAATCAACGAAATGACCGAGGAGTTAGGGCTGCCCCCCCTCACTGGTGAAGATGTGGTGAGCATTATGCTCTGTCTGGCACAATTTGCGATGCAGACGGGCCTCAAAGCGGGTGTCAACGCCAGCGCACCCGGTGCGTTGGAAAATGAAGAAATAATTAATAATATTTTACCGAAGCTGACTTTAGACGGAGTTAAATTTACGGGCACTCTTAGTGGAATGTTGATGATACCACCCCTTCCGTTTGGCATTTTGTATATTTTGCTTGATCTCCTAAAGAGGGAAGCAGCGGCCGCTTTGGAGGGAGATGGTGATTCACCTGAACTTTCTGAGGGAAATAATCCATTAGAGTGTTAATTATATAGGAACAGGAGAGAAGAGATATGGCAGCAGGACTTTCACCTAAATTACCCCTTACAGTGAACGAAGTGTTTGGGGCGTATAATCTTAATACTAATTTTGGTGAGTTAGCAACTCAAAATTTGAAAATGCTTTTGCTCACCAATCCTGGCGAGCGAATTATGAATCCCAATTTTGGCGTCGGCCTTAGGCGATTCTTTTTTGAGAATAATGATCAGGCGACTTACTCCCAAATTACCGAACGCATTCACTCGCAGGTGCGCACTTATATGAAATTTATTCGAATCGATAATATTGATTACAATTATGTTGAGAACAATCCGGACTTATTTCCCAACTCATTGTCGATGACTTTGCAATTTACCATTTTACCGCTGCAAATTTCAACAAGCTTATTGATTCCTGTGAACAACAACTAATACAACTAATTATTACAGGACTTTAGACCATGGCCAAGAAACTACAACCAATTGACTACACGAGCCGCGACTTTGACTCTATTCGTCGCGACCTCGAAAACTTTGCTAAAAGGTATTATCCGGATACCTACAAAGATTTTAATGAAGCCTCGTTCGGGTCTCTCATGCTCGACACAGTTTCTTATATCGGAGATATCCTTTCTTTTTACTTAGATTATCAAGCAAACGAGAGTTTTTTAGAAACGGCCGTTGAATATAATAACGTGATAAAGCATGCGCGCCAATTTGGTTATAAGATTGACCGCAATCCTTCTTCCTATGGTATCCTGACTTTTTATATCAAAATCCCAGCGGCCACTACCAGCATGGGCCCCGACTTGAGTCTCGCTCCCATCCTTCGCGCAGGCTCAACTTTTTCTTCCACAGGAGGTGGCCTCTATACAATTCTCCAAGACGTAGTGTTCTCTACTAGTACGAATCAAGTAGTGGTGGGTACGGTAGATGACACTACGGGGCTTCCTACCAGTTACGTTATCCGTGCACAGGCCCGCGCAGTGTCTGGACGCGTAGCTTTTCAATCTGTGGAATTGGGAGATTTTGAGCGCTTCCGCAAAGTTCAGTTGGATAATGTTAACGTTTCGGCTATCTTGAGTGTAGTAGATTCTGAAGGACATAAATATTATGAGGTGGATAATCTGTCTCAAAATGTTATTTTCAAAGCCATTCGTAATGTTACGGCTACCCAAGCCACGGTACCTAATATTCTTAAAGCAGTTCCTGTTCCTCGGCGCTTTGTTGTGGAGTCTGACGGAGTGGCCAGTTATTTACAGTTTGGCTACGGATCTGACTCGGAGCTTCTATCCGAAGCTATTGTAGACCCGACCAACCTAATGCTTGATCTCAAAGGGCGAAATTATATTACGGACGCCGGCTTTGATCCCGCTAAGTTGATATCCTCCGATAAATTCGGCATCGCTCCGGCGAATACCATATTGAGGATTGGATATCGGCTTAATAGTACACAGGATGTCAACGCAGCAACCAACACCATTGTGACAGTTGCGAACCCTCTTGTGAAATTTGCCTCGCAGGGAAGCCTGTCTGCCACGGCAAGGACCGCAGTACTCAATTCTTTGGAAGTTACAAATGAAGCTCCATTTGTAGGGAGTGTTACATTGCCTACCGCAGATGATATCAAACAACGAGTGTATGGATATTTTGCTACCCAGAATCGTGCGGTTACTGCGGAAGATTATAACGCTGTCTGTTATGCAATGCCGGCCAAGTTCGGCGCCGTCAGGAGCGTATCCATAGTCCGCGATTTTGATGCTTTTAAACGAAATCTGAATCTTTTTGTTATCTCTGAAGATACTTCTGGGAAGCTTACGTCCGCGAATCAAACTCTCAAAGATAATTTGAAGAATTGGCTCGTTAATTATAAAATGATCAATGATACAATTGATATCTTGGATGCGAAGATCGTGAATTTTGGTATCAAATATTCCCTTACAATTGATCTTAACAGCAATCGTTATACCATTCTAAATGAAGCCAATCGTCATATCCGCACCTTTTATCTACGGAATCGCTTTGAAATTGGTGAATCTATTACCATTAACGATATTTATCGCCAACTCAACAAAGTCGCTGGCGTAGTGGATGTTGTTGATGTGCAGATCATTGGCAAGACCGGCGGCCTTTACTCAGATAGTAATTTCGATCCTATTCGAGCTATGTCGTCCGATGCTAGGGCCATTCGATCAGACCAGAATAGTATTTTTGAATTGAAATTTCCTAACGTCGATATTGTAGGGAGCATCAAATAAATGGCCATTTTCCGTTACACCGCCAGCATTGATACTACTATTACGAATGCTTTTGAAGCCAACCTCACCATCCGCGGAACCGGCTCGAACATGGGCTATGCTGATTCAATTGAAATCTTTTCTATTTATGGACAGCTCTCGTCATCTGCCGCCGGCGCGTCGCCAGAACTCTCTCGTGGTCTCATACAGTTTCCAATTAATCAGATCACACGCGCCCGGGCCGCTCGTAGTATTCCAGCCTCAGGTAGTGTTTCCTTCTTTTTGAGAATGTATAACGCCGAAACGCCGTGGACTCTCCCTCAAGGCTTTACGTTAAATGTACTCCCTGTTTCGCGTTCTTGGCAAGAAGGAACTGGCCTTGATATGGATAATTATCAAGATTTGGGTAAAGCTAACTGGATCTCGGCCAGTACTGGTGCTGGGTGGAGTTCTATCGGAGGAGATTATATTTCCTCTAGCGCTGGTAATAATTATACAGTTACGTTTCCACTAGGATGGGAAGATATAGAATTAGACATTAGCGGCCTCGTGGAACAGTGGATTGCTACTCGCGCCGGCGGCGGAGAAGACAACTACGGTGTGGGAATACACCTCACAGCGAGTCAAGAAGCATACTATTCAAGCTCGACTGGCGCAGATTCCGGGAGTCTTATCAATAACTTAACCGGCGCAACGCAAACTTACTATACTAAAAAGTTCTTTTCCCGGAGCACAGAATTTTTCTTCAAGCGACCTGTTCTAGAAGCCCGATGGGACTCTCGTATCAGTGATCAACGAGGGCAATTTTATTATTCGAGTTCGTTGGCCCCGGCCGCGGATAATCTCAACACCCTTTACTTGTATAACTATGTGCGTGGGCGTCTCGTCGATATACCATCTGTGGGAACGGGCAACATTAGTGTTTCTTTTTATTCAGGGTCTACCGTTCCTACTGGTTCACGCATTATCCTTTCAGATAGTAATGCAACAGCTACCGGTAGTTGGGTCTCGACAGGGGTTTATTCCGTTCAGGTTGCCCTCACTGCTGCAACGACTCCGTTGGAGAAAATCTTTGATGTATGGCGTTCCGCAAGTGTGGAATATTTTACCAGCTCATTTGCTCCGAAGACTCCTCCAAACTATAATAATGCACCTACTTTTAATTATTCTACGACTATTCGTGATCTTAGAGGCTCTTATAAGCGTTCAGAAACAGCCCGGTTCCGTACGTTTATCCGGGATAAGAACTGGTCTCCGACAATTTATGTGAAAGCAGTCGCCAATAATCCGACTGATATTGTTACAAGTGCCTCATATGCTATCTACAGAGTAGTTGATAATTTAGAGGTGATTTCATTTGGCACTGGAAGTAACGATCAAAAAAGCACTTATCTCTCTTATGACGTAAGCGGTAATTATTTCGACCTAGATATGTCATTGTTAGAGAAAGATTATATGTACGGCATTAAATTAGCCTATTATAATGATAGTATAGGAAGTTGGATAGAACAACCTCAAACGTTCAAATTTCGAGTTGAAGAATAATTAATATATGTCTCTAAAGAATTACTTTGCCAAAGCCGAAAAAGTAAATGCAATCTCTGGCCTCACTGGCGACGAGATTGGCGGCGAAGTTGAATCGGTCGGATATCACGAAGAAGATATTATCAAAGAACGGCGGTTTATTCCGCGTGTTGATTTTTCAAAGCCTGAAAACTTTGCTCGATATGGGCTAGCAACTGAATATTATGATTCTTCTATAAAGCGAATCTATGGTACTTTTCCTTATGATGGTTCTCGTCGAGAGCGCTTAGAGTGGGAAAATGAATCGCTCGATATTGATCTGTACATTTATGATAATTTATATCCACGCACTAATGGGTACATTATTTTCTCTGCCGAAGGGTGGGGAACAGGTAACATGGCGGATGGTTATGGATCATCTTCTGCGCAAGAATATATTCATTTTTATGGTGGCCCTCACGCAAATGCGAATGGAATGCTTCCTCATGCCACCAAATTTACCGGGTCCAATTATTATGAACCAGATAAGAACCGAGAAACCAATCTCAAGTATGACCTCTCTACCAAGGGGACCAGTGTTGAATTCTGGCTAAAGAAAGATACATTCATCCGGCCGCTTACCAGAAAAGAAGTAGTTTTCGACCTCTGGAATAGTGCATTAAGTAGCTCGACGAGTTATGGTCGACTGCGGATTGAATTGACTGGTGCCACTTCTGGCCTGGATCCTTTCCGGGTTACTCTCTTGTCCGGCACTACGGGCATTGTAAGCCAGAGTGTGGGCGCGAGCACCTTTACTAGTGCATCAGTGGCGGATGGAAATTGGCACCACTATGCTTTCACTTTCAAATCAGCTTCCGCAGGCATTCAAACTCGCTTCTACGTCGATGGGGAACTGAATAATGAAGGCACCTATGGAACGACAGGCATCAACGAGGTCACAGGCGCGCTCCAAGCGTATATTGGAGCCCTTATCACATCCCCGTCGGGAAGTACGGCCCTGGCCGGCTACGGCAAGCTCTCGGCTTCTTTGGACGAGTTCCGCTATTGGAAGACACAGCGAACTTCTCAAGATGTGGGACGTTATTGGTTTACTCAAGTTGGAGGTGGCACTAACGACGACCCGCTACCGTTTGTAGAAACCACCGAAGATGTTAACACTTTGTTGGGGGTTTATTATAAGTTCAACGAAGGCATTACTGGAGTCACGGCAACCGATAAAACTGTATTAGATTATTCCGGCCGGGTGACGAATGGCGCCTGGACTGGCTACACGCCCAGCTCTCGTAATACGGGCTCCGCCATTGTTATATCTGCCGCGGCCATCAAAGAATACAAAGATCCCATTATCTATAGTTTCCACCCATCAGTGGTAGCTTTGTCCTCTTCGTTGCATCTATCAGGATCAGATTATGATGGAAACAATAACGCTAACATTTATAACACGATGCCACAATGGATTCGAGAGGAAGACGAAGAAGGTTCCAACAACATTCGCTATCTAACTCAAATTATGTCCAGCTATTTTGATGATTATCAGCTTAAGGCCGAAGCTCTCACAAATTTGCGCAGCGTTGAATATCCTAGTGGCAGCGAGAAGCCTCTTCCGTACGGAGCCCAGCTTCTTAATTCTTATGGTTTTGTGTCTCCAGACATTTTCCTGGACGCAGATGTTCTAGAAAAACTCGCCGACAGGAGTGAATTTCGGGTTTATGAAAAAACCTTGACGGACGTCAAGAATACGATATATCAAAATATTTACAACAACTTAGCTTATATTTATAAGACCAAAGGAACTGAAAAATCATTTCGCAACCTCATGCGGTGTTTCGGCATTGATGATGAGCTTATTAAACTCAATCTTTATGCCAACGATATTGAAGCACAGATGCGCACCAATCGCAAAAATGTCGCAGTCCCGGATAAATTTGTTAATTTTAACACGGGGGATAATAGCACTGCTACTATTATACAATATCAGAATCCTGCTGACACCACTAACACAGCCGGCTATATTTCAGCATCAGCCAATATGCGAAATGGTTATGCGTTTACTTTAGAAAGCGAGATTTACTTTCCTGAAAAGCTTAGTGCTGCTGCAATAGGCTATCAGGGGACAAATACTATCAGCGCTAGCTTGTTTGGTGCTCATGGGAACGCCGGTTCGGAAGCTACTCCTACTTGGGCAGCCACTGATGTGACCAACTTTCAGGTGTATGCCGTCCGAGACGAACTAGAGTCCGACAACGTTCGATTTGTGCTTACTGGAACTGCTGGGCACGTTCTCCCGCGAATGGTTTCGGATTTATATGAAGATGTTTATCAAGACACCAACTGGAATCTGTCCGTACGTGTTAAACCGGAAAGTTATCCTCTTACACAGGTAGATGGTGTTACTCCGACCAATTATGTTATAGAGTTACATGGCGTGAATGTCGACGCCGGTGTCCTCATGAACGAATTTACTATTACGGGATCATTGACTTCTCCTGGCGCAGGCCGACGGTATGCTTTTGTTACGGGTAGTAAGCGTGTTTTCGTCGGTGCCCACCGCACTAACTTTACCGGAAGTGTCCGTGAAAGAACAGATGTAAAAGTTAATTCTTGTCGCTTCTGGTTAGACTACCTAGAGGATGGCACATTGAATTCGCATGCTCATGATACTCAAAATGCCGGCACGAGTACACCCCATTATTATGCCTATCCCTTTAATACCTCAGCGTCGTTTGGCGAAATCTCCACGTTTGATACTTTAGTTTTCAATTGGGAGTTCAGCACCAATACTGGTTCCAATGCGCTGGGTCGCTTTGATGTGGTGGATGAATCCTCCGGATCAAACGCTACTGCCACAGCCAACAATGGATGGCTTGGAGAGATTCTAGGAAAGCAATACTCCGCTCGTGGATTTGATTTTGCGGCGAGTTCTACCTCTCCAATCGATAAAGACTATGTGATCGCCTCCAAGCAGACTCTTCCGGAGAACGTTTATTCGACGGAGATGGTCAAGGTGTTCAACGCTGCCGAGCAAGATGTTTTTGTTATGGACTCGCGGCCTATCCATTATTACTTTGCTTTTGAAAAGAGCCTCTATCAAAGCATTTCTGAGGAAATCCTCAACTATTTTGCCACCCTAAAAGATTTGAATACTCTTATAGGTGCGCCAGTTAATCGTTATCGCCAAGAATACAAGGGACTTAAATATCTGCGACAAAAATTCTTTGCAACAGTGGGCAACGATGAGATAGATTTCAATAAATTTTATGAATTTTATAAGTGGTTTGATTCGTCGCTTACTGTCATGCTCAATCAACTTGTTCCGGCTTCTACTGATTTCGCCGAAAATGTACGCACAGTAATTGAAAGTCATGTTTTAGAACGTAGCAAATATCAAAACAAGTTCCCCTTCTTGGAAGATAAACTAAATCCCATACACGGTTCAGTATGGGGCACCGGCAATGATGCCACAGCCATGGCGTGCCCTCCTGATTTCCCGGCCGGAACAGGCATCTTCGCCAATACTGCCTATACACGGCGCCAAGTTGGCTCTTCTAACCCTATTCGCACGAAGGAGTGGCAGTATTTACATTCTCCGGGACTACCAGGGACCACTCGTTCTTATAGCTATTATAATGATAAATATGTTGCATTCACCCAACCCGGGGGATTCCCACAAGCTGTGGGTTATAATGTTGCAATTGATGCTTCGTGGACTACGCCAACCGCCTTTACATTTGCTGGTTGGCTAAAGTTCAATCCGTCAGACGGCACGCGTACTTGGTTCCAGTTTGGCGAAGTCGGCTACCGGAGGGCGTGGCTGTTGAGCACAGGAGAAATAAAATTTGGTGTTAACTTCTCCGGCGCAAACGGTGAGTGGACCACAACGGATGCTAGCTTGTCTGGAGATTCTTGGCGACATATAGCCATCTGTTACGACGGCTCTTCCACGGCGAATGTACCTGTTATTTATGTCGACGGAGTGGCTAAGACCATGACTACGGATACAACACCGACGGGCGTAATCGAGACTCCTATGCCGCATGGCGGCCACGGCGCCATAATCGGAAGTATATTAAACGCCGGCGGGATGTCGCACAATGACTGCTTCCGCGACGGCGAGATTGCCACAATGAGTTTGTGGGGAAAGAAGCTAAGTGCACCGGAAGTAGCAGAGATATATAACAAGACTACTGGTTTCGCGCCGGCAACTGGTTTTAATCCAGGTCCCCAAAACCTTGCCACTCATTCCGCTTATTCTGATTTAGTTTCTTGGTGGCGCATGGGCTCTGGAGACAACGGCTCTGGCACGCCGGATGGCGACACCATTTACGATATGAAGGGAAGTAATGACGCAGTTGGCAACTACTGGATTGACGATCCAGCCGTCGATCCCCCTGGTTACGGCAACGTAACAGCAATGACAGCGGTTGATCAGTTAGCCGTGGGCGGTGGTACTTATACCGACGTACGCGACATGAGGCAAGCCGAAAAGCGCTATTGGTGGCAATACTTCGCGAACCGTGCGCAATCCGAAGCCCTAACAGGAAGCGGCGCTGCCGCAACCAACTATGTTCGCCAGGATCTTTTGATGGCCATTGAAAAGTCACGCAACATTGCAGCCGATTCCCCAGTACGCTTTGGCACCGAAGGCAGTGTTGCCATGGGCGGCGTTGGCTTCCACCCCAACAAGAGAAGTCAGTTTGTTTATGGCGCCACGGCGCCCGCAGGACGAGTGGTAAATGGTACCAATATTCCAGTAAACGTTATGTTGGGCTTTCAAAAGGAGGTGGAAGACCTGGTCGACACCACTGATATATATTATCCCAGTCTCAAACAACGCTTGGGCTTCTCCATGAATCCTGACATCAACCGTGGAGGACCCAAGCCCGGCAAGAGTTCCACCAAAAACCGGATGGACGGCAATGTACTGGCCCCTTTCAGTCTTTATAGCTCTTCGGTGAAAACAGGCTACAATGCCAAAGTAATTGATTTGTATCATTCAGGTGTTATGATTACCAACTTGCATCACGATATCGTTTACAGTAATGATATTCCCGCTCAAGGGCCTTTCACAGAAAAATTTGTGGGGGGACGACAGCATCGACATATTGAGCTTAATCATTATAGTGCGGGTAGCCCAGGAAAGAACAATCTTGATAGTAGAGAAAATCGTCCTGAGGGGTGGATGCTTAAGCTTGGTTTGTGTGAGGAAGCAGTATCATGCGGTAAGGGCGCACTGGGAATAACGGGTCCTCAATATCCCGATCCAGAATCTGTTTCGGGATCGGCCCCCAAGGGATATCTCTTTTATCGTCCAAAAGCTAATCTTGCTCGGTCCGAATATGCAAAACGACCGGTCAATATTAAGAATATTCTGATGTCGACCGCTGACCCGGCGGATCGCTTATCTGGCACCATCCTTCACGACCCTATCGGAAACTATTCCAAGAATTATCAAGTTGTTCAGTCCAGCGGTCGCGAACTCAACGATCCATTCTTCAATGATCAATCATTTGACTTTGCTCCCTATCCTGAGACGTTGGCAGTGAGGGGTGATATGCCGTTGACTCCTCGCGCAGTCACCAATCAAAAATCAGTTTTGTTTGATGGAACGGCTGATTTTGGCAATAACGGCAACGCCGCGACGTGGGATGCTTTAGTGGGTGGCGCCGGTGGATTGGCAAAACCGTTTACGGTGTCTACTTGGGTAAACTTCAGTACCCTAACAGGTGGGGATATCATTTGGTGTATTGGGGACCCTACGTTTGCCGGGATCAGTGCACGCTTACTTCAATGGCACGCCAGCGGCGTCTTGATACTTTATGCGTCGGGGGCCAATGTCGGCTACACGACCATTACCGTCGGCGGCGCTACATGGTATCATGTTGTTGGCACTTTCGCCGGCGGAACCACGAGCCCGCTTCAAATTTATGTTAATGGTGTTAATGTCACGACCCCCGGTGCCGGCGCACCCACACCGAACAGCATACTGGGAACTCCGGGGTTTCAGCTAGGTGTTGACACGGGAATTTCGACCCCCTTTAATGGTTATATGAACGATATTGCGGTATGGGACCGCGCCCTGCATGCGGGTGCCGTCAGAACTCTTTACAACAATGGTATTCAACTCGATTTGGCAGCACTGGCCCCATTGGCTTGGTGGCGTATGGGCAATGGCGCCGGCGATGACAGCACGACCATTTACGATCAAATAGGGAATCGTGATATCACCCTTTACTCGGCCCCCCCCATTCATAAAACGGCCCCATTTAAGTACATTAACAGTGGCCTCAACTACGCCCTCCCCAACAGATCCGGAGACAACTCCAACCAGTCTATTATCGTCAACCGTTTCGCCGGCAGCGGCTATGAGGTCATGTCCAGAGGATATATGGACCCGGCTCATGAATCATTATCGGTGTACAACGCCCTACCGTATCACAATCTCTCTATTCGTAATTATGGTCTTTCGGGCTCCGCTTCAATTGACACTTCGGTGTTTGGCAAAACCATTACAGTCCGAGACCAGATCAACAAGCTCCGCGGACTCGATCAGCGGGCAACGCTCCACTGTGGACAGTTCGGCCATGACGCCGCGTACGGCTCTGTGCCTTCTAGTAGCTATGTCACCCTCCCCTCGTGGCATAAGACCAACAGAAATGGCCGTACTGTTATAAAAGAAGTGACTAGGTGCACCGGTGAGTTTGACGGGGCAGATAGTCGAGTGGACATTGGAACAGATACGGTTTGGGACTCTTTGATTGGGGGCGCCGGCGCCGACGCCAAGGCGTTTACCTTGTCGGCATGGGTTTATGCAAAAAGTGCAGGAGAGGGCGGCAACGGGAACGTATTCAGTTTTGCAAGCTCCGATCGCCAACTCCTCTGGAATGCCGGTAAGTTGAGGATGAAAATGGCTATTGCCTTTGTCCCGGACGGCTACACCGACTCAAGCGCCCTAGATTTTGATAAGTGGTACCACGTGGTTGCAACATATTCCGGCGGCATAGGGGGGGACATTGACATGTATATTGATGGAGTCCTTGATACAAACGTCGGCGTACCTATGGGCAGTCCCTCGGCGATCGGGGGGCTCAACGGTTACATCGGCAATGAAGGTTTCTTCGTCAGCACTTGGGACGGTTATATCCAAAACTGTGGAATCTGGGACCGCGCTCTAACTGCCGGAGAAGCGAGTGTTATATATAATGCGGGACGAGTCGCTAGACGCCCCCAAAGAGGATTATTTACCGACCAAAGCGTGATGAACGGTTTGATTGCTTGGTATAGTTTTAATACTGCCGTGGGTGACAGTACTGCCACAATTTTGAATTCCGCGCCGAACCCGCCGGCGAGCACTGACGGGACAGCTACAGATTTAACACTACCGACTGGTCTACATCATCTCCCTGTGACTGTTGCCCTAGAGAAGACATATGACAACCTCTATATACAACATCAGATCCCGAGGTCGACGGAACAATATTCCTGGGTAGACGCGTCGATGAAATCGGGGTCCACCATCTTTGGTCTGGAAGCCCCAAGGTGCGGTGACGCTCGAAGCTTTACACAACTGATCTCCGGCGCTGTTATGCCAGCAGCAGATTATTACGGGGAGTCCTATAAACAGAATTTTGCAGGTTATGCGGGTCGTATGGTTGTCGATACTGTTGACGAGAAGACTCATCTTTTACGTGCCAATGAATATTCCCCTCTTGATGTGGGCACGTATTCTGGCAAGTTTAATGGAAGTACTTCCCAAATTGATTTCGGCACCGCCGCCACGTGGGACGCCCGTATAGGAAATAGCGGTATTAATGCTCTTGCTTTTACTGTTTCGGCCTGGTTCTATGCCACCGGCTACGGCCCGGTAGATCAGGGCAAGATTATTGCCCTAGGCACAAACCGGGTGCTGGGAATGAATTGGGGTGACCACAAAATCGTATGGCATATGGAAGCCGGGTTTACCTACGGCGAGGTCCTTTCCGAGCGCATTGAACTCAATCGCTGGTATCATGTCGTGGCTGCTTATGATGGAGGCACCGCTATCGGTACTAATACTCTGACATTGTATTTAGATGGAGTGGTACAAGGGACAGACACACCCGGAGCGGGCGTTGACGACATCTCCGGCGACGACTACGTGACGATAGGAAATTATGGCGACAAAGGCTGGGATGGATATATATGTGATGTTGGAATATGGGAAAAGGAGTTATCTGCCGCCAACGTACTTACTTTATATAATGGAGGACGCCCCTTTAATATAGAATCATCGGCTCTTGGCGGCGCCGGGTCGGACTTAGCAGCCTGGTATCGCATGAATCCGTTCCCCGCCAACACCGGCGGCGATGGCACCGAGCGCTCCCCCACCCGGGGCGATACTACCAGTGTTATCCAAAACCGGACGTCCTTCTGGTCCGGCGCGGGAACAATCGGCACAGGAAGCGCTCTGGAACTTGTACGCTTCAGCCCCAACAGTGTCGACGGACTCAACATCCTCACCAACAACCGCAACGGCCCATACGGCTGGCCTACATGGAAGCAAATTCGAACTGGAGAAACCAAGGTCGCCCGCGCACTCCGTAAAGCCAACAAGATTGGTGTGTTGCTACCCCCTCCATGGGTTCCAAAGATGTCGTATATTTATTCTGGCTCAACTTTGGTGTCCTCTGGACAACGTGGCTATGACCGCGGCCTGAAGTCCACCACATTTGTTGATTATGTTGAGCGCCCCGTAGTGAGCCACAATAAGCCGGTTTATTTTGCTTTCCAAGATAATACAGTTGACTCAGATGCTGCCAACAACATTTCTCTGCAAGTTAGTTATGCCAATAATTTAGAATACTTCACCAACCAGGGTCTCAATAACCGACTGAATTTGAGCAAAATCGTGGACGACGGCCATTCCTATAATACTATAGCCGACTTTGCGGTGAATAGCGGCCTCAGTTTGGTGGCCAACTATATTCAGCGCGTTTATCCAACGGCTCAGAATGCCTACAGCAATCAAATTCGAGAGCGGACTCAGTTTACTATTGATAATATATGGAATAAGCTTCGAGACGAGCGGAGTGCGTTGGGAGCACCGGCGGTTCCAAACGCAATGGGCGCGTCGACTCTAAGTCAAAGTATTTGGCCTCTTGATGGTCATAATAATTTTACCACTACTTTCCCGGAGGTAAACACCATCGACGGCGCCGGAGAATTACAAAATAATTATTCCCGGTTTTCCCATGGTCCGCGGTCTTCTTACGCCACTCCTGGTGTTCTGCGGGCGAGCCCTATTCTGGAAATGCCAATAGCCCTGGGGTCTGGTACTATTCATGTCAACAGTGCGATCGTCGCCGGCGATGGGGAGTTCCTCGCAGCGACTCAGGCTAATAAAGAGCCCTATCAGGCGCCACAAACTTACCGGGATCATATCCGATCTTCCGGAAAAGACTATTCAATTGTGCCCGAATTCAGGATAAGTGAGTTGATGCCTGTATATATTGATAAGAATCAGGGAGATTTCTTGGCCCCACTAGATAATATTTTTTCTCTGACGGGTGCCACCTATCCGGACAGTAGGGATTCTAATTTCTATAAAATCTATAGCAATTCAGACTTTTTGAAATATTTTTCTGTGGTGGATGATGATCTAAACGAACAGCGGTCCGGTGATCTTACCATTGTGCGAGATAAAATTAGTTTGAGTTGCAGAGCGTTTTTGAAATTTTTACCTTATAAGGGTTTCTATCCTTCTGAACGTACTTTAGAATTGGCTGCTTTATTTTCCCAATCGATGGGCGCGGTAATCCAGAACACAAACGCACCGCGCGCGCACTCCATGAGAATTGCGATGGAGCCCCTATTCGCACCAGGCATAATGTACAATACCATCAAATCCGGCCTCGCGTGTTCTAATTTTTGTATCGTCAACGAAAAGATCCACAAGACAGCCACCTCCGTTGATTCCATGCATTCCGGAGGCTGGATCCAACCAAACGTTGCTCAAGCTGGTGTTGTATTCGATAATCGCTTACCCGAGCAGTCGCCAGCTGACGCCATCATCGGTTTCCGTGATTGTATGGTGGCTAATGCGAAAGGCAACGCCGCGAATCGTTACTACGTCATAAATAGAGTACCTTTTGAGACACTCTATAGACCGACTACTTTCTTTAATGAGGAGAATTTATTGAAACTCAATGGCCAAAGCGCCTACCCTAATTTGGTCGATTCGGCCCCCTCTCAGAGCGAAGCACATGGCATATCTTCCTTTTTGCAAAACTCTACATCGATTGCCACTCCCGGCAAGGGGCAGGCCTTCATCACCATTAGTAATTTTGAAACTAAGAAATTATATACCCTTGCAATGGATAATTTTTTGTGTGCTACCTCTGATGTTTTTACAAATGAGTTTTCTTCTTTTGTATCGGCGCGCGAAGAAGACTTTGGTACGGTAAAAAAAGGCGAGGTGTACACCCTACAGTTCAAAGTGCTGCGCACGTCGTATAGTGGCTCATATCTCCCCGACCGGGAGACTTTCGAGATGGCTCAAAGAGAAGCCGGCTTCGGAGCCCCTCTGTTGGGCTACGAAATGGACCCCACCCCGGGGAACGGATTTAAATATTATCCGACCTTCGACCATGTTACCCCTCCTTATTATAACGGTGTCGGTCAGGCGGAACTTGTCTACACAGCTTCTTATGACGGGAAGCCGACAGTTGATGAAATATTTTCCAATCTTACTATGAATCTGGACCGATCACATCGTTCCATCAACCACCCGGCCGTGTATGTCAGCGGCAACGTAGGAAAAATGATGGTTGATGAATGTTATAATTTGATGGAGAAAATCACCGAAGTGCCTCCTGGCACAAATGAACAAAAATTTAGGTGGCTGATCCAAAGCAAGTATGAAACACCAATTTTGAATGTCGCTGCCGCGTCGGCTTCTAAGCCACCAGTCGCTTATAACCCAAAGTACGGACTGGCATCAGGAGTCCAGCAATACCGCGACCTGGGTACCAAGTGTATCTGGCGTCAATATGCGACGGTCCCCTCTAAAGCGAAGGAAGGTGTGTTTGCTATCCTAGACACGACTACTACTGGATCATCCAACAACTTAGGAAAGATTGTAGGATTTCCAGTTGGTCAACAACAACGCGTCGGCGCCCTAAAGAAAGAGTTTAAGTGGGAAGAAGCCGTTGTTGCTGTTCCATTCGAAATCCACAACAACCGACGCAAGTTTATTGATTTGTCGGACAAGGAACACAGCATTAGTGTAACTTATAAGAACTTAGAACTCGCGATGAAGAAATACAATTTCCCTCCCCGCCTAGATTTTACTAAGTTTGATACGGTCGACCCAATTTTAATGTATGTATTCGAATTTAGTGCCGCTATGTCTCAGCAAGATCTAGGTGATATGTGGCAAAACCTGCTCCCCACTATAGGCACTAAATTTGAAACTTCTGAAGTTATTGTTGAAGAAAAAGAATTACTAGAGATTTTATTAGAAGGCACCAGTGAACTACAGTGGATGGTTTTCAAGGTGAAGAAACGCGTCGCAGTCGATTTCGAAAGAAACCGTCGAGCTATGGTTACACCGCATACTGGCGCCTTAGCTGCTTCTATTACCGAAAAATATAGCTATAACTGGCCCTATGATTATGCATCTTTGGTTGAATTGGTCCAACTTGAAGAAAATGTCCAATGGGCATCCCGCGACGCCACTTCGCCTGAGACTATTACTATTGATTATGATCCCCTAACCGCTCCAAAGTTTAACAGCTCCGCCTGCCGCGACGACTCTCGTACTCAGGAAGGAAGAAAACGCATAAGTGCAGCGCCCATGCCACCGAATCTGAAAAGCTCACTAGATAATAAAAAAGCCGACGGAAAAAAACCAGCCGATTGGGATCTCCCCGACCAGGGCAAACCCCCCGCGCCCCCTCGCTTTGAGGCAGACGGTAAGCCGGAGTCTAAAGGATTTGACGGTAAGATAAAAAAGAAGAAGGGGAAGTAAATGGAATTTTTCAATAAAAAAGAAGAGGTTATAGAACTGCAGCTTACTGAATATGGGAAGTATTTATTATCTCTCGGCGCGTTAAACCCCACCTATTATGCTTTTTTTGACGACGATATCCTTTATAACGATCGTTATGCCGGCGGCAATGAAATCCAAAATGCCACCGACCGGCGCATCCGATACGATACACCCAACTTGAAGGTGATTTCGAATCGTTCAGGGGCCCAGACCCGAGTGGATCAATTTTTACAGAATGTTACATCTTCCAACTGGCAGGAAAACTCAGATCCAGCCAACAAAGTAGACAACTTCAATATGCAACAACCGTTTGAGAATGTGGCAAATGTGGCAGCCTTTCCTTTGGGAACAGCGGCCCTGACCTCTCAATATGATCCTGCGTGGTCGGTCAATCTTTTGAATCGTAACGCTACCACCATCTCATCCAGCCAAGGCTATATGGTCACCAATCTTACAAGCAGCATGATAACGGGGTCACTCAACGGGATTATTACAGAGATCCCTCAATTGAATATCAACTTAGATTATCAGCTTTATTTCGGCCCAGAAGCCGACCCGCGGGCTATAAGTCCGATGTTACCCACTGCTTCGAGTGGAGACATTCCAGTGAGACTGGCATTGATAGAAAATTATTTGGTACTGGATATTTTAGAAAAGAACTCGACCTTCGAACGCGAAAATTTTGATATGGAAGTATATCATGTGTCACTATCCAGCAGCGTGTCGGGGAGTACCACCAGTTTGGTACAAATGAACTTCTTGCCTAATGATGCAGAAACCATTACGGCGCCTCTTTCGCTATTATCTGGGGACGTCGCAAACGTTGAATATTATATGAACATATATCGCGATGCTAATATTCCTGCTGAGATTCTAAATACAGTAGGGCTAACGCCCGAGGCAGTTCTTACTAACTCTAGTCGTCTTAATATTGTTAGAGATCTGTATACCACTGACGAAGAGGAACCGTGCTAATGCAAGTTGCCCCCGGGATATTCAAACATGGTCTTCCCAATGTTATTGTTGACCAGGTTATTTTTGATTCTATTCCTGAAAAAGGAGTCAATGATGTAAAGATTGATTTCTTATATCGAATTCCGTCCACTTGGACTAAAACTACCCCATATAGAGTCATGGTGATCATGACCGATGATGATAGCATTATTCAAAAATTTATGCAGCATGAATCCTATGCTAAACATTGTATTCTCGATGACACTAAACAAACATCCGATTTCATGAAAGTGTATTTATTGGGTGATGAGTCAGGGGGGGTAAAATCATTTGACGAGATCACGTTATTAGACCCCAAATTGGCCACCGGGATTGCCCAAAAGAAGATCACCTTCCGGCCTGCTCCGCTCGACCAAGGACTCTGGCCCAACCTATACATATATGCTGTGGCCTACGCCGTAAACCCACAGGATATTACAAATTCCGGAGTTAGTACAAAGATTAAGTCTATTAAACTTGGTACCCCAGCAGTTGAAACGATATATGTTTCTAATCGTGCAAGTCCTGTAGGAATCGTATATACACTCCAAGAAACCGTAGCGGGATACGGGAAGGAGGGCGAAATCTGGGACGGCCCTGTCCACATACATCAAGGGACTACTATGGCCGGCTCGCGGCACGATGCGACTGAACATCATCCCCCTCTTAAGATAAACACCGTTTCTAATCAGAAACTGCAGGATAAATCGTTCATGCGTCAACAAGACCGACTTTTGTCGGGCCTGACCAAACAAATGCAAACATTAAATAGCCGCATAACAAAGGATTTTGAAGTTGCCCGAAATATTGTTAAAAAAGGCAATAATGGGGTGTCCGACGCTCATTACTCTAGAACCACAGGTAACGTCCTTAAGGTGCTTTTTTCTATAAATTATAAACATTTTGTGCAAGCCAATACTAAAATGAATTTTTTGTTCACAAACAAGGAAGCGCTAAATAGTTGTTTTAAAGTTGAAAATATTAGAGTCTTTCGCACTCGAATTCGAATGAATATTTCATCTAATTCTCTAACACCTGGCAAACTTAATATTTGTGGTGTTAAACAATTAGAGAGCCCTAAGCTTGTTTCCTCTATAACAGACAGAACAGTGAGTACCATAAATTTTGCCAATCAAGCGCCAGGTGTTACCACTTATGTTGCCACAGATATAGAAATGTCTTCTAAAGATATGGGTGTTTATGAATATTCTTTACATATGGATGCAGTGGATAATAGTGCGCATGCTCTCCATACTTTTATGAAGGGACTCAATATACGGCTTATTGCTTATATTTCGTGGCTCAAACGCGCCTTTTATGAAAAAGGATTTGGCGGCAAACATGCGGTGTCGCAACGAGTTCAAATGCAAAGTAAGTTTTTGCAACAAGATAAGGCATGGAAAGAACTAATTGATTATTACTTGTCTTGTGTTACTTTTATTTTTGGCCACGACGCATTCGGCCAACAAAGCATTGATGAGTGGAGAAAAAATCTACTGGCCATGGCCAACCCAATCAATGGGAATACTGAAAGTATGCATGAAGTTGCAGAGCTCGTGAGTCGGTTCTATAGTTCTATAAACGCTATGATCAATCCTTCCACCCTTGGAAAAAGTAACCAGAAGTTCAGCGTAAGATCTAAGATTAATTCTATGGCCCCCAACGCGCAGCGGATTTCTTTCCACATGGTTTTTCCTAATGTATACCAAAATAAATCAGATGCGCAAACAGGATTTGATTATTTGGATGAAACATTGGTTCAACAGGGCCCCGCACTAAGCGGGTTGAGTTTTGCTGCTTTCAATACTCGAATTAATAATGAAATTGGTAAGTTTGGAGTGAGCGCCCCCAACAGTCAACAAGTAAATAAACCTGGATACCTTACTCCCGCGCGGATTAAAACTCCTACTAATATTATTGAGACGAATACTTTCCAAGTGGGGATTGATAACATAACCGACCTTCTTCACGCCAAAAAGAAGCCCCAGACGCCTGCACTATCTTTTCAGGTGACCAACTCACCCTTAGCATCACCCTCTGAAGAAACTACCGGCCTATTGCGATTGAGCGGGATTTCTATCCAGCCTCTTAAAGAAGACATTACACTAACGAGAAATCTTTCGACCCCTACTCTTTCCATGGCCACCGATCTTCAATTAACAGACTCCAGCAAATACCTTTCTACTGGATCGGCATTTGCTTCAGAAGATACTTATAAGAGCGCGCAGACTTCAGGGTCCACCGAGCAGAACATGCAGTATGCTTTTCCTCTCTGCTCGGCCACCAAAGCCGCGATTCAAGAATCTGCCCTTGCGAAAAGCTTAATAAATTCACAAGTTGCATCTTTCACACAAAAAGTAGCAGTAAAAAATATTATAGGTATCGCAGGATCTCTAGCCGCAAAGAAAATTTCCGACAATCCTTTTATTGTACAAGAAAATAATTTGGCCACAAGCACTATTAGTTTGAATTCTGTTCAACAAGTTCAATACTTTCAAGGATTTGCAACCAATCCTGAGGGAGATATATTATTGGATCAGCCCCTCTGGAACATAATGACGAAAGAGATATATAATCAAGCACAGAGTAATAACTCTTTATTATTATGCCGGCTACAACCTACAACGAATGTTACCAATGGTGGAAATAGTTTAGATTTGGAAGGATATGATAACCTTTTTATGATAGGTTCTTTACCAACAGCCCCGGGCCGTCGAGCTCACCTACCTTATCGAGGATATTTTAGACAAGTTGAGTCAGTGCTCCACAGAACTACTAAAAATGTTACTTCTAATATTGATACACCTCTTGCCAACGTTGCGCCGTCTCAAATCACGCTGCCATTGCTTCCGCCGGTGCGAATTTCGGATAAGAGTGTAGTTAAGATAGGGATGTCGACTACCATGCGACCCCATATTGTTGAGAAATAAGAAATGGCCCAAGATCCTACAAAACGAGACAAACTTCTTCTTATCAACGCTGGTATGAATAATCAGCAGGGGCTCTGGGCCCGGGCCAACAGTGCGACTTCGCAGTACATTGCTAATAACACTCTTTTACGCAACAATTGGGAAACGGTCGACCGTTTTCGCGGCGTGCAGGGGCATTATCTAGGAGTGCTCCCCTACCAAGGCTCGGACGCGAGCGACGACGGTGCATTAGTATGGAATTTTAATAATGAGCAGCACATTGTTGGCGGGTCTATGCAAAACATCCTTCGCCCGTTGCACAGGACGTCCCTCGGCCCAGCCCAAGAGGCTGACCACATCTCGCACGGCCGTTTTTATCAATCGAAATATTTACTAGAGCCCAACCATGCGGACTGGAACGATGCCGCGAACACTAATCATACCCACGATTTATTGAAGACATTCGTTCAGGACCCCGGTATCAACGAAGGAGATCCCTATTATGGTAAATTTCTGGAAAATGGATTCATAGCCGGCGACAAGGTGAATAGTAGTTTGTCGCCTATTTTTAATCGACAAGGTCACGCGAATGCCTTCTTGGACCATACATTTCGATATCTAAAGCCGTCGGAGAACCTATCAGTGCGCCTCAGCGGCGGCGTTGATATTCAAGTGAAGCCGGTCTATAATTTTTATTTAGATACATCTCCGGCTTACGAGGATGTTACAGCCAACACCCCCGAGTCTCTCCTTCCGAATTTTTATATTTTTGAAGCCGAATTACGGAATACGGGAAGTGAGGCCTACGCTGATGATTACTATCAATCGATTACGTTGTTCGAACGTATCACAGATTGGTTTGTTCAAGACAACAATGGCGGCTATAGTGAAAGTCATACCAAGTCCTATTATCAAAGTTACGCCTCCCAGATGCAACGTATCAATGAAAATGCCACTGATCTCGCAGCCGTCACAGCTCAGTTCACTAGTAGTCTCAAAAATGTGGTGGTGTTGCACAGCGATATTGATGCTATTAATAAGCTCACCAGGGCCGATAAAAAAACTTCTGGGCTCAGTTTTCTACCTTTTTATAATGTGGTGACAGTAGGCCAAGATGAATTTGCTTCTACAACTGGGGAGTTTGAGCAAGCTTCCTCTTTTTTTCAAGGACTGGATCACGTCACAGGCTTTGATAACACTAGCTTTCTTGACCTCCTCCAAATGTATATTATTACGTTTTTGGAAGCTGGAGCACCAGCTCCGGCCACTTTTCATGAAGTTGTGCGCGGAATAGGCGGCCACCCCCAGGGCAACACCGGCCCTTCGACTACAATTACCTCCTCTCTATATGTAGACCTCAGCCGCCCACTAGGTGGGGGGGCCTCAATTCCCGGGCTACCTGACATGTATCAAGGATTTGTAAATCATGCATTTTGGCTTCGTTCGCGGATTGCTCATAATAATTCGCAGTTGGGCGTCACCGACTTCGCTTGGAAGCGCGATAATCTAGTACTCATAAGAGATTATGCTGACGACGGTCGCTGGACTGCCACTGCACAAAAAAAGCGAGAGTTCGATGCTCCAGACCCAGCTGCTGCTGGAGACTTTTATGATCAAGTGGACAATAATAATATTAAATATCCTGTGCGTAATTTTGAAAGTGTATTGTCTTGCGCCGGCGCACATTCTGAGACTCTACTTTATAAAATAGATAAAAGGGTTGTCGACAAAGACGGCAACATAGATCCTACAATAGTTCAAACAATTTATTTGTCGCGACGAATTAGCGACCCGGGCCCCCTCCAATATATCGATTCTCAGGTGCGGTATGGAGTTCGTTATCAATATGATATTCAAGAAATACGAGTGGTTTTTGGAAACAAATATTATTATGACGATTTGAAGCTTTATTATGCTGGTTATGCTGGTTATGGCCGCGCCGTTGGAAATGCGTTAGGATTTTACCGCGCCACGAGCCCGGAGATTAAGGCAGATACATATGCCGCGGCAATTAGTAACTTTAGTTATACTAATAATACATCGGATACATCGTTTTCTGAAATTCAGAGGGGATATTTTGCAATTGACCCAGAGGAGCCGCTACACCAGCTGCAATGGAACTGGGCGGCATCCGGATCCGATTGGGGCGACTGTCAGTACCTTGCTCGCGTCAAACTTTTCCTTCGCCGCGGCTATGGGTTTGATGGTAATCAAGACGGAGGAGTCTACAAGAGCTCTGTTCAGGCACCGATAGCCTTCACCATGGGGGCTTCCTCTATTGTGGGGGACTACCCAGGGGACGTCGACCTCTTCGGCCAGACCGAGGATCAATCAGCCCATACAGCCCTCATCAACCTGGGCTACCTCGGCACCTTTACCGGGACCGAAGCCGCGCAAGATGATTTCCTTGTTACTAGCACGCTTCTCCAACTTGGAGGATCATCGGGCGGCCCCAATTTACCTCCTGTCCACATAAGCTCTCTGTTCTACCCCGATGCCGCCGGTGCCGCGGCCCCTGGTGGGTGCACCGAGAACTTCTTCGAAAACAGCGCACAGGACTACAGTATAATAGGTACGATGCTGTTCACCGACTTATCGTTTTAGGAATAGAAAATGGGATTTCATTGGTATATTGATATTGAAGAAAAAGAGCCGAGAGTAAACCTTTCAGTTGGCCCTATAGAATTCAAAAACGATGAAGGTGTGGAAGTGCCTGACTTAGTGAGTCGGATTAATTCGGCTTTTCAATCTCATTATGATGATGGACGCCACGATACCCTCTATACAATAAGAGCTCGTTTTGCACCAATGCCATCAAGTACTTCTGGTGGAGGTGCAACTGGGGCCACCAAGACCGCTCATCACCCCGGCTATACGCTTGCGAAGCAACACCGCCAATTTCTAGTGCAGTATGAAGTTCAGAATTTAGATAATCGTTCTTTTAGGTTGAAATTTGCAACAGGAGAACATGGCCAGACCGCACAGAAGGATATCGCAGGATCCCATCCCGGACAACTAGGCGGCGCACCCCCTAGGGCTGAGATAACAGTAAAGAACATGGCCAATATTCAGCCTCTTGTTATGAAACACTGTAAAGTTACAAGTGTTATTACTGACAAGCCTCCCGTACCTCCTGATATAGTATTTATTCCGTATAAAGGAAAGAACAATAAGTTATTGTTACTTTTTGCACCCAACCTGGGCCACTCCCAATCTGTTCCCATTCCTTTAGCAACGAGTGATTCTACTTTTATTATAAAAGAGTATTACTCCCAAAAAGATATGGTTATAACGGCCGACCAGGTTGGCTCCCTCACTGAAAAAATTACATATGCATCAGATGACCCGGTCCGTACTTATGAGATATTTCGGATTGAAGAAAAGCCTACTTCTTATGCTTCGTTTATAGGAAACAAACTTGCCACTGTTGTAGAACAGCTGGCGCCTAGTAAATTTTCCACTGGCGCTTCATATTTGGATACAATTAGCCCTAATGTAAAATATTATTATTGTGCTCGCTCAATCGATCGCCATCAGAACATCTCTAACCCGACTTTTATTTTTGAGCTAGAATTGGTGGATAATGCGGGCCAATTATATCTCATGAAGAAGTTGTTTACATTTGAATCAACCCCACAGCAACCGGTCCGTTCTGCTCGGCGACTTATGGCCATTGAGCCCGCGCACCTTCAGCGGGTATTGGGATCTCAGCCTCTGCCGGTTGGCGCGCTTCATACAGCCCCACAGAGCAATAGTATAGGTGCCGCGGCAGATTCAGTATGGGATAAGAAATTCAAGATTCGACTAAGAAGCAAAAAAACAGGTAAAAAAATGGATTTAAACATTACATTCAAAAATACAGGCGTCACAAATCCTTAGAGACATTAGTTAAAGTGGCCACTATTTATATTACGAGAGGTGAATAAACAATGGGATTCCTAGATAATTCAGGTGATATTATACTTGATGCGGTACTAACAGATACCGGCAGAATGAGGCTAGCCAAAGGAGACGGCAGCTTCAAAATTTCTAAATTTGCTTTGGCGGATGACGAAATAGATTATACTTTATATGATAAAAATAATGTTAGTGGCTCTGCCTACTATGATCTTCAGATATTACAGACCCCGGTGTTAGAAGCCTTTACTAATAATATTGCAAGCATGAAGTCTCGTCTCATTTCGATTGGACGCAACGATATCCTTTATTTACCTGAAATTGTGCTCAATGAACGCACAGGCATTGGCGTCGCCATGAACGCGGCCAATACCTTTATTGTTGCGGTTGATGAAACTACTGTAAACAATTTAGGAAAGGTTCTTGGAACGGGAATTTTAAATGGATTCCGACCTGGGTCAGATACTTCTAAAGTTAGATTCGATCAGGGACTTAATACTAATCAACTTTCTGCCGAAGAGCCGCTGTCGGATGATTTGGTGGAAACTCAATATATCGTGCAAGTGGATAATCGCCTGGGGCAGATATTTCCTCCACCCGGTGCTGGCGCCGCAGCAACGGTCAATGCGGCAAGCAATGTTCAATTAGCGGCCGCCACTCCGTCTTTTATCGATGATGATTCAATAGCCAATTATTATTTTACGGCTAATACTACTAACGGATTCGTTCAAAATCTTCCGAGTATCTCGATTGATTCGTCTATTGTTGGACCCAAAGGTACTACTTTGGCTCTTCGTGTGGGATCAAGCTTGGAACTGAGAACTAGCGATTATTTATTCACCACCCTTGGAAGCCTAGGATCTACTACGCTGGCTAATGACGCCACAGCAGATGGTGGCCAGAGCCTACTCGCCGGCTCCTATCGTTTTATTGATTCTACAATTCGCGTCTCGGGGATTAACACAGGATATAGTATTGACATTCCAGTACGGTTTGTCAAGTCTACTAGCTAAAGGTAAGAAATTATGGCATCTTCATTCAAAACACTCACTGCTAATGATATCGTTTCCACACGAAATCTGCTTCACGAGTCTATCCCAATTACTGGTACTATCATTTCTGGTACCTACGGCACTTATCCCAATGGAAACAATATTAAAAACTATTCACATGGCATGTTCCAGTCGGTCTATGATTATCCTTATCTAAGCTCTTCGGCTAACCATATTTTTGATCTAACCGCTGGCTATGCAGCCACCTCTAGTCTCTCTTCTTCTACCGCTACGCAAAACGCCAAGAAGATTAATATCTACAACGAGATGGCACAAGTTTTAGTGGGGTTTGATGAGAACGGAAACCTTCGAAGGTTTGATAAAGATGGCGATCTTACGGGGGGCCGAAAGATAGATGAGGCTCTTTTTATTAATTTCACCAGACTGTTGACCAAAGACGAGATTAAAAAGGGTAGTTTTTCGATGACAGTGGGAGTCGCGGAGGGAGTTTCGTCTTCAATGACAGGAACCGCGCTCATCAAAGATACGAATGCTGAAAATGTATATAAAGTAAACTCCCCCGTTGGTGAATATGGAATCCTTTACCTCACCAATAGTTCCGGAGCGAAGAATCAACTTACTAATGGCACAGGATCCCACGCATGCGGTCTTGTATATTATCAAGCAGGCATTGCAGTACTGACTGCGTCGGTCTTTGGGTCTCTTATTAGTGCTTCATCGCAGCCCCTATTCGATCCTTATGGAGCTACAGCCACGGATCAGCTCGTTCGAAATACGCTTGTGACTGCATCTATTTCAGGGAGCGCCAACGCACTTCGTCATCGGATTGCCAACATTCAATTCAATAATACAACCGAGCTAAACTCTACTGTCTATTTCTGCCGGGCTAACCATAATGAGTTTAATTATTCTTCTAATAAAACTTATTTGAGTGCAAGTCGCCTCGTAGTTAAGAACAATTCTCAAGATAATCCTGTTTCTTATCCTACGGCAGTCGGACTCTATTCGCCCGATAATGAGCTGATGGCTGTGGCGAAGCTGTCTGAACCCCTCCAGAAGGACCCAACAAACGAATTTACCCTCAGAGTACGCTTGGACTACTAGGATGAGCAATGCCCCTGTACAAATTCAAGCGTAATGATGTCTATATCAATACGCTTAAGACATACCCTGAAGTAAAACTCTTAGTCTACAACGGCACCTCCTCGTTCAACAACACTCCTGATATCTCCGGGTCTTTTACCGGATCTATTCGTATGACCACTCCCGGTCATATATCTCTTTTCGAGATGAATGTCGACCGCAGCGCGGATAAAACAGGGGTTATCACGCCCTTTATTATTAAAGATGGAACCAAAATTGGGTTTCGGACAACGTCAAATGCGAGCTATGCCAGTGAGTATCAACTCGGTGATATCATTTATGGGTCTTACCCCGAGACGTCTTCTATAACTAAAGAATATTACACCTCAACTACGGCCCGTTTTGTGTCGGCTGTTATTTCTAGCTCGGCCGTCGGCAAAACTGTTCTTAGCAGTGGTTCTGTCTCGCACCTTCACGCTCTTAAAAATACCATAGATTATTATCGTTATGTGGATCCTAGATTTGATTACTCATCGTCAGTACTTCAAAGAAGTTTTGAGAATATACCGCTTGGCTTGATTAGTGTTCCTACTATTTTTTATGGTACTCAAATTAAGCCGGGTTCTGTAAATTTGAAATATTATTTTACGGGCTCTCAAATAGCCCAAGCTCAGGACCTCAACCGTGACGGGGTTCTTTATGATAACTATGCTGGATCCCCAGCTAGCGGAAGTGCTATCGGGCTTGTATTATATAATGAAGGGTTTATAATTCTAACAGGCTCTACGGCACTCAAGAGCGGCGCTCACCGAGACACCTATGTAAGCGGGACTGACTTTCCGCGCTGGCGTTATTTTGCTCAATCTATACCAGGAACGGCAGGGGCCTTGGGCAGCGTGTGTCCCGATAGTGCTTTCTTGCTCTATATGAGCGGCACGACTAAAATTCAGAATATTACTATGTTTGCTACTGCTCCCAAAGGGGACCTTAATCATTCTAATAATCCTACCTTTGTGAGCTTTCAATCCGGCAGCCAAGCTAGCTCGTCGCCAACAGCTTATGTACAAAACGAGGAACTAACTATTAAAAATATTGTTAGTTCCTCGTATAATGATCCTACTGGGTCTTTTGTAAAAACTACCTATGTTTCTAAAATTGCAATCTATGACCGAAACAAAAACCTTATCGCAATTGCTAAACCTGCAACACCCATTAGAAAAACTCCTACAAGAGACTTTACTTTCAAATTGAAATTAGATATATAAGTGATTTTAGGCTTAGACATATCAACCAGTATAACTGGCTATACAATATTGGACCACGGAGGCAAGATCCTCGCATGCGATCATATTGACTTACGAAAAGAAAAGAACTTCTTCAAGAAAATACAAATTGTTAGAAAGCGCTTGGAGGACTTAGAGGGCGAATATCCCATAGAACTTGTATATATTGAACAGTCCCTTCAATCGTTCCGCTCCGGCTTCTCCTCGGCTCAGACCTTATCACTTTTATCCAAAATCAATGGCATTATTTCGTGGCTGTGTTATAATATGTTTTATGGTGAGCCGAAGTATCTCGCCGCCACATCCGCTCGCAAACTCTGCGGCATCAAAATCCCCAAGGGACAGAAAGCAAAAAAGGTTTCTTTGCAATTTGTTGTTGACAACGTACCCGGTTTTGAGATA
>Ga0080013_1000537_pt1 | contig 53787 bp, 54 predicted proteins | sample ETNvirenome_6_85_FD_69236 | JGI IMG/M metagenome (GOLD analysis project Ga0080013, IMG submission 69236) | Marine viral communities from the Pacific Ocean - ETNP_6_85 (SPADES assembly) (version 2) | ecosystem: Environmental > Aquatic > Marine > Oceanic | place: Pacific Ocean | collected 2013-06-19
TTGTCCACCCCTATTACTTTATACCCTTTGTTTAACAGCTCCGTACACACGTACGACCCGATGAACCCTTGGCTTCCTGTTACTAATACTGTTTTCATGTTATATGGTACTGCACTCCATCGTTATAATAGTACGCGTTGGTTGGTTGTACGCGGTTAAGTTTTACAACTTTATCCCTCCAATTCGATTTCCCTATCTTGGAAACCAGCTCGTCCCCTAAACAGTGTTCTGAGGTAAACTTATTCACTATTTCAATAGTAGAAAAACACTTGGTATCGTACGAGAACTTACCTTCAAGTATGAATAATTGTGGCATGATATCGGTTATATGGGGGTGTTGCTCCCTGCCCTCATCTGGTCCATCGGGACTATGGAACCTTTGTCCGATAGCCTGCGCCACAAATGCGACCTTCTTCTCTTGTTCAAGTTCTTGGGACCTTCTAATAAAATTGGTAGGGTCGGTTACCAATGTATCGCCAGTTAACCCTACTACTACGTCAAATTTCTTTTTATTCAGAGCGTTAAAAACAGAACTATAATTTCTAGTTATACAGTGGGCAGCTAATTGCGGTCCCGAATACTCACTGCCCAGATTTGGTAATAAAACATACTCGTCTACCAGCTCACGTATTTCTTCCAGCTCTTTTGACTTGTCGCCATCATCGGAATGGACAAGTACAATATACGGTGTAAACGACTCACATCCGATAATATTTTTTACTGTTCGCAGAACCGTTACATGCTCGTTAAACATTGTGATTCCTACACCAACCCTCATCGGTCTAGAAATACTCCTAAATCCTCCGGGGTTCCCATTCCCCACATTTTATTTACATCTACTGTGACAACTTTCTTGCCGTCAGCAATAGCCTCATTAAACACTGGGCATACGTAAAACTCTTTATTAACTCTTATATCTTTATCAATCATTTGCTCGGCATATTTAACATAGTCAGAACCTTTTTTCCAGTAATATACCCCTACGGTAGCGATATTACTAATAGGCTTTTTTTCCGCAACTTCCGTAACATAGCCATCCTCAACTTTAGCAAAGCTCCATTTCGGGTGCGTAGCTTTGAACGTATATATTGCAGCATCAAAATCTTTTTTCTTAGGTATGCCCATACCCCATTCAATAACCTGGTCTGAGTTTGCTATAATAAGAGGTTCATCATTGTTGATAAACTCTTTCGCTAGTAATGTCGTGCAGGCTGCGCCTTCGGTAACATTCTCGACTTGAACAATCTCACAGTTAGGGGTTATAAGGGGGAGCAAATAATTCAAAGCAAATCTATCATAATGTTCTTTCTGAACTATGTAAACGTGCTTTTCATCTTTTAGGTTTAGGTTGTCTACAACAACCTGAATCATTGGCTTTCCATTAACTTCAATCAGAGGTTTAGGGAAGGTGTATCCTGCTTTTTCGAATCGAGAGCCTGCTCCCGCCATTGGTATTAGTACTGTCATTTTAAAATATCCTTAAATAAATCCATGTTTACTTGTGTTGCATTTTCAACTTCTAAGACGGCTGCGCCGGAATCCTTAGCCGCTTTAATGCCTTTAGGTGAATCCTCTACTATTATAGTGTTTTCATGCGTAGAATCTAACAAATGTATAGCGATAATATAGGGGTCTGGGTATGGCTTGTTTCTATCTGTATCTTCGTTGGATATTAACAAATCAATTCTAGAAAGTATCCCAGAATTTTCCAACATTAGTTTAGCGGTCTTTCTAATACTATTAGTGACCACACCAATTTTATATCCGGCGCCTTTTAAAGCGTTCATAAGCTCTACCTTAGACTCATCTCGTACGCACAGTTCATCAACAACGCCAATCGTGTTCTCTTGTTTTAAATCAGATACACGCTGAATATCATCCTCCGCTAAAATGCCATCCTGCACCAGCATAGATAATTTCGTAAGCGTAGGCAACCCGTTGAACCTATGCACGTGGTCATCTCTAGAGATAACGTAGTCTGCTACCTCTTTCAACGCTCTATTTAGAGCTTCGTAATGCCAGTCACAGGCATCCACTAAAACTCCGTCTAAATCAAATAATACTAATTTCGTACTCATAATTAATGTTCCCACTGCGACCCGCAGCGCCCGTATAGGGCTCCGTCGAAAGTGTAGACCTCTGGGTATACCCATAGGAATTTTTGAGACGTTACCGCGTGAACACCGTTCTTCCAAGATACGTCATCGTGCATGAAGCAGTTAATCTCGGGAAATTTTAATAGTCTCATAAACGCTTCGCTGTTTTTACAATGCACCCACAGCCCCTTAGTTTTTAGAAAATCCAAAGAAACATCATACATCGGGTGGTCGTGACCCAAACTCCATCCGTTCTCGCCATACCACACATCAATCTCAGCATCATACCCCTCCTTTAGGGTTTCTAAAACTCGGTCAGGGACGTTTTCCAATACGCTCGGACCTTTAATAATACCTCTGTGAGCGATACGTATCATCGTAATAAGTTATAAGTAAGGTCAATATCCTTAATTTGTACTTTATTATTAAGGAGGTGATTTTTAAGTATTGACTCGTTAAAAATAATTTTTGTTTGTGGTCTCCTCGTAGCTTGTCTGTGGAGTCTTGGGCTTCCCGTATCCACTCTTACCCCGCCTTCCTGCAGTTTATCAATATTAGTAAAAACGCTTGAATATACATCGTAACTTTCATTGCTGCATAGGGCTACAAAGTCTTCTATTGCGTAGAAATCCCTTTCGTGGTTCTTGCGACGTGCGAAGCACAGGTTTCTATTATACGCAAGCTCTTCCATCTGCTTTTCGGAAAGAGGCGAAACAAATTCAATATCGCTTCGCGTTGATAAAACAAAATCGTACACTATGTTGTTTTTAATAGCGTACTCATTTTTCAACCGGTTACAGTTATGAATATTGAAAAACATGGACGTTCCATGCAACCAATAATCATGCTCCTCATTTTGTATTTTTACATAGTCATATGCGGGGTCTCCAGGAGCATAGCCATTAGCCTCCATAGCCTTAGGGCTGTACAGGCTACGAAATTCTTCCGTGCTCCCCTCATCGGTGTCCCAAACAGTGTCTTTCGACCCTCCCGAATCCCAAGTCGAAATGAAAATATCCGTGTCTATTTTACTTAGGATATTTTTTTCTATAGACGGAAAACTAGTTTTAAATTTTCGGGGGTTACCAAAAATACACAACGCTAGTTTTGGTCTCATTTCCTCATACCCTCGAATACTGTAGTCTCGTATTTATTGTTTTCTTTAAGTAGGCACCCAAACAACTCTACATCGATAGAAAGGTCTTTGCACAAGCTATCTAACGCGGCTGTATCTTTGGGCAAGCACACCCCACCAAACCCTCGTGTCTTGGGGTTACAGTCTAAGTACCTATCAAAAATATGTATGCGTTCGGTCATCGCTTCTTTAACTGCGGTGTAGTCAGCGCCCAGAACCTCGCACACTTCAAACATGCTGTTAGCGAATGTTATCAACGTAGCATTGTATATGTTATTAAAATACTTGCACATCTCAGCTTCCGTTGGGGATACCTGTACAACCTTCCTAGGGTAACGACCATGAGACTTTCTAACAGCCTTAAACACTTCCTTATCCTCCGTGCCTATAATACACACATCATGCGATTCCATGAAATCTGTGATAGCGCATCTCTCACGAAGGAACTCAGGCACAAAACATATTCTATCTCCGAACGAATCAATCAGCCTTTGCGTGGTTCCTGGAGAAACCGTAGATTTAATAGCTATAATACCGGTGTAGTCGGCGGCGATGAGGTCCCTTACGCATTTGTCCACAATGCCTACGTTGCAGGAGCCATCTTCATTTTTGGGGGTAGGTACACAAATATAACAAATGTCCGTGTATAGTACGTCCCGAAACTCGGTCTCAAAATCTGCTGTATCATATCCAAAGACATCATGCCCCAGCTTTTCAAACCCATATTTAATAGCGCTACCAACGGCGCCCACGCCCATAATTCCTATTTTCATTTAGATTCACCCCCCGTCACATCAGCATCAACCATAATTTCAACTAAGTCTTTAAAACTATGACGTGGTGTCCACTGCAGGACAGTCGTAGCTTTGGTGTTATCTCCTAGCAAAATCTCAACCTCGGCAGGTCTATAAAATTTTGGGTCTACCTCAACATAATCTCTGTAGTTAAGACCTTGACGTGAAAACGCAACATCACAGAACTCTCGAACAGTGTGCGTCTCTCCTGTGGAAATAACATAATCATCAGGCTTCTCCTGTTGTAACATCATCCACATAGCTTCAACATAATCAGGAGCAAATCCCCAATCACGCTTTGCGTCTAAGTTACCCAAAAATAACTTATCCTGTTTACCTTTTTTAATGTTAGCAACCGCTTTAGTAATTTTACGTGTTACAAACTCTTCTCCTCTACGGGGAGACTCATGGTTAAACAAGATACCACAACATGCAAATATTTTATAACTTTCTCTGTAATTCTGTACCATAAAATGGGCGTATGTTTTCGCTACTCCGTAAGGGGAGCGCGGATGGAAAGGGGTGTCTTCGTTTTGAGGAGTTTCACGAACCTTCCCAAACATTTCGCTAGTAGAAGCTTGGTACACCTTTGCAGTTGGGTGCATAATACGCACCGCCTCTAAAACATTAAGAGTACCTATCGCATTTACTTCAGCTGTGTGAATAGGTTCTGCGAATGAGCCCATAACAAAACTCTGTGCGGCTAAATTATAAACCTCATCCGGTTTATGCTCCTGCATCGCGTGCACCAAACATGACAGGTCTGTGACATCTCCCTCAACCAAGGTCAACCGCTCCGACTCAATATGAGATATACGCTGAGTATTTTCAGTAGAAACCCTCCTAACTAAACCAACAACAGTATACCCCTTCTCCAAAAGAAGTTCGGCGAGGTAGGAGCCATCTTGCCCCGTAATTCCAGTAATAAATGCAGTTTTCATTGTACTTCTAAAGACTCGCCTCTAACAAAATGATACGTAATACAGTCCTTGGCGATATAAGACTGGTACCCTGCCTTCTGTAACCTATCGTGAATAACAACATCTCCTGTGTGACCGTTTTCTGTGATAGGTAAAGGACCGAACTCTTCCCAATCCTTCTTAGACATTAACCAGGAACATCCGTCACACCGATTAATATGCCCTAAAGAAGAATTAAATGATGTGGGTTTTCCCCACACTTCAAGTGCTTCCGAAATAGAAACCAAGTCACCGTCAGGCAAGAAAGGGCTTCCGTTAAGCTCTTCGCAAGTTTCTTCAAACTCTTCTAACTTGAACCCCTCAAAAGTATCCCCAAAAGATTTTAGGATGTGCCTGCTGCCCAAATTTCTGTCTCCATTTTCAATGGTATTTGCTTGCAGTACTATGTTACGGTTTTTCGTCTCCTCCGCGACCCTGTGCAAGGAGACAAACGAATCCTTGGAGAACACTTGGTCAGACCCTCCCCTAAACACAAACCCGTCCAGAGCATACTCATAACCTAAGTTCCAGCAAGCATATAAATTAGGCAGGAATTCAGTTACAGGCTCATCGTACATAACTGGGTGAGCGCCGTACTCATCACAAACTTCCAGTATTTTATCCGTGGTTTCTTTAGTGATTAACGAATTACGGTAAACAATAACCAAAAGTCTTTTTTCGCATTCAAGTTTATCAAACCCTGCGTACTTAGTAACGTTTTCCAAATGACCTTTCAGCAATGAAGGGTCTTTTCCTATAATTGTGTAATAAGTAAACGGTGTCATTTTATAACTTTTAATAAATGTTTAACGTCGGGTCCATTTGGCTCATTGGGAACCACCTCAGCCTGTACCAAAAAATTAACATCATCCCAACCATAAATCTCCCCGTTCTCAAACAATGGTTTAGTTCGGTCAAAATAATCGAATGTTCTAGATGTCAACGGCATGCTATGCGTAGGGTCGGTCCAAAAATTATCGGAGCCTGCGTGAGGGGATATAATTAAAATCTCTGCGTCATTTCTACATATCCTATAAAGCTCACGAACAACATCCACAAACATGTCCTTTGGGAAATGCTCCATCATATGAGAAAGAAAGATAGCATCAACAGAACTGTCTTCAAAAGGATAAGGAAACTCGAACAAGTCGTGCTCCACATCACACTTACAGTCTCCCCTGTCCACATTTACCCATCCTTCTCTGTAATCATTACCGCATCCTAAATTTAACTTCATATGTTATTCTCCACAACTTGTAATAGTGTTTCTGCGTACTTTTTCCAAGATAAACCCGCCACTTTTTTTCTGCGCTTTAATGGCTCCTCCATTATAGAGTCTAAAATACCTTCAAGGGCGTTAATATCTCCAGGTTCGTACATATAATCAATCTCCAGGTCCTTGCCAATTACTCCTACATTCGAGCCTATGATAGGAATCCCTTTAGCGCAGGCTTCTATAACAGACATAGGTCCTCCTTCCCATAGAGAAGGAATGAGAAGATAATCAATACGGTCATAGTGGGCAGGATAGTTTTCATACGACTCATCGGTTACGTGTTCAGCTTCTACTCCAGCCTGCTCACAAGCCCGCATTACATTTTCCCAACCACCTCCCACAAACAGTAGTTTATAATTTTTCATACACGGGCGCGAAATCAGATTATGCATTACCCCTTCACCCTTTCCTTCAAACCCGCCTCTCTGAAATACCCCTAAGACAGGTTTCTTCAAAGTAAATGCTGAATCCGTCTGCCCTTGATACTCGACTTGCATCTTCTCTTTTGGATAGTGATTACTAAACATATCGTAGTACCTGGTACACATATGCATGATGTAATCTAACTGAAACCAAGTTGGGTTAATCCACTGTGGATTATTTTCGTGTACGTGCGTGAAATACCCGATATCAAACGTTTTGGTTGGTCCAAAGAAACAGTTTTGTACATCAACATAAAAGTTGGCGTCCGCAGTTTCATCAGGCTCATGAGAGATAGACGACTCACATAAATTTTTTAGTTCGTCATGAATACGTTCAGCTATCTTCTGCAGAATCCATCCGCTATTAACTGTAACTATATTAATTTTTGTCGTACGCATCTACCAACCTCTCCTTTTCTCTTGGGTCCTGTACATCTTTAGGCTCAATCCAATGAGGTAGAATACCGGGCGGAATAGGTTGTACAGTTAAACCTCGTTCATCTATTATCCGGTCTAACGATTCTCCTTCCTGCCCTCTGCTTTTGTAGTTTTCATATTTACCTACAAGCTGCTTGTCGTCAGCAAACCCACGGTGAACAAGGGTAAATGGAACACGTATACTTCTCTCCATGCCCATAGGCTCTTGCGCATCTGTCATATCAGGGTTTCTGCCATGCAAACCTGCTTGTTCATGAAAATACAATTTACCATTGTTTCTCCATAGTGCTCGCCTACCGTCTCTATCAAACATATCATAGTTATTATCAGTGCGAACCCAGACATCGCTTCTCCACAAGTTTAAGTGACCAAAATAAATACCGTCAATATTCTGCTCCGAACAATGTCTGCAAAGGTCTCGTAGGTAATAGCCGTTGTTGCCTATTAACCTACCGTCCATCATAGTATCACCGTCTATCCAGTAAATCCAGTCAGTGTCGGGATGCTCCTTAAGAAGTTTTTTCAGAAGTGTACCTTTACAAATACGTTCATTCTCGTAATCGTTAATAGGTGATTCAATAACTACTACATTATCAAACTTCTTATAATACTCTTTACTGCCGTCAGTAGAGTTCTGGTCATAGATGTATATGTAATCACATACTTCCATGCATTTAAACCAATTCTCTAGGTTACCGTTAGAGAGCTCGTTGTGTAATTGACAAAATCCGACTATTTTCATTTTAAACTATTTTTTAATTGTTCGTACAGAGCCCTGTTCCTATGAAATAAGCTCCAGTCTTTACTTGCTTCCGCCTCAAATCCACCTGACGAATAGTGCCATTGGTGAACAGACATAGGCGGGGCTGAAGGTATGACAACTTCGAGACCGAGATGCTTCACTCTAGCCAAAAACTCATCATCATCAAATCCTATGCCATGAGCAAACTGCTCATCGAAACCTTTTAAAGTGTCCAGATTCTTTTTTGTTATAGCAGATGTAAAGTGATACCCCGTAGGTTTTATATTATTGTGATTATACCACCCGCACTGCCCTGCTTCGGGAGGTTGCTGTGGTAACTGGGGAAGGATGCTCTTTATCCTATCCATTCCTTCGTGGGTTATATCGTCCGGCAACCTTTTAGTTATAAATTCGTCGAACGAGTAACACTCGTAAGAAATATAATTTTCATCAGTAACGTTATCCTTCGCATGAGATATAACATCTCCTAAATGCAAACACTCGGGGTTTTGTAAGATAACAATATCTCCTGTGGCTTCTTTAAACCCTCTGTTAAAAGGTATGCAAGGATTAATGTAATTTTTCGTTTCCGGCTCTGTCCGTATTAACTTTATACCGTCTACATCTTCTAACCTATGCTCTTCTACACTACCATCATCTACAACAATAACTTCGTAATTCGTATACTTAGTTTTTTGTATAGTAGATAACGTCCGCAGGAACTGTGCCCTGCGGTTATAGTAAGACATTACAATCGAGACTTTAAGCATTTTACTATCTCCTGTGATGTGTTCCCGTCTCCGAGCCAACGGCTATAACAACCTTCCCACTCTTCTACCCAGCGGATAGGCTCTTCCCATGAGTCCATATCATCTACCTTCAGCATGTAGGAACATCCATGCTCAACAGATTGAGGTCTCTCGGTAAAATCCCGAGGTACTATAACAGGGACGTGCATTAAGGAAGGTTCTTCTTGTGCCGTGCCTGAATCAGAGATTATAAATTTAGAATTCCACTGAGCTTTTATATAATCTTTATAAGACATCAATGGGGATAACTCTACATTACCCATGTTCAACGGTTCCAAGGCAGATAACGTCCTGCCCCATGCTACCATTTTTACAGGAACTCCAAACCTTTCGGCACATTTATTAGCAAATAGCATAATACGTGACATTCTATGAGAGTGTTTGAAATTCTCTGGTCTATGTATATCCATTAAAATGTAATCATTAGAGGGGGTAGAAGGTTCCCATATTTCTGAGAGAGGTTCAACGATAGTATTACCTACTACAAAGATGTTTTCTTCCGGTAACCCCTCTCTTAGAAGGTTCTGTTTGTAATCCTCGTGATATACGAAATGAACGTCTGAGCAGTGGTCGCACACAATCCTGTTAATCTCCTCTAACATTCTCTTATCTCCTGACCTCATACCCGCTTCTATATGAGCTACCTTGTAACCTTCTTTCTTTAAAGGGAAAGCCGCCCCGACCGAATTAGAATCTCCTAGAAACATAACGACGTGAGGGTGAAGACTTTCTTTTTTAAACAACTCAATAAGGCGTGTTGATACTCTGCCTAGCTGTTCGTAATGCGTACATCCTCCGTCACCAATAGCTAAATTGTAATCTGGCTCTCTAATGTCTAGCTCGTCAAAAAATACCCCTGACAATAGCTCATCATAGTGCTGACCTGTATGAACAAGGACATGTTCAATGTCCGGGTCGTCGTCCAAAGCTTTAAACACCTTGGACATACGGATAAAGTCCGGACGAATCCCGGTTACTGTTACGACAAGTTTAGTGCGGTTTTCCATGCGTTTAAAATTTGGGAGTCTGTCCAGTCCTCAGCGCCTGATTCAGCTGAGTCTAGACCGTGGTACGGAGTGTTTGTTTTTTTGCACTCTGCTTTAACTAGATTAAAAGTTTCACTTTTAGATGAGTGATATACACAAGAGATTGAGTCATACATTTCTTGTTTGTTGTCCTCGTGCCCCATCACCGTAGCGGTGCCTTCCTCTACGTAAGACTTTACATACTTATCATAGTAAGGCTGGTCCGTTACTATGCCGTATAGTTTGATGTCTTTGTGTCCGTCCTTAACGGCGCGTTCAATTGATACATGAACATTCTTATTCTCGTCTATACTTCCTATAATACCTGCGGGCTTACCTAAGACCACTAGTTTAGGGGGAGCGAGAGGCGCTATAACATTAGGGATTACCACGCCTTCTGTGCCCTGCCATTCCTTCTGCGTCTTCGATACGAAGACTGTCTCGTCCCAGTAACACGGCACATCTTTTATAGGAAACACGTCCTTCTCGTGACAAGCCAAAACAACAGCCTCCGATTCCGTAGGGCGCGCAGGCAAGCGTAAAAAGTGCACAATCAATCGCTCGTTAACTTCGTTTAAGGGGCATTCATTAAGCCATCCCGACTTGCACTGTTTAATGTGCCATCCGTGTGGACCGTACATAGTACAGTCATAACCTCTTTCATTTAATAAGTTACATAAATTAATAAGAGCTACGGTAGAGCCTCCAGGGTTAGACCACCCCGTCAAAATTTTAATTTTCTCTTTCATCAATTATCCTCTTTAATTCTGGTACGTACTTTAACATTGCCATATCTTCAACATCGTTTGCTCCAGCGCAATAATCATCAAAACTAAAATCATCTAGCCCTGTGCCGTATCGGAACATTGGGTCCCTTTTAGGAACATCCGCCCGACCGCGATTAAGTTTTACTTCAGCCTCTTCTTTAGATTTAGAAAAGTAATGGTGTATCCTAAACTTATCAGAACTATGAGTTTCGGTAAAAGCTCCTCCACATACCTCTCCGTTTTCTGTAATAGCCTGTCCCTGCATGTAAACAAATGAGTGCGGGTTGTTTGCAGGACAAAGCGTGTAGTTCGGCTGGCAGATACTCTTTATGTGTTTATTAAGTTCCTTCTCTCTTTTAGTATAATTCTCTATTACTAATCCGTCTGGTCTAGTAAGGTGGTTATTCGACCCAAAGAATACTTCGTTAACGGCTATGCCGGGACATTTCGTTTCAAACTCTTTAAGGTTCTCGATTAACTCGCCTTCGGGAGAAAACAAAAACTCATCCAAGTCTATAAAAGCCATCCATACGGACTGGTCTCGATAAGCTGTTAAAGCGTTATAGTAACACGCAAACTGACAGTTGTCCATGTCAGTATAAAATAAAGATACTTCCCCAGCGTCTACGTAGGGCTGCAGAACTTCTTTGGTGTTGTCAGTACTTTCGTTATCATACAAGTAGAAATGTTCAGCGCCGACCAACTTATGAAACTCTAACCATTCTACAATATTAGGCGCTTCATTCTTTAGACACGCAACTATACTAAGATAATGCTTTGGCATTATGCATCTCCATAGCTTTAGTTTTTGCATCCATTAATTGCTGGTATAACTCTAAACGTCCTTGTACAATATTATTAATATCGTAATTTTCATCTACAATCTTCTTTAAATTGCGCCCCATTCTGTCACGTAGTTTTTTATCCTTAACTACTTTAGAAATGGCATTGACCCAATCTTTCCTTTTGTTTTCGGGGTCGATTAAAAACCCGGTTTCGCCGTTCACAATTAACTCGTCATAACAGCCAGTGTTTGTAGCAATCAAAGGGAGTCCGTAGTGACCTGCTTCAATAGCTTTAATCTCTGATTTAGAGTCATTAAACGCGTTATGTTCTAGGGGGGCTATACACAAGTCCATGTTAGAAAACATTTTTCCGTACTCGTGGCATGGTAAAGCGAAGAAAATGTCGTAGTTCTTTCTCTTGCCTTTCATGCCTATAGTCATTGTACGTTCATAACCATCCCATACATCTTGTTGCCAGTCAGGTTTTGGTTTCCCATCTTCCATAGGCATAGGCGGTCTACCGTAGAATCCCCAATGAATATTTTCAACCCCGCATTTAGAATTTACTCCTAAAGGTACGCTGGCAAACTCTTTAACGTCCACGTCGTGGTGGATACCCCCAGCCCATCCGATTCTACACTGCTTAGTGGACATCCGAGGGACATTCCAGCTTGGTAGATTAAAGTCGATTGCGTTTTTAATCACAACCAATGCATTACGTACATAAGGCATGATGCGCTCAGCAAACTTTCGCTGAGTAACGGTAACCAAGTCTACATTACTATAAATAAACTTGGTTATCTCATCTAACTTTTGTTCTTTGTATACTTTGTACAGGCGGTGCCCCTCATATAAATCTGTAAGTAAGTCGTCTGTATCAAAGTGGGTGAAACATCCGTGGTCAAAAGCACATTTTAAAATATTCACAGTGTAATGACCTCCAAAGTTATGAATGTTCTGGGTAAAAACAATGTCAGCCCATTCAAAGTCAGTAGGCTCCCAATCCGGCAGTGTTTTGCCTGTCTTGGGGTCAGCCCCTAACGGATTAGAGTTCCATCTAATCTCTACTTCGTCCCCGCACTTCTCTTCCAACTTTTGTAGTGGCATTATAATACGGTAGTAGGCACACCCCCCTTCGTTAGAGGGGCATGCCAGAATTCTAAGCTTCCGCTTCTCTTTCACTAGTCGACCTTAAGATTCTTTAAGTGTGAGAGGTAATCTTCCTCGGTAGTATCTTCTTCTGACGCCGTAGCCTCGATTTCTGCAATCGTTTTGGGCTCAGACTGTCCGGTTAAAGACATCATCATTTGCCTAAGCTCTTCATAGTCTGCTACTTTAACAAGACCGTGAATATCATGAAGTTCGTCCATCCAAGTCGCAGTTTCAGCATCAGTACCTGCTTCACTTTGTTTTGGTTTAGGAGCAGACTTATCATAATTCGGCCACTGTCCTTGAGTGTCTTTTACAATCTTAAAATCCCAACCTTCTTTTAAGTCAGTGATATCTCCAAAGTCTTCATCAAAGAAACAATCAAGAATCTTACCGAAGAGCTTTTGCCCCACAGAAAGAATCTTAACCTTTTCGTCGCGGCGGTCAACTACATTCAAGTAGAAACGCTTGCGAGCCTTAATACCACGAGCTAACTCAGCTAGCTCCTTACCTTCAGGTGTTTCCTTACCGATAACATTAATCTGCTTCCACAAATCGTAGTATGTATCGCACACGGGGCACTTACCACCCTTAACACGGGGGCAGTGGTAGTTCTTATCATCCAATCGGTGAATTGCGGTTTCGGTGTAGAATTCTTGGCTATCGTCTTTCCAAGGAAGAACACGGACAACAGATGTGCCCTCTTCCATCATAAAAAACTTGCTAAGGAAATCAGTGTTGCCACCTCCTCCAGGATTATTAATTTGTTCGTATTTTTTACGTAGTTCGTTTAAATTTACCATTTTATTTTTTTACAGTTGTTCAATTAGTTTCGCTTCCGCACGGCGGTTAGCGCTCAGTTGTATTATTATATCCTTCTGATGCTCCAAACTGGACAGAATATTCTTAGCTAAATTAAATTTGTAAGATTTTCTTATCACGCCCTGTTTTAGGGTTTGCAGCTCAGGGACAGTGCGGAGGTAGGCGTCCAACGCACGGTCAGTTACTTTCTTTCCAGAGGAGGATAGCTCCTCTCGCCTTTCTTCTCTAATCTCTGCTTCTCGTGTTTCAAACAAAGTGTCTACTCGTTCTACTTCTTTTTTAGCGTATGCTAATATGCCTCCAAAGAAAGCGAAGATAGAAGGGTGCCTTACCATCTTATCTTGAAAATTAGATTCGTTAATGCTGATATACTTCTTTGTAATTTCCATATAGGATTCTTCCAAAGCATCGTATACACTTTTAATGTCGGGTCCGGAATCACTCATTTTCACTAAAGATAAAATCAAAAAGTTCTTTGTTTAGTCCTACTAACATTTGAAACATATTACTTGTTACAGTAGTAAGGTACTCATTTCCCATTTGGGGCATTTCATCATCATCACCCAAGCCAAACAAATCAAAACCTACATGGCAAATTTCATGTAATAACGTTCCCTTGTAATCAACGTCTGACTGATTAGGGTCGATTGTTATTTTTGCTTTAGGGAATTCTACGCATCCATACAGGCTATCCTTTGATAAACATTCCTGTACGATATCGAACTTCTTAAACCCAATATACAACGTGCTAGGGTGTTCTCTAATTTTTAGTTTTAGTTTTTTAGATGCCATTTTCTTGTGATACTACTAATGTTGAGTAGTTAATCCTAACAGGAACAATAAACCTAGCCTTGCCGTTACGAGATTTCATAATGTACAAACGCGCTTTAGATTCATCAAACTCTTGCTCGGATTGATTGATTGAAAATACCAAGTCGCAGACACGAATCTTACCGTAAGAATCTGCTAGCTCGGCGTCAGTGATAATGTTTACTTTCCTACCCTCACGATTTGTCTGTGTGGCTGTCCATACTAACAGATTGTTCTCTACGGCAATGCCCCGAAGTTCCTGTGCTAGTCTTTCTTGCGCGGAATACTCTGCGAGCTGTGCGTCCGTCGTCAGCAGTTCTAAGTAATCAATAATAAGAACGTCAGGTACAAAGTCCTCGTAGTTCTGTAATTGGTTTAAGTAAGCCCTAAGAGCAGCGATAGTTAAACGCTTCGTAGGGAACTCCTTAATCTTAAGCTTCCCTCTTCCATCTACGGCGTCTGAAATTTCTTCTAACCGCTCTTTCAGTGTACCCACCTTCCCCGCTAATTCCTTTTGTCGGATACGTGTGAAAATGCTGTCGAACCGTTGGGCGACCCTGTCTTCCGCCATTTCCAAGGAGATGTATAGAACGTTCTTTCCGTCCAAGACAGAACGTGCCCCTTGATTAGCTAAGAACAAAGACTTACCCACTCCTGGAGGAGCTACAACCATAGCAAGCTCTTTGGAGCATAACCCTCCCTCAAGCTGTTCGTTGACAGTTCCGAAGGGCGTCCGGTACTGAACATCTAAACTAGAACTGTTAATACGGTTCCATCGTTCCTCAATACCTGTGAAGTAGTCGGACCCTAAATCAACATCTCTGCTAATAGTAAGAGCAGTGCGGAACTCGGCTTCTATTTCTCCAAATTTCTTGCTTTTCAAAAGGTCCAAAGAATTTATAATAGCGTCCTTTAAGGCTTGTTCCTTGGCGAACTCCTCAACCAAATCCAAGTAGTACTCTTCATTTTGAATAGACTTCTCGTCTACGCTGTTAAGAGCGTCTAACTCATCTCTGAAGTCAGCTAAAAGTTCGTTATCGCTTTTAAGCCCTTTAGCCTCTTCTAGGATTTGGTCATCCGAAGGAAGGGCGCGGTATGCTTGATAATGGTCCTTAATAATCGAGTAAAACTTTTGATGGGACGGAAACTCAAAGTAATCCGCCTTCACCATAGGCATCACCTGTACCAGAAAGTTCTCCTCTGACTTTGCCAGATAAAGTAACCCTCGTTGAATTGAATCTTGAAATTGATATGCCATTAGTTTCTTCCTGTTGAACCGAATCCCCCTTCACCTCTTATAGTCATAAGAGAGACGTCTAGGAACTCTTTTTTAGAAAGAAAATATGGTGTAGTTTTAACTACAGGCGCTACAACGACTTGCGCGATACGGTCTCCGTGTTCAACCACGTAACCTTGTTTGCTCATATTATGCATTACAACCTTAACCTCGCCTCGGTAATCCGAATCGATGGTTCCAGGAGCATTTGGGATAGTCAATCCCCGTATAGCCAAACTAGAGCGCATTCGTATTTGTGCCTCAAATCCTTGAGGTACTGCGAAATATAGCCCAGTGCCAATCACCACGGTTTCTCCGGGTGGTATAGTGATGTCCTGGTCAGCCCGTATGTCGAATCCTGCAGAGCCTTCTGTAGCGTATTCGGGGTTGGGATTATCAGAACGGTTATTAATTAGTATTCCATCCATTTTAAATTTTGTGTATCCAGTGTAATTAGTTCTTTTTATCGACATTTCCTTGTTGCCCGCTTATGTGGTCTTTGTCGAGTTGCGACATTTCCTTGTTGGCAGACTCTGCTGCCCTTAGGTTACGTTTATGCGCGGTTTTCTTTCTGTCTTTAGCTTCGTCACCAGTGACCCGTTTCGCGACACCTGATTTTTCCAAAGCTTCATTATTTAGTTTGTAACTAGAATAGGGGCTTGCGCCCTTCTTAAACTGAAGAGCTTCCTTCGTGGCGTCAATTTGATTTTCCATCCAACGGTGCTCGCTTTTGGCGCGTGCCTCACCGGTATGGTAGAACTTAGGAGTTCCTCCGCCTTTAACCAAAACCCCCGCTTTGGGACCTCTGCACTTACTCATATCATAAGAGCGCGGGCACCTTCTCTTACTGCACTCCGGACACGTCAACTCCTTCTTCATCTTCTCGTATGAGCTGATGTTGTCGAAGTTGGCATCGCACTTCTTGCAGTAGTACATGTAAGTTGGCATAGTTTATTATAGCTCGCAGACTCCATTTTTGCACGAATCTACAGACCTAGATTCAGCGGAAATTTTGCCTTTTGTTATTAAGTTATCTAGGTCTATACTGCTAATATCAACAGCTTCTAAAGGTTCGTTACCTCTAGACCCTGCGCGATAGAACGTAAACCCTTTCATATCATTAGCATACGTCAAGAGTTCGTCGTACAAGTTTTCTGGCTTGTAGTCCGACGGCAAATTACACGTCTTTGAAACCGCCGAATCAATATACGACTGTACAACCGCCTGTACCTTAATATGCTCTTCCGGAGTAACATCATACGCACCCACACAGTGAGAAATGTCTCTTCCACGAAGATATAGCTGCTTAAATAGATTATCGATGACATGAGTCTCATTCCAGACGCCATCAGTGCCAGTGCGCCACCTACGTTTGTAGACAGGGGCAAATATCGGCTCAAGACCAGTGGAGACTCCGAGTACCATGCTGATAGTTCCAGTTGGAGCAACAGTAAGGAGGACGGCATTTCTCAACCCATTCTTCTTAACGTCAGAGCGTATCCTGGAAGGTAACGTTTTAAAGAACTTCTCATCTTTTAATTTACCCCAATCATAAGCGGCAAAACTTCCTTTCTCCCTCGCAAGATACATGGATGCTTTATACGCCTCATTTCTTATCGTTGCGAATAACCGTTCCAGGAATTCAAGACACGATTCAGACCCGTATTTGTATCCCGCTTTGATGAGGAAGTAGTGAAGACCGGTAACTCCCAAGCCGACACGTCTACTTCGGGTTCCAGCTTCATTACATTCTTCAATTGGAAAATGGTTGACGGTAAGGATGTTATCCAAGAACCGCACGCCCGTACGAATCGTACGAGCCATCCTACGCCAGTCCACGTTGCCGTCAAGGTCAACCATATTAGCAAGATTGACATGACCAAGGCAACAGTTACCGTATGCTGGAAGAACTTCTTCGCCACAGGGGTTAGTAGAAGGCATGTGCTCAAAGTAAGAAACGTTAGTGTATTCATTTGCAAAATCAATGTTAAAAATACCGGGTTCTCCGGATTCAATTGCGTTATCCACAATAGTGGTCCATAAGTCCCTAGCACGAATTTCTTTTTTCCTTGCATTGGCAAAAGTATCATCAGGGTGACTTAAGTGGTGTAATTCCGCACGACCAATAGCATCCTCTTCCGACTTAGCCACAACTTCAATAGTGTGGTTAAGAGGCGCTACCCCTGCGGTCGATGCACGGTCTACCTCGTAAACGTAATACTTATTCTGACGACCTCCGAAAGTAAAGTACCACTCTTCGTCTTTTTCCACAGCTTCCAAGAAAGGCTTGGTGATAGCTACAGAGATATTAAAATTGGTAAGCTCCTTACGGTCTAATTTTACTTTTAGAAATTCTAGAAAATCGGGGTGAGTGATACTGAGTATGGACATTAGTGCCGTGCGACGGTTCTTACCTGCGCGTACATGGTTGCCAATCTCATTAATCATCCTCATCACGGATATAGAGCCCGGTGCAGAGTTCTTAATATTCTGAATGTCATCCCCTTTAGGTCTAATCTTGGAAAAGTTAAACCCTATTCCACCTCCTCCACAAGATATTTTGTACATATCCGAGATAACCTTTCCGATGCTCTCTACTGAGTCTTCTGGGTCTAGGACATAACAGTTCAAAAGATTCTGCTTACTTCTACCAGAACCAAACAAAATACGTCCGCCCGGACAGAAATCTCCTGAATTAATTGCCTCATAAAACTTGGTCTCAATCTTCTCCCGGTTCTCAGGGAACTCAGGGTCTGAAGCGTGGCGAGCCACCCTTTTAGAAAGCTCCTTCCAAGAGGTCTCTCCCGGATATGCGTACTTATCCATAAAGATAGTTTCGGATAGGGAGTCTTTAGGTATTTCAAACCCCATTATACCTCAGCTCCTTCCGCTCCTCTCACGAAAACAACAATATCATCTTCCTCCAACACTGCGTAGTCTTCACCTTCGTGATGGACTTCTTTGCCTGCAAAGGCGTCAAAAATTACATATTCACCGTTTACCATGTAGTCCTTACAGTCCGGACCCACGGCAACAATTACTCCTTCGTTCAACTTCTTCTCCTCCGCTCCGGGGATAATAATACCACCAGCGGTCTCGCTTTCTGCAGTTTTTCTCTGCACGATTACTCTATTTCCATTTGGGATTAATGCCATTTTCTTTTTTGCCTTTTATTTAGTGATTTTGGTAATGTTATTACGTTTTGTTACCGTTAATGTTTCTGAATATTCCTCGACTAAAGACGTGAGATATTCATTGTGGGTTATTAAGAACAGTTTCTTATGCTCCGAGACTTGGTGAATCAGCTCGATTAGCCCTTTCACTCCATCAGCATCCAAAGATTCCGCTACCTCATCGAAGAATACTACGTTGGACCTGTCCTTTCCGGTTAGAAGCAGTAGGTCATTAAGCCCCAGCATTACAGCCAAGGATACCCGCTTCTTCTCTCCTCCAGACAAGGAATCGTAATGCGCTCCGACTTCATTATTATAGATGACCTCGTTCAAAGTATCATCGAACTTTATCATAAAATTTCCTTTTGTCAAAGTGCTGAGGTACGAGTTGCACCGCTCATTAAAATACTCCAGGACATTTCGTATGATATACTTAATAAGTCCCGCTTCGGAGAACGCGTGCTCCCAAAACCTCATCAAATCGTACCGCTTCTGAGCAGCCACTGATAGCTCTCCGTATTTCCTCACACGACCCTTCTCGTTTCTGAGTTGCTTGCCTAAAATCTTAATTTCAGTATCTACAGCTTTAAGCTTTTCAATGAGTTCAAAGTCTTCTGCAGATACAGGTATAGCTAACGCATCCACTTCTTTTCCTAGTTGACGAAGATATTTTACTTTCTCTCTATCTTCTTCTTCCCATTTCTCAACTTTAGCTGCTAGGTCTTGTGTATTATTCCAATTCGCGCGGGACAATTTACCACAGTGCTCACAGTCTGTATCCTTAATTTGCAGAATAACTTTTTTTGTTTGATTGATACGAGCTCTATTAGCGGTAAGGCTAGCTTGTTCTTGTTCATACTCTACGTCTTTCTCGTGGAACAACCTTTCAGCCTCTTGTATCTCACTGAACGTGTGAGCGAAAATAAACTTAGCTTTATCAGACGCTAAAAACTGTTTAGCCTGCTTTTGCATGCCTTTAAGCTTTTTAATCTTCTTTTGCGACCTTTCAATTTTAGTTAATCCATCATTATGTAAGGTCAGATTAATCTTCTTTTCGTTTAAATACTTAGTCTTTAATGATTTAATCGTGGACCTGTTCTGGAATAAGTCTTTGACTGACAGGAAACTCTGGATAATAGAACGTTTCTCGTCGGGCGTTGCCGTTAAAAATGACGTGTTGTTCTGTTGTCCAAATACGATGGAGGCTAGGAACACATTATGGTTAATGTTAAGAAACTTCTCTAGGTATTTCTGAGTAGCTTGTATGGAATCTTGTGTACAGTTTTCTCCTGCTACCGTCACGGACAACATAGGAGCTTTCTTAATTCTCTCTATGACTGTATCCCCGTTAACAGTAAGAACAACGCGGCACTTACCTTTTGTATGATAATTCTTTAAACTTTTATCATTTGTCTTTCGTATTGTCTTCCCAAACAACGCAAACATAACCGCCTCAATAATAGAACTCTTACCAGCCCCGTTAGAACTTCTCGGCTTTGTATCAAAGTTCTTTCCTACAATGCGGACCAAATTTCCATACGAATCAAAATCTATGGCAGCTTCCTTTATCGAAAGAAAATTATGAATCTCAATTTTATTTAATTTCATCTCTAATCTCCTCCAAAGCTCCCATTATATCTTCTCTAGAAAACACAGTATCGCTTTCGGATATGTATTGATTTATAACACTCTCGTCTAAACTAAAAATACGGTTCTCAGGAACATAACCTGATTCAAATTTAGGCAAGACATCTTCGAATACTAACTCTAAATGTTTTATAGGGTACTGAGCAAATAACTTATCCCTTAACTGCTCTTCTGTGTATGAGTCCAGCTTATCCAACTTAACCCGTAGAATCGTGTAGAAGCTGTCGAACCTATGCTTCTTAGCTAGCGCTGGTAGCTGGTCTACCGTTCCTACTATGTGTTTAATACCTCTGTCGATGGGCTTTTTAACAAGTTCTATCTCTTGGTCACGAATCACCAGCTCGTGAATAAACTTTTGAGCGTTGGCTTCTCCGAAGGTATTAGAATAAGGCGTACCCATAATAACCACATTATTATAAATTTGAGGTTTGTGTATATGTCCTAGGAAACCAAAAGGTTTCTTTTTGAAATGCCATTTCTTCACTCGCGCTTCATACGCGTAGTGACCGTTAGATACGCAACCATCAAAACCGAAGTGTCCAAATACTGGATTATTCGTTTTCTTTAAGTCTTGGATGATTCTGTCTTCATCTTCGTAGTGGGGGATGAAGTCGAAGTCGATTGTTCCAATTCTAACTGTCTCTGTATCTGTAATAATCTTCGCTTTGTCTGAAAATAGACTAAGGACCGTCTCCGACGAGCCATCTTTGCGTAGCGTGTCATGGTTCCCCCTGTTTACAATAATGTTGTTGCACTTAATGCCGTCCAGAACTTTCCTAAAAGCTAAAAGCTCCTCCCCAGTAGGATTCCTTCTCTCAAAAACATCGCCGTTTATAACGACGTGTGAGCACGGCTTCCTATTAGCGTAATGGAGCAAAGTTTCAACTTGGGTATCCAAAAATCCAGGCATGTAATCCGACCTTAGGTGAAGGTCTGTTAGAATTACTACCTTACTTATTCTCGATGTATTCATAAAGTTCTGTTAAATTCGTTAGTCGTCCTTCAGGAGTAAATTTAGCCTCCTTACCGTCTCCGAAGGAATGTCCGACCTCGATATCTACCTCAAACGGAACAACAAAGTCTAATCCATAATTATCTTTAAAATCTTCTGTATTTGTAAGAGAAAACTTCAGCAACTCTAGTACTTTGTCCAAATCCTCTTTATCGCACTGCAACTCCACAGAGTCGTGTACAGTCGCTAAAATCTCTGCGCTAACTCCCGCAGCCTCGATATACTTCTGTAATCGTTTAATAGAGTGTAACATCAAGTCTGAAGCTGAGCTCTGAATGATGAAGTTCATACCTTGCCGCAGGGCTCTGTACTGGTATTTGCGGTTAGGGCTCTTCACGTTAGAGAGGTGTCTACGGCGTCCGAAAGGGCTTACCGCGTATTCATTCTCCCGGACAAACTTATGAACTCCATTAATCCATTGAAAAACCTTAGGGAACGATTCCTGGTATGCCGCAAAGATACTTTTACAGTAACCTACAGGCTTTCCAATCTGTTCAGATAGTTTGTGGGGTCCTCCCCCGTACACAATAAGGAAGCTTACGCTCTTGGCAATTTGTCTTTCTTGCTTAGTAATATCGTCAATAGGCTTATCAAACACCATAGAGGCTGTAAACTTATGTAAGTCCATTCCGCTATTAAATGCCTCGATAAGGCTTTCGTCACGACAACATTGTGCGAGCATACGAAGCTCAGCCTGTGAGAAGTCGGCTGCGATGAAGACCTTATCCCCGTCCGGAATCATGAGCCTTCTTAGATTGATATTATCATTTTCGTCAGGTCTAGGTAAAGTATGGAAAGAGATGCCTTTTTTCTTTTTAGGTCCTACTGTATACGTAGAGCAGGATAGTCTACCCGTAACTACTGTACCGAAGTTGTAGCTGGAGTAGACCCGTCCGTCTTCGTTGTATGTGATTGCATCCCTGATACCGTTCACGTATGTCTTATGTTGTTTAACACGGAACTTATACTTCAATAAGAGTTCAATAAACTCAACAGCATCGTCAGAGTCCGTGTTAGCCTTAACCTTGAGTAGGTGTTGTTCAGATATTTGAGGTGTTTTAGTCTTCTCCGAAAAGGAAACAGGTTGCAAATCAAACCCCGCAGACGTGAACAGAATGCCCGCCAACTCTAAATTTGAGTTGGGGTTAAGGTCAGAAACAGGAGAGAGGGTCGCAAGCCTCGTTTTTATATCCTCAATTTCATCTTTTAGAATCTCATCTATTTCATCGAGATACTCGGTATCAACTAAGATTCCTTTGTTCTCTATAGTGGACGCAGTTACAAGAATAGACTTCAGAAGGTTATCATATACTAGGTCGACTTGCTTACTCTCCATCTCGCGACGCATTTTCTTAAAGGACCGAAGAGTAAAATCGCAGTCCATAGCATTACCAAAGGCAATGTCGTCAAGTGGCATGTTTTCCCAATCATGGGTTCCGCCGTCTGTTACTGTTAGCATTATGTAGCTCCTGTTTTATTTTTCCAATGTCAAAGATTAAATTTACGTAGCGTCCGTCTACCTTATGGTCTACTAAGGTAATTTCCCCTATGCTTGTTATAGTACGAGACACCTCGGTTAGAAGCCGAAGTGCTTCATTTCTATCATGTTCGCTTAGTCCTGGTCTAAGCATACCGACTTAAGTATCCTAGTGCAAACGAGATAGGGGTCAATATTAGCGGCTGGTCTACGGTCCTCGATATATCCTTTCCTGTCTCGGGACACACCAGCGGGGATTCTAATGCTGCAAGAGCGGTCTTTTTCTCCCACCGTGAACTTAGTGATGTCAGACGTCTCACAATCGCCTGTCATGCGTTCTTCGTTGTCAGCCCCGTAACATAGCATATGAACCTCATGACGCTTCTTAAGGCGCTTAATAGCTGTCTGAATGGCATCCCAGCCCTCTCGCATGGGTTTGGTTGAGAAATTGGTATGGCATCCAGCACCATTCCATTCTCCAGCAAGAGGCTTTGGCGCATACGAAATAGTACAGCCGAAAGCTTCCCCTACACGTTCTAGGATATACCTAGCCATCCACAGGTCGTCAGCAGCTTTGAGGGGGTCGTTGGCGGTGGTTTGAAACTCCCACTGGGAAGGCATAACTTCAGCATTCATCCCGTAGATATCCACTCCAGCCTTCAGACATTTAACTAAATGGTCTTCTGCCATATTTCTTGCGTACACAATCCGATTACCGATACCGCAGTAGTAATCTCCCTGTGGCTCTGGCATCTCGTTGTACATCCATGCGATAGGCATTTTACCGTTAAATAAAGTGTACTCCTGTTCAAAGCCGAATAGTGGAGCATCTGTTACAGGCATATCTAAAAGACCATCCCTCGTATTACTGTCATGAGGAAGCCCTGTTTCTGGGACATACACTTCACACAGAACGAGGACGTCGTCTTCTTCGCGAAACGGGTCTTTGTAAACCCTTACAGGCTTGAGAGTTAGGTCTGAGTTCTCGTTATCAGCTTGGTAAGTACTCCCGCCATCAAACCCCCATTCAGGGACTTCGCCCGAAGCCTCGATGATTCGGGTTTTACTTCTAAGGCGGGGCATGTGTTCTGTGCCGTCCAACCAAATGTATTCTGCTTTGATTTTATCCATGATATAATAATAGTAAGTGGCGTTAAAATTTCTCCGCTTTATTGGGAGACATGCTTTATTCTTGGGAAACACCATTGGATATTGTTGCAAAAATCATTATCGTCAACGTACGAAGCCAAGTGGTCTTTGAGACTTGTCACTATGGATTTTGCAGTAGGTAAGTCTAAGCGGTCTAGATGCGCATCCAATTTAGACATCCTGAACTTCCCAGTGTTTTCCGAGACTACAGATGGGTCCCATTCCACGAGGAGCCGAAGTAATATGTATTTCTCTTCTAGAGTCATTAGAACTTCTCCAATTCATGTGGGAAATACTGCTTTACTAAATCAATTAAGCCGTGCGGCAAATTCTCATCAATCAAAGCATGCATAATTTTCGTATCCTCAATGTTGTTAAAAGTGGTTGAGCCAAAGTTCATCAAAAATTTTAAATCAAATTGACAGTAATGAAAAACTTTAGCAATGTTATCGTTAGCCATAATTTTGGCTACTCGTTCAGAGATATGCTTTATCTCTTTCTCGTCAAAGGGCGTCTCTCTATGATTAACAGGGATGACGAAAGCTTCCTCTTCCCCCATAGAAAAGCCAATAGTTGTAATCTTATCCTTTTTGAAGTCTAATCCTGTTGTCTCCAAATCTACTGCTACTACATCACAAGCTTCTACTTTGTCTAGGTTCTCATTAACCTCGTCCATTGTCTTACATAAAACATAAGTGGAGTCTGCAAGCTTGTTAGTCTCTAGGATAAATTTATCATAAGCGTTATTTACATCCTGTATAAACAGGTCCCGTACCTTAGGCTCTAAGAATAAAGTGTCTGGTCCAAATGTCGGTACTACAGGAAAGTCTCCTAGTTTAAACTCCCTGCCTCTCTTATTACTGAGTCCGGATTTCTTAATCAACGCCTTCATCGCCACATTACCCAAAGGGATAATTAGCTTAGGTTTGATTTGCTCCATCTCATCGTGAAGCACCGGGCGCATCTTATGGAACATCTTGGTATCAATGTCGTCATCGGGAATATTAGCCAATTTAATCGCAGGAACTAATTGATACGAATTTTCGGGGATTTTTGTCTGTTTTAAAAGTTTTGTAAAAATCCCATATTCATTATCCGGAAAGTTGAATACTTGTCCCATACTTTTATGGTAAGAAGAATGTACGAAAACAATTTCCTCTTCCCCTACAGGGTTTTGTATTATATCGAATTCTGAACTAGTTTCTTCAAAAGTTTGTATTAATTTTTCTAAGTCTTGCATCTATTACATGTTATGGCTAAAAAGAAAGGTAAGCATTACCTCAACAACAAGGAGTTTGAGGCAACTATTAAGAACTATTTGGAAGATGAGGAGGGTCATGTCGATGATTTGGTAGAAAAATTGGATTTACTTATCTCCAACATTCTCCTATCCTTCAAATTTAAGGTGGACCACGACGACGCAAAACAGGAGTGCTTTGTATTGGCGCTTAAAGTATTAAAGAACTTCACTCCAGATAAAGGCTCGGCTTTTAATTATTTTACTACAGTAATCGTAAATAATCTGAAACTCATTTATACTAAGAATAAAAAGTATCAAGAGAAAATTCAAGACTACAAAGACCGTAAAATTAAGCAGTTTTTGGACGACCCGCAGTAAGGTAAGAATATACTTTTGGATATTCAACATCCACGCGTATCTTGCCCTTTTTAACGTGTACGAGAGTAGGGGCTGAAGTGATGGAGAACGCCGCAAACGATTGCGGGAGGTCCCAGCTATTTACTAGGTACATCGTCTCGTCTCCTTCTCTCTCCCTCCATTCGTCCGCCAGCGCAATCGCCGTCTTGGACCTACTGCACCATAAAGAGTAATAAAGGAGCGAGAAACTAGACGACTTACGTCTTTTTAGAATCTCATTAAGCTCCTTATCTTGACTAATTTTCTTTATTGTCCGCATCAGAGGCACCTTCCACCTCAACTTGAGTTTCAGAAATACCAGCTTCTTCCATGAGCTTGGCTTTATCTTCATCAGACATTTTCTCGATTCGCTCATTCAACTCTGTCGTGAAAGCCATTACACCGCGTAAGAACATTACACGCGCTAGCTCATCGTTGCTGACATTGTTACCCGTAAGAGCTTCCCGCAATGCCTCCCATTGCTCGGTTTCATGTTGGTTTAGTTTAACGTAAAGTTTCATTCGTCTACCGTTGTTTTTGATTTTGAATTTTCCGAATTCTCCGGAATTAATTTTAATTTTAATTTTATCAGGATTTTCTGACATTTTACTATTATAGTATTATGGCTAAGAAATTAGACGATATTTTAGGACACGGTGAATTCGCTAAAAAGAAGCGGGTTAACAGTCGCCGAAAAGGGAACGCCTTTGAGAGAAAAATGGCGAGCTCGCTAAACGAAAGGTTTAATACCAAAGAGTTTGCAAGAACGCCGGGGTCGGGAGCCTTTGCAACAACGCATAAGAATCTCCCAGAACATCTTAAAATCCAAGGGGACCTTATTACTCCACAAAATTTTAAATTTGTTATCGAGTGTAAATCAGGTTATACCTTAGAGTTAGATGACCCCTTTAAAAAGAACAGCGATTTGTGGGACTTTATTAACCAAGCAAAGAGAGATGCTTCAACAGCAAACAAGGATTGGATGGTTATTTACAAAAAGACCCGTCGCACTACATTAGTTATAGTAGGGAATTCTCATCCTGTGCACAGAAGAATGGAAATAAATGGAGAATATTTCGTGTACGCCTACGAGGATTTCGTTAGGCTTGACGATTCTTGGTTTTTTCAATAATCTTCTGGACAAGACCCAAGGCTCGCTGAACATCCGTTAGGGACTCAGCCTCTTCTTTCTCTTTAGCAGCCTTTTCTTTCTTTATGGCTTCTGCCTGCTTTGCGATTGAGCCCTTAAGTTTGGAGATTGGAACCTTCTGTTTCGATTGGTAGGCTTCGTGAGTCTTCACCATAGTGCTGCATCTCTCCGCCTTAACCCTGGACTCTAAAGTTACCGAAGGACCATCATGCACTCCATGCTCTTTCGGAGGGGTATAAGTGATGCCGTCTTTAGTTATGTGAAAATTCTCTTGAGTGGGGGCAGGGTCTCCGAACAATAACGACTCAGCTAATTTACCTGATATTTGCTGCTCGTTTCCCATAGAAACTTCCATGTTGTTCAGACCATTTCTAAGGTCTATACCTAAATTAATAGAATCCTCAGTCGCCTGCATGCGCAGCACATTACCGGCATACAGTCTACGACCCTCAGAGGTGCCCATTTTACTTACACGCCGGACCTGAGTGTACGCAGCCTCAGCGCGAGCCCGGCAAGCTTTTTGTTTTAGTTTGTGGATGTTTTTGTTGGCAGCGCATTTGAAATCGTCCCTCATACCTTTTATTATTTCCAGTGACGCGAGGTCTGTTCCACCAATTTCCCCTTGAAGCTTCTTCAAGATGCCGTCTATGGATGCGTTGTCCAGTTCATCAATCGCGTTCATAACCGTCTCTACGTCCTTATCCTCCTTCGCCATAGCTTCCTGCATCTTCCTTGTTTCCACCTCGACCTCCTTAGGGCTGTGTCCTGATTTTTCTCCTATACATCTCATGTAATCACCCCCATTCTGAATATTCGCAGCGATACCTTCGGGCGTGTCGCCGCCTCTACTTCTCTTTCCTAGGTCGCTGGTATTGGCATTTTTCCCCTGCATGGATTTCACGCTGGCGTTCAAGTTCTTTGATTGCTTCGCACATTGAGAGAATTTCTCATCCCCTTCCCCTGTGTGTTCGGCGAGGGCTCGTCGCAACGCCTCCATGTCGCCCCCACACTTACCACCAGCATCTACGTTGGTTCGGGTTCCTTCGTCGTTAATCCCTTTTTCTCCAGTACCTAGCTGTTCCAGTTCAATACCGGGACAAACTTCTGCCAGTACCTCTCCTGCTTCTTCCAGCCCCTTAGCACTAGCCACAGTAAAGTATACAGCTAAATGCTCCAATTCACCAGTACCTGGTTCCAAGCCTAAATCTTCTTCTACCATATCCAGCAACTCTTTAACAGCTTCAGCATCTGCTGTCTCAAAGCAATTTCCTAAACCTTCGACACCACCTTCAATTTTCCCATGACCCTGGTCCACTGCTTCCTTCATTGCTTGCCATTTTGTAGAGCCTCGTATCCCGGCAATCACCTTATCTATATTTTTCTTCCTACATTTAAGAAGGGCATCCCCTTCCAACTTAGAGCAGTTAGTTGCCATAGCAAGAGCATGCTCAAGGACATCTCCGGTAAGCTGGCGAGCGGCGGGTCCCGGGTCATTACTTCGACCTTTAACGATAACGCCCTGTTTCACAAGGGAACGAGCCATCTTGTTTAGCGCACCCGTTGGGGTTGATATGCCTAATGCATTATAATTGCCAGTGCCTGCGTAAGCTCCAACAATCGAGGCATATTTTGGGTCTTCGTGTTTGTAGTACAATTGTCCCCCGTTGGATTTTAGAATAAATCTGTCAGCCGCCCTCTTCTGGTCTTTTGTTAAATCTTCTGGTTTTAAATCGTCTTTACCCGAAGCCATACTAATGTACGCCTTTAAATCTGCGCTAAACTCCGTCAGGTAGTCCCTCATCCCAGCCTGGCTCCTCATAGTGGCATCGTGAAGTTCTTGCTCAAAATTAGGGTCGTCTGGGTCTATGTCGGCTAAATGAGCGACAGTCAATAGTTTAAATAGCTTACCTTCCACGTATCGTTCCCCATCAGCAAACGTCTTTTTGATATTCGTTATCCACGCCGGAGCGTCTTTAGCATCCATTTGACCACCTTCAACCATGTCGTTTACAACTTTAATCGCTTGGTCTTTGGCAAGATTCATATGCTCTTTAGTCTGGTTCGTGCTTTGCTCTAGCTCCCACTCTCGTGTCTGCTCCTCGGACACTTCGGCATCTTTCTCGGGGAGGGGATTTCCTTGAGAATCCTTATACCCATCCATAGTATTGAACTCACCTTCACCCGGCTCGCTAGCTTCTGGGGATTCTCCCTCAGCCTCCTTCTTCATCCAGTACTCGATAAACTCTTTAAATTTATCCACGCCCATATTGCCTGTATCTTTGGGTCCTCCGTTGCCCATAAAAAACATCCTATTCCCCGAACCTTTTACCGGTTTTCCGAATTCCATGCCATGACCTTCTGTTGCCTCTTTAGTATTCCTAGGCGGCACGTCTAAAGCCTGACCGTTGGGACCTTGTCCTTGGGGTGCTGACGGGCTTGCTTCGGGGGCGTCCGCCACTTTCAGCATTGCTTTTAGGTCTGCATATTTCCCGGTTGAGTCTGCTACTGCTCTCTTCCAACTATTAAAGAACTTAGCATTCGGGTGCTCCCCCCCCTCCGCCGCTTCCCAAATAATCTTGGTATCGGCGTAAATCTCTTTAATTAAGTCGGCTAGTGATTGTCTCATAATAAAAAACAGGGGCTCCCATAGTAGTTATAGGAGCACCCCGTTATATAAAGTTAATTTAATATATTAAACTGCGACCGGCGAAAGTTCAGCTGGGATGAAACCATCATTATCAGTGAACTGTACCGCAAAGTCATATTTGAGCGTCATTTCAATAGTGTGAAAATCATTCGTGCTATAGTTGAACTCGCCCAGTTTCCACCCTTTCGGGTAGCAACCGTACAGGACAACGTGCGTTCTCGGGTTTCTATGAGCATCTAACTGCCACAAAGTTACAGCTTTCTTAAAGATAGGCGCGTCTGTGATAGGGTCGTTGACAATATCACCACCCATTACGCCAGCATAGTGAACTCCGTAAACAGGGTCGTATACGGTTCTCATCCAAGCGAATAAGTGTCGAGCTACATCACCTTTAATTAAGTTATCGAAGGTTACAGTAATCTCTTCCGGTTGTGGTTTACCGGGGTAGTAGAAACGCTCATTAACACGATGCACTTCAACATCTTCTACACTGAACCCAATTTGGGTGACTTGTTTACAAGCCAATGTAAGTCTTTCATTCTCTGTTCCTGGAAGCTTACCGAGAATTCCAGGAAGAGTTGGGATTTCGATTTCCCACCCGTAAGAACGAAAGGACTCTAATTCGTGTGAAAGTTTGTGTCCTCCAGTTGTAACGTCTATTGCTCGGTCGATGTAAAATTTGCCAGTTGCCATTTATTATTCCTCTATGTTATATAGTGTTTATACAGATGCTCCTGCAGAAGTGAGATTCAGCTCGAAGACTAGGACTTCAGCAGTCTTAGTTGGCTTGATGAAGATTTTGCACCACAGCTCGTTTCTATCGATTCGAAGGGAGGTGTTAGTTGAAGAGTCACACACTACTTTGTAGGAGGTAACACCTCGACGCATCTTGATATCATCAAGAGCTGGGTTTAGAATTTCCTTAACGCGTTGCCACGTAATCGGGTCATTAGGCTCAAAGACAATCTGTCTAGTAGAGGCTAGTACTAGCTTCCGTAAGTAAATCATCAAGCGACGGACGTTAACTCTATCAAGAGCCGTTGCGGCTCGTTGTGTAGTCTTTTGACCGTAGATTGCGATACCGTCCGTAGTGAACTTAACGATGGGGTTAACGACGCAAGCGGGACCGTACAGGGCTTCTCTATCGCCAACGTTTAGTTTAACTTCAACGTCTGTCGGCTTAGTTAAGCGACCTCTAACGATACCAGCAGGTGCGAACCAAGGGTCAGCAACAGAATCGGTGAAAGCGTACTGCTTGAGCGCGAAGATGACTGGGTCGTACCATAAATCTTGTTTGCTGTAATTATCGTACACTTTTACCCAAGGCCAATATATTGCGGCATAAGAGCTGTTTATAGCAGCAGTTCTACCAGATGCTGTGCCGTTGGACCAGTTAAGTGCTTGTTGCGCAGTACTAAATCCATAAGGAGGTGAGACTAACGCTAAGAAGTTCGCCGTGCTTTCAGACAAAGTGATGAGAGCGTTTTGAACTGTTTGGGCAGTGATGCCTGGTACAGCGACCAGGTTAATATCAATGTCCTCTCTATCAAGAGCATACATTCCGGTTCTAGCTCCAGCGGTTCCAATGACAGCCCCTGTAGTATGAGAGGTAGTTAAACTACCAGCATTGCTGTCACTATCGGCGTCACCGTTATCTCCGCCAGCCAGATTGAATGTTCCACCAAGCATCTTAGGGAATCGCCAGTTTAAGGCGTATCCATTAGCCGGTGTGGTAACTGGGTGAGTGGTTCCGTTACCAGAAACCCACACAGCGCGACCCATTCCAGTAATAGTATCGCTCCAGTTAGTAGGAGCAGTGTAAGGTACTGCGCTAGTGTCTGAAGAGTACGCGGTGCCATCTCCACCTGTCTGGGCGATGGTGTAGAAGCGACCTTTAATAAACTCAGACTTGAGGTTTGTAGTTCCTAGTTGAATTAAGTCCTCAGCGTACCTGCTGCCATTAGCAGGCTTTATGAATTCAGAGGCGAATGTTTCTTCCAAAACGCCATCGTTGTATACTTTCAAGTCGGTGCCAGGACCGTTCTTGTTAGTAGCGACAATTTGAATACCTCGAACTTTAGAGCTACCATTGGCAGCTGTAGTAGACGAGTAGTTGTATCCTTGACCATTCCATAATGATTTAGGGACATATCCTCCTCCCTCAATCATGGAGAAAGTCGCTCCGTGTGCGAGGCACTCAGCGCCCGAAACATCAGTGATGTCGGCGGCACGCGGTTCTACTGACGGCAATGCGGCGTGAGTATAACCAACAACACCGGAAGCACCAGAAGTTCCGTAGCCATTGTTAGTGCCAGCCGTAACCAATGCTTGCCAAGTGATTGCATCAGTGTCAACGGGAGTGGCAGACAAGGCGTCGGAGTAAGTGACGGACCCGGACGTAATCGTTACTTCCATATTAGACCCGGAACCAGCGTAAGCGCCAATCCAGTAACCCGTATAGGCATCAACCGCCGAATAGTTTACAGGTCCTGTTCCCGGGTCGAATTGAGCGGCGGTTGCGCGTGCGAACTCATCCTTCCATACGAAGTCAGCTTTAGAAAAAGCGCCAGCAACACCGGGGCGCTCGCGGTAAGCAATGATGTAATTAGCTCCGGCGGTAGTTTTCTCTGTGCCTCCCGAAGAAACATTAAAGGCTACTTTAAATGCAACGTCTTTGGATAGAGCGTCAGGGTTGTGTCTCGCGTGAGGACAGGTACCAAGTGGGATATAGTTAGCGGCGCCTGCGGCTCCAGTAGCCTCAGCGCGAACGTAATACAGTTGATTAGTACTACCAAGAATCTCAAGACCGCCGAGGATACCTTGACCACCTACAACGGTGTCAGGGGCTCCAAACGTTCTCACGAGTTGCGCTGGACTAGTAATAAGCGTAGCTTTATTAGCTTCACCTTTAGACGCGAACCCTACCAGACCTATAGTAGTTGGGTTAATTGCTGGGGCGTAATCCGAGAGGTCGTTCTCAACGGTATATACGCCGGGGGCTATGAAATTTGGCATTAGTTAATCTCCAGGATATTTCTGCGCTTGAGTTCTAACACTAAGTCGGTTAGCGATTGTTTAGGTGCAGTCATAGTTTCTCCGGCTTTTAGCCACTTATGAGTGTACCCCAACCCTGACTTAAGAATTACCTCGAAGCCTTGAGCTGACATATTTTGAATGGTTACGGTTTCTTGCATGCTTTATCCCTCTATTATATTTAGAGCCTGGATAAAATATTTTAACGAAAACTCACTCATTTCCTGAAGTCACAAGACTTTCATAAGTAGTGCCGTCATTTACTTCTTCAATTTCCACATCAAAATTGAACAATTCTATATCTCCATTGGAGGCGATAAGGTACTGACGGGACGGGACGTACGTGTCCAAAGTGATAGAAGCTGACTTCTTAAGAATTCTCTCCTCAGTATCAGGAGCTTCGTAGGCGGAGTTATCAGATATCGCGCCTAGGAATGCGGGCGTGTAATCGTTGAACGGCGTCTGCACTCTATAATGAGGGCGGAATTTTAGTTGTAAATACTCAACCAGTTGGTTCATATCCTCCAGATACTTAGCCCATAAATTGATATTAAACGTTAATGTGACAGCTTTTGGTGCTGTCCAAGCGTATCGCTGAGCGAGCTTGTGTTTGGTATCGTAGTGAGTTCTAAACTCTATATTAAAATCTGGTCTCCTACGGTCCGTATCCTCGTCTATAGTTTGGATAGTTACAGTCATAGCAGGCAGGTTTAGATTTCTCCCCTCATATATCTTAGCGATTGCTCTTTCAGCATTCCCATACCAGATAGGAACTTCTTTTAGTTTACCTTCGCCATCTAAAATCCGCACATCATTAAAAGCACGTAACAAAGCTTTGGTATAAGCTCGAAAGAATTCCGGTGTTACAAACCTATCCTGCTCCAGCTCAAAAATCTTCTTCTTAATATCAAAGGTTCTAGGTAAGCTTCCGTAATTTTTAGAGGCGTCGTGTTTATCCATTACATTCCCTCCGCAGGATGGATAAAGGTATCCTGTACATTGTCGTTGTCGCGTAGGACTCTAGCAGAGGCGATTAAATGGTAAACTCCATAAACTTCAAAGCTGTCTTCTTGAACTTCGAACACTTCGTATTTAAGGTTTTGGAACTTAGGTTGAATCACGTCGCCCGGTATTAAAGGTCTTTTAAGGACGCGTTCAATATAGGATTTATTAAAGGTGAACAGTTGGTCGTTAGTTATCTCAATACCGAACTCAGTCAGGTTCTCTTCCAGGGCGCGGGGTTCGTAATGTCCAATAGCTAAGACAGGCGTTTTAGAGATAACCTTCATACGGTTCTCCTCATAAATATCATCATGATTCGAATCCCGTAAAAATTTATAAATTAATAATTCAGAACCAGATAAACGAATCATTTCATCGTCTACCAAATTAAACAATTCAATATCAGGATTGTCTATATCAAATAGATTTAGACGGTCATCCACATAATCAGTAGTGTCTCCTGATATTTGATGGTTAGTTCTAAAGTTCTTCTTAGCCATTAATAGATTGTAAAGACAGGAGGTTCTTCTATTTCACTTAATAATTGTTGGATGAGAAGCTCCTGTTCCTTCTCAGCTTCTTGTGCGAGCTGTTGTCCATTAAGTTGGGCTCCGCCTCCTGGAGACGGTAGGGTGGTGTACTTACCCCTAATCTGCGACAAAATACCCTTACAAATGGAAGTGGTAAACCTCTGCAGCCAACTCATAAAGTATGGGTGTAGAGTGTTTGAGTTTAGACACTTGTACTCGACAACCACGGTCTCTGTATCGTTAGCTGTTGGAGACGGGAATAACGCTAAGTATCTCCCGTCTAATACTTGGAATGACCCTTCACGACCTAGAATCTTTCTAAGCTGCTTCAAGTGCATCTTCAATAGAAGGAAATCACCTACAGCGAAATCACTGAATAAGAAATTATCTTGGAAATACTTAATAAAGAAATCTTGTTCTAGTGTTCCCGCAGCTGTTGGTACACTAAGCAAAGTCTTCTTATACGCTGCGTACCTAAAGTTATTTAATACAAAGGACGGGAGTTCGTATAAGTTCTTTCCTGCGGTTGTATCAAAGGTCATGTGTTGAACAGTCCAGTCTGGTGCATGGTAATCTAGTTTAGATATAGCCTCGTCAATAGCTGTTAAGATTTGGAAATCCGTTAGCTCCACTCTGATTACGGGAAACCCTAACCTAGCTAATACAAAATCTCTAATAATACCGTAGAACTCATTCAGATGGACTGTATCAGAAAACTTTCGACGATTCAGGAACTCGTACTCAACCTCCCCTATAGGAGAGTAATTATCAACAACGTTCCCGTCACCTTTAAGTTTAAATGCGTTAGACGCCCCCCAACGTACATTGGGAAGACTACTTACAGCGTCCGAAATGGATGGTTTAGCCTTTCGATTTTGATTGCTTCTCGACATTTACTTTTTTCTCCACAGGCTTTTTGGTTTTAGGTTTTACCGCAGGCTTTGGGGGGCTAACTTCTACTAGCCCAGGCGCGGCAGCATACAGTAAATCGATTTCAACTCCTGGAGCTACGGCTACCAGCTCACCGGCGTTAGGTACCATAATAACGGCATTAGTTGAGTTTCTATACTTCATACCATTATATACGCAAGAAGCCCGCTTAAAACAAGCGGGCTTCTATTGTTTGTACTCGGTTATGAGTTACTTATTAGCTTCTACCGGCTTGAGCGAAAGGCTTGAGCATGTAGTTCGAATCGGCACCAACGAGACGGATGATTCGGTAGAATCGTGAAGCAGGAGTAATCTCTGCTTTACCGTATCGAGTCAAGAGACCTTTCCTTGGTTGGAATGTCTCAGGGTCAGTGATTGTTGGCAACATTTGGAGCGGAATGTACGGGCAGTAACAGAATCCGGAATCCATTGGGCTATTACCTTTGTAACCCATAAGAATCTCATCATCAGGATAGAGAGGGTCGACGTAAACGTCATACTGACCCATCCACTTACCTTTGTAAGTTACAGAGGCACCAAGCTGACCATCAGCTTCCTTACCAAGACCTCCTTCCAACTTAGCAGCAGAGCTAAGCATAGCAGCGACGAACGGGGAACAAATTACCCAGTTAGCACCACCACGGAGAGTAGTCTTGTAGATGTCTTGAGATGCGAAGTTCATCACAGCAATCAGATTACTGTAGACCTCGCCAACGTGACGTGGGTATAGACCTAGTGCAGACGAACCGAAGTCAACGAAGAATACGTTACTTCTGTAAGTCCGGGCTGGCATAGAACCAACTTCAGCTGTCGTTGAACCTGGGTTAGAACCTGCAACACCATCGGAGCCACCTGGACGTCCATGGGGCTGGTCATATTTCCAGTCACCTGCTCCACCGGCATCACCATAAGGGTCAGCCTGGAAATTGTTGGCTTCATTTTCATGCTGACGGAACCAACCACCATGGTTATGTTCCCAATCATACGCGATACCACGAATATCTTCAATCAATTCACGGTCGATTTCAAGAGCAACTTCCTTACCAAGAAGGTCAGTTAGTTCACGCTCAAGGTCAAGGTTGTGATAGGCACGAAGGTCTTGCGCAGCTTCCAAGGTCCACAGAGCGCGGAACTTACGAGTACGGGCAGTAACAGCCTGTTGCTCGATATGGAAGTTGACTTCAGGAATACCTGAGCCAGTCAAACGCTCGCCAGCAGACACGAAGTATTGAGGACCAACTAAGAACTGCTTCGGGAATGCAGCGATTTGACCTCCAACAGTACCGGAAGCATCAGTTGTACCATCTGTGGACCCGTCACCTTCACCAGAAAGTTGCTTACCGGTGTTGTCGGTATCAAAATCATAAGACGGAGCAGATACATCCAACGAGTTTAAATTGCTCTGAGTACCAGCAACGCGGTTAGCGTATACTAGGTTGTACTTAGAGTAAACCGTCTCGGCATTGATTTCACCATTCTCATCCACACCAGCACGGGAGTGACCCAAGTAGAATACTTGAGAAACCGGACCTTGCATGGGCTGAACCCCGCAGATTTTATTGGCGAGTAATTCCGGGAAAACCCGGCGAACAAGTGGAAAGGCGAACTTTTGAAACGTCCCCAAATTACCAACTGTCGTCGCTTCGTCAAGAGTCTGCCCTTCAGAGGCGGCTTCCGTCAGGATTGCTTTAGCTTGGTTCTCTAGGAGAACGGCGGTTGTATGACGAGTATACTCGTTTTCTACGCCTTCAAGAATTGGTTCCCACTTCTCAACTAATGCTTTATTTGCATTTTCTAACATAATTATTTTTCTCCTTTAGCTTTCGCCAGGTTAATTACATCTTCAGTTAGGAAGATATTAGTAGCCGCTTCTACTGAAGGACGGCTGGAATCGGGGTTGTTATGGATAACGACAGCCGACTCAGAAGACTTAAACGGAAGTTTAGTAGTCTCAGTCAGGTTGGCGTTGTCCTCTTTTAAAGAGGTTACCTTATGATTAAGGATAGTATTTTCTTGTACAGAGGCTGCGATTTGGGAATTCAGAGAATCAATGGATTCCTGTAGCTCAGCCTTTTCTTGCTTAAGTTCAGAAACAGCGCTATCGACGTCTCGTTCTTCCAGGTCCTGTGCGACCAAAGTGCGAATAGTCTCGTAGACTTTCGCGGCACGGATAGTCTCGCTTTCAGCTTCAACTTCTTTGCGTGCTACTTCTTTAAGTGAATTGAGCTTCGTGCGAAGAAAGCCGCTAACTTTTGATTCAAGCATGCGGACTTCTTTCTCAACGCGCTCCTGTACGATATCATCTACAATATCCGCGACTTCTTTAAGCCCGGATTTTGAGAGTCCATCAGGAAGGTGTTTAGCAAGTTTTTCGATATTCATATTTCTGCTACCATTGTTATTTACTATGTTTAGGGAAAAAACCTATTTTTTACGTAGAGTTTTCTTTAGCATTGCCAAATAAATTTTTTCTGCCTCGTAATGATTTTTCTTTTCCGTGTTCGGATTGACTGATTCCGTGATGGTTCCTTCGCTCACTGTTGGATATGCTCCGAAACAGGATGGGTCAGATACCATATCCCACGTAATCATTTTTAAATTATCTTGAACGCGGTACACATCTTCTTGCATATCGTGCTCTAAGCTTCCAGTTCCCCTGGAAGAAATACCCATTTTAACGCCAGCTTTAATCAATTCTTGTAGAACTTTGCCTGCGGGGGTATTAAGGATTTCAGCCTCTCCTATCACCTTATTACCTTCTAATTGAAGGTCCGTGATAAGGTGAGAAGCGTTGGCTAGATGAACAACCTCCTCAGAGGGATGGTCTAACTCTCCGATTAATCGGCGCTCCGTAATCTGTGGCTGGAGCCTGTTAACCTCTCTTTCTAGAATGCTCTTAGGGTAAATTCTACCGTTACCGTTCTTTGCTTCAGCTTCGCCAAACAAACCACGCACCTTGATAGTGTTGGTCTTTTTGTTCTCACTTAAAATTTGAAGTGATTCGAATCGGTTTACGTCTTGAATTAACATTAGTTTTTGGCGATATAATCTAAAAAGTTTTTAGCGGCTTTTATTCCTTGACGGGCTTTAAGTTTTTTATCTTTCTTTTTCATAGTGGGAGCTTGAGCAGTCCCAATATTCCCCGTGGTAGTTGCTTCCTCTAAACGAGAAATAATCTCTTTAGCTCTTCGCAGTACACCTAAATCCGATTCCGAGATAAAAATACCTTTAGTTTCTTTTTTCTTCTCATCAATACGAGGATTCGGGGTCGGCGCGCTTTGTGGCTTTGCAGGTTTTCCTAAGACATTACCTATGAAAGACTCTCTTAGGTCATCTGTAATTTCTAACAGCTTACTATCTGAAGGTACAGCAGGGTGTGCATGTTTATTACCCTTAGCGTCAAAAGGATTCTTAGAAGAGTCTGTTAAGGCTCCTTTAAGAATATCATCCGCCATCGCAGCAATAGACTTGTTGCCCATAATTACTTACCTGCTGCTTTTTTGGCGTCAGCCTCAGCTTTAGCTTTCTCTGCCGGGGTTTCTGCCTTGTCTCCTTTAGCGGGGGCGTTTTTGGCACCAGACTTATGAGCTTTAGCTTGGTCAGAGTCCTTACCGAACGTCTTCTCAGCAGACTTGTTCATAATGTCGTCAATTTCGTCATCACTAAGCTCTTCGTTAACTTGCATTTTGATGTACACATCGTCATCGTAATCGCAAGCTTCTTTGAGAGAGTACTCCTTACCATCGAAAGAAACCCAGTTAGTATATGAGTCTTTTCCTTCGGTAAGCTCGTGAGCTTCTTCGCTGGTCATTTCCTGAACACGTACATAAAGCTCGTTCTCGAACTCATATACATCTTCCTCCAATTTGAAGTATTGACCATTCCACTCATATAAAGAAGCTTTAGGCTCTTCGCTCTCCTGAACCGCTTGGCGGGGAGCCATTTTAGATTCAGTTACGACTTCCTCAGCCACTTCTGCTACTTCTGCTTCGTTCACAGTTTCTGTTTCCTTCTCAGTATATCCCAGGGATTTGAGGAAGGACTTACGTAGTTCGTCATTCAGAGGCTGAATGCCGATATTTTTATCTTCGTTGATGATGTATTTCATAATTCTAAAGGGTTTCGGGCGGACCGTAAGGTCCTTATAACTTATTTAGCGGTTAAGCTCACTTTTTTAACTCTGCTAATATCTTTTCTATTTCAGCAAGACGTCCATCTTGCTCTTCATCTCTAGCGTCAATGTCTTTTTGGGATACCGTGTTATGAATATCGCCGAACTTTTTAATCCAAGTACGTCCTCTTTTACTGATGAGAGGTACTAGAATAAACAGTAATAGGTACCACCAACCTAGCTCGTAGATTAAGCCTGTGGTTTCATGAATGGTACTTGCGGCTGTCCCCGGAGCTGGGATGCCTTGTTGAGCGGCAGCCAGTGCCAAGGTAGTGTCTACACTTTCATTAGGAAAAGCCATCTGTGCCCCGGCTACCCCTAATGCTCCGCCTGCGGCAGCTCCAGGGGGACCGCCAATAGCAGCGCCGATAAGCCCTCCTCCTGCGCCTCCGGCGATAGGCATCAATGTACTACATGATGCCAGTAGGAGGAGGGGTATCGCTATCAATTTCATTCTTCAGAAGTTTCCTCAGAATCTTCGCCTGTCACATAATCAACCGCGTCAGTGAGAGCTTCTTGCGTTGCGTCCACAGCCGAGTTAAGCATTGAGCAGGAGAGCAGGAAAATGCCTGCGAGAGCGCCTAGTACAAACATGAAGAGAGACTTCCAGTTTGCAAGGATGAGAGAATTAACGTTACTTAGTATTGTTTTCCACATAGTCTTTTATATAGTATCGTTCCTAAGATACTGCACCTATCCTACAGTAATAAAGCGCATTCATGTAAATGGTAGAACTTTTCGGGTTACCCGTTAAATGATGTTTTAGACAAACAGGAACGGGTCCTCCAGCGACACCTCCTATAGTAGCAGCGATATCAGGTACTTCAAAATCAATCACAGAAGTACAGCCCCCGTAGTCATCGTCATCATTTCTCCCTTGCGCGATTCTGATTAGGGCTTCTGAAGTCGTAGCTGTTCCATTGCCGTACGTACGGAGTTTAGGTTCTATACCTCTTTGAAGACGGGGAAACTGACCTGAGTTGTTATCTACGTGTTCCGGATGTTCGCCTGGAGTCATAGTAATAGCTCGGTGCATTTCTATCCATTGGTCGCAATTTGAATTTCCCCAGAAACTTCCGTGATGGCTGTGATATGCCATATATCTTCCAGGCATTAATTGCACCCATCCAGAATACTTGGTGTAGTGATTTTTCTGGTGCCAAGATGCGCCTTGCCCTACTGTCCAATCGTGGTCAAAGTTAAGTCCGCCTACCGTTCCCGCCATATCATTAATCTGACTTTGAACGTCTGCTTTCAATGGGTCTCTATTAATTTCTGTGACCATGACCTCACCCAAGTGGCTTTCGGTAACGAATGTGTTCTGCGCACCGGGGGCGGCGGCGAACATGCATGCTTGTCTTTCTCTCAAAGTTAACTCGGTGGTTCTGAAGAATGGTCGGATATCAATAATGTGTTCTTTGGGTATATGTTGCCCTGTTTGGTACCCGGCTGGAATATAAACATAACAGATGGGTAAGGAGAATATGCCTTCTTCATTCAACGCTTGGTTTAATTGCTGGTCAGCCGGAAACTCATCTTTATTCAACGCCCTGTAAAACGAATTAACTACATCATCAGGAGCGGGGACTGTCCCGAACTCTGGGTTGTCCACGAGGTCCGTATTAGTACCTAGAATAAGTCCGTGACCTTTTATAGGGATATCTTCTTGAGCAGTTCCGATAGTTTTAAACAGGCTCATAGTTTCTTTTCTGTTCCACGTTGACTCGTCATCAACGATGATACCTGCGCCCTTAACAATACACAAATCAACTTGACCGCCAGGGTTTTCTGTCATGCCGTCATCCATAGAGCCGTCTCGTCCGGCGGTTAAACAGACTAAATCTAACCTGCCTAAAGGTGCGGTTCTGCCTCCAGCAGTTCCAAATTCAGAGCTATCGAAAGCAGGCATTTCAAATCCGCTTTTGCCGCTGTACCTGTGAACACTTGTTCTTCCTACGGTCCTAGACATAACGTCCCAGTTATGATTCTCGACAAATTTGGTTCCATGGTCTTGCCATTCTTTATTTGTCGCCTTTTCTTCTAATCCTGTATAAGCATTCTTGTTGCCCGAGTTACTGTTCTTGCCTGTGGCACGGTTATTTCTCGCGATAAAATTACCGGGCTTAACCCAAATCTTGCCTGGGTCAGTTTGAATACTGTAAGGTCTTAAGTCATCAAACCTACCGCGACCAAATGTTTCTACAGCATCCTCTTCTCCGGGGTCGGGGTTAGTAATAGCGTCAATCTGCGCTTGAAGGTCTCGGTCATTCCCTAACAACTGCTTCAATGGAAGGTTGTCAACCTCGTAGTAATACGGGTCGCTTGGTAAGTAAAATCTAATATCTTCGTTAATTCCCATTATAATAATCTATCCATATCAAAGAGGTTGAGGGACCTAACTCCCACGCCAAATTTCTGTCCTGCAGTGTCAGTAGGACTGTTTGTTATCCCGTCTCTACCTTCTCCACCTGCTTTTCCATCTATATTAGACCTATAAATCGACACGCCGTTGATTCGTTTAGATGCCATATGCTTCGCGTTCTGGAACAAGTTACTTGAAGACTCGTCCAACCAGTTTCTCATATAACCTTGCCAATCCATGTTAATCGGAGGTATTGGGAATTCAGGAGACGTTTGCGTTTCCGAGTACCCTGACGTTGATTCCATAAAAGTACCAACTCCGTCGCCGGAAACATAATAGGTCTTATGTACGCTCATCTCCGCAGGTAATTCAGACACACCGCTTAACGCGCTAGGCGCAGGTATACCCCATCCAAAAATAGGTTCTGTTGAAGATAAGTTGTACTTGCCTTGAGACCACATTTCTACACCGCAATGTCTACGTAAGTCAGAGCCCGGCAAGGAAGATGCATTGGGAGTAAGCGTTAAATATCCAGCAGCGTTAACTTGGTCTATAGGTGTTCCGCCGTGCTCGTCAGATGCCCATAAAGTTTTTAGCCCAGGATTGCTTCCACACATCAAAGCACTAATCTCATAGTAACCTTTCAAGTCTCCACGGTGACCCATCATCAATCTAAAGATTCCGAAGTTATGAAATTCTCTTCCTAGTAATCCATAACTAGTCATACGCCCGCCATACCCATAATAATCTAAGGCTACGCCATTATACCATTTTCCAGCGGGTCCGTGGTACCCGTTACCAGAACAAGCAATCCACGGGTCTAATTTGTTAATCAAACTATTCGATGCATGAACTCTAGAGGTATCAGCAATATTCCATATTTGAATTTGTGAACCTAAACACCAGTCACCGTCACCAACGGTTAAGTCTACACCGGCAGGGACTCCTGTGTTCATATAACACTTAGTATCATCCATCCCGCCCATGGCGAGATTCCATCCGCCGCCACCTGCTCCTACGGTTGCGCCTGCGGCAGCGTCGGGCGCCATTCCACCTTGGTATCCAGGGTGACCGTAGAAAGTTCGGCTGCCAAACAACGCACTTTGGCTAGACACTTCAAAACCTTTATCGGGGTAAGCGGTATTTTCGGTTCCTCCCACGAAGGAGCCTTGCGGATTTTGCTGTATGTCGAATGTTCTATGGCTTCCGTACAGACGTGAAGCCCCTAGTTTATGAGTCGTGTCGGTAAGGCGGGAATTATTCACAACTGTTGAGTCGGTTGTTTGACCTCCTCCTCCACCTTTGTAATTGTTTCCTCCAATCGTGCCGTAATTATCCCAGTAGTCAGGGTCATCGACGCCATCACCAAAAGGCTTAGGTGGAATATTACCTCCACCAGGGGGGTCGCCTCCATCAGGAGGACCGACCCAGCCGAACACCCCGTCATCCATTAAACCTTCACAGCCCGCGCCACATACATTATAGAAGGCTCCTGATACAGCTCCCGCAGAGGCTTCGTACCAGTAATCAACTAAGTTACTGTCTACGTAACTACCTTCAACAGCTCTAACACACATTCCTCCGGTAGTGCCTTGTGCGTGTTTGTTGTTCGCGTGAAGGTATCCAGGTAGAACATATGGTTTCTCACTTGCTAAAGGTCTAGCGTGAGCGTGATTTAAACTTACTTCGTTCCAATCTCCAATAGAGCTAGTGAATGCATTAGGGTAAAACTTAACATGTCCCCCCGATGTTGAACGAGCGAACAGGGCGTGCGCGTCGCCGTATGCAGCGTCTACATTGCTGGCTAGTACGTCAGTACTCCAGGTGTCGTTGGATGCGGTATGGTCAATGTTTGAATTGAGTGAATCATTACCTTGAGTACTAATTTGAAGAGGCATTCCTCCCAAAGCGTACAAATCAATGCCAGAGCGTCTATTAGCTACAAGACAAGCTCGTGTGGAATGTACCTCTAGAGATGTATGATTACCGGATACGGCTCCAAGCGCGTCAGCTAACTCCCATCCAGATACATCTAACGTATTATTGGTTCCGTTTACCGTGGGAGGGTTAACTTTAATTTGTGAAGTATTTTCAGATAAAGCTCCAACGCCAAATCTAGAAATCTTAGTTGGTCCTGTAAATTCTACAGTTGAATTATTAGTGGCGTATACTCCCGCACACAAGAAGCTTCTTTTCTGAGTATCGTTATCCCAACTATCGCCGTCCGTTCCTGAAGGTACATACGACAAGGTTGTAGTTTTGTCCTGGCTCCCTCTGAACACGATGTGCGAGTTATTGTGCGCAGCGGCTACTGCCCCTTTAGCAAAATCTAAATCTGCTTTCGCTCCATAACATAGGTGGGTAAACTCAGCAACGGAGTTATCGTTTACCTGAATGCCAGGTAAATTATTCTTTCTGTACGGAGTAGCCCCGTGGTGGGACATAGGTAACGAAGAGACCGAGTGAGTATTAATCGCATCGGGTGTCCAAGTAGCTCCTCCCCATTTACCAAAATAGGTCGGGTACCGCGTCATTCCGTAAGGCATAACAGTGGAGTTCTTCTCCGCTAAAATGTTCTGACCATTATTGTCGACATGGAACTGGGCTCTGTTTCTAATTCGCTCTGTAGGGTTAACTATAGTATTTCCCGGTGTCTCGTGGGCACCTCTTCCATTTATAATTTCCCCATACGCATCAGGCACAGCACCGTACTCATCCGATTTAACGCCGTATACTAGTGTTGAATTTACTAAATGAATACCTGCATTTTGGTTATCCTTAACCGTAAATTGAGGTAGTCCGAACGTGCTTCGCAGACCGTACACACCCGCTTTAACATTGTTAAACGAGTCTATGCGACCATCAAAATCAAAAGACGTTCCTTCACAATAAATCCCGTACTCAGTATTACCGTACGTTTGTAGGATAGAAGTTTTCGTATCTCCGCCAGAACCACTTGCGTAGCCTGCAGCTTCTACTCCAGAGCTTCCTCCATTAGGTAAGAACGTTACACCAGCGTTGGTGGTATCGGTATTTTTTATACCTCCTTCTACCGTACATCGTCTAAGGTCCATACCCCTACCATTCTTCGTAAAGTTCAATAAGGATTTTCTACTGTTTGTATAGGAATCTCTATCAAACTCAATAGTAGTGTTTACAGCTTTAACGCCTGCTCCATCTCCGTACGCTCCGCGTGGAGCGGGGCTTGTTCGAGACTCCCCTTTGTCATAATTTCTCCACCCAATCCAAGAACCAGTAATCTTTACGTGACTGTCCTTTAAAAGGAATCCTGCTTTCTTAGCTCTCATCCCCGTACAGTTATCTAAAATAACTTCCGAGCCATTAATATCTACAGCATGATTTAGATTGTGTGTGGTTACCTCTTGGCTATCGCCTGCTCCTGAGGCTGTGTCAGCGCACAAGTTGGTTAGCTTAATAGTTCCTTGGCAATCCTTTACACTAATAGAGCTGAAGTAATTACCATAACCGATTACGCTACCCCGAACGCCAGGGATATCTTCCAGAGCATCCCCTCTATCCCATTCCAAGTAATGGTTTCCTGTATCCCCTGTAGTAACTCCTGAGCCTGTAAATGGTGCGGCATCCAAACCGGTAACCATTACGTCATGTAGAACACCATAATTGTAGAGCCTAAATTCATTTATATTGGAACGAAAAACGGAAAATGTCCCGCTGGCGACGGAAGCCGTCAACCTTCCAGTATCGTGGTCAGTGTCGGGTCCGTTTTGCGCAAACCATCTAGAGTGCGTTGTCCAACCAGCTACGTTCTCCCCTAAAGAAGCCTGTAGTCTTGTGGATGATGCCGTTGATGCAATCTGAGAACTAACACTCTGAGAGGACACATTTAAAATGTGGCGAAGCGCGCCAGCAGGTGAGGAGGATGCGTTTGCTGTCGACCTGACTATCGCATCGCCGTCCCAAGCAAAGGCGCGGTTTACAACTTCAAGCTTGCCATCTCCCTCGCACGTGATGTTAGCAAGGTCTAGTTTTCCTAAATTACCGAATGTGCAAATCTCAATCAGTACAGGAAATTTTAATTTTTTAGGAATCCTTTCTACAATATGCTCAATCGAATCGTATACCCCGTCACTGCCATCCGTCTCAGAACCCAAAGAGGATAGAACCATCGTAACCCCTGTCTGGTTCTTCCCAGGAAACCCCGCCATTTGTAGGAGGAAATTCTCACGAGCTTCCAGCTCCCAAAGAGGGATGTTATCCTGCTCCCAGTTATAGAAAGAGCTTGGGTCATATTTGGCGACGTTATCAACATAACGAAGTCCTAAAACCCCGTCACCGCCAGTACTTGAAGTGTGTTTAAAACTAACCATTAGAATTCAATTGTCCACCTAAAAACTAGGATGAAAGAGTCCGTTTTGTAAATCGGCTTAAAGTATCTATACGCGCAAAGCATAGATGTGTCTGTGCTATATGAAGAGTGGTAAGGATTTTTACTCCATAACCCTATCTCATTTAGTTGTCTGGCTCCGCCAGCAAGATTTGTAATCTCCCCTTCCCCTACATTACAAGAACGTTCGTCAACCACAATTTGATACATAACTCGTCTAGGAGATACTCTTTTAATATAATTAGCAGGGATTACGCCGAACGGTTTCTCTGCGGTAACTGCTCCATTCGACAACATATCATGTACAGAAATATCTAAAAATCCTGTTCCGTAATCCTCTTGAGAGAGAATAGAACTAAGTTGGGACGTACTTGAGACTTGTTGTTCCGAGGAGCCGCTTGTACCTAATTGGAAGTATGCTATTTGAAAATTGTCGACAGGAGTGTCTAAAGGAGCATCCATCATTTCAGCTAGGGTTGCACCCATGCCGCTACAAATCACATTATCTTCTTCATAATGTAATTCTTTATCCCCGCTTGGAAAGTGTTTCCAAACCTCAAGGTGTCCTTTGCATTTATTAAAATCGTAAAACTGCATAATTAAAATCTAATCTTCCATATTATAGTTAGGTAATCTGTGTTTTCGTAATCAATATGTAACCCGGGAGGGAACATTACTTTCTTTGAGAACAATTGAAACACAGGATTAAACACAGGGTCCTGATTATATAGGGCAACATCAACACCCTGATTACCTGTATGTGTGCCGGATGCCGCTAAGAACGGACCAGGTCCTAATTTATCTATAGTCTTATCCCAATTAATACCGTGTAGACCCATAGCCCCTACTCCTCCATAGATATCTTCCATAACTCTCCACTGGTCTTTGGTAATCCTCATAATATACCGTAGCTCTTTGGCTCCGGCGAGGGCGGGCTCACTCGTTTCTCCTCCTGCGTAGCGGGTGTCTCGAACCGATGATACGACAAGACCTGCACTTGCGTCTCCGTACGTATGCGTGGAATGATTTCCAGGTACTTTGTAAATGTAACCGTCACTGTTAACTGACTGGTGCTTGTTAAGAACACCTGATACATAGCCAATACCTGACAAAAAGTCTGTGTTTGGCGATTCACCGCGCTTCTTAGCCGTAACCCAATCTGGAATGTAGTATCCTGCAGAGGGGATGAAGGCGCCTTTTTGGACAGCCTCTTCCCAATCTCGTTCTCCAGTTTGAGAAGGTCTTAGTACGTTGTTTCTAATATATGCTCCACCTGATGCAACGGCTGGCGGGCGGCTGCCGCCCCTTGCTTCACCCGGTCCTATGTTAAACCATTGAGCGCGATTCATGAAATGACCTAGCTCCCCGGCTCCAGGAGAAGTGGGTTGCAAAGTTGTGTCTGTTGGGTTAGGGAATTCAGGGAAATATATATTAGATGATACCCGATAAGTTGTTCCGGAAGTTTGGTGGGGTAAATCATTGTTGTTCCCAAATGGAAGGTGTCGAGTAAACCAATCGAAGGCTGGTGTTACCCTATACTTCTTCAAAGTTCTTATCCAGGTCTCTGTGGTGCTGCCAACCGTCCCGGGTCCGTGAGGATGTACTCCGAATAAAATGTCGGCATCTTGGGAAAAGGGCGGTACTTGTATTTTCGGGCTTAAAATATGTGTGTAAGCGGAGACGTCATTTCTATGCCCCGTGGCTATTCCTCCGGAAACCGCTTTCATGAAGGGCGCTTTTGATTCCAGCCATTGAGAAGTATTCCAATCATAGAAATAAACTCTACCTTGGTCTATTGTTCCCGCAAACAGGTTAACGGGAATATTGGGTATGGGGTTAGAGGCGTCACCTGGGATTGTGAAATCTCCCCGGTTCTCACCATAATGCTGAACCAAATCAATACCAAATGCTAATTGTTCTCCTACTTTAACTCCCAAGTTACCAATTCTATCATGAAAGGTTACTATAGGTAAGGTCGTATCTGTCGTTCCGCTTCCTTTATCCCTCCATGGTCCTATAGATGCGTAAGGAAGATTTTGGTGATACCATCCGTAATCTGGGTTATCGGGAGTGGGGAAGAGGGTTACGCTTTTTTCATTGATGATTGTAACCCTAGGTATAACTCCACGACATACGACTCCTGAAGGAGTAGGTGTATTGTCGTGTACAGTACCGTCTTTGGTACCGTTGTTCTCTAACCATACATAAGTTCCAGGTGTTTTTTCTTTTAGGTAGAGACCTAATGAGTCTAATAAATTCCCCTCACTTTCACTAGTAAAAATATCCGCGCGATACGCATCAGGATTTAAATTATCATTTAAACTTAATGCTGAATCGGTTATCGATACCTCGCGGATAGCGCAAGACCCTGCGTTTACGTCAACTAAATCTAGAACATACACAGCATCCTCAGTTAGCCCAACCGAATGCATATTGGTTAATGTAACCGCAGCATCTACGGAACTAGCATGAAATCCCATTTCTGGTAGTAGAGTCGCCTGTCCAACTATATCGTAGTTGGTACTGTCGGAAGTTTCCCATGACTGATTTATGAAATCATACCACAGTTCTTCTGAGGCTGTTTTTGCGCCGTCTTCAGCGTTTCCTAAAAGTTTTAATTTCTTAACGTACAGAGGCTTATCGGAATCTGTTGTTGAACTGGTAGCAAATATATTTGCTGCGATTTGATAATCCCCTATCCTACCCAAGCCATCCGAAGTGGTTGTCTCGCTCTTAGTGGTTGTTAAAGAGTTACTATAAAAAGTAACCTCGGGAGAGACTGAACCGGGGGAATAATCAGTATGGAACTGATAATCATTATGTCCTCCTAATGGCAAGAAATATTGAGGGTCCCCATATGTTGGGGAGGTAGGTGTATCCCATTGGTTGTTTTCCCAGTTCCAAAAGTGCACAGGCGAAGAATCTATTGGTACAGAGCTTAAAGCTAAGTAACCTTTCTCGGAAGACTCTCTGTAGCTTTCACATTCTAAAAAATACTTAGTACCGGCGTTGGCATAGAAAAGTTCCCTCTTAACTTTGGGGATACGTAAACTATTTTGGTCGGCTTTAATACGAGAGTCGCCGCCTCCATATGGATTTGTGGTAGCGCCGTCAGTACCCTTACCGAATTCATTAAACTCAGTACCTGGTCCTGGCACGCCAGCGGCGGGTTTCCTTAGCAGGTTAAAGCCGGTCTTTCTATCTAAACCTCCGCGATACGCTCGAAGATACACCCTAAACTGTGGCGAAACCGAATGTATAGGGTCAAGTTTAATATTGATTTGGTATTTCTTTCTGGGTTGTAATCCGGAAAAGCGCTGGGTTAGGGAGGTTCTGGCTCCATACGTATCCCAGTTATTAGCATCGGCATTATACCCCGACCTCCCGGAGAGTTGCCCGGTTTGAGAAGATAAAACGAAAACGTCTCGGCTACCTTCAAAAGGGTCAAAGTGAGGGACGTTGGTGTTGCTACCGAACAGATAATTCAAAGGGGTTGCGAACCTTTTTTCGTCCATGTGTACTTCAGGAACTAACATCGCGTTAGTAACCGTTCCGGAAGTAGTTTCGTTGTCAATTCCGAACGTTCGAATATCCCAGCCAGATAATCTTCCAAAGCTAAGGTTTCTAATAAAGTAATCAACAAAAGTATAGGGACCTGTTGTATGGGAATGTCCTTGCTCTGGAGTCCCTACGCCCGCACCCGTAATCTTAATTTTATAAGCTTCTTCCCCCGCTAAAGGGTCGTCGAACTCAACGTTAGCGCAGAATCTATGCCACGTATTTGGTATCCATGCGTCTTTTGGGGCGGGGGCGGTGGCTTGCCAACCTTCCTTCGGGTAGATATTCTCGATTTTTGGGAAGGCGCTCGCATCCACGCCTCCTATTGTCCACCGCTTCCAGTTATCCCCCGATTTCGTGGGGTGGAAACAATATTTTTGCCCGTCTCGTATTCGGGTTAACTCTACGGTCAAAGCTGCGCTTCCTAATCCCGAAGCCGATATTGGGTTGGCTAAGAAATCAAATGTCAGCATTGCTGTGCCGTTTAAATGTCTGAACCCGCTTCCTGTTTCAATTATCGACTTTATCCTGCTCTGGTCAGATACATCTTGCTCTCCTTGAATAATCCAGTTGCTGTATGAGTTATCTAAATACACGGTCTGGTTTATTTCAGCATAACCAGGAGCTGTTCCGGATACAGAGGATACACTTAAAACGACGCCATCAGTATAACCACTAGCGTGGGTTCCTTGGGTAGTTAAAGGGGTAAATTTTCGCACAGACCCGTACCCTGTGGCATCTAAAGGCAGCTCTTGAAAAGTCCGAGGGGATACGTGATTCCAATGTGTCGGTGCAGCAATACCTAATACATTGCAGTCGCCGGGGTTGGGGACTAATGTGCCGTTAACAGAATCCCCGTCCTCAAAATTATACCAACTAGTAAATTCTCCGTCCGTTACAAATGAATCTCGTTTATTAAAATTAGGGTTCTTTAGAATCTGTTTATCGTGGTCATATAAGGCAACATCAAAAATATCTGCATACTTGTCTTCGTGTCCTCCAGTCGACATAGGGTCAAAGTCATCATCAATAAACCCTTTGGAAGGTAAATCTAGTTCGAGCCAATAGTTCTTGTACGATAGCCTTGATTGGTCTATACTATAGCCCTCTAATTTAAATCTAAATGATTTAGAGTCGAAAGTGGTGTTATCTAAAGTAATGTGCTTTGTTATCGTAGGACTATCGGTTTTTCCTTTCACTTCCCTTACGATTAGATTTTTAATCTTTAAATTAACAGCATCATTTCTTCGTTTGCCGATATAAAAGCACCCCTTTTTGCGCAGCGTGGGCTGACCAGGATGGTATCCCGTACGAGGATAAGCAACATCGATTACGTTTCTTCCGGGGTTGACCGGGTAGGACGCTCTGTCCGTGCCTTGTCCGAAATCATTATACCAATCAGTGGCAATGCATATGTTAGACGTGTACGTCTCCCCATCGCCATTAGTCCCAGTGTGTATGTCATACGCATCAAACTCTACACGGTATGTTCTTCCTGGTAAAACGGCGTGCCCTCTAAGTCTTCGGGAGCCCGTATAGGAAGCACTAGTGGAGAACGTATACACACTATCTCCTTCTGTTCCCGATAAATGGCAATACGAAGAGACATTAGTCGGAGCCGTTCCTTCGGGGGCTTGGTTAGAGAAGCCGGATTCGTACCAATCGCTACCGTCATCAAAGGCTCCTCGACCCCCTAAAACATCCTCACCTAAGACAGCCTTCTCTCCAATAGGAGACAAAACATGTACCCATTTTCCAGTATCAAAATCAAGGTATTGTCTCTTTTCTTCATTTACTCCTCGATAAAGTTTTACTCCAATAGGAAGTCCGTTTGACCTTCCATCAAGTTTAAACGTGTATTCGCTTCCTAATTTAATCGGAACTTTCTGTCGAACAGTAAACCTGCCTCTAGCTGCTTTATGCGTAAACTTATTATAAAGTTTTGCACCAGCAGCAGTACTCATCTCATGTTCGGTTCTCTCTACTCCTCCTGTATCATCTACAATCCAATTTTCAGAAGTGGTTTCTAAAGAAGAATCAGTAAGAACATTAGGTCCCAATTTGGTATCACCTTGAAGATTCTCTAAATATTCCCATTGGTTAGGACCTACGGCTCGTGGCGGGTTAGCGATTTCAAAGAAATCCCTGTCCTTCATTGGGAGCAATGTATGCCTATCATCATCCATCCTGCGAATTTCTACGCTGCTGAGCCATATCTCCGCCGGGAAGCTCCAATCCATACCTATTTGAATCTTTTTAGTGTATTGTGCTCCTGTCTGAGATTGTTGCCCATGGTCTCTGTAGTGTCTAAACACATACTCGTTATACCCATTAGATGCGAGCATTGTAGGTGGACCGGCATTTGTAACAGAGCCAAAGTGTCCCTCGCTCACGAACATGGGAGCCGTTGCACTCACAGAACTCATGCAAAAAGATATTTTGTATATTCCATCGGGGAAGTCTTCTTTAAGTGTTATCCATTTTGAGCCGGTACCGGTGCTAGACATATGAAATGCGCTGCCATCAGCTACTGGGTAAACCTGGGCACGGGTGTGGCTGTTGTTTTGCCAACCTGCGGTTCCCGTGAAGAAATCCCCGTGTCCGCTTAGGATATCCTCGCCCCATCTAGGACCGTATCCCGATATGTCATGAGTCCATCTGGTTAAGGTTTCCGGGAAGTAGTCCTTAGCAGGACCAAGGGTCAACGCATTAATCTGGAAGCTAGAAACAGAATCCGAGCCAGTGGTAGCGTACCCACTTTTAATAGCAGAGACTTGATTCCTATGAGCCATCATAGAAGCAATCATTTCCCTTCCACCATCTACAATTAGATTATCCTCTGAGAACAAAAGCTTGTCCTCAGCTCCATACGATTGATAAATTTCTACGCTACCCTTCATCTTCTATAAAATTATATATTGCATCCTCAACAGTTGGGCTTTTTCCCGCTGTCTCCTGAACTGACTCAGGCGCTGCGGAAGTGGACCCTCCGAAAAATTCCATGTATTCACTTCTAGAACCTCCAGAAGTCCCGTATTCATCTTGCGAATAATTACTATCTCGAGACAATTTCGAAGCCCCTAAATCATCAAAGTACTTAAAGACAGTAAAAAAATCATTTTTTGTATAATCTTCTAATAATTTCCCTAAATCCATATCCCTAATCTCTACAGAAGCTAAGTCGACTCCATTATATACAAACTCATTGCTTCTAGGTCCAGTTTCTGTTCTACATATTTCTAAATAATAGGCTGTTGAGGACGTATGGATATGATTCACGCCACTTGCTAGAGCGTTATAATGGTAGGGTGTTCTGTGATTTTTGGTGCTAAAATCAAGTACATGAGTCTCAAGAGCGCTTGACGTAAAAGCTAGAGTCTTCCATTGTTTATCACTATGTATGTTACACGGCTCCCACATACGTTCATCCCACGACCATCCCCATCTAGTATTCGGTACTCCGTGCCCTACTAAAGGAGTTGGTTCGGTAACAAGCCTTACGTGAAGATGTTGGTCTCCCCCCGGGTTTTCATTTGTTTTGGAACCTGTAACCTTCATCTTGTAAAAGGTATCAGGATTTAAACGGTTACCTTGAACTCCCGGACTGTACTGCATGGAGGCGACTTCGTCAGGTGTTATCTCAAGTAACTCAAAATTAGCTAGCGCCATACGGTAAACTCTGCTGTCAGAGTCATAAGACGGGAATCCTATAAACGTAACATCGTCCGAAGGTTCAAAATTAGACGGCGTGGTAATGGTGTATCCGCGCTTTCTCCAATTGCTGGTTAAAGGTACTCCCCCGCCTAGGTCAGATGAGTTGAGCCACCACAGAGGGTTCTTAAATGCGCCACCGCCGTCTGAATGGTTTATGCCAATGTCTTTAAGATGCGTAGCCGAGGTCGCCAACCAAGTTCCAACTGTCGTGTAATTGGAGTCTGAGATTTGATTCTTAGTTTTGTTCCAGAACAGCGTAGGGAAGAACGCGTAGCGTTGGTTTGCGGACAGGTCAAAGGTTAGCTGGTACGTTGTCGATGGCTTTAAGGAGACCTTTGTTTCTATAGTTGGGCAATGAGCGTATCCGACCTGACTTCCTATACGGCTACCTTCCTGCCCGGAGAAAGTTATGTGAAAACCTTTTGTACTGTATTCGCCATAATTAACACCCTCTTCACGGGCTTGGACATCCGTCACAGCCTGTGGGCGGGAGAAGGGTGATGTGAGTTCTGGTCCATTCTCTTCAAGAAACCCATCCTTGCTTATAGCGCTAAAGGTACGTAGAAAAATACCTCCAGTTGTAGCGTAATCTGAATCCAATGCATCGTTTCCACTTGCTGAATAAGTGGGACTCACCACCATGTTTTCGTCGCGGTTGGCATCCCTCGTAACCCAACCAGCAACAGAGGATGTCATTTTTCCATCTAAAGTCACGTCCCGAGGAGGATGTTTAAGGTCTCCGTTTGTGAACAAATTCTTTCCACCATTTAAATTCCATCGGAGTCTTGTAGTATCTCTTTTGTCTGCACGTGGTTTTTTAGTATGGAACGTGAGACTCTTAGGGTTATTGCTGGATATCCTGCCGTTCGGACCAAGTTGATTTGCTATAATAAAACTCTCGGTGTTACAACCTACAATTTCAATC
>Ga0080013_1000538_pt1 | contig 53644 bp, 75 predicted proteins | sample ETNvirenome_6_85_FD_69236 | JGI IMG/M metagenome (GOLD analysis project Ga0080013, IMG submission 69236) | Marine viral communities from the Pacific Ocean - ETNP_6_85 (SPADES assembly) (version 2) | ecosystem: Environmental > Aquatic > Marine > Oceanic | place: Pacific Ocean | collected 2013-06-19
GTTTTCTTTTTCCAGGTTAGCTATAAAATTATCAACTGCTAATCTTACACCCGCAAAACCTCCATAGTCATCAAAAATAAATAAACCAACCCCTGCATTTCGACAATTATTTATATCAATATTAACTTGTTCCTCATCATGAAATGCATCTATTATAGCAGCATCAAATTTATTTTCTTTCATATAGTTTTCAAAATCAGTGCTATATAAATCAAAAGACTTTGTTACTACATTACTCATTTCAAGTTCTTCTATTTTTTTACAATTTTTATCCCTAAAGTCAACTGCTACAACACTTTCTGCAACAGGTGATAATATCGATGTTGTATGGCCTTGTGCAGACCCTAATTCTATCCACTTCATTTTATTCCTATTGAACAAGAACTGTAGTAAATTAACTTTGAATAATTTGGATGTTGTCGTTTTCCACTGATGTTTATCTGGTACTATATTGAGATTTTTAATAGAAATTGAGATGTCTTCTAAGTTAGCTTTTCTTGTAGTCATTGCATTACCTTATAGATGTTTTCAAGTTTTTTGTCTATTTCTGACAGGATATAGGTATCAAAATTATCATTACCAAGAGCTTTCTTTATTTTTGAGAATTCTTCAGTACTTAAAACATAGTGGCCGCATATAGTTGCTGCTTCTAATACAGTCGGGTTATGATTTACCCACTTTTTCCACTTTTTTGAATTATATGCTAATGATTTAAACTGTTCTAATAATTTGTTGTTTTTACTCAACAAACTAAAAATTGCCTTTGTTTCTAGCACACCAAACTCTGGTGCTATATTAAAACTATCTACTCCGGCATCAATTCTATTTTTGATGTCCTCAGCTGACAAATAATCGCTATTATGTTCTTTTGCCATGAGTCCAAACTTGTGAACTGTGTCACACATACTTTTAGACTTTTCAAAATCAAACTTTCCTATATTTCCTAGACCAAGTATTTGTGTTCCAGATTGAACCACTCCATATATAATATTATCAAATCTAGATTTTAGTTTTGCCTCTATAGAGCCCAAGAAATACTCTAGTTCATTTTTCCCATATGGATATATTGCTGATTCTGTTCCAACTTCAAAATAGCAACTTGGATTTAAATCTATGCAAAAGTTAATTAGCTTAACAGTCTCTTCTATAGACTCGTCTATTGACTTAGAGCACTTCCAAGGATCTATATGTATAAACTGAATTCCTGCTTTTATGTCACTCTCTAAAGACTGAATTCCGTCATCTAAGTTGTGCCCCTGATTTGGACCTGCATGATCTCTAAGTATAAGCGTATCTTTTGTGTAAGATTTAAAAGCTTCTGTTGACCAATTATTAACGTATCCTTTCCCCATACTTAAGCATTCTATTTGTCTACGGGATGGAACTAAACCAAAAAAATTATTTTTCTTATTGAATTTTTTGACACTATCAACAACGTTTAATGTCATAGGTCCAATAAAAACTTTCTTATGAAATGTTTCTTTCATCATGTATTTACTCCAAATTATCCTGATTAATCTTGCTTATGATTGTACTATACTGCCTATTTTTGTTATTCATAGTTTTTTCTCTCATTTTACTAATAGTTTTAAGTTCTAAAGGATCATCAACATTTCTTTTAAATAAGGCATAGTGATCTCTAACAAGCGGGCAAGGACCTGTCTTTGCACCTTCTCGGCCCATATCCCAAAGTCTATTAGAGCCAAAAAAGTCTAAATAATCTAACCCAAAAGAAGAAGCAATTAATCTTGCTGTTAGAAAGTGACTGTGAATATGCCAGCCAGGAAAATGTTCAATTTTTGTAATCTCTTGAAACATTTCGCATATTCTATTTATAGCATCATTATTGGAAATAAAGAAAAGATCATGAATTCCATGATTACTTATAGGAGGTATTATTGTTATTTTGTCTTTATTCATTTTTTCAAATATAAAAGATTCTAGATAGGCTAGATCATATCTTGTTAGCATTACTAAGTCATAACTTATGTTATTAGCTTTTGCGTAATTATTTTTTAGCTTATTAACAATTGACGCGCTATACCAACGACTAAATAAAGAGTGAAATCTTATATTTTCCATTCCAAAAAAAATACCATTCTTAGTGCTTCCTTCGTTCATGGGTAAGTTTGGATCTCCAACAATATATTTAAAATCAAAATGAATCTGATCCTCAAATATATAATCTTTAGGTCTGTATAGATCGATAACAGCATTCTCATGGTTCGTTGACCAAGAATGCATAAATACATCTATTTCACACCCAGGATTTTCATTTAAAATTCTTTCTACAAAATGCTTGTGTGAAATAGATACGTCAAATTCTTGCCCAGTTCCATATTTATTTGAACTTCCTGCTAAGCCATGCATTAATATTGCAATCTTCATTGTATCACCAACCCTGTCTTATATTGTATAAATATCAATTTATTTATATTAATATGTATTTTCATCAATCTTCCTATTTAAGTTAAACTCCCAAGATGCTTTAATATATTCAATTTCTTCCTTTGTAAGATTTTCAATATCTTCTGATGTGTAAATAGCGCCAGCCGGGTTATTTCTTAATTTTTTTTTCATACTATTGTTTTTGCATAGCATCCCAAACTCTGTCGGGCTTTTCATACAGTCATCAAATTCAATATTAATATTTCTAGATATCTTATTCATAATGGAATTAGTTTTAAAAGTAATATCTTCATATCTAAGCACATCGTACTTTTCAATATCTTCTCTCTTTTTTGAAAGAAAATGACTAGTCATAACAACACTTAAAGTATGCATAAAATTGAATTGATTATTTCTTATCGACGATAATTTTTTTAAACTGTCAATATTTTGTATCGGATTTCTAACTATATGTAAAAAATGAGGATTGTTACCTGTATTTGGAAAGTTCAAAGATAGATAGTTTTTTATTTCATCATAATAAAATTCATTTTCTGGAGTTTTTACAAGGAAATACTTTAAATCCTTGTAGTTGATTATTTTTTTTCTATGCATCAATTCAACAAAACAATATAAAACCTCAACAAAAGATATTTTTTTAGTTATTTCATACACTGATTGGAAATTTTTATAAAAATCTAAGTAAGTATCTTTTGTTTCTCCAAATAATAAAAAAGGCTCTCTACCAGTAGGACTTAAAACAATATTCAAAAATAAGTCTGCTATTTCTTTAACACTTTTCTTTTTTGTCTGGTTATTTATAAAATTTCTATATATTTTAGGCTCTGCTGGGAGAACAAAAATATTTTTGTGACCATCAAAAAGAGATTTAAAAAAAGAAGTACCAGACTTCATAGAACCACAAACAATAATGGGTTTTAGCGTTAAAACAAAGTCAAATATATCTTTATTGAATTTATTTTTTTGAGATTCACTTTCAAACTCTAAAATTAAATTATTTTTTAAATTTACAAATTTATAATATCCGGTTGTTCTATCTGGCCATTCCTCTGCCCTCTCTTTTAAAGCACTTTTTATTTCTTTCATCGTCAGTCTCCCTTTTGTATTCTATGGCTATCACTATCAAAATGTTGTGTCGAAAATTCAAACAACTCAGTATCTTCAATCGCTTCCATTCTATGCCTCAACCCAGCATATACATGAAAGTTATCACCTTGTTTTAATATAGTGACACTTGCCTTATCAATTTCATCTTTATCAGAATAGTAAACTATTATCTTTCCAGATTGTACATAAAAATATTCATCTTTAAGTTTGTGGTAGTGCCAAGAACATTTTTTACCTTTTACAAAGTAAAGTAATTTACCACAATACTTGTTACAGTTTACTATCCACTTTTCAAAACCCCAACCTTTTGGAACAAATTTAATTTCTTGTGTTGAAGAAGTCTTCATCATTTATTCCTTTGTCGTCTACGTATACATCACCAGATGGCTTACCGAGAAAAAGTTTATGATATTTTACATCCCATTCATTCAATTGTTTAACAGTGAGAGAATAAAACAAATTATGTGCTTTTGCTTGATCATTGTTAGTTCTTCCCATTCCTCTAGCTGTGTGTAAAATTATTTTATTACCTTGTTCATATAAATTATTAATAAACTTGACACGATTTTTATAGGGTTGCGCCTCATAATAATTACTATCACTTAATGTACAAATTGTTCCATCTATGTCAAATACATAAGTTTTCATATTCTTCCCTTGTTAACGTGTAGCAACCTAATTTTGTAACACTTAAAGCAGCACAGTTGTTTGCTGCTTTAAGTGCAGCCTCCATATCCTTAGTTTCTAACCACCTAGCAATCAAAGTTGCTAGAAAGACATCTCCGGCGCCGCATACATCATAAACTTCCACCCTTTGTGTTGGATATATTTTACCTTTGTATTCACAACCTTGTGGACCTAATGTCGTAATAATGTCACACGATTGATTTTTATATTTTGATAAATTACTTTCTTTTTCGTTTAGTTTAATTGTGCAGTTTTTAAAAGCTGACAAATTTGATTTTTTAGTATCTACAAAAATCTTTATATCTTTAAACCTTTCACATATATCGTGAATTATCGTGTTATCAATCAACCCTTTGTCATAGTCAGAAACAACAACAAGATCATAATTATCATCAGGTATGTTGTCTATTTTTAATCCTTCAAATGGGTGCTGGATATCATATCTCATTAAATGGTAGTTTGACTTATTGTCAATAAATCTAATCTTTTTCAAACATGACATATCATTTTGGCATAGAGTTAAAGAAACACCAGGAAGTATTGCACTTAAATTATTAGCTACATTGCCTGACATTCCTGCTTTAAATGATTTATCTATTTTTTTTAAAACTGGTACAGGAGCTTCTGGGCTTATTCTACTTACATCACCAAAGACATATACATCTTGGCACAATTCACCTATTAGTAAAACTTTGTATTGTTTTTGTGGTTGAGTACCCTTCGACATACTTAAAAATTCTCACTTTGCATAAATCATTCCCAATAACATCTTCAATTTTATAGTCACCGCCCTTTACTATAATGTCGGGTTTTATTTGCTTTATAAGATTATAAGGTGTATCTTCATCAAATACAATCACGCTATCAACAAATTTTAAAGACTCAAGTAAAAATACTCTATCTGCTTCAGAATTTACCGGTCGAAACGACCCTTTAAGTTTTTTAACACTTTTATCACTGTTCAAGCCTACTATAACAGTATTTCCGTTTCCCTTGCAAAACTTTAAAAGTTCTAAATGCCCGCGATGGATAATGTCAAAACAACCATTTGTAAAAACTATAGACATAATTCTCTTTCAATTATTGTAACTATCTCTTTCCAGTTATGATCATCTGCATCTTTTTTGCATTTTGGACATTCTACTTTTAAACCGCAGGGACCGTGAGATGATATGTTAACATTTATGTTCTGCGGGTATGCGACCATTTTTTCTGATTGGTATCCTGTTATTATTACCACACTCTTTGTATCAAAAGCTGTTGCAGCATGAACTAGCCCGCCTTCTGTGCTTAAGAATAATTTCGAATATCCTATCATTCCAGCTGTATTTCTAAAAGATGATTTCCCAGTCCAATCAATTACATTATCTAGAACTCTTGAGCCTTCCGACCCGACTTGTATGAAATGAATTTTATCTTTAAGACTGTTGACTATACATTGCCACTTTTCAAAAGGATACGATCTATTTGGAGTATAATTTATCTTTGAATTAGGCTCTATAGTTATAAAAGGCGGCGAATTTTGATCAATAGATATGGTTGTGTTAAACCAATCACCCATTATTTCTTTAAACCACCAGTCTTCAGAATGCGGTTTTAAATAGCATTTTAAAACAGGATTTGATATATCGTATAACTCACACACCTGTTCAATGATATGTTTATCAGTTCTATGAAACGCTTTTTCAGGAGTATCCTTTTTACAATAATTAGCATTTGGATTGTTGAGCACTAGAGGTAGTATCATGTTATTATTTAAAGACCCTTGATTGTAAGAAAGGCAAAAATCTTCATTATCTTTAAACACCTCTATATCTTTGTGCTTATATAAAAACTTATAAAAACTGCCGTGTTGCTCTACAGGCAGTAACTTTATATTTTTACCATATTTCTTTCTTATTTCTCTTGCGACTGCAGTCCAAGTTAAGTAGCCACCTAATCCCATTATAATATTCCTTTAAAAACATTGTAGTATCTTTCTGAGCAGTTTACAATGTTTCTATCTTTAGGGTCAGTCAACTCAGCAATATCATTAAATGACAATACAGGCGGTTCATATAATTTGCACGGTTTGTAATCCCATTCTTCTTCGTTAACAATAATTCCATTTTCTACAATTTCAGATGTTCCACCTGTCGAAGAACACACAGCTTTGCAACCTGCAGCTTGAGCATCAACAACAACATTTGGACAATGATCGAGATAAGCTAGGTGCACGAATGTTGATGATCGTCTATAGAGAGAAAGCAAGCTCATGTAGTCTAAGTCTCCCAAAAGCACTATCCTCTCATTACTAGGTATAGTTTTAGCATCGTCCATTCCAAGTGCACCTGCTATAGCAAATATCGAGTCTTTTGGCGCAAACTCTAAAAAATATCTAATATTTTCATTTAATCTTTTATGCGGACGCCAAGAAGATGCACATGACCACACTTCTGTGTCTTTTCCAAATTTTTTATCCCAAAAGTCAGGATTAGCTGATTTTATTAGATCTAGATCAGCAGCATTGTGTATTACATGGGAATTATCGTGGCAACCAAACCAATACTCAGTTAGCTTTTTATTAAACTCAGACTGGAAAACCACGGCAGCAGCATTATTATAGGCATACTTTATTGGTGCATTTTGCCTATTGTAGTCTTGTTCAGAATTAAACCAGATACCATCCAACCTAAGTAGCATAGGTTTAATCTTAGCTGCTTGTTGTTGAATTAAACAGAATTCAACGTTTGCATCTTCTTGATTATCTATTGTGCCTACGCCATAATTTGTTTTTAAACTATTAAAAAGTGTTCTAGTAAACTTATTAGGCCCACTATTAGAATTAGGATTAAAATTATGTGTAAATATATTCAATCAACATACCCGCGCGCGCGAATCCATTCAGCAGAATATTTCTGTTTTAAAGATCGATCTTCTGTAAATAGATCAGGTTTTTCTAAATCTATATTATAATGGTAACACACGCGCGGGAGATGTATTAAAGGTTTTTTATTTTTTATTGCTAAATGCATTAAAGGTAAGAATACAGCTTGATCGCAGGCTATCATGATCCAGTTACCTTCATCATCATAAAAATTACCGAGCGGAACATTCTTTAAGTCTTTAGCTCTGAACGTTTTCAGATGACTAGATACCCATGGGTGTTCGTAAACTGTCTGATTTTCAAAAAGAGTAATACCGCCCGATATATTATGATCTGTAAACGACCACCTGTGTTGCGTCCACATCATAGCTGGATCATGTTTGTTATATAGCTGATTTGCAACTGCTAGGGTATCATTATCTACAAGCCAGTCTCCTCCATCCAGCCTAACTACAATTTCTTCATCTAGTATATCATTCAGTTCAGTTATTGTATTTCTTACCTCTCCATGCTTTTCTTCTCGTCGTACAATTTTTACTTTTTCCCCAAAGCCACACATAGCTGCTAATTCTCTTGCATATTCACCAGTACCATCAGTTGATACATCATCTACTATTATGGCTCGCCAATTATCATAAGACTGTGCAAACATAGAAAACATTGTCTGTTTTATCGTATCTCTGCAGTTATAAGCCGGTGTTAAAAATACAAATTGTTCCTGTTTCATTGCATAATATCCGGTTCTCCCCTATTGATCTTTACATGCGATGTTGGTTTAGAAAAATCAAGAGGTTTATGAAAAATCCACCCACCCATTTTTTCCTTTAGCTTTGCTGCTAAATTATCAATATCATCATCTGATACGTCTGACCAACATTTTCCAAAAAACATATTATTTTCAGGAGTATCTTCTTGTGTGATATTATATAGACTTTGCCAGTGTTCTGACCAGTATAACTTATACGTCTTTATTTTTCGTGCAAGATTATACCAAGAGTAATGGTATATTGTGGGCAAGACAGACACAATTTGATTGTACCAGTTTTCATATGCACTTAACGCCTCATCATTGCCGCTTAAAGCTGCAACTCTTAAGTCATGAACCTCTTTCGTATAAAAAGTTGTGCAAGGTATTACTTCATGGGTTTGTGTATCAATATAATCACATCCATCAGTGCCAGGTGATGCATATAAATGTCCTGTTATGTCTACTTTTCTAAGCTGTTTAGGAATTCCATGAGTGATATAATTTCTATTCCTACTTAATCTCCACTTCCATGGATTTACGTCAATTCTTACTTTTTCAGGACCTCCCCAGTATTCTACAACTGGCAGCGCTAATAGATCAGTTGCTTTTGGAAGTCGTTTTAATAGTTCTTGCATTTTTTCATAATCTTGTTCATGAACAATTTCATCTGAGTCTTGCTGCCAGCACCAGTCACCAGTACAAAGGGATCTTGCAAATGCTTTTTGCAAACCATCGAATACCGCAAACCTCGGATGATTCCAGTCTCTTTCCTTTTGGGCAATAATAATTCGATCATCTTCTAGAGATAATTCCTCAAGGCGCTCCCAAGTTCCGTCTGTTGAGCCTCCATCAACTATGACTACCTGATCGCAGAAACCAAGCATAGATATTATGCATTCCTCAAATGGATAAGCCTGCCTAATACAGTCTTTTGTTGTTGTATAGCCGCTAATAGTTTGTTTTTTATTTAATTGATCAACTATTGCCTTCCAGAATCTTACTGGTGAGCCTCTTAGGTGTGTGTCTATTTCATCTAGCTCACCATTAAACCAGTCTTCATTCATGTGCTGGACATTTTTGTTTAACATTAATTGGCAACCGAGCAGTTTTGCTTCAATAACTACCCTAGGGCATGTATCTCCACCGGGAGGGACATATACATGCCCCTTTGATTCTGCAAGTTTTACTAACATTTCATCATAAGGCATACCCCAAACAACTTCATAGTCAAATCCATTGTCTTTACAAGCCTCTTCTGCTTCTTGTGCACCCTTTATCCAGCTTGTTGAACCTATAACAATCCACTTTTCATTCTTGGTATCTGCGTATTGCTCACGCAGTTCTTTAAGCCTATCTAGAGTAGCAACTGTAAACACTGAAGATAGTATATGATTATTACCACCATTAAGAAAAGGGAAGCGTTCTGTGTATCTTTCTAGCTGCTTCTGTGACATCCAAAAAACATTATCTGCACCATGGAAAAATGCTGATGTTAACTTTCCCTGCATCTGGTCATGACAATCACATTCTGACCCTTCTGCTTGCTCATGCTTTTCAATCGATCTATACTTGCAGAACTTATAGTCGTATTCTACAATAGAATAACTAAGATTGGCAATCACAACAGGAATAAGCTGTTGATCCATGCCGGTGAAGTTACAAAATACCCACTGCTTGTCTGTTGCTCGTTGAATTAGATCAATTGATAGCTGCTGTGACTTAAGCCTAAAGCATGCATGAGGTGATGCATCAATAATTGCATCTGTTGTTAATTCTGCACCCCCTACGTATTCACTCGAGTACATGTCAGCGACGAATATAACTTTTGAATCATCAAAAGCCTGTAGGTTGAATTGCTGTTGTGTTGCCTTGGTGTCAAATGGGCTAGTAAGCATATATTAAGCTCCTTTTTAAGAACATAATACTGCCTAGCTGTCAAGAGATAAAATACTAAATTATGCCTTTTGACTTAAGTAAGGCTTCTAAGTTATCCAGCCTTGTTTCTAATTGCTGATTTTTTGATTTTAGTTCCTCATTTTCTGCAATTAAGACTTGTAATTCTTTCATTGCAATAGGTAGCAGCGGTGAATATGATACTGTCTTATAATCATTATCATCAATTCCACTACCTACTAATCTAGGATAAATTGCTTCTGCTTCTTGCGCAACCAAGCCTATGCTTTGGTGCGGCGCGAAAGACTCATCTTTCCAGTCAAATTTTCTCCACTTTAATGAATTTACAATAGTTCGGGTATCTAAATCTGAGTATTCAATATTTTTCTTTAGTCTTTGATCTGATACTGCTGCGAAAGCTGCGTATGGAGTACCTGTATCAAACTGTATATATGATCTTGCTGTGCCATCATTTGTCACGAGCTCTATCCATTTTGAATCACCAGTTAGAGTAGGTGTCGTGTCGCCGCACTGGATTCGGATTCCCCGGCTGTTGGAGGTGGAGTTGTAAGTGTTCTGAAACCATCCGGCCCGGCCGGGAGCCAAGCCATTTCCATACTCCCCTTTTACAACAAATGGCTTGAGCGCGCTAGTTGTACCTGTATCTGCTATAGTGCCGTTTGTGCCAACTGCTAAGCATTGTGTAGCAAATTCTCCCACCGTAGTTGCTGCTCTAGCTTCTGCAATTATATTACTCGCTCCTGTATCATCATATGTCACAAACTGTAGCTTCCCTGGGACATAGCCTGCGGCAGCCACGGTGCCATCGACAGCTGCAGTTATTTGTGCTACTGGCCACATAAGATTTGGATGTGTTAGAAATGCTTCATGCGCCGCTGACCCGGTGGCTGTAAACTTTATCTCTCCTATTGGGTCATCGTCTGAGAACCCACTCGCGTCTGCTCTTGTTAGCTGCATTTGTGCTGCTTTTGTATAGTTTGCAATCTGGAGCTTACAATCCCAAGCAGATGAGTCAAACGTTGACGGTTGGGGAGTTGCTGTACCAATTCCAACAGTACTGCGATGTGTGTTTGAGGTTTCTGAAACACAGGAAAAAGCACAGTCATTTTCTACATCAGTTACGGACGTGCCGTCATGCATGACCCCACTTTCATCTAAGAGTTCATTAGGTGAATTTAAGAAAATATATGATCTATTGTAGGTTCCATCAGAACCCATGTCTAAAGCTGCCAGTCGTGAACCGTTTGGAGGGGTACCATACGGACGAGCTTTTGTCGAAGACTGTACTCTAAATCTTGAACCGGCACTTCCTGAGGGAAGATAGGTATAGCTAAGTGCAAGATTTTCTGTATCATCATCGCCTTCTTGGCGCTTGTACATTCCCACATGACCGAATGAAAATGGAGAACCAGGAGCATTGTATTGCATGCCATTTTGATTTGAATCACAACCTTGCATTGTTAATGCTTGAAATACCGCTCCAGGTGTTACTTTATTACCTGGCAAGTTAGGCTCATGAGAGAAATATTCTGGGCCATCTGCTGAATATCTAAATTTAGATGTACCTATGCCGAAGCCTATAAAGTCTGGTTCTGTACCTGAATGGGTCCAATTTTGTGCTGTTACACTAAACGTGGCGCCTTGTTTCTGTCCCAGTGCACCTGTCACTATAAGACTTGTTTCACTATAATTTCGTACTCGGCCATATAGCGCGGCGCCAAACGACACACCGTAGTCTGCTATAGCGTTGGCCGGGTTGAGGGCGCGGTTTGCCGGGGTAGCGCCTGATGTTGGGATACAATTTATAATATTGCCAGATATTAGTAGATCACCGGCAAATGCTGAAATACCTCCTCGTTTAGCACTGGTTGGCAGGGTTCCCATTAGTCCTTGTGAACCTGATACTAGCAATACACCCATGCCAGATCCTAAGGCATTGTTCGCAAATAGGCTTTGCGCGCCCTCTATATCAGGGAGACTGTCATGTGCATCCTTAGAATTCCTTAGTATTGTTACAGATCCTGATACTGCAAGTGCTGGAAAGGTCACGTATCCTTGTTTTAGCTGCAAGGGCTGGCCATCAATTTCAATTTCTGCGCCAGCGCCATCTGTTGGACCACCCCCACCATTAGGCGTATTATAAGCATCATCTAAAGAACCTACGCCGGTGGTGCCGCCGCCAAATATAGCCCATGTGCCTCCATTGTTTTTCCACTTCATAGTCCCGGCATCTGATTTAAATCCGTAACCACTGTCGCCTGAAGTTGCGCCTACATTAACATATTGAGTTGAAGCATCTACATCTGTTATATGAGTGCTTTGTCCTATCTTTAGAGGTGAACCCCCATGAAGAGTACCTGAGATTACTACATCGCCGCCAAATACTGATACACCTTTGTCTGCTGTGCCCTTAGATCCAATAGAGCCTGAGACGAAAAAGCAAAGATCAGGATATGCTGATTCATTGGGAGATAACGGGCTAGCTCCCCCACTAAGTATCAATACTTTTTGACCGGATGCATTGAAGTCACCATCTGCATAAATTAACTTCTTAGGCTCAGCACCTGCAGTTATATCTACAGCATTTTTTGTATTAACTTGAAATAAAAGCTTATCTGAGTAGGGTTCATCATTTACTGTTACCTTAACACCCCCTTGTGATTCCATACCTGCAGCTTTGACTGTAAAAGCATCAACAGATCCACTTATCACTTTAAATATTGCTGCATCTGTTGATACTGCTGGGCCTATATCATGTTGAACCCACAATGTCCCTGTGTTCTTAACAGCTCCTGATACTAATAACACTGTTGGTGGTAGCTGTGACGCCAAGAATCCTGATGGAAGCCCTATTCCGACTTTTCCTGCAGTGGGGCCGATTCCCCCTACGGGTGTGTTGAGTTCAGACGACCAAGCAGCAATTGTCCTGCCGCCTGCATTGTCAAATAATTCAAATGCTTTTGAAGCCTGAGAATGTGCATTCAATGCTATTTGACCACCTTTGATGAGCTTATGATCTGGGTTTGCTGATGTCCCTACATATACGTCTCTTGTGTCAGTCGCGGGACGAAGAAATGATCCGCCATCTGTCCATAGACCTCCGGCGCCTGAGCCATCAACTGTAAAATTGCCTGAGACATGTAAGTCTCCTGCCATTGTTACGATGCCTACTTCTTGATTGGCAGAATCAGGCGTTCTTCCCCTGACACCTATCGAACCGGTTATGTACATAAAAGTATCAGAGCCGAAGCCCTCAGTTCGAGCAGCTTTTTGTCTTATTGGACCAGGTGCTTGTCCTTTTTGATTAAATTCAAATGAATTTGCAAGATTTACAGAAGCTTCAGATATAATAGCTAAATCACCGACATTTGTATACACTGGGCCCATGCCCTTCATCCACGGATTGCCACCAATAATAGCTCCGGATACTACTAAGTCTCCTCCTAGTAATACTCTGCCGTCTGTGGAAAGATCAATTTCCCCAAAAAGAGCAGGATCCGGATTCAGATTTGGGGAAGATTCAGTCCCAGACACGAACAAAGCTACATCTGTCCCTACGCCTGACATCATATTTGTATCTTTTATACCGCCTGATGTATTAGAGGCTTGGGATGCACTATATACTGTCAAGGCTAGATTATTTCCTGCCGCTAACCCTCCGCCTGAAATGCCGCCTGATGTTATAAGCCGTGATACCCTTACTCCATTTGATTTAAAATCTTTTGACATTTAATTTATCTCCTAAAAACTTCTTTTATGTGCCTATTATCTGTACATGAACTTTTGCATTTGTAACTGCGCTTAGTCTTATTGTTGCTTGTGTTGTCATTACATCTTCTACATAGACATTAATATTGGCATCTGCTACGCCTGAAGCGTCAACTGATACTGCCGATATTTTTGGGGCGGCAGTATAAGCACTAGAATAAGTAATTGTCATTGTATCTGTACCTGCAAATGTCAATTCATGTGTTTCAATTTTAAAATCTGCTAAAGTTCCCATTATTAACTCGCAGATATCGCATGTAGATGTACACGTCCTACAAAATTAGCATCACTAACTCTAATTGTTACTGCTGCTATACTTATAGCAGTCACGTATACGTTGACATTCCCTGGTGTTGAACCTGGCATACTAGTCTCTTCTATAGCAGTTGCTGTAATTGTAGGTACTGATGTAAATGTTGATGTAAAACTATAAGATCCAGAATCTGTATTTTCATAGTCAATAATGCCTACCTCTATATTTGCGCTCCCCTCCAGTATAGTTTCATACACAGGCTTTCTTCGCAAAAAAGGATATATCTTCCTAAATCTATTTTTATCACGTTGTTTAAACTTTATGACACCCACATGACACCTCTTTTATAAGTATCACTCTGAATTAAACAAATCTCTGTAGATTTAAATTATCTTGGAAGCAATTGTCGCTAGTGAAGATCGCTCGCCTTTACGTAGTAATATGTGTCCTGCAAGCTCTTGATTTTTGAATTTTTCTGCAACTATAGTCAAACCGTTAGACAGCGAATCTAAATAGGGTGTGTCTATCTGATCAATATCACCCAAAAGTACAAGTTTAGAATTTTCACCCATTCTTGTAATAACTGTCTTAAGCTCATGTATTGATGCATTTTGTGCTTCGTCAAGTATTAAAAACGTATCTGAAAATGTACGCCCTCTAATAAATGCAAGAGGTGCCACTTCAATTTGCCCCTTGTCGCGCATTGATTTAAAGTAGGCTAAATTTTTATCTTTAAGGCCGTGTCTAAAATTATCCATAATGGGTGCCATCCATGGTGCCATTTTTTCATTAATGTCACCGGGCAAAAAACCTATATCTCGTCCTACGGGCTGAATATTTCTTGTTATAACAATTCTTTCATACTTCTTTCTATTTAATCCGTCTATTGCAGCCATTAAAGTCAAAAATGTTTTACCAGACCCTGCTAGACCTGTCAATGATATAAGCGGTAAATTTTCATCAGTTAGAAGATTTAATGCATAAAGTTGTTCTCTATTTCTTGCCTTAATACCCATTACATCTTCTAGGAGCTTTTCAGATGGCAAAACTTTGTGTATGTCGTTGTTTCTTATCAGACCTAAAAATGATTGACTCCTGTGTGACACACAAAAAAATTCATTTGGCAACAAAGCTCTCCCGTATAATTCTTCAAGTGTTTCTATAGATAATTTTTCTTCATATAAGTCGTCTATGATCTGTGGGTCTTTCACACTTAAGTCAGCGTATCCCTTGTAGACTTCTTCAGATGACTCTACAATTTTATCTTTATAATAATCTTCAGCATAAATTCTTAATGCATCACACTTGACTCTAAAATTTATATCTTTTGTAACTACTATAACTTTTTGATTTGCGCTATTTGTCAAATTCAATGCCAAAGAGATGATTCTATTATCAGCATATTCAGGATCTAAACCCACAGGCACATTATTAAAACCAGACAGCTCTACTCTTATTGTCTGCTTATTAGCAATTTCAACTCTTTCATAAAGGTTCCCTTTTTCTCTAAGGTTGTCTAAGTATCGATTGATATATCTTGCGCTTTCACCAACAACACCCTGTTTGTCTTTAAATCTGTCTAATTCGTCTAATACTACCAGAGGAATAACTATATCATTTTCAGGAAATGAATGTATCGATGTTTTGTCATACAATAAAACACTAGTATCTATAATAAATAGTTTTCTTTCAGCAGGCTTTTTCATTTTTTATTCTTCCTTGTTGTTCTTAATTATTTGACTCGATAAGATTTGATTTAGAATTATTATATCGAGGTGCTTTAATGAAATGTTATGAATTTCAAAGTAAGCTTTGTACAGGTTGCAAAACAAAAGAATGTCGCTATTGGATTAATCATAAAATGTCTGGTAATTGCGTAATCGTTGGTGCTAAAAAAAATGAATGGACACTACAGGACATCGGAAATGTTTTTGGTGTGACACGTATGAGAATATGCCAAATAGAAAAAGCTGTTTTAACTAAAATTAGAAAAAAGATAGCACTATAAAAAAAGACCCATACGGGTCTTTAGTAACAATGATAATTGTTCATTAGAACATTATGTTTTGTCACATTCCAGCGTAGCTTTGACTAAATCAGTTGCTTGTTTCTTAACTAAGCGAAGACCTTTTCTAACTCTAACACCAGCTGATTTATTCCCTTTTGCAGCATTTTTTTGCATATCGCTTTCAAGGGATTCAACTAAAACTTTTAATTCTTCCCACTTACCTAAAAGTGAATTTGAAGACATAATAAACTCCTTTATATTTAAACACCTAACAGTTTACTCGTTGAAGTATTGTCAGATTCTGTATTAACATACTGTGTTTCTTCATCAGGTTTAATGCCAGACCTATATTTTTTTAAAATCTTGGTTATTTCTTCTAGCGCAGGACGAGATTCTAACTCCAATGCTAAAAAATACATAATGTCCAATTTGTGAGATTCACTTACTCCAAATCGCAGTATTTCTTTCACTATATTTCTCGACTCGGTTATTCTTTCTACATCCGTGTCTGTTTCAGTCTTGCCCAATTTCATCTTCAATTATCCTTGTAGTTAATTTTATTTTTAAATTTTCCAAAATATTTAATACTTTGACATTTTGTCGTGAATCAATAATTTGCCTGCTTAAAATAATATTTTCACCCCACCTTTCTTCTTCTACAACGTCTAAAACATGTTCCCATGTTGCAATATCACAATTATTGGCAGTAAGTATATTACTAATTCTACTGTCTAATTGAACTGACAGATCATCAATACACAGCCCTACACCGTATTCATCTTTTCCTGCCAATATCGTACTGCTACATAACTTATCTACTTTGTGAATAACACTGCAGTTGTTGCACTGTACAGTTTTTTCAATTACTTCTCCCTTTTCTGTCAATTTTGAGTAAACAGTAAATTTGTGAAAAACAATGCTTTCTCTTTTTTTAAATTGAGGCAAAATACAGTGACATTCCACCAGATGTTTGGTGCCACCCGGCATATCATGCTAACCTTTAGACTTTTTAACTAAGCCTCTAGCTTCTGCACCTAAAGCGCCAGAAGAAATTGCCTGATCAACTGAACTATCAATAAGATTGCACAACTGGGATATATTTTTATCATCTAGATTGCCAACTAACTTTCTTTTACATGCAGAAACAACATTATTTCTAACTTGATTTTTAACATGAGCTAGAAGCGATGAAAAAGCATTAGTGACATCAGATTCTTTTAAAGACATATGAATACTCCTTTATTCAACTTATTTCATTATAACTGCTAGCTTTGTATTGTAAATAACTTCTAAGAATGACAAAGCAGCTTTTACAATTTTTATTCCCGCAGCTGTTGGCAATATTTTACATGAATTAAAATAATCTAAACCATTAGTTTCAAAGCATCCGCGCATAGAATTTTTAATAAAATATAATGATTTTTTTAATTCATTGCAAAACTTAATATCATCTAGATGTTCTGTGCTCACATTAATTACAATTTTATCAGCTGTCATTATTTTAATGCGCTGATCTAGTAAGTCATTATTCACTTGATACTCAGATACTTCTTTTCTTTTATTTAAATACTTTATATGATTATTTATTTCGCTGCTAGATGCAATAGGTTTAACAGTAAATAATCCATTCTTTACAGTAATATGAGAGCCTGTAGATAATTTTCTTCTCACTGCAATTGATATCGTATCTCCCATTAGTGAATTAACAACTTCTCCCTTATGACATTTTGCAATATCTGCTATTATATTTACATTCAATTCGTTAGTGTCTAATGAAATAGGCATCAAATTAATAGTTCCTCTTGCAAGATTTTGCAAAATCACATTCTTAACATCACTTCTCATACCTTTACAAAAAATAACGTATGGTGATTCATCTTCACTAGCTTGTGTAAGTAAATGAAATATTTCACCAACACTATCAATGAAACCGTCTATAATGACAAACTTATAGTCTTTTGCTTCCCATTTATTTTTTTTCATTAAAAAGTCACAATCAAAATCTACTTTAAAAGTAATATCATCTGTTTTGGTTAAAACTGTTTTTTTGAACATATGTTTTTCTAAATAGACTTTTGTAGTTATAGACATGTTTTCCATTAAAGTATCTATTAAAAATCTATTTTCTTCACTTATTTCATTTATTCTAAATGTATTAAAATCATCCTTATGTGTATTTTTTGATCTAAACTTTATTTGAGCTTCGAGATCTTTTAATTCCTTTATGACAATCTTAAATTTTGCATCATCTGGGTGATCACAATTAAATAAATATTTTTTTGATGCTAGCGTAGAAAGAACAATATGAAGAAATATATCTCCAGAAGACGGATATATTTCTTCTAATTCTTCAAATGTCTTAGTAATGAGTGGTCTAAATACTTTTTCAGAAAATTCAGAAGTTTTTGAATTTAAATAATTAAAACCTTTGCCTTCTATTAAAAATCCCTGTCTGTAAAGTGTTGGTTTATCTATCAGTGAATTAAATGATTTAATTTCTTCATTAATAACTTTACTAATATCCTCTCGGGATTTTAACTCAGTATTTCTCATCAATCACGAATCTCGCCAAAGATTATTAGATGCATATGTAAGAATCTCTTCAGCTGATGATTCATTATACCCATACTCATCTATTAATGTCTGGACCATGTCACCATATTTTTTCTTTTGATCATCGTCTCTTGATCTAGATCGAGTAACTATTCTTGCAATATCCTTAACTGACATAATCATATATTCTTCTATTGCTTCCTTTAGCGGTCCGTATGTTCTAAAGTCAATTGTTTCACCTCTTCTCATTTTAGAGAACATATAAGATGTAACATCACTTCTAAAACCATCCCTTGCTGATCCCACTACACCGATCATTTCTTCAATTGACCTCATGAATTTTTCATCAGGTTCTCTTTCTTCACGCGTTATTTTATCTTTTACGCTAGTAGCTGTAGTGTAACATTCAGCATTGTCTAAATAAGACTCAAAAAGAGACTGCGCTTGCTCTTCGTAAGCTGTAATAAATGCTTTTGCAATTTCTGTTTCAAGCATCTTTAAATATTCTTCTCTAATTATTTTTTGAATCAACTCTAAGTAAGATTCTTTAACATCTTCAGCAATTATCTGTTCTTTTACCTGTCTTGTCAGACTTTCCATTACACTTATTGGCGTAATCATATTTTGATCAGAATCTGATAGTGCACAGTCTAAAGCTTTCATTATAAAACGTGTAGAAATACCATCCATTCCTTCTCTACGTGCTTCATCTTTAAGATCTTTAATATCAACCTTTTTAACTTTTCCTTTTTCAATAATGTTTTGCCCATTGTATATTTTCATTTTTGTTAAAAGATCACATTTATTTGAAGGTTTAAGTCTAGACATTACTGAGAACATGCATGCAATTTTTATAGTATGAGGTGCTAAATGAGCATCTCTAAAGTCTGATCTTCTAATCATTTTTTCATAAATTTTCATTTCTTGATCAAGCTCTAATACATACGGCACTTCAATTCGCATAATTCTGTCCAAAATTGCTTCATTCGTATGTTCACCCTTAAACCTATTCCATTCTGCTTCGTTACAATGAGACAATATCACTCCGTCAAAATATATCATGTCATTTTTACCTGGAGATGGAACTCTCTTCTCTTGTGTTGCTGTAAGCATAGTATGTAAAAATTCAATTTCATTTTTAAATACTTCAACAAATTCAACAATACCCCTGTTGCCAACATTAAATGCACCATTCAAAGATAAAACTCTGGGATCATCTTCGGGATACAAGTCTAGTTTTGATATATCTTCTGTTCCAATCAAAACTGACACATCTTGTGAATTTGCGTCCATTGGAGGAACTACTGCAATTCCTCTCCGACCACGTTGTGAAAATGAAGTTTGCTTAACAGGAAATATTTCATATTCTCCGTTAAATTCATTGATCAGCCTGTGACGGCAAATAGGGCACAAATCACCTTCTATTTTGACATCTAATAATTCTTCAAATTGCGGCCTTAAGCTACGGGGAATCAAATGAAGTGGTTCTTCTTTTATTGGGCAGCCGTCTAACTGATATATGGGTTTTGCTAGTTCAAGCGCATGCTTAACATGCTCAGTAAGTGCTGACTTACCTGCACCAACTGGGCCCATTAAAAGTAGTACCTGTCTACTTTCTTCTCCTTTTAAAGCTGCAGATTTAAGAAATCTCATAAGTTTGTTAATTACCAGTTCCATTCCAAAGAATTCTTCTTTAAAGTAATCATATGTTCTAATTTTGTCACCATTATATATACCTCGATACCCTTCATCATCTATGTCTATAACGTGACAACCCTTGTCATTTATTACATCGTAAAGCCTTCTGTGCGCTAATTTAACAATCTTAGGATCATCCCGTAAGTTACTTAAATATTCAAGAAGCGTACCAGAAAACTTTTTTATTTTCTTTGCCTTTCTTTGATTTTTTATAAGTTTTAGAAATTCATTATTTGACATTCTATTAAATCCTTTTTAAAAAATGCTGCGCGTATATGATTATAACTATTAATATAGCAAAGTTTATGCTATATTTCCCATATATCATCTTCAACTATTGTATAAAGTACTGCTCCATCCACCCATATGCTTCTAATATTCTCTACAACTCTATCTGCATACTCTAAATCTAAGTCTCTTCCGTCGAAATCGTGTTTCAAGACTAAAGAATTATCTTTCTTGATATCATGGACATAAATTCGAGGTATTGAATTGACCCCAATATTCTTTAGCATAGCTGTTCTTACTTCTTTCCAGTCTTCATGATCAGATACTTCATCAATATACATGTCACCATTTTTTCTTGTGGAATAGGAAAAAAAGTTCAACTCTCTAAAGTCTTCTTCGTCTAAATACATTCTAATTGCTGATTCGTCATCATGTGCCTCGCGTATCAAGAAACACTCATCTAAGCCCATTTCTTTTTCTATCTTTTGGAATAAATAAAATCCCACATGATACGGATTGATACTTCCAATGTGAGGCCTAACAACTGCATTATGCATTTTTAAAAAGGGCAGGTGGAATTCTTGCGGTAGGTCCAGTTCATGCAATATCTTATAATGCCAAAAAGAAGCCCAGCCTTCATTTAAAATTTTTGTTTTAATTTGTGGTATAAAATAAGCACTGTCATCTTTTACTATATTTATCACATCAAGTTGCCAGTCTTCAAATTGATGACCATATTCCAAGAGGAAAGAAAGCAAATCATGGTCTTCTTTCAGCAGTCTTCCTTTTAACTTATCTAAGCTAATTCTTTTCACTATGTCTATAGACTGACTTTTTTCATCATTGTATTTATTAATTAATGATGATCTAATTTGAGCTCGTGTCATACGAGGAATATTGTGGCGAGATGTTTGAAATCTTATACTGTGTAAACAATCAATAAATTCTTCTACAGCATCTACACCAATATTAGTATCTTCTGAATATTTTTGAATTCTATTTCTAGCATTTCTAAACTTTGATACAATATGATCGGCACCCGTATCTTTAAAACATCTATTATTTTTAAAAAAATCACTATGGCCAACACAGTGCGCCATGATTAGAATTTGCAAGTAAAGATCATTTTGTTGCATCAAATAAGCTATAGAAGGATCGCTATTGATTATCAACTCATAAGGAAGACCGGTTGCACCTAAATTGTAAAGCTGCTGTGTTTGTTCAAATGACTTACCATACGACCAATGATTGTAGTGAGATGGCATGCCGTGATATGACATATTACCGATCATTTCATAATAGTCGCATATTTCATAATTAATATCATACCAGTCTAAATTGTATTTTTTAGCAATGTCGCATATTTTATCATTCCACTTTGTTAAATCTTCTATAGACCAACTCATATTTTTCCCCCAAAAATCTTTTTAAATTCTGGCCAAACATCTTTTTTCTCATTTACTTTGACTACTTTGAATACTTGATCTTGAATGGTGCTGTATATGTCTGCCATTGTATTGCCATTTCCAGCGCCATAGCTTGAACCGCCTTTGATTTGAATATAAGCGCATAATTGACATTTTTCTTTTAATTCTTCAGTCAGATTGAGTGCTTTATTGTTATCCTGGGCCCAGTTATCTCCATCACTACAATGAAAGCTATATATGTTCCAGATATCAGGCGGATATCTTTCTTTGATGATTGAAAGACATCTTTCAATACCAGAACTTATATAAGTACCACCGGAGCTTCCCCTGCTAAAAAATTGATTTTCGTCTACTTCCCATGAGTCTGTGGTGTGAGAAATGAACACAATGTCTGTTTTTTGATATCTATGTCGAATAAAATGGTACAAAAGAAAGAAAAAGCTTCTAGCAAGGAACTTTTTCGATTTGCCCATCGATCCAGAAACATCCATGATAAAAAATATAACTGCATTTGTTACTTGTTTTTTTGTAATAACTATATGTTTATATTTTAGGTCTGACTCATGGAACGTAAATCTTTCGTCACTAGATGGATCATATGTATTATTTTTAATTGCTTGCTTTTTTCTTCTAATTTTATTTTTAATAGTTTCTTTTTTCGAAAGTCTAGGTCTAATTCCTTTAGTTCTGTATCCTTTTCTTTTAAATTTTTCACTTGTAACATTTGCAAAACTTTTCTTTTCTAAGTCCGGCAAATCTAAATCATCAAAAAGATAGTTGGCTAATTCATCTAATGATATCTCAACTTCATAAAACTCATCTCCAGATTCATTTCCCGCTTTGTCACCCGAACCTGGAGCTTGTTGTTTTTTACCTGAAGATATCTTTTGTCCTTTTTTAATATTCTTTCCCGGGGCAGATCCTACTTTTTTATTTGACCCCCCTGGGTCATCATTGTAAATAAATCTGAATTCTTTAATGCCTCTGACTGGTATTTTTATTTTCTTTTTGCCATCTTTTCCAATTATAGATTCTTCAGCTATAATGTCATGTATGCCCTCTTTTATTGCCTTTTCTATCTTCTTCTTATGTCTTCTTCTATCAGTTGCAGATCGATCTGCAATAGATTTATGTTTCTTAAAGATCGTCATGCCCACCTCAATAGTAATTATTACAGCTAATGATATGAATTTACATAATTTAAATTATTTGAATAATAAGTTGTAAAGTTCAGTATAGATGTATATTATTAAACATAATTAAATATTAAACATTATATAGACAAACTAACAGAATAAGCTTTAAATTTTGAATCATATAGTTTCTGAATTAAATTATCAGATCTTAAAATCTTATATGCTATATTCTCAGTAGACATTTCACCTGATCTTTCAAGTCCTGAAGCTCTTATCTTCTTCACTTTTTCTATTAGTCTTTCTATTTCTTTTAGATCTTCAGACTTAATCGCACTATTGATATCTCTTCTAAGCATATCAGCCTTCTTTTTAGCTGCTGAAGTATTTGGTTCTTTTAGAAATTTCTTAGGTGAAACTACCCACTCATTATCATCAATACTATAGACACCAGAAGATATATGCTCTTCTGACTTATCTTGTGGATATATTTCTACTTCAATTCCTTCTACTGTTATATCATACTTGTCATTCCAGTAGCTCTTTTTTGCTGACATAAAACCTTCAATTAGCTCTTCATTGTTAGTTATATCAGCAAATTCTATTATAATATGTAAGTCTATATCACTATACGGTGTGTAATTGTAGTTAGCATATGATCCTGTAACAGTAATATCACTTACATCAACATCAATTTTTAAATAGTCTAAGAATTCATTTGCTATTAAAAGAAGCGCTGCCCTTACTTTTTCTTTCATTTTTCCATTTTCTAACCAAAGCTTAGGCGATAGCTTGTCATGAGGTAAAAATGATTTTAATTTAAGTTTTGACATACATTCTCCAGTAACTATAATTATCATGTTAGAATCAATAAAGTTAATTTAGAAAATTTACATGGACACTTACTTCGATCTCCGTTAAGTAATGTTAGGGGGCTAAATTATGCTCAAAGCTAACATACATGCAATCGTGGGGGTTATCATGTACGCGCTCTTAATAGTAATGATGTCTTTTTCATGTGCACACTTAATTACTCAAAAGAATATCAAAAATACAGTTGACACTATAACGTTGGAGAATTCTAACGATACACCATTCAACAATAACAACTTTGTAGGATTAACTAAATATTTCTTACAAGACACAGAGGGTGAGTACTGCGGTACTAGTGATGAGTGTAAACAGTTTGGAGGAGAAGGTTCTTTAATTTCTACAGCATCTGCAGGTGCAATAAAAATAAAAAAAGGTAACATATATGCTCTAACAGCAGCACATTTTTGTGTTGATGAAATAGATCATGAATTAGGCTTAGATGAAGGAGTTGAGCCAGCAAAAACAGTCCGTGCAAGTCATATGGGAATCAACACTAAAGCAAAAATAGAGCATATGGACGAGTTTAATGACATATGTTTAGTTAGCTTTGCAAAAGGTGATATCTCAAAGATAGAAACAATTAAATTAGCAAAAAAAATGCCAAATATAGGAGACATAGTTTATGCTACTTCTGCACCCCTTTCAATTACAGGGTCCACATTTAGAATTCATGTGTCAGGTCATTATTCTGGTTGCGATCCTTTACTAGGTTGCCTCTATACATTACCTGCAACTTTCGGTAGTTCAGGAAGTCTTGTACTAGATAAAAAAGGTAACTTGATTAGTATCATCCAGATATCTGTAATACCATTTAATCATGTATCTGCTGGGCCTAGTGTACATGCAATTAAATATTTTTTACAGCAATATGAAGAAAAGTCTGGAATTAAACTTTATTGAATTGATATTTATAAGTATGAGTAAATTATCAATAAGCAATTCCCTTCCTTTTGTCAATGACAAGGGTAAAGTAAGACTAATGGCTGAATTCTGTAATTTCTGTGCTGATTTTCTTCCCATTATGAATGAATTTGACATACAGATTGTAAGCCAAAGAGAACCACATGGTATTTCAACAACTGCAGCATACCATATTGGTGAAAATAAATGTATCATATATGCTAAGAATAGAGCATTTGTAGACGTCTTAAGATCAGTTGCGCATGAGATGACGCACATGATGCAAGATGAACTCGGCCTTATAGGCGAAAAGCCTATCAGAGATGCTGGCGGTTTTCACGAGGACCAGGCTAATGCTCGTGCTGGGGAGTTAATAAAGCGATTCGCTAAAAGTGCTACAGGAAGAAAAGCAATATACGAATCATTTAATAATTTACTTAAGTGACTTTATAAAAGCTATCATTTTATCTCTAATGTGTTTTTCGCCACTACCTAGTGTTTTCCACTCACCTTTCTTATTTCTTTTAAGATATTTTCTATTAGCTTCATCTGTTGAATATCCATAAGGCATACCTGTCAACTTTGTTATCTCTAAGTCCTTGCCCATAAACTTAATTGTCGCAGTCCCTGTTGTTGTACCTATAAATTCATTACCTGACTTGCCTGTGTTACCCGGGTCGTCTGGCAATGCCTCTCCTGAACTATTATCAGCTAATCCTGTTACTTTTATTCTTTTAATATATCCGATCGGCTTTTTCATGTTTACTTTTGCAACCCTATCGCTTAAGTTACCACCAATTCCTTGTTTGTTCCCTGTATAGACATCTGTATGTGAAGGGCCTTTTACAAACGTATCAAAAGTAGCACTTTTATTTTCTTCTCTGCCAGCAAAAACTAAATCACCAGGTTGCAGTCCACCTGCTTTATCTAATTCTAATTCATTGGGTTTAAATGCAACCCACATTTCTCGCCCTTTAAACTTATCTGGATCTTTTATGATATTCTTTCTGTTCTTTTTTGCATCGTTGAAATATACTGCATGTGCTGCGTTAGATACCCAGTTGCTATCTACTTGACTCATAACCCATGATACAAATGCAGCACTCCAGGCCGTATATTTTCCATTCTTTTTCCACTTGTCTTCTGGCCAGCTAGCTAAAGGTTTCCAATACTTTCTTAAGTGTCCTAGCATGCTTTCATCAGATTCTTTCTTGTCTTCCCAGTCTCCCAATTCTTTTTCAGCAATTGTAACAGCTTGCGTTGTAGGGACAGGTTCAAATTTTACATTCCCAAAAGAAGCACTTTCTTCTCCGTTTTCACCGCGCAAATCAACATCAAAATCCGCGCGCTGGTATCCTACTTTCTCATTTAGTAAATGCTGCCTTATAGTTGATCTAAGTAAGTCATCACTAATAATCATTTTGAGTCTCTTATAAGTGTCCTTAACACATCAACAAATTCTGCAGCTTCATTCATTCCCGAATAATGGCCGGGAGGAATTGATATCTCTAAGGTTCCCCTTGTTTTAAGAATACCGGTAATGATTTTATTAATAGCTTTGTTTATAACAGGCTTATACTGTTTGCTAACTCTCCAGTCGTCAGATGTACGAGGCTTGATACGACCTCCAACGCCTAAGTCAAATATACCGTGCTCTTCTCTTGTAACATTTGCAAGTCCATTCTGCACAATAAACTTAGCTGTTGTTTTAGCAATTTCTTTTTTCCAAGTATCAACCTTTTTATTTCTTCCTGCTTTTCCTGCAAACATAACTTCTATGTCACGCCAGGTTCTCTTTTTTCCTTTCGGCTTGACTTCTTCTGTTTCTTCTGCAGCTTCTTCAGGTTCTGGTTTTGAAGTACCTCCACCGCCGCCTGATATCTTTTTCTTACCAAATTTGGCATTGCAGTTATATGCATCAGCAGCAAAAGCTAACATGCCATTAATATCAGGTGTATAACCGCGGCTGCCTAATGTAGGAGCACCTGACTGCCAATCATCACCAACTTTATCCCAATTTACACCGCTCATAGCTTTAAAAAGAGGATTATTTTCTTTTGCATGATTAACTAGCATCTTCCATGCTGAATCATCATTCCATGGATTGCCATCAAGTGAGACTGTAGTCGATAATGAATGAAGTGTAACGTAACCATCAACAACTTTTTCAATTTGTCCTAATCGATCAGACTTACTTTCTTGGAAATCCGGTTTGAAAGGTGTATGTGGGCACTTACCTTCTGCCTCTTCTTCAGGTTCTATATCAGCCGCCGCAGGAGTAGGCTCTATTCCCTCTCCCAACGCTATATCCCATCCTTTAAATCGTAATTGAAGTTCTGCCAGAAGTTCCTTATAGAAGCCTGGATTATCAAATGGGTTGACATAAGCTTCTGCTTTTGTTGTTCTACTTTTTTGCACAAAATAGAAAGCTAAGTTTTTAGGATTTGGAAGGATGAGTTTGTCACTTATTACGGGTGGTCCTGCTTCACCTTTTATTTTTTGTAAACCTATTTTTGCAGCATTGTCTGCTTGAAGTATTTGTGCTAGAAACCACATTGCTATTGGATTGTCTCCAGATTGTAATGGTCCAGTTCCACTTACGTCTTGTGTTACAGCTGGTGGCACATTAGGATTAGGGCCGAGCCATAAATCAACACGATCACCTGTCTGCATTGGATCAAAATCTGCAGGGTTTCCTAAGCTGGGATCTTGTTGACTTGCGCGCAATTGATTCAACCAGTCTGTGAAAGTTATAGGAACTGGCGGAGCTTCTTTAAGGAGGTTCTTTGTGCTTTCTTTACTTTCTCTTCCTAATTTTTTAGTATTTCTAGCTGTTGCGAGGTATTTGTCACTACCGGCAGCATTTTGTGTCAATCCCATCATTCCTGCTGCAGACTTAAAACCTTTAAGCTGCGCCTGAGGCTTTGTTGTTTTTCTCAACTCCATTCTTAGTTTTCGTACCTCATTAACTGGCATGATACTAGGAGGTAAACTAGCAAAGGTAAATTCAAATGCTGCCTCTGCATCATTTATTTGCTTTAATAGATCGTTAACCCGACCAATAATTGTCTGTGTTGTAGCTCTAGTTATAGTTACGTTAAGGCTTCCAGGGGATGACCATGGCACAAGACTGCTTCCCCCTGCGACCCATTTCACATTATACTCCATCCAAGCATCTGGAGCTAGCTTATAGCACATATGCTTAAAATACTCTAATGCATCATAAATCAGTTTTGATGCATCCATATACAGTAAAGGTGAGCTTCCTGCTGATGCCAATTCACCTGACTGCATTTTAGTGCCCAATACTGCATTTGCTTTATTGATCATCCCGCTAAGTTCATCCTTCTTAAATTCTTCCCATTCTGGAAATGCACCCTCATCTTTAATTGATCTATCAACTGCAGTAGTTTCACCACCGAGCAATTCAACAATTTTAATAAAATCTTTTACATTTGCTGATGTAAACGGCTTTGAAAGCAAGAATGGTGCTGCATAACACAGAGTTAGAAATGATTCATCTTCGATTACAAGCTGTCCATTATAAGTACCTGTTACATCAAGCGTCTTAAAACTACGTAACTGATTGATTCTATCTAGCTTTTCTTGAGAATTTGCTTTGATTATTTCTTGTTCAGGGTAACCCTGAGAATACAGCCAGTTTGTAAAAACAGGCGGGATTACTATATTATTTTTTACCAAATTACCAAATGCCAGTTTATAATTTTGAAAAAATGTATCTGCATTGGCAATAATAGTTTCAAATGCCCCCGGTCTAGACGTTACTTCAAAGTCCAAAGTTTGTGGTGATAATAAAGCCCTGTAAACGCCCTCCCCTTTTGGCTTCATTACGCTATGGGCTCTTTGTTGTCTAGACTGCATAGAAAATGCAGCACTATCAACTGTACCAGCAGATACTTGCCCAGGAACAAATTCTTTAAGAAGGCTTTTTCTTATTAGCTTTCTTAACTCATTTTTTTCTATACGACTCATGAACCATTCCTTTTTTTGATTAATTTACTCCGCATTTTATGCTCCTTCTTCTCCACCACCGAATAATCCACCAAGACCTAAGCCACCTAGCAGCTTACTTGCCACGCCACCCAACATATCACCGGCCTTACCAAACATTTCAGTGACATCAATAGCACATAGTTCTGCTGAAACAAATTCGCGCATTTTTACCATAAGTTCTGTATCATTTATGACATTCTGCAAGGTTTCATCACTAGCATTCCACAAAAAATTCTTTTGTGCTTCTGCACTGCTTACATCTCCAACAATCGCACTATAAAAACCTAAAACTAATTTAGATCTTTGTGCTTTATGCGCAGCGCACTCTGTTACACCCCGTAGAATTAAGTCAGTAAGATCACCACAAATATTCGGCCAGACACCCTTAAGGCCTTCCGCAGAATAACCTGACGTTGCACCGCCAAATATTTTCTTAAAAGTTGCAACGTCAAGCTCTTCAAGCGTATTAGATATTGCACAACCTAAAAGTCCCCAACCATCAGGTTTTGCTGGATCAAGCCCTATGCTTTTAAGCAATGCATTAAGTATTAATGCCTTGATTGAGTCAATTGCACCATCAAGCCCCCTGTCAAGGAGGCCAGAAAACATATCACTTATTTGCTCATTTACTTCTTCTTTTGAATGTCCCATTGCCTTAAGTCTATTTCCTTCTTCATGAAGAAACTCCAGGTATGTTACTTCTTCATTTAAGAGTTTGACTTCCATCAATACAAGCTTTTCTATTTGACTTGACTCTTTTAATGATTTTTTCATTATTAATTCTTCTAACTTTCTATGATTTAATCTCATAAAATCCTCTATTTAATTTGTAAAGAAATGATATCGCTTAGAGCTTTTGCAGACGATTGTGGACATGTCGACCCTGATCTTTTCATTAAAAGATCTATTACAGCAGCAGCAAATTCAGGGTTAACAACTAGCTGGTCAGCAGTTTTTGCATAAGAGCCCGGGCACTTAGAACTTAGTGCATTATCACTTCTAACTAATTCGTAGTCGTTAATCATACTAGCATGAGGGTGATCATTATAGTCTGTATACGGGAATATTGGAATAAGCTCTGCCGGATCCTCAACCTCATCTTTGCAGCCACACTCAATAATATACTGTAGTTCATCAAGTATTAATTTTCGTAATACTTTTTTATTCAGTTTACCCACAGAAGCTCCCGGTTCTGTTATTAATTATCTGTCAGGCAATGATTATTCTTTATAATCAATTTTATGTTGATAATATTCGTAAACTTCACCTGATGTGGTGTCGTAAACAGTAAAGTTATTATTGTCGTTCTCTTCTTTTGTTTTTAGTAGTTGTGCTGTATAGTGAATAGAATCATTAACTTTTATTCTTTTTCTTGCTAGCTGTTCAAACTTTACTTCGGGATCAAAATTTAGCTTCTGACCATGATTCATTTGCCATTTAAAAAATTGATTTAAAATATATGTGCTCAACATAAGTAGTGCAAATATAAAAATTGCAACTGTTTGAAAATCACTCATTTTCCACCACCTGCCGCTGTAATTTATACGTTCCAAAAAGCAGGTCAATAATAGGAAGTCTAACACCCCAATTCAGGTGTTGATTTTTTCCCATATGATGCGCTGCATGCCATGGAAGCCATTTCTTACCCCACTCTACATTTATATGTGCAGTTCTATGCGCAATATAATAAATGCTAGCAGATACTACTAACATTGTAAAGAAGTAAGGGTAAAAAAATACAAAGGGCAGGTGGATTATAAGTAAAAAGCTCAATCCGATCAATTCAAATCTTGCTCCAATACTAAATGGATCAATATAGTTTTCATCATACATATCATTTTTCCTTGATATTCTATGATGCGTCCCAAAGTGTCTTTTAAAAATTCTATTGAATTTTTTGTTATTATGTAAGATGTACTTATGAATTCCATATTCAAGTAGATGGCCGTAAATCCATGGCAACAATACTTGAATAACAATCGTCATCTTACCCACCCCCAGATTTTTAAAAACGCCCCATAATTTTACATATGATGAACAAAGAGATAAATGCAGCTTTATTTTAAAAAAGTGACTATTCTCCTCCGCCGCCTTCTCCACCGCCGGCGCCAAAGTCACCACCAAATACAAATGCATCTAACTGTGCATCATCTTCATCCTCTTCAAAATTAGGTCTACGGCCGATACCGTAAGCGTATGGATAAAGAAAATCTTTTCGCGGATCTCTTTTTGATTTCTTTTTAGACTTTTTCTTAGCTTCTGATACTTCGATACTCATTTGGCCCGCTATTCCAGAAGGCATTCGTTTCTTTTCACCTTCATCAGCAGGTCCATGTTTGTGTTCTTGTACTTTTACAGGTGATAGTTCGACTAAGTTAATATCTTGTTCTAAATTTCCACTTTCCCATAGTACGTCATAAAACTTTGTATTACCATTTCTATCTAATGAGTGCCAAAGTACCTCACCAATTTCATTTAAAGCAGAATCCTTCCGCTTAACATGAGTCAGTCACGTATGGCCTATAATATCATCTTCAGCTTTACCTGCATTGGAAATATCGTCAACACCATATTCATATTTTTTATAAATAGGGAGTTTTTCTAATTCTTCAAGAATTATGTTTCTTAATTTTAATTTTGTTAGTTTCATCATTTTCCTTAAAATTCAATCATATCGCCGATTTTTATATTATTATAATCAAACCACCCAATATTCATTTCTAATGCATATAGAGCAGGTTGAATTGCCATCACACTGGTTATGTCACGAGGGTGCATATCTTCTATCTGGAATATGATCCCTTCATCGTCAGCAAATGCGATTGACAGAGGTATATATGTATTTTTCATATAGTACCCACACATATCAGGCGCATCATGAATGAACAACATACCTTCATTTTCTGGCATGCTTTGTCTAAACATAAGGCCTTTTCTTCTTCCTTCATCATCATCAACAATTTGAATTTGGATAGGGTTGTTAGCTATATTACCTGATTGTAATTTTTTTTGTGATATATCGTGACGATCACTTATAGACTCGTTCATGAAATATTTATTAGAAAGTGTATTGGCAACAGCTTTTCTTATAGTACTAATAAGTTGCGTTTTTGTTATTATCATGGTTCATCCAGCGCACTAGCATCAATCAATACTAAGTTACCAGATTTTGTAATTCCTAAATTGTCACCACGCAATTCTCTATAAGCCATTCCAATATTTTCAGCTGCCATTGCTATTTCTCTAAACTTGGGATCATTAGTAATTAAGTACTCAAAGTCTTTTGGTGTAAATTTCTCTCCAAATTCTCTTTTAAATACAGTCTGCAGTATATTTGCTGGATATTTGAGTACACCCATTTTGTGTGCATCCATTGAAAAAATAACATCATACCACTTTTGCTTGATTTGTTCAACTATATTACCTTCTGCAAAATCTAAGTCTTGCTCTAACAAGAACTTATAGACTATTGGCATATATGTTTTTATTGCATTAACTATGTTTGCTGATTCTTTTCCGACAACGTCCACTTTTTCCACAACGAGCCAAAGTACCCCTTGTTTTCCACCGATACTTTCTACCGGTGCATAAACGTAAGCTTTGGGAAATACTCTCGGAAATTTATTAAAATTTTGAACTTCTGTCAGGTTATCAGCTGAACCGTATGCTGCTTTTCTACTAACAATATCTCTTTCACCAGTTCTGGGATTCTTATATATATCTTTTGCAACTTTTAAAACAAACATGGAATCACCCGGCAGGGAGTATACAAACCTATAAGCGCCCTGTCCTAGCAATTTAAATCCATTATCTTGCAACCAATCCATGTCTATAGCATCATCAGGATTTTCACGAATATTAGCAATAAGTGGCCCAAAATACTCATCACCTACTGCTTCTCTAATTAGCTTTTTAAGTATATCGATACTGATAATCATTTTTATTAATCTCTGATTAATATTAATTATGCAGCACTAGTTAAATTATTAAATATTTCGGCTAATGATATTAAGTCGTTCTTCTTTTAAATATAAAATTTTTCCGGAAGCTAGCATTACTTTACATGTTGGATCTGTTGTTTCATGATCCACAGGATCCAATACTAGTGCAAATCCATCAAAAATTTTATTTTTTGTATTTTGTAGTATGGGCATTCCATTAGACTTGTATCCTGTAACAACTATTTTTGCACATACAATGTCTGCAGCTTCCACCCCAAGCTTTTTATTGAGCAACACACCCCGTCCCCCATATCATATATATGGGCGTGTGTTTTTTATTTCCTCGTATGTATTACTACATTATTCATTTACTGATGATGTAAAATCTATTTTCTACGTCACGTATAGAAATTGTAACTATACGATTATCCAGTAAGATATCAAATTCGCCTGCTATTCTTGATTTATGATACATGTTTTTTTCTAATGTACGCAACACCATTGTAACTGTACCTTTATTAATTTTATAATTGACTAGGCCTGTTTTTTTATAATAGGCAGCCCATGCACTTTCTCTAAACTTAATAAGTGTTCCAGCGGTCGCATTATGGATCATAATACCCTCCAATTTCAATTTCACAGCTTTCTGCTTCTATTACAAAAACACCGCGCTTATAAGAAAACACAGTTAATAGTCTGCCGCCCGCGTCTTCATTGAAAAAACCATCTTGCGTGCGAACAACTATCATGAGCCCAGCTTCTGGAAATAATGCAGACTGGTGTTTTTCAAGATATGATTTGATCCTAACAATGTCACCTGTTCTAATTCCACGCTTAATCCAAAAACCATCTTTATTTTGAAGTACACGATCTTCAAGTTTTTCTATACGCTCATTTAATATTATTACGTGTGACATAAAATGTACACATTATTTACGTTTATAGTTTTTCTTTACAGCCTTTAAGTCACTTTTAATTTTTTGAACATCACGTTTCATAAGCTCAAGAGATAGTTTAATTTCTGCTAATTCGCTACTATCATCAGCTTCAATGTATGTAAGAATTTTCGTCACATTTGTATTGACATTTTCAACTTGATATTCTAAAGCTGCTACTCGACGATCAGCATCCCATACCCATATAAAACAGGGCACCACAATCACTGATAGCAGTATTGTGAAACCCTTCCATATCCACTCAGAAATACTTTTATTTACACTCATTTCCCACCCCTTTTGATTTTTAAATATGATAATTTCTCAACTACTCATTAACTATTCGTTAAAAAGTAATTTTAAAAATCTGTTGTCGGTGGGTATGCTTCAATACGATCCTTTGCGTCAATACAGATCGTGTGCTTTCTAATCAGCGCTAAATCTTCTTGAGAGTCATATTGTAAATCTGCAGGTGATATCCGAAATATATAGTTATCCCAAAATGCGCCTCGCTGACTGTCATCTTTGCGACATCTAAACATAATGTCATGCGGCGAAGCACTTGTGAAATTTACCTGTGGACAATTCGTTGCTTTGATTTGCTGTTCAAGCAATTCTAAACAGTCATGATTATTTAAAATGTCCCTTGCCGCATTATGATTAGTAACTTGATGTTTTGAACATGAAAATAATAGTAGAAAAATACCTAACATTATAACCCCCTAATTTTTAATTATTCGGGGATAAAAGAAAAGGCCTGTCACCAGGCCTTTTATACATAAAACAAAATCTACTATTGATTAACTAATAGAAGTATTATCCAAATAACTATTGAGAAAACTCTGCAGAGCTTTTGCTTCTTTTACAGTCATTGTAATTCTCGATGCTGAGGGATAATATGCGTCACTTTTAACTGGACGTGTACCAATTGTGACTACATTAGAACCTCGCTGGTGAGATGCTGGATTCCTATCAATTCCAAAATTAAATCGTTTAGTTGATTTTGACTTGGTATATTTCATACTATTTTTCTCCTTTTTATAGTATAATTGGCTTTGTTAACCAATTATGTAAATAATAATACGCGTTAACTTAGTTTACAAATTTTATTTCATACCTGCAAAAATTGTGAACATTACAAAACAAACGCCCATAATGGGCATAAAGACTAATCCAAATGGATCCATTTCGCACCTCCTTTACTAAAGCAGGCAATTATATACAGTTAAAATAAATGTTTACAAGTATTTGCTATTTATTTTCTTTGTTATATTCTGACCAAGCAACAGCATAAGGATTGTCAACTTTACCCTTAAGCGCTCTAACTCTTTTCTCCATTCCTGGTGGCGCAACTTCTTCTAAGTCATCTTCATTTATTATTGCGCCTAATGCACGAGTAGAAGCCCACTTGCCATAGCTTCCATCATTAAATTCTTCTAATGAATATTTGGGTCCTAAATCTTCACAATCCTCAGCATGTTCCTTCCCTGCCTCATGACCAAGACCGTATGCTTCATATGGACTAAGTTCTCCTAAGTCATTTGGAACAGGATGTATGTCATCATATATGAGGGTGGGCAGTTCTTCCACAACTTCTTTGATTAATCTTATTAGTTGGCTACGCGTTATTTTCATTTTAACCTTCTTTTTTAGGATACTTTAGTGAAGGCCCACCACCCTTTGCTTTTGAAAATGTAACAGCAAGATTTGCCTGACGTTTTCTTTTTGTAGTTCCTTTTTCTACAGCGTGATCTATGCAGCTTTGATTGACACCTTCAAAGCCCTCATCTTCACAGTATTCTTTGAAGTCACCGCTTGTTCCTCGATCTTCAATACCTTTCGATAGTTTAGCTAATGGTCCTTTGCCTTCATTTATAGCTTCAATAATTAATTTTCTAAGCTGATTTCTTGTGATTTTCACATATCACCTCTTAGTAGCGACCATAATAACGCTTACGATATAATGATCCGCGACTTAAGTGTTCTTCCATCTTTTCACCGCCAGGTGAAAGATTCTGCTGTTGTTGATCACTATCATAGCCACCCTCTAAGCCTTTTTCCCATGAATAGCCATCATCTTCGTCTAATTTACGACCTTCATTGTGGCCGCTGTGCCTATGATGATGGTGATCTTCACCTTCTTTATCATCGTGTGCATCGTAATATAAATCATCTTCATGGTGCTTATCTTCTTCAGCAGCAGCAACATCACCATGCTCAAACTCATCTCTTTCATCATCTCTTAAATTTTCTGCGTGATGAATGTCATTGTACTTGTTGCGCGTGTCCCAACTTTCTTCACCAAGTACACGCTTCATAATAGCTTCAACTTCACGTTCTTCGTTAAATTGTTGTAGTTCTTCCAAGATAATTCGTCTTAAATTTTCACGTGTTAGTCTCATAATTTAGATCTCCATACGTTTATAAGTATTATGATAAATTGAAAAGTTTTTATTTCATATAAAATAAAAGCGCCGGCAGTGCCGGCGCTTATTTTTCTGAATTATTGCCTACTTATATGCCTATTCATCACCCTCTTTGTCGTCATTATGATCATCCATTGGAGTTTCTGCTTCTACAGTATTTTCCGCTGGCTTGACAATTGTTACTGAAGCATTTGTGTTAGCAGTGTTAGTACTTGTCACATTTCCAGTATTTGTAGTGTTGATTGTTTTTGAAGTCGTAGCTGAAGATGCTGTACCCGCTGTAGCAGCACCCGCTTCAGTTGTAACTGCTTCAGCATCACTTGTTGAAACTTTTTCTGTCTCAATTGATTTACTCCCGCAGGCCAAAATCATAGTCAATAAAAACATCTATTCTTCCCCTTCTTCAGTTTCTTCAGTAGCTGTATCTGTCTCTCCTTCTTCAGACTCTTCAGACTCTTCAGACTCTTCAGACTCTTCAGTAGCTGTATCTGTCTCTTCCACTTGTACTTCTTCTTCTACAGCAGCTGTATCTTCTTCTTTATCGCCGCATGCAAGAAGCATAACGAATAATGCATAACGCATAATTACCTCCTCTATTTTATTAGGTTGGCAAATAATACAGCGGAGTTTGATATGTTTACAAAAAATATTGCTTTTTATAATGAACCTGTATTGTGCATCAATTGACTAGGTTTTATCGTTGTTATTTGTTGTAGAGATTCTAATATGCAGAAGCTTTTATCTTTATGACGACTTATAACATCGCGCATTTTATGTTTATCTGACCTATACCAGTACCCTTTAACTTCTATGTAGAGGTCTAAATCAGTTAGGAAAAAATCAGGAATATAATTTCGTTTTCTACCTGACCTCATGACATAAGGGAGCTTTAAAGACTTATCACGTTCCCACTTGATGTCTAATTCATCTAATCGTTCTGCAAGTGCGACTTCCCAAGTGCTGTCCATTTTTACTTGTTGCCCATCTTTCTTTGTATACACAGAAGGCTTGCTTCTTAATTTAAACTTTCTTCGTCGACGTCTTTTTTTAGGAGCCATGTCTATCTATTATGGCATTCTAAAAAATATAATGTTTTCTTCAGTTCCAGCGCTGTGAAAACCACCCGGTGGTACAGGAATAATTTCTGCGCCTTTAGGAAGCATTCGCTTAAGCATTCCAGCGTATATATTAGTACGACGCGTCCGGCCGGTGTCACCACGTGCTTTGACCATGTGTCCTTTTTCATCATCAAAAACATGCGTCGGTGAACCTACAAATGAGAATGTCTTTACGTCATGATCAGGTATTTCTGGCAACACTTCATCGATAAAATTTTTCACAATTGAAATTATAGTTGTGAGTGCTCGCATGTCACCCTGGTGTGTCTGTGTGACGTCATAATCCGATTTGGGATTGCCTATCTCCTTAGCTTCAAAGACGATCGTCCAGAAATAGTTGTCTGGATTCTCAGGGTCTTGTTCAGTCTCCCAGGGCATTGTAGCTGGATCGCTTAGCATGTTTAACGTGAAACTCATCGCATATCCGAAACCTTCTGGTGCATCAATAGTCGGATCAGTCGTAAACTTATACAGCACGTCTTGTTGTGTGACTTTTCCTCCCCCGCTCGCAATTACCTCTTCTGCATGAGCATCTGACACTACATTCATTTCTGTAACACTATAGGGATACGGAGTGGACTTAAAGAGTTCCGTCAAGAGTGCTTCATTTATAAGCTTTTTTAATTTTTTATGTGATAACTTCATTTATGCTTCTCAGTTACTATATAACATAACTATTCAATATATCACAAAAGGTTTTTCGAAATATACTCCTGTCATAAAAAAGCCGGAGAAACTCCGGCGAAAATTTTTATACTATGAACACCGAGTAAGACCCTCTAAAGGGTCCTACTCAGCTTACACGTTCATCCACCACGACCATACAAATCAGATGTCAAGTGATAACAACGACACCAGTCATCCCAGTACACTCGCTGCTCCCAACCACGTCTGTTCAAAAGATATGTTGCGTAACGCTGTGCAGTTTCATTACATCTAAATATTAACTTCTTATGTTCTCGGCACCTCGGATGTTTACACATCGCAACTAACCAAAAGTTTAAAACAGTTAGGAGCATACCCATGAGAGATAAAAGGTGGCTGTCTATTCCACCGATATCTTCGCCCTCCTTTTCTACGACCCGTAACATATATGTCATAAAAACCGGGGTGGATATTATTGATATCACCTTCACTATACTTGATGAGAATACCATACCACCCGCGCTTTTTATAAGTAAGCTCCACGTAATCACCTACTTTCATTGTGCACCTCCTATGACATCAAGGGCAGAAGTTAATACTTCATTAGGTGTAAGCTTACTAGTGTCGATCTCATGAATGTCAAACCACCTAAATGCATTAAGTGTCCTCTTTCTAAACGCAATGTCAGTAGCTAGACGCTGTTCTTCAACAGTATCAGTATCCTGTCTTTTCCTTATACGCTTAAGACGAACATCCTCACTTACAGTGAGAAGTATAGTGTGATCAGGCTTGACTATGCCATTAGGATACGTTCCAGCATGGCGAAGGATATCATGTGCTTCTCCTGCACCATATGCATATGCAACAGTTGATGTCCAATACCTGTCAATTATAACAGGCTGAACTTTTGACAGTTCTTTTGCTTTAGCACCAGCTATCACGCAGGAAAATCGATAGTATTCACGTCGCACATGTTCAGGTTGTGCATCAAAAAACGGTCTTAAAGATTCTTCTCCCAGCATAGGTGAATATATTAAAGGTGGCGTTTTGAGAATAGCTGCATTTATTTTTTTAGATAGACTCTCAACAAGCGTTGACTTGCCAACACCATCAAGACCTTCAATAACGATAATAGGGTAACTCATTTCCAACTCCAGTCGCCATCACGTGCTTCAAATTTTTCTTGTGAAAAATACTTACCCATCTCAGACCATGTCTCATCGACACCATCTTGGAAAACATTTTTTAGAGAATAGAGGTTGATGCCTGTCGCGTCAGTAAAGAATCTACCTTTTGCATCAAGCATCGCATAGCTTCCCATCATGTCATTGTTGTCCTCTACGACAGGGTTTAAATGACAATGTCTAGTAACCCATGAATTAAAATCACTCTGGTTAATACCGACTTCACCCCACTGTTCATCGTTCTCTCCGTCAACACGTAAGACTCTAAACACCTTCCACCGATCAGGTTTAAGCATCTCAACAAGCTCACACATGTCGTCATGCTTGTTAATGTCACAGACAACAGTGTTTAGCTTCATACCATATCCTAACTCGCGCGCGCGCACGTATGCGCGCGTTGTACGCGTTAGGTGTTCACTAACACCCTTCTTTACCTCACCAATATTTGCTCGTCCCATTTTCGCATGAAGTACATTTGTTGAAGCATCAATTGAGACACCGATCCAATCTAAGTGGCCTACCATACTCTCTAACCAAGGAGAAGTTAAGCGTGTGCCATTTGATACCATACAGGTGGTAAAACCCATGGTCTTGGCCAAAGTTATCCACGTTTTAATCTTGGGATAAAGCATGGGCTCACCACCCACGAACGTTATCTTTTCTGCTCCTTTTGCAAGGAGCTGTTCATACATCTTCACCACTTGCTTTTCACTGTGAACGTGAGCGTGATGGAATTCCTTGAACTTCACAAAACAGAACTTACAACGATAGTTGCAACGTGCTTCTAAGTGCCAGTTAACGGCCTTCGGAAGTGACACTTCCGGTACATATTGTACAGACATATGTCACCCCTACTGCTTGTGAGTGACTTGATAATGTTCAGCGTCAACTACGGGTGTGATAATCACCTTGTAGTTCTTGCTTTTTACATTATTTAATCGTAGGTAACGTGACACCTGGGAGGCACATGATTTATAGAACAATTCACTTTCTAGAAGGTTACGAATTTTACTCTCAGCTACTTTACCTGGGAAAACTGTGCTTGATCTGGTGTTGATCTTCCAGCTAGCGATGTAATCATCATCACGTACGTGATTCCTTAGGTCTGGCAAGAGTAGCAGGCTAGCTATAGCCCCACTGATATGTGCTGGGTCTTGTCGGAAATAGAATCTGAATGGGCGATTCTTTTTTGGAAAGTAAGCAACTGCGACGGTCACCCACTCTGTTAGCGGGTTTAGGTCTATTTTACTATGACGGGTGAGATCGTCTATTTCATCAATGCGCATTCCTGTCGCTGTCTTTTTGTCAATTGATACCATTAGTCTTCTTTGATTAGAAGATCTGCCTCCAGCTCCGACATTACATGCATAGAAGTTCTTAAAAGGCATATTGCCTTCCAGAACATGTTCAAGATCGCTAGCTATACTATTACGTTTTTTCATTACAGTACTCCTGTATATAGGGTTAATTCAATAGTATTGCCATATGACCTTGGCAAGGCACCGCACGCCCATCGGTCGCTGAAATTGATAGCGTTAACTCTTTTATTATACAATATTCGCGAAAAAATTTACACGCAAAAGTTATTGTGCAATATTTTATGAAGGCGGTTGAACCTGTGTTGTTAGCGCATTTGACTGAATTAGACTACCATTAGCAAGTGTTATTGAAACTGTAGTCCATGTAGCAAGTGAGTATATTGAAACTGGAACAGCAACAGTGACTTCTGTATTGGAAGTCGGTGCTAGACGCACTGCAGCAATTGTTCCACCGCCTGCAAATCTTATAGTGACAGGCAAGGATCCAAAATCAGTACCTGTTAGTACTAAGCTCGTAGCAAAATCTTTAAGAATGCCACCGCTTCTAGCAGTCAATGTCGCCGGCATGATTCTTAACCGCTTTCTGCCCCTCGACTTCCTGGCATGTTTGTGAAAATTTTCATAAAATTCTTCTTCTGCAGCTTTTATTCTAACTAACTCTTCCTCAAAGAGCTCAGCTTCTTCGATCACTTCTCTAAAGTGATCATCGAGCGTGAGCTTCTTTGTACTCAATAAAGACTCATCCCCCTCGAGTTTCTCGTCAAGTAACTTAAGCAGATCAACAAAACCCTCTAGTTCCGGGTCATCGTCATTTTTCTTTATCATATAACACCAATTTACCTGCTTTTGTGAGAGCTTCCATAATATCCGACTCCTTCGTGTATAAGCTTTCTTAGCTTCCGGTGTGTTGTCTTCACTTTCTACACTTTAAAGTCAGGGTAGACCACATTGTCGTCGTGCATTACTGGGCCTCTTTCTGTTTCAATATCAAGTTCGGGCTGCAGCTGGACGTCCTCGGCTTCTAGCTCATAGTCATCATCGGCAAGGCTGGCGAGAAAATCCGCAAATTCATCGTCTAAGTCATCATCATATGCTTTTGTTTTCCACTTTGTGCCGCCGGCAAAGTCACCTATCATAAGCATGTCAAAGGCTTCAGCACCAACGCTGTCAACTAAACTGGCATCTTTGCCGACCTTATCTTTGACATATGCCATGGCAGTGTCAACCTGACGGATCCAGGCTGGATATCCGTTACCGGCCATGACCCAGTCCTCGGGGTCGAAAGCGTCTAATAGCTTAGTTTTTAGTTTTTCCAAATCTCTCTCAAGTATATAACCACCTAGCTGGATAGGCTCTTCACCGTCGTATCCAGATGCTTCCATTATGAGTCGTCTTAGTTGATGTCTAGTAATCTTCATGCTATGTCCTAATAGTGTATTTGTTGCGTGTCACTGTCTAAGTGCAAGATCTTGCTATCGGCGATAACTCTCAAAAGTATCTCCTCATGATCAGTGAGATCGGGAAATTCACTCCTTGCAGTTTCTAACGCCGATGCAAAGTCTATCATGTATCCGTCTAACTGGGTAACAAGCCAGTCCTCGTCAAGGGTTTCATCTGCTTGTTCTGCTTTCCACTGCGCTCTCTTTGCAAGAAGTTCGCCTCTCTCCTGGGGGGTTAGCTTACGAGTCTGCCTCTCCCCACCGAATTGCTTTTCGTACATATCCATGTCAACACCGCGAAGGGCTTCAACTTCAGACCAGCCACTCGGCCGGCTAAATTCACCCGGGTGATCTTGCATTACTTCCATTATAAGCTTTCTTAACTGTTTTCTACTGATCTTCATTATCGTCACCCTCATAATACCATGGGCCACCTGTCATAGCATCAACGTCGCGGCGTTGTTCGTCACTTTGCTGAAGAAAGGCCGATTCTTCATCGTCATCCAAGTGTGAACCAAATTCTGATGCATATGCAGGATCTTCGTCGTCGTCGTCAGGTGTCTGGCCCAAGTTTTTGTTTCTTAGCCAGATGTCTGTGGGCACGCTGAGGTCGTATAGGTCACGCAGTTTTTTCTGTGATGGCGACATAAGGCGCAAGTCTGCAGCCAGACTGTCAATCTGCTCCTCGTTCATGTCGAAGAATGAATCACCTATACCCAGTTGAATGAGGTATCTTCTTACCATTTTTGTCTGGTTGTCTTCATAGCCTCCCTCTTCGTCACTGGGCTTAATCGATTCGGTGATTAGTTTTCTTAGTTGTTTTTTAGTAATTTTCATTATGAATATGCCTCTATTGATTATAAATAGGAAAAGTTTGCTAAAAGTTCCGGAGAGATTTTTGAGAATTAATTGTAATAGCCACTGTCGGTTGGTGCATATAAAGACTTTTTTTGTGTATAAATTGTATATTGATTATAGTGAGTGTGTGGCTGTACTAAAAGTTTTTGAAAAATTGAAGAGCAGAGAAAACGCCCTTAGGCCCCCAGGGGGCTAGCCCCGCGCCCGCCGGTGGGCTGGACGCGCCCCCCAGCGCAGGGCCCCAGGGCGGGGCCCCCTGCACGCGAAGCTATGTAACAGTTTTGAAACAGACCCATTTTCGTGTACAAGACCCTGTAGAATATGGTATAATATAACAGTGGGGAGGAGCTTAACCACCCTCCCGAAAGTCCAACCCGGAGTCAGCATGGCCCAACCAGCCCATCCAGATCTCACCCCCCTCGTCCACAAACTCGCTCGCCGCTACGCCTGGTGCGGGGCCGACTATGACGACCTCGTCTCCGAAGGCTTCCTCGGCGTGGCTATCGCCGCCGATCGCTTCGACCCCGAGCGTGGAGTCAAGTTTATCACCTACGCGCATCACTGGATTCGCGGCAAGGTCCAGCGGGCAGCTGACAAGCACATCAAGGCCCACACTGACACATTCTCCATGGACATCGAGGACGACAGCGGCCGGACTGTGGCTGAAAGAGTTGAGGGTCCAAGCGCCTCTGACTCCCTGAACCCTCTCATCTCCAAGACTCTCGGCCTTGTCCTCTCTACTCTCCCTCTCCGAGAGCAGGTCATTCTCGGTCGTCGCTTCGGCCAGGATATCACCTGCCAGACCCCAGGTCGACAGGCCGTTCGTGACCAGGTCGCACTTGAACTCAAAGCTTTCCGCCGCTAGGCATCTCACGCGCGTGTAAAGCTCATCCCACCCCTGATATAATAGTAACATAACCCAACCGCCCGTAGGAGGCATCCATGGCCCAACCAGCCCATTCCAAACTCGACATAGCAAATCTTCTCTCTAACCCCGCCATGGTCGATGCCGCTATCAAGCTGCTTGGCCAGAACCAGACCCAGGACGAGCTGCGCTTCAAGCACACTCGGCACCTCAACGACATCGGCTTCTCTGCCGCCTACGGCCGCGTGGGCACGAGGTTCTTTGAGTTCGTCACCGGAATCAGCACCAAGACCGGCACCAAGAAGTGGCAGCCCAAGTCGCTGACCAATCCCATCGCTGACCGCGTCTTCGCCAAGTACGTTCGGAACCGCGGCGTCGCGCACGCAGTTGATTACGCCCGTGATATCGCCCTGCTCCACTGGAAGCAGCTCGGTGTCATGCTCGAGCCCGGATTCCAGGCAGAGGTCCTTCCGACCGAAGCTCCTGAGCGCGAAGCTCGGCCGGCGGCCTCCATGGTCACAGTCTCAGCTGAGATCGTCGGCACACGAGGCAAGGCTTACAAGGTCTACGCCTTCGGTCGTCGCATCTGGCTCCCAAAGTCCCAGGTCAAAGTCGAAGGTGGAAACATCACATTGCCCAAGTGGCTTGCAAAGCAAAAGCGGCTGGTCTAACCAGCCCACGCTTTGCGTGTAAATCTCTCTCATTCCATAGTATAATATAAACACCTAATCAACCAACCAAGGAGCCAATCATGGCCGATTTCAATCAAAACACTCTCCTCTCTCTCATCGCCGCCGGCGTTATCACCTACAAAGATGCAGCCGCTCTGAAGCGCAAAGCTCTTCGCATTCAAAAGAAGGCCGCCAAAGCGGCTCGTCACGAAACCTGCATCGAGCTCGTTCGCGACGCTTTCCAAGAACTCACCTCCGAAGGATCTCCAACTCAGCACCGCGCGGTTTGGAACAAAGTCGGTCGTCTCGACTTCGAACGTGACGAAGTTCTCAATGCTCTGAAAGCTCTTCGTGACGCTGGTGAGGCACAGACCTACAAACTCAGTAACAACAACTTCCAGGTCTTCTGGGCCCAGGTGGTTCCTGAAGTCACTGAAGATGAGAACGGTGAAGCTGTCATCCCTGGCGTAGACGAAGTCTAAGCCGAGTAACCAAGGACTCCCCGGCAGGTATTACCTGGTTCGGGGTTTTCCTGTGTTCGCTTCTCGTACGTGCTTCAAACGCTCGAATGCCCCAGGCGTGATGCTGGGGCACGAAGTTCTTCTTGTTAGTCGATGAAGTAGTGCAGATACTTGACGTTGGTAGCACTGAGGTGACTGATCAGCTTAACGACTAGGTCAAACTGATTGGCGGGGAATGCGTACTCGACGTCGTCTGTCTTGATGTGATGCATTATTGCTCCGTGGTTGGTGTACATCTCTATTATATATCGCTCCCGCGAGTTTTGCACGAGCGAGGCCGTTAGGCCTTGCTGATGCTGTGCCACTCCTGAAGGAAGTGGGGAGGGGTGTCGAAAGGTGAAGGCTGCTCGTCCCACTTGACGCTCGGCCGATTCCGGGCATTCGCCTCAAACCCAGTGATGGTCCCGAAGACTCGAGTCTTGGTCGGTTCACTGATCTTGGTGTTCCAGGGTTTAGGGTCAGGATGCGGCATCATTCGCCAGGTCAGCATACTCACACGCTCTCCGACTTCCCACTCGACGCCGTTGCGCCAGGTTGACTGCTGCTTGTTCTGGAATCGCGCAGTTCCTCTGTGTTCGAAGCTTCCGAAATCTGCCATGATAGTATCCTTGGTTGATGTTCTCTACTATTATACTCTGCTCCGTCGTGTTTTGCACGCTAGCGATAGTGTTCATTGTTGCGAAGCTTCTCTTCGTACCACATGTCTGCCTGCGTGCGAAGGTCCTCCCAGATGTAGTACTCTTGGTCGAGTTCCTGCTGAGTGGGTACCTCGCTTGGCGTCTGATAGCGGCTAAGCTGAAGACGTGAGGACTTCCGATGTGCCTTGTTGTAGGCCTTGCGAGCGTCACGCGCCCAGCTGGCGGTGGAAACCTCACCGTTACGACCGTAGCGAGCCCAGCGACGTGAGCACTTGGCGTACTTGGCCTCGATGAAGAGAGAGGTGAGGGTGTATCCGTGATGAAGTTCGTTGCTTGGCATGTAGCTCCTGGGGTTCTCTTATATTATATTCTGTCCTGCGTAGCTTTACACGGGAGGCTACTTCTTCTCCAGCATGCTCTTGTAATATCGTGCCTGATCACGACTGCAACCTGAATATACAGGGCGAGCATTACCGTAGAACACGATACCTCGGTGTCCCTTAGGCAGAGAGTCCTTGCGGAATACCGCCCAGCTATAGCGGTCATCACCGTCGTATTTTCGAATTGTATACTTCATCTCATTTTCCTTGGTTGGGGTATGCTTCTATTATACCATGCGTGGCCGAACTGTACACGCAACCTATGCGTTGACTCCTGCTGTCTGCTCCCACGTTGTTGCAACGATTGACAGCGTGGCCATCAGGATGTTGACCTCTTTTCGCACTGTTTCAATCAGGTTAGGATCATACATGCCCATGTCATGCACACCATCCTGCTGTTGCGCTTCGGCAATTTCGAGGAATGCTTCTGCCTCTTCGAGCTGCCTGACCATCTCCACCACCTTGTGACAAAGTGCCATCCGCTTCGGGTGGAGTATCTTGTTCTGTTCTGCTTTTTCAAAAGGCGTGAGTTCCATTGTCTATCCTATGAGGAGGAGGGTGAAGAGAGGACCGATGACTAGACCGGCAAGAATGCCGCTGAATACTGCAAACAGCATTTGTTCTTGTCTGCTCATTTCGATCCCAAGAAGAGAACGTGAGCGGCTGCAAGAACATTTGCAAAACCACCGGTGCAGAGGCTAGCGATCATCCAGACAATTGCCCAGGTAATCTTGCCGTAGAATAGCTGTCCCAAACCTGGGACTATGAGTGAGCAGATTGCACCGATTATCTTTTTCATTTGTTCTCCAGTGGTTGTACATACATATTATACAGCATACCCTATTGATATACATGCAAGAAAAAGAGCGGTGTAGTCAACCAAGGAGAGCCAATCCTCCTACACCGCTCAGAACCGAGAATTGGCTCTGTCAGTAAAGTGGTACCCCGGACAGGATTCGAACCTGTGACCCTCGGCTTAGAAGGCCGATGCTCTATCCAGCTGAGCTACCGGGGCACGAGTATCGCGCTTACATCGAACCTTCTTTGATTCGAGCGATCTCGTGGAGTCCGGATGGTTTCATCTGGAGGAAGACCAACTGTCCGCATCCGGCGAAACGATTCTTAGTAGCCTGGAGGATCCTTGCGCCTCTCATCTCATCATCCTTTGTCTCAACAGACAGGTGGAGGTGAGCATCAATGAGGTGTCTCATTCCATTGCTTCCAGCCATTTGACCGCTCTTGGTGACCTGTCCGATAATCACGAGGCCACACTCAGTCTGCTTGCACCACTGATTCAATTGATCCAAGGCCCGGTATGCGGTCTTTGACGTCTTCCTTCCAGATCTGAAGTACCCATCATCCAGCTCCTGGAGTGAGTCAACAATAAGGAGGAAAGGCCGATCAGGCTGCTGTGCTCTTATGCGCTCACAGGTCTCGATCAGTGTCGGGACATGGGATGCAAAAGGAATACGGGTGGATCCACGCTTAGTGCGGATAATCTTATCCGTGATCACCTTAACGGGATGCCTCGCTTTGAGCCGCTTCTGGAACTTTGCGACCATCTCCTTCCGCATCTCGCAGGAAGCGAATGCAACAGTTGTACCCAGCCCTCGCATCGATGATGCCATCTCCAGCGCCAGCGTTGTCTTACCGCTTCCTGGGTCTCCCGTCAGAACGGTGCACTGGGTTGGGAAGAAGCCGGCCTCTCCAAGAATGTAGTCCATGTAGCCGAGTCCGGTCTTCATGGGGTTGTCGAGATAGCTTGGTATCTCAATGTCGTTGGACTCATCAAATGCATGAGACCAGATATCTTCCTCTGTTCGGAGGATCTTCTCGTCAAACTCAATGACCTCAACGATCTTAGGCTTGCCCTTCGAGTCCTCAGCTTCTACTTTCATCTCTACCTCAGGTGCATCCGAGTTAGTGACGTCTTCATTTTGAGAAGCAGGAGGAGGGGTGTTTTTATTGTCTGACATATTAGCCTTGGTTTTAAAGGTTTGGTTGATTGCCTTTATATTATACTATTTGAGATGCTTGTTTACACGCTCCTTTTGAAAGCGTGCAGTTCTTGCCTTACATCTATAACTATCTCTCTGCGAGTCTTTTTGATCGGTACATCGAGCCCAAATCTACGTCCAATAATTGCTGCCTCTCGGTGAGGAAGGGAAGCTAGAACCTGTGCGGTAAGCTGTGTCAGGTTAGCTTGTGAGGCCTCTTTAGAAGCCACCTTCTCCAGGCCTGTTCGGCCGTTCTGATCCTCAACGTCGAGACTCTGGTGATTCTCTTTGATGTGATGGCGGATGTGCTTCTGAATGTGGGATCGAACCCACCAGGTTGCATAGGTCGAGAACTTCACACCGCGAGTGGGGTCGAAGCGATCATTGGCGACTGCCAGTCCCATCATCCCAGCTGAGATCAGTTCATCGTATTCTGCCCCGCTCCATCCGTACTTGCGTGCTTGCCAGTGAACGAGTGCTTGGTGTTTGGCTACGTCTTGCATTGTGATCCTTGGTTGGTTGGTATACCTCTATTATACCATATTCAGAAGAGGCTTTGCACGAAAGTGTCAATCGAGCTGAGCGGTTTTTAACTACGCGTAACCCAGCTAAGAGTAATTGAGAGGGACGGGGAAGTAACGGCCCAGCTCGATTGACGAGGATCTCTCCCCTTGCGTCTATACCTCCACCTCATCATTGAGGGCTCGGGTCCAGAATACTTGAAAGTTGTTGTCGCCTTTTCGGACTTGCTCAACGAGGAAGTTCTCCTTGTGCATCTGAAGGGCTTTAAGAACTTCATCTCGTGTGAACTCTTCTCGGCCGAGTGCTTCCCAAACCGTACGATGCTTGAAGAGATTCCCTGGCTCAAGAGTCTCAAGGTGTCTCTCAACAGCGTCGTTGACACATTCCTGTCTGACTTCTTTAGCATGCTTGGCATTGAGTTTTTCGGCCCTCTTGATGAGGGTCGTGAAGAGCTTGTGATTGATGAGTCCCTTAATGAAGAGATGTCTAATTGCGTCTTGATTGTTCATGTTGTTCCTTGTTTGGTTGGTGTACTACTATTATACCATTAGTCGCGCGGGATTTGCACGCGCTGACGGCACTTATTCTTATTTTGCTTCTTCTTTCGATCCGCTGTAACAGTGCGTGTACCACCACGCCATGCAACAAGTGATCCACCTTCTTCAAAGTGGCGTTGCCTATCCAGACCGCGGACTGCCCTTAGCGTCCTTAGCTGCTCTCTCTTTTGCTTCTTAGTCATGGTGTTCTCCGTGGTTCTCTTCTATTATACTACCACTCCATCCATGTTGCACGTAACGAGCCAAAAGCTACTCCAAAAGCAGCTGTTAGCCAGATCACTTGGATAACATCAAGTGCGGTTCTTATCAATACATCTTCCATGGTGTCTCCTATATCCAGTCAAAATCATCTGAGTCGTCATCTGGGTAGACGACAAGGTTTGGTTCCAGCTTCGGCTCTATGCCTGCGATCTTGTCTAGATCGAGTTCCTCTATCTCCTTGTTCTCAAGCATGCAGAATAGCATGACCCCGATAGCTCCGTTTCCGAACTCTTTAGCCATGGTGTGTTCGACATCGGGCTCAGTACACCTGAACTGTAAGCGACCCGGCTCGATCCACAGTTGCATAAGCTCGCAATTGCGCAAGTCCATGAGAACACGATTCGGGTTCTTCGAACACCATGCAGCCCAGTAGACATTGTCAGTCGAGTTGATCCAGTTGATCAGACGCTCGCCGAAGTCGAATATGTCTATGTTGTTTTCTGCTGGGATAGCTATACCGTTCGTTAGCGCTTCGACAAACTTCTCCTGTGTGATCAATTGATTATCCATATTTTCCTTCCTGGTTGGCTTTCCCTACATTACTATTATACCACACACACCGGCCGTTTACACGAAAAAGTTCACTCGAGGGCGCGCACTTTCAGCAGTCAATTGCTGCTGCGCGGGGAAGGTTGACACTTGAGTCAGAGTCCGACGCGCGTCTCGTCGCGGGGATGCGAGCAATAATAGACCCGAGTACTGCCGAGCGTTCATAGTAAAACATTGATGTTTCGGTTGACCGAAGTGTCATGACTCTGGGTCCGGGGAGAGCGCAGTCAAGTGCTGCCGAGTAACGATAGTAAAACATTAAATGTTTTGGTTTACGCGGGTTCGGGTGCGAGTTATCTTGCGCCCAAAGTCCGAACTGACCCGAGGCGTAAGCTACTTTTTACCCAGTGTAGATCTGCAAACAATTACCTGACCCACCAGTCCCTACAGCTACCTAAACATATGATTAACCGACGGTGGTGGTTTAACCACTGCCAGAAGACGGCTACAGTCAATCTAACTCAAATGAATCAGTATCATCATCACCGGGGTAGCGCAGCTGCTCTTCGTCATCCTCCTCTACCTCACAAGGCTCCCCGGGATCGGATGCAAATGAGTCGATAGCATCTTGCCATGCCTCTTCTTCTGTAAGGCCTGAGCCTCTTAGCTCTACTGTGAATGTGTATGTTGGCATGATTATTCTCCTATGATCTGAATGTTATGATCGGTTGGATTATACTAAGGGGTCGAGTTTGTATACGTCTTTATTCGAGTATTTCTCGTGGTTAACCGCTCAAATGCTACGTGAATTCGCACTTGATGACAACGTCGTCATTGGGTTTCTTCTGTTTCCATAGCTTGATGAAGCATTGCGCATCTTCCATTGTTACTGCAGACGCTAGCTTTTTTGTTTTTCCGCTAGACTTAAGAAGAAGAACTTCGAAGTTGACTGTTTTGGGTGTCATGTATTTCTCCGGTTTAACCGCGTGTGAGTTGAGTGATTGCGCTTGAGATGTCTGTCCACCAATCTCTGGCGAACGACGTTCCTGACCAACTTTTCTCGTAGGCAAAGTCAGAGGCATCGCAGCCAATGTCGCTTGCACGTTCCTCGTGTGAAGCTCCATTCTTTGCATTGATCGCATCGATGATCGTCTCCATCTCGCCGATCTCTTCGAGAAGAACGTTAAGTTCATCATAGGTCAATCCGTATGTGATGCTGGAGTCGTTCCAGTAACGTTCAACTAGTGCCTGTCTTTCTTTGTTGGTCATATGATGTTTTCCTTGGTTGGTGACATTTATATTATACTATGCTTTTGGTTGTCTTGCACGCACTAGAAGGGTAACGTCCTCTGAAAGATGTTGAACATCTACGTATGTTGCGCGACTTGGGTGATCTGGGTATTGTCTGAGGTTGTGTCGTACGACAATGCTGCCATCATCATCGACTACACCCACGTGACCTTGATACGGTCCATAGTTCTCTGTCTCAATGACGACAATGTCTCCGACTTGATATTCTTCCATTTTACTCTCCGGCTCTTTGATTGTGATAATGCTGAAGAGCGTGATTCGCCTCGGGACTATAGCCTTCGATCTCATAGTCGTTGACCAGCCATCCATATTCATCACCAAGCCAGTCGCAGATCTGATTGTTCACATCTCCTCCGAGAGGTCCGAGGTCGATGTCCATCACGACTTTGTTAGGAAGTTCTGGGACAGACTCTCCGTCTGTCTCCCAATTGATTCTGAATACTGCTATCTTTATTACCATGTTTTCCTTTGGTTGGTGACACTTATATTATACCGCATATGTGTGTGGTTTGCATGTTATTTTCATATTTAACCACTCTTGTTTTTACGGTTGTTCCGACTCGGCCAGTAGTTCCCGAGCCTGTGGTGTGAGGGTGTGTGCGCAGAGTGTCACGTCGTGTGTCTCGAGCATTCCCTGGAATCGCATCCAATCCCAGAGCCGTTTAAACTCTCCCCAGCTCTCTGTGATGTGTTGACATCTGTCGAAGGCTTGCTTCCGCGTTAACGGTCGCCTTGCCAGCTCATCGAGTATCGGCATGATCTTGTTCTTTGTCTTTGACGGTAGTGATCTATCCATTGCTTTCATCCTCTTCGACTAACTCGAAATCTCCATTGACCCACACGCTGACAGTCCATCCGTTCTTCTCGTGCTTATCTGCCCAAAATATCTGTGTATGTTGACCGTCATTGAATGGATCAAGCTTGAGGATTACGCCTCTTATTACTTCTTTGCCGCTAGATACGAATATGACCTGTTGTCCTACTTTCATTTTATCTCCCTGGTTGGTATACTCTTATTATACCACACAATTGTGTAGTTTGCACGCCATTCTCACGAGGACAAGGTGTACTGGTTAAATCGAAGGAGCTGCCACTCTCGACATAGCTTTTTTTCTCCATTCGCCCAAAGTACAGAGTAGGTAGTTGACGATGACGGCGACGGGTGTGGATCCGCTGTGATAATCATTCCGCGTCTCCACTTGGATCCGGTTGTGTTGTGCCACTTTACTAGTTCGCCGACTTTAAAACGCCGTCATTAGCTAGCCTTCCTTTGAAGCAGAGCAATCGGGACGTTCCATCTGAGACCATCAGTGCTGCCCTCCACCTCAGCATTCTTTCGGTTGTTCATTGGGTGTCCCGTTGAATGTCGGTGTGAGGGATCACAGCGAGATGCTGATGCACTTGGTATCCACGGGTTTCCAGTTCAGCTTTGATAACACCATACATTTCCGAAAACTGGTCAATAAGTTCGCTGGGTGTGTCGCCAAAGGCAAAGGAAGCCATTGCGTAATCTTCGGGATCGTACTCCTTATCGAGCATATACCTCAAGAGTTTGAGCATAGTCAAGAGGATGTCGTCGTCGTGGGAGAGGAGGTGCCATTCTTTCCATTGGTTCATGATTGTTCCTGGTTGGTGTGTTTTTATTTGATTGCTGGGAAAATGCGTGTGATCTGGTGGTCGTAACCCCAGACTAGTTCGGGTCCTGGTCCGGTGATGGTCGACCCATCGAATCCGGGCTTTCCGTTCTTGATCTTGGCTTCCTTGTTTGACACGAGAACTACTCGTTTTCCGCCGAGGTGTGTCTCGTACTCAATAATGTCGCCTACTTTATATTCCACTGTAACTCCTTGGGTTCTCTTATATTATACCACACAACTTTCCTATTTGCACGCACTTGCGTCTTCAGGGTGTGTGTGTATAATGTCGTAGACACCTTTGCCTTCTCTATCAAGTTTAAACCTGAGCTTAGCTTCTGCTTCTTTTTTGTCCCGAGCTTTGATGGTCCGCTGGCCAGACTTGAGCTTCGAATTCCAGCGATCATACCTGCTGTATCTGAATTGTATTAAGAACTTTTTCATTTTATCTCTCCAAATCCGGCTTTGAGACCGCTGTCAAAGATTTTATTCCAGAGTCGTACAACGTCTTCCTCAATGTTTTTATCCGTTCCCTGGAATGTCTCCAAGATTTTCAACAGAAGGTTTGCTTCTTCCTGGGTTAGATTTACACTTGCTATGGATTTCATTGCGTCTCCTGTGGTTCTCTTATATTATACTACGCTTTTGTTTTATTTGCACGCTTGTGATCATCTTTGAGTGCCATAACAGCCAGTGACCAGTATGTCGGAGCAACGTCATCACCTGGGTAGCTACCTTCCTGCTTGACAATCATCTCATCGGTTCCATCAAGTGGGTTCTTTCGAAACCCTATGATCTTCCCCCACGAGCTACCGTGTTGTCTACTAACGACCTCATCACCGACTTTGAACCCTTTCACGGTAATACCTACTCCCCTACCTGTGCTCTTCGAGTGAGCTCTCGGTGTAAGTGCTTGACGCTTGTCTTAAGATCGCTAACTTGACCTGACTCGTGCACCCATTCGACACCATAGCTTACAAGCCTTTGAATTTGTGCCATGCAGGTTTTGTATTCTTCCTCGAGAACTTCTGTTGATGTGTGTCGGAATTGCACTTTCAGTTGCTTGTCGTTCATGATTATCTTCTCCTCAGAAACTTGTCTGGATCTCTTGCGTCATGTGTTCCAAACGCAAGATGATTCAGTGGTGAAACAGTTTCATGCAGGAAGTCAACAGACTCCACTGAGTCGTGCAACTGTCCAACTGTGATAGTTTCACCGTTGTCACCGATAAGTTCGACATCTTTGAGGTGCATTAGCAAGACTTCGGGAAAAGTGAATCGAACTGTGCAGCCGTCTTCGTCTCCTCCCCAGAATCGAAGTGCTATCACGCTTTCTTCTTGTGCGTCT
>Ga0080013_1000539_pt1 | contig 53623 bp, 57 predicted proteins | sample ETNvirenome_6_85_FD_69236 | JGI IMG/M metagenome (GOLD analysis project Ga0080013, IMG submission 69236) | Marine viral communities from the Pacific Ocean - ETNP_6_85 (SPADES assembly) (version 2) | ecosystem: Environmental > Aquatic > Marine > Oceanic | place: Pacific Ocean | collected 2013-06-19
GGATGGCATACATATCTACAAGAAAAAGGTTTACCATTTGAAGGTTTATTATCACAATATGAAACAAGAAGAATTTTTAGTCAAATTAAAATCGAAAGTGAAAGAGCTTCCATGGATCTTGCTACGGCTTTTGGGGAGCCTTTGTGGTGTGTTGGTACTGGTATGCGTAATACTCATCTTCGTGCTATTGCTCCCACTGTTAGCAATTCAAAGCTTAGCGGAAATGTCTCACCGGGAATAGAACCTTGGGCGGCTAACGTATTTACAGATCAATCAGCTAAAGGAACTTTTATTAGAAAAAATCCTACATTAGAACAAGTATTAGAAGATAACGAGCTTAATACTAAAGAAATATGGGATAAGATTTTAGTAGATGGTGGTTCTATACAAGATATAAAAGAATTAGAAAACGTTTTAATGGGTGATGAAGATTTTACTGTTAAAGAAGTATTTAAAACATTTAAAGAACTTAACCAGTTAGAGCTGGTTAGACAAGCTGGTATACGCCAGCAATATATAGACCAAAGTGTAAGTCTTAATTTAGCTTTTCCATCAGAAGCAACACCTAAATGGATTAATAAAGTACATTTAGATGCATGGAAAAAAGGAATTAAAACTTTATACTATATGAGGACAGAAAGTGTCCTACGTGGAGATATTGCACAACAAGCAATGAGTGATGATTGCGTGTCGTGTGATGGTTAGTTAGTTTGTTTATAAGTAATCAAAAAAGGGGACCTCGAATGAGATCCCCTTTTGGTTACAGGAACTGTTGGGTATGGTACGCCCATTATATATTAGTTCCTTTTTATTTTCCAGCCAACCAATCTTCATTTTTTAAAGAAGTGGGTCTACCTCTTTGACCAGTTTCTATTTGGTACTCGGTTTTATGTTTTCTTTCTTTTAGTCCTGTAAGACTTTTTTCAAAATTAGCAATATCCATATCAGTTCCTTTCTTTCCTGAAGAAACCTTATCTTTAAATTTTTGCTCTTTCTTTCCAATTTTAGTATTAATTCTATTTAACTTTTTTTGTTTTCTTGCGATGTCTTGCGCAGTTAATTCTTTTATAGGACTATTTTTCATGATGATATTACTTTATATTTTGTTTTTCCGTGTTCTTTATATGCTTTTAAACACTTATTTCTATTTTTTTCTTCTGATACATATGAAACATGTATCCAATTTGGCTGTGTATCTGTTCCAAATTCCCAAATCATTTGATCATAATCTAAATTACATTGTATCCAGTGATACATGTCAGCATTAGTTTTAATTCCATAAACATCATCAATATCAATTGCTTGACCTTTACAATGTTGACTGGAAGAAGCTCCGCCGATTGCTTCGTTTAAAGCTTCTGATCTAAAAAATGAATTAACTTTTATTGGTCCTCCAACCCATTCTCTTAGTGGCTCAAATACTTTCTCTGCTAATAATTTCATAGCTTCTACTTGAGCTTCACTAGGTGTATTATCTATACCTCTTCTTTTAGCTGTGTTAGAGTGTATAGCTTCCGTATACGTTATGTGATCACTTATCTTCATATTAATCTATTTCAAATACCGCATAAACATTTACATTGCGCTTACCTTTAGGTATACTAGCAATTAAATCTTTACGTTCTTTAACCTGTTTAGTTTCGGCTATAGGATAGTATTTAGGATTAGTACTGTTTAGTTTTCTTTTCTTCATTTAATTAAAATTTACTCGCAGTATTTATTTCATTAACTGCTTCTTGTATTTCATTTAATTCTGCTGGTAATACTAAGTCTAAACCAGCTTTAAACATTTCTTCTTTAATACCTTCTTTAAATATAATTATAGTAGGTACCATCCTTACTTTGTATTTCTTCTTTGCAGCAGCACATTTAGTTATATCTGCCCTATAATAAACTACATCTTCTAGTTTATTCCATTCTACAAATTTATTTCCATCATTAAATTCTGCCCAGAACTCAACAACAACTGGTAATGATTGATCATCACCGAAAGCACTTTTTTCGTTTATCTTATTATCAAAGTTAGAATCATCTATCCATTCTTGTCCATAAGCATTAAAACATATTAATAATAAAATTAGATTTAAATATTTCATATTTATCGGGTTAGTTCATATAGACGTTCGTCTATTTTTTTGATTGTTTCTTTAATTTCCTCTACGTCTTCTTGAGTATCCATTATAGTATTACGAATCAATTCATCTTTCAATTCATATTCTACTTTAGATATTTCTGGTTCTGGTAATTCCATCGCTCTAGCTATATCTGATTGTAATGCAAAATACATACCGGTTATAGTTATAACAAATGTAACTATCATTCCAATAGTTTTAAGATCTAGAGTTACTTTAGTTGATTCCCCTATTTGTGGTGCTGACATTTCCTTTAGTTTGATTATTATTACTTGGTTTACTTAGAGTATTCGAATTATAACTTGGTCTAGAATTATAACTTGGTTTAGAATAATTATTACTAGGTTTATAACTATTATTACTAGGTTTATAATTACTACTTGGTATTGAAACAGGTTTATAACTCAAGCGTGGTTTTACTTTGGGTATAATGACGGCAGGTTTAACTCTGGGTTTAATCCTATTAGACGTTATTACAGCTTCTAAGGATCTAGGTTTTCTCCTACTGTTATTATATACTACATTATAACTTGGTCTATTAAATGGCCCATTTAGTATAGGGTCTCTCCAAGGGCTATTCCATTGCCAAGGTCTCATCCAATAATCCCAATAATTCCATGGACGATAGAAAAATGAATAATATTCAAAGTGCCATGGATCATATATAAAAGTATAGTCTAACCATAACGGTCTAGTATGCCAGTAATAATGGTGTGGTTGATTATAATGGAGTCTAGGTGTTAGAGTTTTAAATTGTAATCTTAATATATCAGCCTCATAATTTGTGAATATAGAAGTGGCATCTTGACCTTCTTCTAAATATATAATGTCTGATTGTGTAACAAATTTATAATTGCTACAACTAGTTATTAGGGCAGTTAGAACAACCGCAAATGCAAAATTCTTCCATAATTTCATTTATTTTAGTGTTATGTTCAGTCCAACTGAACTGTTATATATTTCTGAGTCCCAGAATTTAGTATATTCTCCTTCGAAAAATACACCAATACTTTTGCTCAGCTTCCATCCAAATACCAAACCTGCTTGGTAATCTTCCCATTGTTCTCCATCTCCTTCAGCATGCATTTCGTCATGGCCTTCTGCGCTCCAGCCATTTCTATGTAAATAACTAAAGCCTTCATCTCCCTTAACATACTTATGAAAAGGAGGTAAATAAGATCCATACACATGCATCCAGAAATTATTTTTGTAATGATACCAGTCAAAACCGACCACAGGAGATACAACACCAAAAGAATCAATTGTATCCCAAATCTCATTATTATAACGATTCATAAGATCAGTAAATACCGTCTCTCTGAATTCAAGATCTGTATGGGCTACTATTTCTCCATCTGGATCAGTCCAATACCAATCATTTAATGTTTGACCTTGATATTGTGTCGTAGTGTAATGATCATCATAACCATAATAAAACCCTAAAGTATACCAAGGATTTACTGCATTACCATTTTCATTAGTTTCATTTAACCATATTTCTACTGGATTATAACCGTAAGGACGTTGATGTGTACGATACATAGCTCCAGCTGATAAACTAAATTTCTTACCAATAGGTAGTTTAGCTCTTACTTCTGCTGATTGATAATTAAAATCTATTTTACCTTGTTTTCTACTTTCAACTTTAACCATGTGGTATTTACCACTGTGTTTTAAAAAGTATCTATGATTATCATATAGCTCATCTCTTTCTCTTTCTTTTTCCCAGTGGAATACATACTCTAATCCTTTAATAGGAGAATTTGTAGCAGACAAACCTACATTGTTTTCAGTACCATCATAATATTGTTTGCCTTTTACTTCATAATCATATCTAGCTAATTTACGTATACCTATACCATATCTATAATCAAATTGGTGATAAACTGTTCCGTCTTCTACAACTGGAATATCATATAATCCACCGCTTGGATTAGTTCTTACGAAATAATCTGGTATATTTTCTTTAGGGTTTTGCATATCGCCGGCAACATAAATGGTGCTATATTTAAAGAGCTCTTTATAAACGTCTTTAAAAAATTGTCCTTGCATGTTTAAAGTAACAAACATCAAGAAGAGTGTAATTAGTTTTTTCATATTTAAAAGTTTAAATCAAGGTTATCTAAATCAAGGTCTAAATCAAGGTCTAAATCAAGATCTAAATCTAAATCTAAATTATAAAGACCTTTGTTTTTAATTTTATCAGGATCAAAATCTAGCTCCCAGGCTTGCCACCCACCAAGCAACGCTAAACGCTGCCACATTTCAGCCTCAGTACTAGATGCGTCTCTAATATTTTCTATTTTTTGTAATACTCTATCTAATGGCACATTAGTAGCTGCATTTAAAAGTTGAGCCCATGCCATTAAAGCTGGATTATCTAAACTAAATCCTTTTTCTCTTATTTCTTTTGCATCCCACGATAAAGTTCTTCCCCAGCTCGCAATTTTACTCACTTTATTTCCAATTGGGGGTGAAAATTTTAATACCTCATAAACTACATTTTCATACTTAGGTCTTCTCTTCCCTTTTTCTTTATAGTATTTTAATATTCCATTTTTAATAGCTGCAACTGCAGCCCCATAAAATCCAGTTCCTCTTAATATACTATCGGCCATACCATTGGCTATATTAGCATATTTCTCTGTTTCCTCATCTTCATCTGCATCACCAAATCCTAAAGCAAATAATGCTTGTTGCATAGCATTAAAGAAGAAGTTCTGTACTGCCCCATAATATATTAATTTAGAAACATTAGTTCTCCAATCTCCCCGCCCATTCTTTAAGTCTAAGGCCGCCTTTTTCATTAATCTAGTATACTGCATTGGTGTGTTAGCAAAAGCTAAAATAACTCTTCCTAAAGGACCAGCTTGTTGTTGGGAGATTTTATCTGCTCTAGCTGATTGTTGGCTAGTTTCTGCAATTTCACGCCAATCCACCATGGTTTTATCATGTGCTTCTTGTTTACTTAATCCTTTCTTTAAATAAGTGTTTAATCTATTTCTATAAAAACTAGCACCACCTGAAGCAATAGCAAAACTATCCATAATCTGAGTAGGTAAAAATCCTAATTTTAACATATAGCTAACAGCACCTTTAAATCCACCAAGTTTAGCTGCTTCAGCTAAATCGGCTTCGTTAACATTTATTCTCAATCCCCTCCGCCTATCTATTAAAAACTCAGAATTAAATAACATCATAAAATCTTTCCAAAATTGGGGTTGATTTGCAAAAGCTTTACTAGCATTAAGAATATTATTATCAGTCCAATTAATAAAGTTAGCTGCTGATAGAGTTTGTAAAATAGCAGATCGCGTATTAAAGAACATTATAGCCCCAATAGAACCATTTATCCATTCAATAAAATTACCAGTTAAACTGTCTCCTGCATAAGTTCGACTTCGGCCAGTTTCCATTCTTTGTAATATATCTTCTAATGCTTCTCTATAGGCTTTCCCAAATGCAGCTTCTAATTTATATAAATTTTTTTCAGAAAATATTATATCTTTATTTTGTTTCCACCCTGTATCTTCTAAATATTTAGCTCGTTTTGTGGTTCTAATAGTGTCTTCTAAATCAGTAGCAATAGTGCCAGCTAACCAGCCAAATGTAGGCTGCATATAAACCTCTCCTTTATTTAAATAAATCAATTTTTCAGCAAAGTCTTTATAACTCGGTTTCTGATTTATATAATCTACCATTGTTTTAATATCTCCTTTGGAGAGTCCTGGTATATCCATTCCTTGTTTATTCCATATATAAACCCTAATTGCCTGTTCAGCGTTCCACCCACCAGGTACTTTAATATCTCTAAGCTTACGGGGATTAATACCCGTAACCTTTTTGAGTTGTTTAAAATCCTGCATTAATCTAATACGGTCAGCACTTAATGAAGACATAGCCCTACCAAAAGGATCTAATAAAGATTTTTTAATAAATGCTTTATCTAAATCCCCTGCTTTCCCTTTTCCATAAACCCTATACATTAAGCCTTCAAAGTCATCAGCATCAGAAGAAATAAATATCTGATCTCTTTTCCCTTTTCCTACAATTTCTGCTTTAGCTTGAGAATAAACAGCATCTCGGCTAATACCAGTTACTCTTTCTATCATCTTATTGAAAGTAGTATCCATCGCAGCGCTAAAAGAAACATTGGCTTGATGAGTTTTTCCTTTTACATCTACAATATCTAATACATCTTGAACAGCTTTTACATTGCTATAAGCATCATCGGTAAAATAAAAATTATTATAGCCTTCCGCGGCTTTTTTCGCAACCCAATTAGCTTTAGCTCCAGGGCTACCATCTTCTAACCCTGTTATATTTTCTATTTTTATATCTACACCTAAACCATCAAGGAAAGTTTTAATAGCCATAGCTGCTTGTTGGGGTCTAGCTGTTAATATAAATACATTATCGTTTCCAAATTTATTTACCGCTTTTTGTAATTTAGTAAACAATGGCCCTTTTCTGCCATCTATTACTTTATTAAATTGAGAAAAATCAAAAGTTGCCCCTCTTTCCTCTAAACTTTGGGCTTGGTTTGCAAATTCAGCTGGGGTTAATTCCATTTCTTTGCCTGTATAAATATTAATTCCAGAGGCTTCAACTGCCCCTGCTAAAGGTTTAAACAGTTCTTGTAACGCAAGTTCTATGTTTTCTTTATTTTGGCCTTTTGCTTTTTTCCATCTAGCTTGTAATTCCTTCCTCCCGAGGGTGAACCATAATTCTTTTACTTTATTTCTTCTCTTATAAATAGCAGCAATTTTAGGATCTTCATAAACTTGCCTAGGAAAGAACATTCTTCCCTGTACCACTTTACTATCATCTCTCTTCCAAAACCATTCCTTTGGACGAAGCTTTGCCCAGCGAGGATTCTTATCAAATTCTCTTTGCAACATTTCATCAAACACATCTAATCCCTTTAAGCTTTGAGGCATATTAACTAGAACTTTACTTTTAGTAGTAGCTATAGTATCATCAAAATCAAATATACTAATTCCTTTATCTTTAGCTGGATATTTTATAGCATTAGCTTGCGCTTTAGTATAATCATTTACTACTTGCGTTACTATAGAATTATTATCCAGAGCTTTTGAAAAACTAAAAGGAGCTAAATTAGAATTATTTTTTATCAAGTTTTTCTTTTGCGCATATTGTGCAATTTGTCCTTTACCAACAATCCTGCTTTCAAACCCATTTCCTTTAGGTGTATATACTAGTAATTCATTATTAAAAGCGCCGAACATTTTATCACCAAAATATCTTTCCCATTTTGAGTCTCCAATATTACCTTTACCTCCTAGAATATATCCTCGCGTTATAGTATCTTGATTAAATATATTAATCTCATCATCCATTAGCTTAGGGATAATAGAAACGGTTCCATTTTTAAACATTTGTTTAACTCTATCTTTAGTCCAACCATCAACCCCCATTACATAACTAGCTAGGCCTACTTGAGTAGTTCGAGCTGGTGGATTATGTTCATATCTAAGATATTCTTTTGCAAGTTCGTTTTTAGCTTTTTTAGTTTTAGCTTTAGTATATTTTTTAATAAAATCAGGGTCTATATTAGTAGCAATGCTATCCACTCTAAATGCTGCTCTAATAGGAGCCCTCATATCCCCGTTTGCAGACATTAAAAACATCCCATAAGAATTTCTTAATTTATAACTCGTGTGGTCAGTTATACCCTCTTTTTCTAAAGCTTTTTTGAAACGCTCAGTAACTATATTTACAACAAAATCTTCATTTAATTTAGCGTAATCTTTTGATTTTTTTAATTGGTTATGAGTTAAATCTCCATTTATTGTGCCCTCTATATATGGAATTATATCTTGAGGAACTAATTCTACAACATCACTAAATTGATTTTCAATCCCATCTTTTATATATCTAATAGACCATTGTTCCTTTTTCCCCTCACCACTTTTTTTATAAACCTCTATTTTAATTCCTGAGTTTCTAAATAATGGTTTTAAAAATGCTTCACCAAAGTTTTTATTTCCTTCAAATAAGCTATATGTCAGGCGTTTTTCAGAAACACGACCACTTGATTTTACATATTTAAATTTTGTAATCCTTTCCTTTTTTCCTGTTTTCTTATTTAGTATTTTAGTACTATATTGTTTGAGTTTCCACCCGCCTTTTGCAACTATTCCGCTGTAGTTAAAAGTATTATTTATAAACCATGCAACCTGAAGCGCATCGTCTTCTTTACCTTTATCCACTAAATCCCTAACTATATCGGCTAGATAATTAATAGTCCAAGTTGCTTGTCTTTGATCTTGGAAATTTAAATCCTTTGGTCCTAATTTCATTAGCTTGGAAACTACTTCTTTAGACTCAACCTTTAAAAACTCATTATAAAGAAAATCTTGGATATCTTGAGTTTGTTGTTTACCACTAATAGGATTGGCAAATTTCTTATTAAAATAATTTAAATGATTTTTTAAAGATTCTAATAACGGTTCTCTTTGTTTATTAGTTAGAAATCCTTCTGGGAATACATCATCCCAGGCTTTTTCCAAATCAAGGAGCCCTAATTCTATTTCAAAAGGATATACATAATTAAATAATCCTTGCTCGTATTCATCTTCTAATTCTTTATATTTTTCCGATAATTTATCTAAAAATGGCATAGAGTATTGATCAAATAGAATCCTCTTTACATCAGATAATTTACCAAGGGCGCTTACCCAAGGCTTGGGGTTATCAAGCGCTTTTGAAAAAGAATAAGTAGAAGCTAAATTATCTTTTTGCTCATCAACGCCATAATCAAATTGATTAAGTATTTGATCTTTTAATGCCGCTAACATTACTTCACCAGGAAGCTTATTTAATTTTTCTGCTAATTTTTCTACATTTTGAGGATCACTAAGAAAATCATTCACTTGATTTTTTACCATTTCTCTTACTACAATACCGGCTAATCCTCTTTGTCGAGCTATATATTTATTTTTAACCGAAACAGGTTTGCCTTTAGCTGTTTGCGGACGAGTAAAATAATCTAACCATTCATCTTTTGTAGGCTGATCAACCGTAAATCTATCTATTTGATGTGTTCCTGCGGGAGTTGTAATATTTACTTTATCTCCTGTTGGTGTAATATTATAAAGATCTTGATAACTTTTCTTGATTAATTTTCCAGGTATTCCCTTTACTAATGTATCATATTCATTTTTTACAAACTCTTTCCATTCTTGAGGAACTACAAATTCCCCCTTTTTCATTCCAATAGTGCCGCCTAATTTTTTTATTATTTGATCGCCTAATTTTTTTTCTATAGCTGCCACTAATTTATCTACTGAAGTAATATCTTTTGGAGAAGCTAATATTTCTTCTATAATACCCGGAAGAGATTTTTGTATTTCTTCTTTAACTTTATTATCAATGCTTTTTACAGTACTTAAGTCTTGACGCACAGCACTACGTTTAGGTAATTCTTCTTTTACTTTACCTTTTTGTCTTATCTTAATAGCTTTCTTTTCTCTTTCTAAAGCTAATTGCTGATCAGTATATTCTTCAGGCGATAATTCATCTGATTCTAATGTATCAGCTAATGTTAAATCTCCCGCTTGAGTTAAGGCTTTGTCCTGGGAGACTTCCTTGCCTTGACCATAGCGTTTAGCGTATTGATTTACTACTTCACCAATTCTGAAATTCATTAATTCACTTACGACAAATCCACCTAGGTCATCATTTTGAGCAGGATCAAATCTCTGAATAGTTCGTCTATATAATTGTTGCCCTACATCTTCTAAAAATAAAGGAGCTATTGGTACACCATATACGTCATTACCAGTAATATTTTTCCCATATTTTACTAATCCATCAGGGCCACGCATTTTTTTACCTGTCCTTAATCCCATTCTAATTAAATTATCTAACATCGCCCTTCCTTCACCCTGTTCAGCAATTAAATACATATAAGCATCAGCTAGTCCTTGTTTTTGCCAATCAGCCTTTGTAAGTTCACTTGTATCTTTATCTAAACTTAATGCTAGTTTTTCGGTAATATTTTGATTTATTTGATCTCCAGCTTGTTGTAGTTTGACTTTATCTTGTTGAGTTAAGGAGCCGTCTAAAGCTTTAGAGAATGAAAACCGCGCTTCATTATACATTATTGTATCTTCAATACCTTCTTCCTCTGGTAAAGCACCAGCCACTCCTTGTTTATAAGTTTGGACTCTATCTAAATAATTAGCTAAAAAAGATTTAATTAAAGATGTACTATTAAAAGGATTAACAATTCTACTCCATTGTCCTTTACCCATCTTTTTGAATAAATCACTCATAACTTGGCGCATCCCGGCTAGATTACCCCATTTCTTTGTATTAATTCCAGTTAATAACATTAATTCAGTATAGACAGTAAGGAATTCTCCATAGTCTACTTCACCATATTTCCCCGCATCTTTCTTTTCCTTTATATCATCTTCATACCCTTGCATTCTTTTAATTATCTTTTCTCCTATTTTACGTGAAATTGCCTGGCCATCAACTAATGTTTGTACCTCAGACATAAGGCCCATGGCAGCTAATTCTATTGAAGTCATTTCTTCTTTGGTCTCAGTAAATAAACCTTTGAGATTAATTTCTCGATGAGTTAGCTCATGCAGAGGGACCATCATAGCAATTTGTCTTTCAATAGCATCTGTATTAAAAGTTAATGTTTCCATAATCTTAGGCTCATTAATAACTATATGATTAGTATCACGATTGATATATCCATATTGGTCCATTAAAGGTTTTTTATTATCTAAAGGTATATAACAACTCATTAGTTACATCTATTATTTTCTATATCCATATCCATTATATCTTGCAGATTTTCGTTAATTGTAAAATTATCATTATTTGTTACATCACCATAATGTAATGCTAATCCTAAATTAGCCGCATAACCAGCGTATTCAGCGAATCTAACCTCTTTAGGCAAAACGCTCATTTTGCTTTTCATCTCACTAACCCCTGGTGTAATTTTTTGTCCCATAAAGCCTTTAGATAAACTTTTTTGATACTCCATGCCGGCTTGCTGCGCCTTTGCTTCTAATTCTTCAGTAGGATTTTCATGGTATTCTTGAGCTAATTTAGTCCAATTTTGATACCTTTGCCAGTCCACTGTATTTAAAATATTTCCCTGACGATCTCTTAATCTAGTTAATTCAGCCTCTAATTCTTTCTGTTCTGCTTGCCAAGCTGTGGTAGCTTTAACATTTTTTTTCTCAGGCTGCATGGACATATGTTCTAAATATCTCGCCCCCGCTTTAGCCCGTAAACCACCAAGTTGTACTAATTCTTCCAATTCTTGGCTAGTTAAATTTCTAAATCTTTGATAACTATTGAATTCATCAATGTTAGCCGCTTGTAATTCCTTTTCAATTTTAGTACGAAGTTCTTTAACCTTTATTGGATCTTTTTCAGTTTTTAATTGTTTTTGCCATTTTCTAATTTTAGCTCCTCTTTTTGCTACTTTTTGTTTATCTTTAAAAGTAGTTACTTCATCTCTGACCACTCTTAATATATTACCTCCATATGCTGGGGTTTGCATTGCGAGTATATTTATAGCACTATCCATAGCTAAATTCATGTCCATTCCTTCAAAAATAGATTTATGTTCACCAAATACTTTATCTATAAAATTATGCCCTAGCTGCGCAGCATATTCTTCACCAATCTCTACAAACATCTGTTTTGCTGCTAGCCCCATACCGCTCCGGAAATCATAGCCAATAGCTCTTTTCCATTTAGCAGCACTATTTAAATTTTTCCAACTTTTTTGTAATCTACCTACTTTATTAACAAAAGCCAAAGTACCAAGCCTTTCACTAAGTCCATCAACTAATCCGTATCCAATAGCATCAACCTCTCTAGACCACTTACTAGAATTTGCTACATTTTCATAATTATTTAAAGCCCCTAATAATTCTATTCTTTGATCTACAGCCTCTGGTGGTAATTCATCTAATAATGTTTTTATTTCTTCAATTTTTTTAGGGGCTTGGGCATACATTAAATTCATTTCCAATTTCTTTCCACTCCAACTAGTCCCCATAAACATCCCCATACTTGCGTTGCTAGCTCTATTCATCACTTGTTGTGCCAACTGCCTCCTAAGGGCTGTTGAGCCCATCATACCCTCAATAACACTCGCACTAGCTCCTTTTGAGGTCAGGTCCGCGGCTATTGTCGTCATTGCACTATTAGTAGCTCCCCTAGTCATTAACCTACCTATTAGACTAGGCCCCATAACCATTGCTAAAGTTGGGGCACTTTCTGCTAAAGTTTGCAGAAACCATTCCCCACCTTCTCCGGGTAAGTAAGTATCCCAATCTACCTTAGGTGCAAATTCCTCCGCAGAAGCTCTATTATATGCCTCAGTTACATTAAGCCACGGCTCATTCATTACCTTTGCATCAAGCTCAGGGCTAAATACACTTAGCATTTCATTCCCAGTCTGACGAAGTGCCATGTCAAATGTAAATGCTGTACGAGCAAACGCGTTCATCATTCTAGATATTTCAGATTGATTTTTTAAAGCCCCTGTTGTCATCATCCCTAAATTATTAAGAGCCTCCGCTTGGTCAAAAAAGACATCATTGACACTAGCTATGCCTTCCAATATCTCAGTTTGCGAATTAAATTCTTCTAATAACCCAGAATTTTCTAATTCTTCAATTGCGTTATTTTGGGATGTCATTGCATTCCTATACATTTCTTTAATTCCGGGTGTCATATGCTTAACGCCACTCCCTATGGTAGATAATTTAAAATATCGCAATGTATTATTTGCATTCTTAATATCGTCAAAATATGGTTTAACTTTTTCACTTATTAAATCAAATTTTTCGCTTTCTGTTGTAACAATTCCTTCAATAAGACCCTCCATTTCTTTGTAATATTCTTCTTGGACAGTAGGCTTAACATAAGGTGCTAATTCATATCTTTGACCATCTAAATATTGGGGATTACCAACCTCTAAGACGAGACCATTACTAGGATTATATTTTTTTTTCTTTGCATGCTCTATAAACTCTTGTTGAGTTTTTCTATTATTTTTATAAATTAGTTGATTTTCAGGAGTAGAATATTTAATAAGATCTGATCCATATCCCCATAATCCCAAAGGATCATAACCTAGGTGTTTACGCACTATAGTATGGTCAAATACTTCACCACTACCTGTGTTCGCCCCTATAAATGCGCGAACTTTACGTTGTTTATAATCATTTAAAAGAGCAGCCTTCCTATATGCCCCTGCATCTGAATCTAACCATTCTGTATACCATGGAGTTAGTGAACCACCAACAGCATCAGAAAATCCAGGGTTGGAGATAATACCCATTTTATTTAGTAATTTATTAGAAATCCTTCTTTCATGAGAAGGCATCTGGCGAATGGCACCAGGGGCATCAACTGCATCTGCCACTTCAGACACAAAGTTGCTCATTGGCTCACCTGCTAGATCAAATATAGTGTGCATGATATCTTCATGGCCTTTCGGGCCCCAGTCTACCATATTCAAATATTCTACAGGATTTTCATTTAGATAATTAATTACTTCATTCCCTTTCTCCTCTCCAAACATGGCTTTAATACCAGCATCTCTTTGCTCAAATTTACCTGCTTTCTGAGCTTCTTCAATAACACGTGTACCTCCATCAAATATTTCGTTTCTTTCGTCTTCATCAATACCAGCATTCAATCCCGTTTGACGTATAAGATCAAAAAATTGTTCTTGTATTTGTTTGGGAGTATTTTGAATTATATCTTCGTTAAACCGAGGATCATCAGCATTAATCTTTCCAATGATCTTTAACTCATTGTTTCTAATCTCCATCGCCTCATATTCCTCTTTGGTTAATCCTGGATCCCAAGGAATTATTTGGTTTTCAATTTTAGCACCCCATTTCTTCGCCCAATCATCAAAACTAATATCGCCTTCAGGCTCATAGCCTTGCAGATGTTTTGGAACTCCTGATTGGTCATCATCATAAGAAAATGCTTTGAATTTTCTATTATACTCATTTTCTGTTATAACTTGCCCAGGTACATCAGTATGCTTCTCCCATTCTGTTATTAATCCATTTTTTGTATTAGTCCAATTCCCACTAGTAGGTACCTCATATAATTCCCTTTCATCCTTGGTCCCCTTATCAACTATTCTAGTAATAACGGGTTTTTGTTTATATCCATTTTGTAATAACCATTCTTCATTAAAAAAACCACCAGGTATATCATCAGAAATATTTTTATCTGGGTCTGCAAGATTTAAATATTTTATATCACTTATTTTTTTTGTAGATGGAAGAGTAGCGGTTCTATGAACTATTTTAGTAGGAGTTTTTGGATCAGATCTATTAAAAATAAATTGCCCTTCTTGATATGTATCTTTAGTTAAATCTTGATAGAGCTGAGGAGTTGTCTTAAAAAAAGGTTGGAATGCATTTATCCTAACGTCATCCGGATCATTAATTTCCGGGCCATCTAAGTGTTTGCGAATTTCACTATCAGACCACCCCTTATCAATTAAATCACGGACTATAGGGGTTAATTGCTCGGCAGTCATAGACGTGTAATCTAATATTTCATCTTCCATAATTGTTGATTATCTTTCTAATAAATTTATCACTATATCATTTGTTCTTTTATCGTCCTCCTCATTTTTCTTGTGAGCTTTATCCTGCTGCTCCAACTCATCGATGATAGCATTATTATTAATCCAATCTGATATTGTAATTATATTTGCTGTAGTTACTTCCTTACCATCCCATTTCTCCTTCAAATCATCCATACCAATCCCTTCTATTTTAAAGGTATTCCCTATAATCTTAATTCCCATATTAAATAATAATTGTTCCACGGTCTTGGCCTTTTCATCAACTACCCTTTTACCCTTAACTGTTTTGAATTCTTTCTTATTTAAAAGCTCTTGTGCAGAAATATTTTCATTATGCTCTACCTCTGCATTAATTAGACCAGTCATGGCCTGGCTTTTAGTTGATAATACCGTGTCCTCATGCCCTATTAACTTATCAATATCAATTCCAAGTTCGTCAAAGTATGGGCTTACGCCAAATACATTACCCATTTCCATTTTTAAGTTCCCAGGTTTAGATAAAGATGTTGAAGGAATTAGCATGTTCACCGGTTCCCTTGAATAATTTCCCTTAACATCTGGCCCTACTACTTTAAACCCAGTTACTGTCCAGCTTCCATCCTCTTGTGGTGCTACAGTAATACCTTTGCCTAAATTACTTAAAGCTTCTAAATCCCCAGTAGAAACAGCCGTCTCAATAATTTTCCACATATTACGTGCTTTTTTCGCGCCAGCAGATAATTGTGTAGTACTAAGTAGAGCATTTCGTCTATTATAATACTCCTGATCTACAACCATTTTTCCTATAATTTCTTTATCTAAATTCTCGGCAAGCATTCTATCAATAAGTTTCTTTTTTAAATAATCTCTTTTGTTTTTATTATTAATATCCCAATCACCCCATTTTTCTTTACCAGCTGTTTCTTCATTATAATCTGGATTAGGAATTTTCTCACATACTTCGCCTTCAGGACAATTAGGATCCGGTATAGTTTTTGGAACATCAACAATTGTATTTAATTGTTCTGGGCTTAGATCAGCATTAGCTATATCAACCCACGCAGCAACCGCGCCTTCTGATGTCATGAAATTTTCAAATAAACCTGGGTTATTCATTAAGGCTTCTGACAAATTGGCTATTTCAGTTTCTCCAAATTCTAACTTATCAGTTCGCATCTTTCTATCACCAACTGTAGATTGATCATATGTAGGTTTTCCATAGTCGTCTATAAATCCTTTTGCTGCAAGATCAGCATAAACTGCTTTTAACCCCATCTCATCGGATGTTGGTATTGTTCTTGCTATTTGTGCACCCTCACCGTCTAAATATTGTTGAATTTCTTGTATATTTACTCTCCCTGACCATTCTTCTCCACCCACAGTCCCTGATCCAGCTAAATACATATTTCCATCTTCATCTCTATCAATTTTTATATCCCCAGCATTATTTGCAATTCCCATAAACATAAGCTGCATTTCATCGGCATTTGCTCTAGATATAGTACCGGTGGCTATAGCCTCTTTCATTATTTTTGCTTGGGCTAAAATTTGCGGAGCTAAAGCGGTATATGTATTCATATCATTTCCTAATTTAGCTAGTATTTTATTTGCTTCTCGCTGCCCCATTTTTCCATTCTTAGCTAACATTTTAATATCAAAACCATAGTCTATTTCTTCCATAAAAAAATTCTGGATATTTTTATCCAATGTAAGATGAGAAGTACCGGGTAGGCTATTAATTTTATTATAAGTATTTTGAACTTCGTCGTTTTGTTTCTTTATTAAATTATTTTGTACTTCATCACGCTGTAAATCATATTTATTGGCTGGATTGTTAAAAGAATCAATAATCCCCTGAACATTTGATGCTGAACTCCAGACGCCTCCGGTGGCTAATAAAGTTGCATTTGGTTTAACTGTATATCCCATTTTTTAATTTTTTATTATGTATAATCTTCTTCTAGCTTCTTCAAACCTCCGTCCCAATCATATTTACCTAAAGCTCCAGCAAAATTTCCTAATGCTCCCCATTGACTACTCTCTGCACCCATACCAACTTGTAAACCAAAATCAGCTAAACTTTGTTGATAAGCTAATTCGTCTTGATATCTGTCTTCTTGCATTTGTTGTTGGAAAGCTAATCCTTTAGCAGTAGATTCTTGTACTCTTTGCCCCTCGGTTAAAGCAACATTTTGCATTCTTTGTTGTTCTTGTATTTGGGCTTGTTGTAAATAAGCTTCTCCTTGCGCTCTTAATTTCATATTATCCGCTTCTTGTTGTTCTATACTAGCGGCAATACCTTGCTTAGATTGTAAAGCTGCTTGGGCTAAAGCAGTCGCTCCGCCCGCACTTGCGCCAGTTGCCCTTAAAGTATCTAAAGTATTAGCTAAGGCTATATCGGCTTGTTCAGTTTGCATTTCGGCAGCTTTTGTTGCTACCCCTATATTACTATAAGGATTATACATTTGCCCACTTAAATCTGAGGCTAAATCACTTAAATTAGTAACACCCGCATAAGGATTAGTTAGATCTGGTCGTGGCATATTTTCAATAGCCGCCAACGCATCGTTACGAATATTACGTGCTTGTTTTTTTCTTTTACCAGCCGCTATTCCTTCTAGAGCGGAGGTAAGGCCACTGGCTACTAACTTAACTGTTCCTTCTGCCATAATTATAATGTTTTGATTAATTCGATGGATTTTTTATTATCACTTCCCCATCCCATGCTTTTATGTATTTCTATTAAATGTTTATTTCTACCCATAGTTAACATGTATTTATAACCCATGCTTCTTGCAAACTCCTCTAACTCTTCAATTAAAAGCTTTATAGCGTCTTTACGATCCTTTTCTCTATATTCTGGATTAGATATAACTAACTCTAACCAGCACGCTTTAGAATTGCTTAAATAAACAAATCCAGCAACTATTGGTGTATCTTTTTTTTGTACCATAAATCCTCCTGTACCGTGATTTGGTAAGAAGTCTTTTGGTGGTGCGGTCCAATCTTTCCAATTAGCCCACCAAGACTCTAAAGTCTCCCAGTCTTGAGTTTCTAAAACTCTTGTATTTAATTCCATTGTATATAATTTATGATGATCTCACTATATTAGTTGAAGCACTAAATAATTCTTTAATACCTCCTCTATCTGTAGTATCATCGAGTGTCATTTTTACTGTTGCAATATATCCTTTAATACCTGTCATATTAGCTCCCCAACTAATTTCTCCTTGAGTTACTACTGATGTATTAATAAGATTTGCATAATATTTATTTTCTTTTCTATTAAAGCCAGCATAATATCTTACACCATCTTCAATATATTCTCCTTCTGTCCAACTTGAAATTTGTGGTGCTGCTGCTCCGGTGTTAGTTACTAGATTACCAGCGGCATCCCTAAATATAGCCCAACCAGGATTTTCAGGATCTATATTTAAATCATAACCTGTATAGTCTGATTCTAAATACTCAACCTCCCAACCATTACTTCCTTCATATTCTATGGTCTTAAATACTTTTGAAACGGAAGGTTCAGGGTTAAATATAAATATAATGCTAGATTTATTATAAGCCCCATAAAAATTATTTCTATTATTAGGGGTTATAAAGTCTTCTACATAATGTTGGTAAATAGAACCACTTGCGTCTACATCAATATCAACTCCGCCTGCATCCACTGCTGCTACACTATAAAATTGACCAGCTAAACTCATCATAAAGCTTGGTTTAAAAGTATAAAATGTAGGCCACCCTAATACTGTTTCATCAAACGCTAAAGTATAATAATTTACTATACCTGGGTCTGAATAAGGCTGAATAGATAGGAAATATTGTTTTGTATAATTATCCCAACCACCAACTAGTTTGCCAGTTTCTAAAGGAGTATTCGGATTACCATCTAGGGCTGTAAATTTATCTCTAAAGAAATCTGTTAATCCAGTTCCAGATATTTCTGTCATTCCATCATTAGATAAACGCAACACTGCATTTCTATCTTTATCAGTAAAATATTTTCTATATCCATATACTGCAAAAGATTCAGGGTTTCTACTAATACCAAATTCACCAGCATATGCTATAACTTGACCAATTACAATATTACTTGCAGTAACTGACCCTCCACCTTCTGCAGAATAAATTGCATCTTTATCTATCAATGCTCTACTTACCTTTCTTTCTTGGAAGATTATTAAGTTAGTGTCTTCCGCATAAATCTTTTGTATAGAATCATTAATAGGATCTACACTTTTAGTTATATCTTGACCAATAGGAAATTGATTAGTATTATTAATACCTGTTCTAGAATTAAATATTCCTGAATAAATTAATCCATTAAATCTAATAGCAGATTGAGGTTCATCTTCTACTAAATAAGCTTTAACCCCTAAAGATACATTAGTATTATTATATCCCCCTCTTATCCTAGCCTCTTCTACAAACCAATCTAATCTACTTGCCACATCAATTGGATCAGTAGCGGGATCAAAATATTTGGCATAATTAGGGAAATCTGGATATGCCGGGTTTATTGGCAACGGTAATACTTGTTTTAAAGGGAATATACCAGGAAATACTGGTTGCCCTGGATTACTCACAGGGTCCCCTGTTACAGTCGTGTCTATATCTGCTTCACAGTTTACAACCTTCTTTAACCAAAAAGAGTTAAAATAATCTACTTCTATTATTGCTGGCATAATTAATAATCACTTATTTTTTTAAAAAATTACTATGTAAGACGGGCTGTAGGGTGTGAACTTCCAGGAGTTTTACTCCCTGTGCTATTAAACTGGGCAATCCATCTTCTCCATCTTTGTTGCGGGGCTGCATTTCCGCTAAACGGGGGAGTAATGAAAGATGCTCCATCATTACCTAAAGGTGTCCCATTTACTCCAGGGGTCAACTCTGCTCCGTTTTGTGGTCGATATTGATACATAAACCATGACCCAGCAGTTGTGTTTAAAGAAATCGGTATTGTTAATTGTGAATCTTCATAAAACTGTGTAACATATCTAAAGAATGGTTCACGTGCCCATACTAGCTGCGTACTACCCTCATAATCCTGTGCTATCTTTTGGTTGGCAGCTCCTTCTAGCGATACTTCATATGCCCACGCAATCTCTGTGGTACCATTAGGATAATAAAAATCACCATATTCTACTGTAATTATACAGCCATTATCATTCGTCCAACTCTGTGTGCACGGAAGTCCGGGTGCTTGAGATAAGCTAGTTAAAGTACCCCTCAAGGCACTTATAAGTAGTCGGTAACCTCCTGTACCGGTCTTGCCGGGCCCCTGAGGATTAATAGCAATAGTTTTAGAAACTTCTACAGTCCATTGATTAGGATCATTTTGTCCTACATCTCTAACTTTATTATTAGTATTCCATGCATTAGTTGGGTTAGGAACACCTAATTCCCAATATGGAACAGGATAAGGATTATTTATATCTAATGGCGAAAAGTCATTTAAAGTTCCTGTTAAAACGCCTCCGTCTAAATTTTCTAAATTATCAGATACCCTCCAATTACCACTTAATAAACCAACCTCGCCTAATCCAGCGGGGTCTAGGATCCAACCCGAGGAATTAGTTGTAGGAAGGCTATTTATATAAGTACCCTCTATATCCACAGCTCTTTTTATTGTTGGTGGATTTGGATTCATTGGATCAAATGCCGCACGACAATCAGTCCATGTGTCAACTGAGCCCGGGACAATTGGGAATGTAGTCTTGTCAGCTCGCCTATGTTGAAGATATACTTTGAAATTGCTATCTATATCTGATGGATAAGTTGATATAGCCCCTGCGTTTGGGACTAATTTCTGTAGATAGTTAATAGTAATATAAGCTGTTCCTTGTTTTAATCCAGCTGGGTCATCATCACACCAGCTTGTACCATAAGACATATCAATAGAACTAGTTTCACTTATATCCTTAGCCCCACAGGTAATATTTGTAGTTATATGAGGAGCTTGAGTACAACCTCCAGGTCCAGAGCCAGCGGGATTAATAATATCAGCACAATCTGGATCATTACCATTATCCCATAACCATACATAAGGCACGCCTGGTTCGGCAGGATAAAAACTATTGTAAAGCCCCGAGAAACTAATTGAAGGATCTGTTGAATTAATAGGTATATTCGTATTAGTAGGCTTCCAATTTATTGGTTCTAAATATGTAGGGCTAACCGGGTCTATATCATAAGCGCCAGTCCATATAATCATAGCTGCATCACTACCTTGAGCTAAACCTATAGGCTCATCACACTCCGGATTATCCCATTGTTTTGGATTAATAGTAGGAATTACAAGATTGCAACTCGCATTTGCCTGATTTACTGCTGTTTCCATAAGAAAAGAACAATTTACTGACTGTTCCCCAAATATCCAAACTCCTTGATACTCTGTACATAGGGAACCATCTCCATAAGCCCCTGAAGCATCGTCTGCTGCGTCACATGTTTTAATAATTACTTCGAATTCGCCAACGACTGGGCCCTGAAAAAGAGGATTAATTTTAGTTAGCCAAGTATAATCTTCTAAACCACCTACAGGAGTAGTAGGTACAGGACACGGTTTTTCTAATATAAATGGTGGATTAACCCCTGGAGCTACTAATTGTTCCCCATTTTTAATAATACTAGTAATTTCCATTGTTACTTCTTGATAGCGAGCGGTGCTATCTGCCAATGGTATTGCAGTACCATTAGCTGCCCTAAATTGGGGAGCCGCAGGATTACTAGGATCACATGTGCCAGGAGCTGAATAGGCGGTAAAACAATTAGATTTAAATTCAGTGGTTATAGGAACACCTTCAAATTGCGGAGCAACATTGGTTAAATTTAAAGTAAAGCCTGTTTCTTCTGTTATCCACTCAAGAGCAGTATTTTGAGAAGAAATATTAAGCGCAAAAGTAAATACTCTTGGGTTTTGATTGGCTAAATATACAGACTCATGATTAATAGTTACTACAAAAGTATCTTCAGCGGCTTGAAGGGTTACTCCATCATAACGGTAGTTCCAAGGTGGATCACCACCTGGATTACTTGAACTTCCAGGGGTTTTTAATATACTAAATAAACCTTCTGGATTAGTAGTGGCATCAAATTTTACATCATTACCATTTCCATCAACCACAGACCATGAATCAATTGTTACTTCATCTACAGTACTACCTAGATCATCTACAAAAGAAAAATCTGAAGATATAATTGGCCCCTCTGGATTTAGTGGCACAGTAAAGTCACTATAATAAGGTGTATCTGTACTTCCCGCATAAACCACCGCAGGATCTGCATCAATTAAACTTCTATCTTCTTTAAAACTAAATGTTAGGTTTTCAATAGCTGATGCTACACCTATAGCATTTTCAATTACAGCGGTATTTAAATCAGAAATTAATCCACTTGTAGAGGTTTCCCAATAAATATCTAATTTAGATGCATCTGGCGCAGTTTCATAAACAGAAAGGGTGTCTGGCCAGGTATCTTCTGGAACTGGTAAATAAGGAGATGGAGGTTCTGTATCTCCTGAAGCACCAATAGCTTTTTGTGTAGATATTAATGCAATTAAAGGATTAGTAGCACTATTATAAATAGGCGGGAAATCTGTTCCTGGTTTAAACTGATAAAGCGTAGATCCAGGCGTAGATAATTCTGGAAGATAACTAGGGTCATAAACATATCCACTGTATAATTCATTCTGTGTAGAAATAGTTGAAACTACATCCGAGACAATATTAGGGTAATATTGTTGATTATATATTCCTTCAAATGCCCATGCTGGAACAGGATCAGTAGGGTCAGGCGCAAACATATTTCCATCCCAGGGTACTGGATTATAAGGGGCAATTAAAGGTAATTGTGGTGTAACTCTACCCCATAATCTCACACTACTTCTAAATTGTTCTTGATCAGGACCAACTTCACTTAAATCCCTTGGAACTTTATTTATATTATCATTGATTAATACTATACTAGCTTGTTCATTAAGACTATTATTAATAAAAGCCACAGGAATATCTGGATTAGCCTCTTGAGCAGCTGGTGGCGGAGCTATATCTGACCCAAAATCCCTAGCTAAACCATTTATTATATAAGGTAAATAAACATTATAATATTCCTGTTCTTGTTGTTTTACTACAACTTTATAGCTATACCATCCCAATGGATTATATTCCTCACTAGTATCATCACCATTATATAAACCCGGTGTTCCATCTGCAGCTTTAGTTGAATTTATAACATCATTAACTAAAATTTTTATACTATCTCCTGGCCAGTCTAATACATTATCAAAATCTAATATCTGCCCTTCAAAATCATTAGTAGTTTTATAGGGATGATAAATAGTATCTGCACCGAAAGTGGAATCTCCCAAAACTGTACTTTCATTAGGACGACTAGATAAAATAACACTTGAAGTTCTACCATATCTATCGGATAAAACAAACCCAACTTGATAATTTCTATTTTGTTTAACCGTATGATTGGGATAAGCATAATAAGAATAACTACCGCCATAATTAGCAGGCACAGTCCCTGGATTAAACTTGCTAGATACAGCGACTTGATAATCTATAGCTACGGGTGGAGTATGTTTATTTTGATAATTAGCATAAGTAATTCTGTTACTTATAATTTCTTGAGTAAGCGCTTTAACTGGAACTTTATCATAAACCCTGGTTAATTGATCAGCTGGTAGTGTTCTATAAGGTTCATTATTTTGATATTCAAATTCTAACACAGGTTGTGTAATAGTTAATATATCCGCCAAAGCCCAGTCTTGTGCAGTATCAACTGTAATAGTAAATATTGGGGAGGCTTCAACTACATCAATAATAGTTACTGTAAATCCAGCACTTGATACAATTTTCCCACCTGGTCTTAAAACAGCTCTCTGACGTTTTAATTCACCAGGAATAGTAGACATTGTTATATCAAAGGTGTCTGTTGCTAATACTGCAGCCGCAGGGCTTTCCTCTAATACATAATTAGTTAAAGAATCTTGTGAAATGGTTTTAATTACTTTTAATGCAGCGCCATCAGACTCCTTATATATAATATCAATTTCACTTACATTTAAACTACTTAATAACTCATTTACTTGTATTATATTACCCTCATCATCTTCTGGCATTATAATTTGTAATAAAATTCTATTTACCATATTCTCCATAAAAGAGACTACTGTACTTTCATAAGTTGCTTTTTCATCACCAGGTAAAAAATACCCATATTGTTTAGGAATAAAACATTCTTGTGTATAAGGAGCAATAGTAGAATAGTTTCCATTTCTAAATTTAAATCTATAACTAAACCTTGCAAACTTATCTTCTAAAAATGTTTGATCTCCAGGATATGTAGTTACACCAGTATCTTCTTGCCAATTAGGGTTCACAAAACTTACATATAAAAGTGTCTCATCTGCAAGCACATAAGGTGCATCATATGATATTACTGGAGCAGGTAAAGATGTATCTCTATAAGAAATAGTTAATTGATTAACAGCCGCTGCTGAAATATAAGCTGCATCTTCTTGAGTAATTTGACCATCACTAGTCCAACATTGTAGACCTATCCAAGATGTAAAATTAAATCCAAGAGGCATACAGGTAGGATTTTCAACTTGTACAATATTACCCGAGCCCGGTAATTGGTCTATAATTACATAATTAATAGCTGGTAAATTAGGGTCAGTTGCATTTTGCAAAGTAGTAACCCAATCAATATCCGTTGTACCAGTAACTAAACCATTATTTTTATATAAATGCATAGGTTTATATGGCGAATAAGTACATACGCTTATTTGGTCCTCTTTATAATAAGGTAAAACTTCATAAGTTGGGAGAGGAATAGGTAAATCGCCATAAGGGATAAATCTTGTAATATCTAATACTCTTGGTTGATTTAAATTATCAGTCCAGAATAATTGGGACTCTAATAAATTTACATTATTAATAGGAAAGTATGTAGAAAAATTAAGAAAAGCTCCACCAGCATAAACATCTATTGACTCGCTATTGACACTGTATCTTACTACCCAATGTTGCCGCGATGCATCAAAATATAGAGGCTTAGTAATTACTTCTGGATAAGCTCTATCTTGATTAGTTAAAAATAAATAAATATAACCACTGGCTTCATGCACTAATTCCCCAACAATAACTAACAGCTCTCCATCAACTAAAGCATTTAATTGCTTGGCTATATTCATACCTGGGGTTTTTCTCCTAGTCCCTTGAATATTTTCTGCCGCTCCAACATTGCTTCCTTCAGACTTAGATATAGCAATATTTACTGCGTCTCTATATTCGCCGTTGGGTACTAATCGCTCATCTAAGTCCTTATTCATTTTAGACTTAAGAAAAGTGTTTGTACTTCTTTGTTCCATTAAATTAGTGTTTTATCCATTTAGACTTACCTCTCATTACTTGAACTATTTCATCAAGTTTAATATTAGATAATCTTATTTTAGCATTACGTAATTTTGCGCTTTTCTCTTTTTGATATCTTCTTACAATATATTCAGGTATGCCCATTCTAGTGGCTAAGATAGAATGATTAATCCATGCGTATAATGCATCTTCTGCCATTTTAGGTATCCTAGTATCTAAATCGTAAGCAAGACCATCAGAGATGTATTCTAATAAAATGATTCTTCCTCGTAAATTACTAGAAAAACTAAATTTTCCTTCTCTTTCATTTATTCCAAACCATCCATTTGATTGACTTGTTTCAGGATTTAATCCATATCTTTGTCCAACTATTTGATTCCAATATAAAGGATATGGTTGACTAAAATAATCAGTATAATAACTCCAATAGTTTCCATTCCATCCACTAATTAATCTATCATTGGCTCTTCGCCATGCTCTTTCAATTAATGAAGTTGTTTCTAAATTTTCATCCAATGCGTCTTGTACTGGAACACCTATTGCATCTTGAGCTAAAGATTGATAAGGATTTTCAGTTAACCCATTATTAGGGTAAATTGTATGTAATACTCCTAATTGGTCTTTCCATGATAATCTCACATAATTTACATAATCTTGAGGGATTATTAAAGAAAGGCTAGCGGGAATTTGCAATTCTTGAGATTTTATACTTTTTAATGTATCATAACTAAATTCTTGTAAACCTCTTTTTGCATGAAAAATTACATCTGTTCTTTTAGCATTCTCAATTAATTTTCCTGGGCCTACATATGCTACCATATAATTATTAATAGCATCTATAAGTTTAGTATATGAGTATCCTCCATTATTATCCCAAACTGTTTGTTCGGTTAATTGTATTTTTAAATAATCACCAGCATTTAAACCTCCAGTAATTTCAATAGTATTTCCTACAACATTATAAGTATTATAAAAAGGAGTATATGTTAAACCTAAATCAGTACTTCTTTCTAATAAAAAATTATTAAGTGGCCAATTAACATTAGCAGGATCAGAAGTGGCAAATCTTAAATTTGTATCAAAGGTTGCAGTAAATGTTTCCCCAACAACTCCGGTGGCTATAAAACTCTGTGCACCGATGTAATATTGTCTATTAGTTTCGTTAATTAGTGTCATTTATTAAGTTTTTTCATTTTGATCTTTAATCATTGCTTGCTGTGCTGCTGCTTGAACTATTTCAGGATCTCTTATAATAACACCAGCATACATTAATATTTTTAAAATAACTTCTGTTTGCTCAGAAACGTGAATCTCAAAATTTGTAGATCCTTCTGTGTTAGGTGATATACCAATAGCATAAGGAGTTGAATCATATATATATTGTCCTACATTACCCAGTGTATAACCCCAACGCACATCTGTAGGCTTTCTTAAAAAGTCAACGGATATACAGGATGGGCAGGTGATAGTATTAGGATTAATATAAATTAAAGGTACTCCTTCTGCGTCTCTTGCTTCATATAAATAAGTAGGAAAAGAAGTTGTTGATTTAGTTAATGGAGAGTTTTCTGTGTAGTAAAAATCGTTTCTATCTAACCTTTGTACTTCGGTAGATACTCCATAATCATTATTGTATACTACAGTACCTAAACGATAAAAGGTTACTGTATTTCCATATGTATCTACAGTAGGTAGAACATAAAATCCGCCCGGAACATTATAAGTGCAGGGGCCGGATGTTTTAAATATAGCCATTTTTTCGTCTATATTTTCTGGTCTATTCGCATAATCTACGTCTGTTTGCTTGTTTGCAAATCTGAGTTGTTGATTTAAATCATCAGAATATTTTTCAAATATTTCTAATTGTACTTGGGTAGCAGTTCTATTAAATTCATTAGGAGTCATATAACCTCTTTGCTCCTTATTTAAAATTGACAGAACAGTCCTATATACAGTATTTACGTTTATAGCCATTCTTTGTATTTATTATAATAAAAGGCGGACGAATCCGCCCTTATTATTATTTATTAAACTAGTTTTTTCTCAATAGATTTAAAAACCTCTACACCTTCATCTGTCTTTAAAAAGGCAGCAAAAGCCGAATAAGGTTGTTCATCAAATGGAACTTTCATAAGTTTCTTTCCATTAGATGCCCATTTAAAATCTTTGTTTTTATTATCTAAAGTAATAATTCCTTGCTCTACAGCTTTAATAGCAACATTCCGTAATTGAACATTGTCATCTTGTACTAATGCTATAAAAGTACTCGGTGAATGTTTAGCAAATAATAAAACATCTCTTCTAATTTCTTTACTAGTTAAATTAGCTACATTAGATCCGCTTTCTACCCTTAGAACAGCTTCAGCATGGTCTATATCCATATCTTTTGCAGCATTTAAAGCTAAAAGTTCTACTTCAATAGAAGCTAATTCATCTTTAGCTTGTTCAACTGGTTTATGTTCTTTATATTTTACTCCATTCCATGGATGATATAGTGAAAGCATCTTTTGTAAAGATTGATGTTGCTTAGGAACATGCAATGCCCCATTTCTGAAAACAATATGCTTTAATGTAACTTCCCCTTTTTGTTCATCAACAAATGGTGAATTTTGGTTATTAGCATATCTTAAAGCTCTTTGCTCTCCATTTTCCTCATCAAACCATAACAAAGGCACTCTCTCTGAGTGTCTTGATGGCATTGTATAAGTTAAAGGTGTTTTTTTACTTGTTAGATAATAGTGTCTATCTTTTATTTCCCATCCATCTTCAATGGAACGGGTCTTTTTTTCTTTTGTTTTTGTCATAATATAATATAATTAAATAATTAAAAATATAAAGATGCTAGAGTACCCGAAGGTACCCTAACTCTTTATTTAAATAATACTAGCTAAGTAACACAAAGTTGTTAGCAGCTTGTACACAAAGACATCTTTCAGATAAGAAGTGAACTTCCATAGCATCAAGATCAGAAGTGTAAGCACCTCCAACAGATCCTGTTATCCATGATTTCATTCTTCTATCATCAGTTTGAGAAGCTCTATATCTTACGTGTAAGAAAGGACGTCTAACGTTTGTACCAAGAATTTGGTCATAAACAGTAGAAGTACCAGCTGGAACTAACACCCCACCTACATCACTACCTGTAGTAAATCCAACAGAACCACCTCTAGTAGAAGCGTCGTTTAGATATTTCCAAGAAGTTTTATAGAAGTCATAAGAACCTCTTCTAAAACCAGTGAATTGTAAGTTTAGTGCCATTTCTTCAGAGTTTTCGAATACACCGTAAGATGTACCACCACCTCCATAAGAATTTTGAGCAGCCAACATGTTGTCAACAGCTATCTCATTAGCTCTATTCATGAAAAGCATGTTTTCTTCAATAGCACCTTGAGAATCTAGGTTTTCTAGAATTTCATTGAAATCCGGTAATGAGCCAGTAAATCCAGCAAATACATTACCTCTTGTTTCAATTGCACTAAATAAACCTTGAGTACCTAGAATGTTAGCATTTCCATCTAGACCAGGTGTAAAGTCAGATAAACCGCTTACAAATGCTTCATCATAGAACGCATCACCAGCAACTGAATTTTCACCTTCAACTAAAGCCATTTCTAAATAATCTTCGAATCTTAATCTAGTTTCACCTTCAGCTTTTAAATACCATAAGTATCCAGAAGCACCATCTTCAGTAGAAATTTCTACCCAACCAATCTGAGCAGTATCAGATCCAGATACTACGTATCTATCTCTAATAATAACAGGTTTGTTGTTGAATTGTGTGAAATTAGGAGTGATGTTTTCTTGAACACCTTGACTTCCTTTCGGAAACTCAGATCCATAAACATAAACCTTATATCCGTTAGGATCATTAGGCACAGCAGCTGCATCATAAGCATAGACATCAATAGTCAGTGCCGGAGCTTGACTAGCGCCAACAAAAGCTTTTATTGCAGCGGCACCAGCTGTTTTAGGCATTATTACAACCGTCATATTTGGTGTAATAACATTAGCTATAGGACCAACAGGTCCAGCAGGTGTTGCTGTTGAATCTAAAGTAAGTCTTGTTGCATTACCAACTTGGCTTACCCATGTACATTCATCATATGAAATATGTAGTCTATTTTGTTCGGACCAGACTACTTGGTCACTTGTCATTGGAAGTTCTGCTCCAACCATTCTCAAAAATCCAGATAAAGTTCTGTTACCATATCTTTCAACTTCAGCTTCATAAATTTCAGGAAGATACTGTTGAGCAAAGTCATTAGCACCGTCAGTGAAACTTAGATAACTATCTGAAGTTATTTGTTGAGCTTGAGTAGGAATTAAACCGCCAAATTGTGGAGTAATAGGCATAATAAATTGTTTTTAATTGTTATTTCCTTGTTTTGATTTTTAATTTACTTAAATCACTACCGCTAATTGCTTTTACTTTAATTCCACCTACAAATACATCGCCAGATTGAGTTTTCCTCGTTTCTTGAGATATATTTTTAGATTGTTTAACCACATCTTTAACAGCATCGGCTTTGCCTTGCTCATAAAAATGCTTTGCTAAAGTATCTACATTCCTAGCAGCATAAAGCGCCTTATGATACCCTTTTGCATCAGTTACATTACCTTTATCATCTAAATATTTGCCGACAAAGTTTTGTAAATTAGTTTGGGCCTTAGCAGTATCTTCAGTATTTTTAACACCATATCTAAATTTTTTATCTCCTAAATCGAAATCAAAACCTTTGAAATCTTTATTAAATAAAGTTTTAGTTTGTGCTTGAAATTCTTCGTGCTGCTTATGGGCAACTTCTTGATCTTTCTTGTAACGATTAAAGAATTCTATAGCTTTTTGTTGTTCTTGAGTCACTCCGGGTCTCAACTTGATCTCCTGGTAATACTTGTCCTTAACGTTTTCTAAAAACTTTTTAGCGTTAGCTACTTCTTCTTTATAAGCGAGTTTTTTCTTTCGGATGTCTCGCTCTCCATCCTCTTCTTCATCATATATGAAATTATCTTCCATGATGAAACCAATTTCCTCATCATTAAGATGTGGTTTAGTTTTTTTGTAATATTCTTTTAATAAAGTATTGTCATCAATCTTTGAATAATCAGCGTTCAATCTAGCATAATCATCTAAAGTGCCACCTGTTTCATTCATAAACTTAACTAAGTTTTCTATATTCTCAGGTAATTGTAATTGCGGTGTATTTGATTGTGTAGTTGGAGTATCTGATATTTCATCAGGTGTTTCTCCAATCTCTACAATTGGAATAGAATCTTCTTCTACTTTTTCTTCACCTTTTCCGGTAGATTCTTTAGGTTCGTCGTGTGACTTGCCCACTTTTTCGCCATCTCCGGGTACTTCATGTACATCCACCTCATTTGTGCTAGGCTTTTGAACGGCATCTTTTTCTTCTTTGATTTCTACTTTAACAGGAGTAGTATCTACTACCTCCCCTTGTTCTTTTGATAAATCTATTTTTACTGGTTTATCATCCAGTTGGTCTTTGATAGTTTTCTTTTTAACTTTCAAAGTACCATGGTCTTTGTTTTTTGCCATAATAAAATATAATAAAAATTAATAAATGTTACACTAAATCTGAATCAAACTCATAAGTATCCATTGTACCTGTTGGTGTTTCAAAATCAATTGGCAATGAATCATCTTGTCTTTGAGAAATTAATTCACTTTGTTGTGTAGCTTGTAATTTAGTTCTTTGATCTTTACGATCTTCAATTTCAGCTTCTTTAGCTGATGTAACCTGGGCTGATAATTGTGCTAATTCCATTTGATATTGGAATTCTAATTGCATCAATTCTTTTTTTATCTGCCCTTCTTTCTCAATTTTTAATTGCTCCAATTGAGATTTTCCTTGTTCTATTTGTAATTGTGTTTGTGCTACAGCTTGCTGCTTTTGTACTTCATATAACGCGGCTTGCTCAGCTGCTTTAGCATTAGATTCAGCCTGCATCTGAATATTTAATTGCTGTTGCTGTTCTAAATGTTGTTGTTTTTTCTTACGCCTTAATTTAAGATATTGATTAGCTAATTTAACATTATTAATTTGTCTTATATCAATAGCATCTTCTAAATCAATACCCTGAGTTTGTAATGCGATTTGTATATTTTGTTCTAATTGCATACGCTCCTCTTCATCCGGTTCCAGCTCTAAAAAGATACCAAAATCATGCAAACTTAAATTCTTTATTTCATCTAGCGTTTCTACATTAAAAGTAGTAATAGATGATTTTAACGCTTCCGCTAATAAATCATGCTCTAAGCAATCAGCTAATCTTAAAGAAATATTTTCAGCCACTCTTACACCTAAATATAAAGCCGCATTTAAAATGTGTCTAGTAGCAACATTAGAATTATAGGCAGCTAATTTCTGTACCCCAACCAATGCTTCTGGATCTGGCGTACTAGCATCTCTAGCCTCATTTAATCCGGTCACATCTCTTATCATTTGTAAATAATAATTATATGTAGTAATTAGGCTTTGTAATTTATTTCCAGCAGCAGATGTTTGTAATTCTTGAATAGGAACTTTCCCTCTATTAGGATCTCCATCTTGAGTTAATGATCTACCAACTATACTACCTGTTTGGAAATACATATTTAATGCTTCCTGTGGATTATAATTAGTGCCATTACCTAAATCTACTTCCGCTAACCCATCGGCATCTACATATACCCCATCTGGGACCATACGAGATATTACTTGTTGTAATTTTAAATGAGTTAATTGAATCATATCAGCAAATCCAGTAATTTTACTTACTAAAGATTCGACTCTACCATGATAAAGTTTAGGAGCACAAATACTATAATTCATTTTCACCTTAGTATTATCAGCATAAGGGCGAGTCATATTTTGTGACATTTCCCATTTAATCATTTCATTTATACCTAATACTTTAGCTCCTGTGTATAATACTTCAATACTTCTGCCTACTCTGTCAAAATTATCTGTTTCTGGTGGGTTAAAAGTATCTGGTTTTTCTAAAGCTTTTTCTAATCCTTGCTCAGTATACTTTATTTTAAATACCTGATCCATGTATGTTTTATATTCAAAAAACAAAACAGCCACCACATCTGGAGCCTCATTCCAGTTTCTTAAATAATTCATTTCTCCAGGAAATTTTTCTATCTTTTTTAATTGGCTATCTGTTAAATATGGAAATTGTTTTTTCAATTCCGCCATACTAATCATTTTTACTTCACCAACATAATATAGATCTTGAAAATTAGGATCGGTACTATAAGAATAAACTAAGTTAGCTGGATCTACATATTCTATAGTAATTCCATTAGCATCATTAAAATTTGTTTTTACACTACTAATTCCTAATATAACTAAATCCTGAATTAAACGCCTTTTTGTTTGCTCATATTTATTTTCAGCTAATACTTGACTTATGGCTTCTTCTTCTGCAATTTCAATGCTTTGTTTATAGCTTAACTGCATATGCATTTCTAATTCCTCTGTAGTTTCCGGTAAATTTTCTTTTTCACCAGACGCGGATAAATCCATACCTAATTGATTTTTCGCTTTAACTAAGAATTCTTGCATCATCATATCACGCATTAAATCTTTTGCGTAATTAGTTCTTTGTTTTAAACTTTCAGGGTCTTGGGCAAATGCTTTTATTTCATATTCTCTATCCGATAAGCCATTAACTACTATATCTACAAATTTAGATATAATAGGAACTGGTTTCCAATCCAAATTAAGATAAGATAAATCACCATTAATAGATAATTCATCTTTATATTTTTGTATAGATTGCTCGCCACGCGCATATAATCTTCTATTATGATATTCCGCATAATTTGTTTGATATAATCCAGTACGAGTAGTGGCTGCTCCATATCTATTATTGCTAAACCATTCGTTTTCTATTGCTCTAGCCACTTTAAGGCCGTATTCCCAACTATTTTTTTCCTCGATAGGTACCACCTGACTAGGAAAACCACTTAAATAATTAGTGTCCGTTCCGTTCATTTATTATATTATTTTTGATGAATAACCAGAGTTATTATATTTTTTAAATCCTAAAGGAATAATTTCTCTTTTAAAATCAGCAACTGGTTTATATTTATTTTTATTACATGCCATTATCGCTAAGCCTGAGCTTATCGATGCGTCATGTTTTGTTCTATTGAACATATTAAATTGTGCCCAATCTTCTAATGTACGTTGAAAATACATTTTTCCCCATTGTTCATTATTATATCCAACATGATGTTCAATATAACTTTCAATAGCTGCGGCGTGAGCTTGCCTTATGTCTTCGCTTGAGTTTGGTATTCCACCTACTTCTCTTTCTGTAACAGATAATTTGGAATAAACTTTATCTGGCCTATTTATAGAAAAACCCCTATATCCTCTTCTTTTAAAATAATATAAAAGTCTAGGCTTATTATTCTCTGCTAAAATTGGCATCCCATAAAATATACATGCCATCAAAACATCTTCAAAAAATATCTCCGCTGTTTGAGGTCTAGCAATGTATTCTAAAAAAAATGCATTTGACGGACAATCATCTAAACTGAATTTTGTTAATCCATGTAAAGCTCCTTTGGAGCCTTGCCCATCTGTAGTTCCTGAGATGTCATAACTATCACACCCAAAAGCCCCCATATGTTCATTGCCAGGGCACTTTTTACCATTTTCAATAATTATATTATTTTGTAAATTATTATTTGGCGTCCAAGTAACCCAAAATCTCCCTTTATTATTAGGCATAAATAAAACTTTAGTATCTTTTATGCCATTCTCCCATTGGAAGTTTCCTTTGGTTAATACTGGAGACCTTAATAATATTTCTTCATTATAATCTATTTGTTCATAGATTTTAGTTAAATTAAATAAAGACTGTTTAGTTTCGTCTCTAAAAGCATGCTTGGTAGTTCTTGGGAATTGACGATAAAATTCGTTTAAAGAATCAGGGCTGTTTTTCAATCCTTCAACTTCATTCTCCCAATAATTTATAACACCAATATCTATTACATCACCATGTGGCCCGCGAGTTTCTTTTTTGGGTGTATCGAATACAGGTATGCCATAAGCATCAATGTATCCTTCGTAGTTCCATTCCATAGGTATGAACAAACTATAGAGTCCTGAGCTTGTCTGTCCATTGCGGTTTCTTTTTGTAACATCTGATTCATCATATAATCTTTTAAAATTTCCACCACCTTTTTCTAAAGCATTACTAGTAGACCCCATCATGCATTTACCTACTATTCTACTACCTAATCTTAAGGTTGTTTTTGTAACTCTCCAGTTGTTTAATATATTGTTCGGTCTTTCCCATTTGCCACTTTCATCATGCACTAATAACTTTAATTTCTCACCATCATAACTATTATCCCCTGTATTCTTCCAGTCAATAGTTGTATCAAGCCCATCTAAGTCTTCTGGTCTTTCGCCTTGTTCAATCTTCCTTCTAGTAAATTTAGAAGCTGGAACCCTATATGCTAATTCTGTTTTAGGTCGATCCATACCATCTTGAATCGGTTTAAAAAAGAATGGATAGTTAACTGAGATAGGAACAACCTTATCAGTAAACATCTTCTTAGCATCTGGTCCAGTTTTAGATAATATTCCATACCTGGAATCACTAGATATTGTAGCTAAATTTACTACTTCGCCAGAAGCCATAAAAGAAAATCCAGAACGTCTATTTTTTAAATAGCACATTCCATAACACCTTTTATCTGCTTTACAAGCTTCCCAAAATATAAAGAATAATCTATTTGCCTCTCTATAATCTGGTGCACCTACATCAATTTTAGACCATTGTAAATACATATAATGTGTACCTGTTACATAAGTATCTACATCTTTATTTTTAAACCAAAAACCCTCTTCTCTTCTTTTGAATTCTTCATCTATATATTCAAACCATTCCTCTTTAAAATCTTGAGGATATTGTTTCCAGTCAAAAACAGTTTTAATTCTATTTAATTCTTTTGGATAATCAAATTTTACCCATTTATTTTCTTTAAAAGTATGAATTTTGGTTGGCTTAGGTAGTGCAATTCTAAGATTTTGAATTTCATATATTTCTCCTATCTCACCAGTTCTACTTATAACAACAACATCATGTTCTTTATTATATCCATATTCCCATTTTTTATAACGATTTAATCGTTTAATAACTTTGGGCTTAATATGATCATCTATAACTTTGTATAAAACTTGTTCGTACATTATTTAGACCTCCCCTCTGCAAACCCTTTAAAAGTTTTTTCTTTCTTAACTTCTTTAGGTTTATCTTCTAACATATTTTTTTCTTCTTCTAATCTATTTAAGATTTCAAAAGCATCAAATATGGCTAGTTTTTTAGTAGCTGCAGCATTTTTAAGTCTATCAGCTGATATATCATCATCTGAATCAACAATAGGTTCTTTAGCTACTTTAATTAATTCCTCAACAGCTTTGTGCCCAGCGTGGATTATATTCAGCTTCGTGTCCTTGGTACTCATGTTTAATAATGATATTTTTAGATTTCATACAATATAATAACTCTTTGTCAATAACGAATTCCCATTCTCTATTTTTAGGGAAACTAACTAAATCCCCAGGATTAACCCCTTGGTCTTCTAGATATTTATCGCTGTATTTTAAAATACCTACAAATTTTTTATCTATAATATTAGTTAATGGATTATCATTCTTAACGGGTTTAACAAAACAATACTCTCCAAAAGTTTTCCATTCATTATTTCTTTTATATAAATAAATTTGATCGGGCTGAGCAAAATATAAATCTTCCTTAAAATAAGAAGATGAATTTCTTTCCTTCCCTCTTTGGTCAAACCACCTTCTAAATATGTTATGATGTACTATAACTATATCCCCTACTTGTATATTAGTTTTATATGCTGATGGAATCGCAATCACTCTAGCATGCCGACTAATAAAGGTAAATTCTTCAACAGAACTATTTATAATTAACTTTTTATTATCAACCTCAATTTCATTATCATATCGATTTTTTAAAGGTTTAATAATAAATTTATATAAACTATTCATTAATACTCTAAATCATACTCAACAGATATAGCCATATTAGAATTAAATTTCTTCCATGGCAATACCTCTTGATTTTTTATAATGTAGATATTATAAGAGGAATCAGTTTCATCGTGCACAATTGATCTAATAGTGTGCCCTCCATACACCTGCTGACCTATAGAATAATGCATAGCATCAGTCTTGTAATCAGCGCCAATACTGATTTTTCTTATATTAGAAGTCATAGTTAAACTTTTTTAAGTTTTTCTATTTCTTCTTCTGGGATAGCAGTGTATTCCCCTGTTTGAATATTTATATTTATTGCACCATAGGTTTCTTCTAAACTTGCTTTAAGTTCACCCATTTCCTTTTCTAATTGAGCAATAGCCCCTAGGTCATTACCTTTTTGAACTTCTAGAAATCCTATATGTGATAAATGCTTTTGTAATGCGTCTTGATTAGCTTTAACTCTAGCTAATTCATCTTCTGTAATTTTATTTACTTTTTTACTCATAATTTAATTTTATTTGATTAATACTTACTTATCTATAGTCACGTATTTTAGTACGATCTTACTTTTTATTATATATACTTGAGACCTTTTCTCCCGAGCGCCCACCGAAATAGGCTAATACAACTGCCATCATGACCTTTTCAAAAGTATCATTCCATAATGAATTAATTTGGAATGGTATACTTTCTACGCTATCTAAGATACCAGCTAAAGAAAATATAACTATACACCACACTAAAACTAATGGCCGTACATTTTTACTTAACCAAGAATCAGACATGGAATCTGCCTCCCATCTTGAAGTTATTGCTGCTATTTCCTTATTCTGTTGTTCATATATTATTTGCTGCAATTTAATCTTATCCTCTGGACTAACATTGGATTTTGTTATTTCTGCTATAGCTTCTTTAGGAGATGTAACACCTTGTAAGATATTTCCTAAAGTAGGGTTAATAACAGAAGCAGCCCCTAATAATAATTGGCCAACGGTAGTTTCTTTAAACCTTTTTTTGTTTGGCATAAGCTTCTTTTTCCCAAGGTAAATTCTTATTCCCTTCTTTTATTTTAGATCTATCATATTTCTTTCCTTCAAAACAAACATAATCATCATCCCAACTAAATCTACCTTCTTTTATTTGTTGTACATGTATTTTTTCATGCTCTACTGTGTCCTCTTCCATGTCATGTGGAAGGTTCTCATTAAGCACAATGCTTCCATTCATTAAGGTAACTCCATGTGTAGTACCCTCCTCAAAAGGGGCTCTATACACTGGGGTGTTATCTACCTTGTAAGGTGGTCGCATTTTAAAAGCCATTGTTACTTAGTTGTATCGTAATCTTCTTCTGGTAGATGATCTGCTTGCTCTAATGCGTCCCCACTTAATTGATCAGTAGATTTAGTATCTACATCAACCCCATCTGCATGAGCAGCTGATTTTCTATCTCTAAGCTTTCTATCTTCATCCCAGATAGCATCTTTAGCATCATGAATTAATCTTCTTTCATGATCCATGTCCATTCTTAAATGCTGATTCCCACCGGAATATTTTGTATAATGTCCCATTGTTTTAATTTTTATTTGTTAATTATTTTTTTAATAATTCTATTTCTTTCTTAAGTTCTTTTATAATCTTATGTAGTTCTTGAGTTGCTGATATGTTAAGCATAGCTAAAGCGTCATAATCTACAGTTTTGTAGTCATCAACTTCTTTACCATATACAACTACATCGCTAGTTCTATCTGAAGCAACTTTTACATTATCTTCATTTACCTCAACAACATCAACTATCTCTTCATCATTTCCAGGGTAAATAAGTTTTACCTTATCTCCTATTTTACAATCAAATGCTAAATCAATAACACCGTTTTTAATTGTAGTTTGTTTAAATACATCAGGTATTATTTCTTTACCTTCTTTCACAGCCATTGGATAATGCTCTTCTACTTGTTGAGCAATTACCTTTTTGTGATCACCAGTACCTTTTCCTGGATCGATGTATTTATAATCAGATATTTCAATTTTAGATATAGTCTCTAAATCTTCTTTAGAATTACTTACTGATATATCTTTTTTAATTCTTTCATCAGAATATATATGTATACCTGAGCCCATAAATCTACCAGCTGCGTGTATACTAATTGCAAATGTTCCTACTCCAGCAAAATTTTGGAAAGGACCACCTGCTCCTGTATATAAGAAATAGTCAAATGGACTACCATTATAATCTATCCAAGTATTTAATTCAAAAGCTCCTTTACTATTAGCAGCTCCAAATAATCCCATACCAATTGTTGGTTTAGAGTTGGTACTACCATTAGTCGTAAATGTTAATTCATTACTACTATCTAATTGATTACTGCTATTCCAGAAAGTTAAAGTATCACCTAATATTATTGCTGGAGGATTCCAAAGCTGTGTGAATGCAGCTAATGTACCATCACCACGATAATATTGAGCTGTAGTACCAGTCCATCTAGTTTGTAAAGCTCCGGTTCCATCTATATAATCTGTTGCTGCACCAGCGCCAGTTACTGCAAAAGTTCCGCTGCTTGTTATTGGGGAACCTGTAACTGAGAATGCTGCTGGCATTGTTAAACCAGCACTTGTTACACCGTCAACTGATGCAGGAATCCAAGAAGTTCCTGCGGCTGTAGAACTTAAAACTTCTCCAGCATTACCAGCGTTACCAGCTGTATCATAATAAACCCCTTCTATATATGCGTCTTTAAATGAATAAGTAGTACTACCTAGATCTACTTGATTATCAATATCTGGCTCCCAAACTGTGCAAGCGTTATTACCTATAACAACTGTGTTATCCCCATGAGAAGTTACTACACTTCCAATTACTATTTGATTCTCAGCATTAGCAGCACTTGCTTCTGCGCCAAATCCCACAAAAACATTATTATTACCTTGAGTTAAATTACCTCCAGAACCTTCTCCTATAGCTGTATTTCTTTCACCACTAGTTACAGTAAGTAGGCCATACAAACCAGTATTCTCGGCACCTGTAGCACCTGGGTTATGTCCCAGAATAAATGTCTGCAATACAGCATCGTATTGATAAGGCCAAGGTATTACACCTGGTGGAGTAGACCATGCACCACTTCCATCTAAGTAAGTAGATACAATTCCTCCGCTTGGTACAAAACCTTCATTTGCTGCTCCAGCGTATTCATTAAGAGTAATAGTTACAGCGCCTGTAGCATTTGTTAATGTATCTATAGGATCTCCTGTAGATATACCAACTGCAGTTGTAATATCTGTAACGATGTTTATACCAGTTCCTGGAGTAACCCATGATATTCCATTCCCTGCACCTAAGCTACTTAGTATATCCCCAGCAGCACCAGCGCCAGCGGCTCCATCATAAAGATCTGCGGTTACTTCTAAGTTCTGTGTAGATAAACCTCCAGTTCCAGAAACCTCTATGTAGTCACTAGAGAAAACCCCAGCAGCTGCTTGTTGTATCATTATTGAATCACCTAATATTCCATTTGGTCCATCTGCCCAACGAGGTATATATTCGGTTAATCCTGTTCCGCCAGCTTTAATTAGATCAGCGGGTGTAATTTTTACATTTGTTCCTGCTTGATAACCTACAATAAAGTCTACGAAACCAGGTCCAGTTGCGGTTGTAAAAGCTGAAAATTTTATATTTGCCATTTTTTATATTTTTATTTATTCTCTAATCATTAAATCACCACCTGCTTCTGTTTCCATTAAATCAATACCATTCTCTAATATTATAAAGTTGGTTATTGGTGGTGGAATAAAAGCTTTACTTACGGGTAGAGCTAAATTTGCATTAGCAATTCCTAATATTGAGGGTGCCATTAGAGTAAAGCTATTATATCAGTTGCTGTAGTGCCAGATGCATTTACTCTTCCTACATTAATAGGAATAAAAGATGCATCGCCTATATTTTTTATTGCTACTGGCGTTGGGCCGGAAGTAGTAATTTCTATATCACCCCCAGTTCCAACATATAATAAAAACGCATTAGGTGATGGATTAGGTTGATATATAGTATAAGCCTGCGGGCTAGCAGGAAATATTGCAGTACTTAAAGTTAATTGAATATCTGAATCTACAGAAACAACTGTTGCAATTGTTCCAGCAGTTTCATTATAAACTACATCCCCTGGGGTTACCTGTGGAATAGAAGTACCTACTCCTGTAAATTGTGCTCCTGCATCAATCAGAGTGCTCCCTATAAAAGAAGTATTATCTCCTTTTACCACTAAATAAGGTTGTGGAATATTTATTGTGTCATCAGGTATTACCCTAAGTGCATAACTTGCTTGATTAGCTGTTTGATTTGGTAGTGTTGCCATTGTTTAAATTTTATTGATTTTTTTGAGCTTTAGAGGTAATTGGAGCCATTCCACTATAAGGAACTTGTCCTAATTTAAAAGGCATTCCCCATATACCATTACTAGCACCTTTAGCCATTGGCATTCCACTAGGATCTAATGGAGCTTCCCAAATATACTGTTGCCCGTAATCTTTTCTTTGTTTTTTAATTGTTGCCATAGTATCTATTTTTATTAAAAGGGAACATATTATTTAACTTTTCCCTACGTTTTCCGCAGCCGCAATCCTTACCGGTTTTGGCCGCTACTTTATCAACAACTTGTTTAACACCAGTTGCCGATGTAATTTTATGTATTAAATCTCCTGCGCCTTTCATATCTAAATTACTGCTGTACCCCATGGAGTATTTGATTGGAGTGTGCCAGCGGTTCCTTTCAATGAGTTCACAATATCATCATCTGCATCACTGGTCACATCAACGACCCCTGCATCCATCACTTCTGTCCACCAGTCTGAATCTATTCCTAACTGCTGATTCATGAGTGCTGAGGTTGCTGCTTTCTTTCCTCCACTAGACTCTATATTGAGGTGGTTTCCATATTCTGAAGGTCTGGTTTCATTAGGTAAACCCCCCAAACTAACTCCATTTGGCAGGGTGGTGGCAGACCAACCAGGTTTTAGAAATTCGTTTGTATCCCCCTCAACATTAAAGTTTGTCGGAAGATTAACAGCATCCATTCCATCTTTGAGCGCGCCAACAGTAGGATTAAGGGCTGCTGTGGTATTTATTATAGAATTAGCAACATTACCCAGCCAAGCAGTATTACTATAATGAGGATTTTTTTGTCTACCCTCTGTTATTATATCATTAAATTTATTGGCTGCCGCTATTCCCTCGCTATCTGTGCCGAATGTCTCATATAATGCACCCTCACCATAATTATGAGTTATACCAGAATTAGTAGAACCTGTGCCTGGAGTTGATGGACCGGTTGGACCACCTGTGCTCATTTGGTTCCAAGACATTGGAGCGCTTCCATATCCCATACCAGTTGTTCCTTGTGCTGACCCCTCAACTAGAGGGCTAGGGTTAACTGAATTCATTATTTGACTAATTTGATTAGTTGAACTCACTGGAGTATTAGAAGGGGAAGTTGCATTAAATATAGATGGATTACTAGAAGTATATCCTCCCGGATCAGATTGTTCGTCTAGTACACTATTAGAAGAAGGTACTAAAGCTGGGGGAAGAGCCCCGGCTGGGGTCTGCGCATTAATAGACGCGGCTGTATACCAATCTTGATATGCCATTATTTATCTCGTTTAAGTTGAGGATATTTGTTATATACACAATCTTTAATCCCTTCTGGATTAGGAGCATTGTGCGCTAATTTAAGAGCTGATTTACCTCTTTCCAAAGTATTAACTGGATAAGTTCCCTGCGCTGCTCCACCTGCTGGACCACAGAATGACTTAACACCTTTATATTTACCAGCATTTGAACTACCTGGCTCTTCTCTTATTTCAGTTATACTCTTTTTAAGAGCTATAGCTTCGTCCCTTTTTCTAGCTACATGGTTTTGATATCTACCGCTCATTTGTCTAGCGGCTGATGATGATCTTGTTGATTCCATAATTTACCATTTTTTGTTTTTAAGGGCTGCAGATATATCTGTACCCAAGTTAGACCCTATAGGGGCATTCTTATTATTTAAATTTCTCCCGGTCATCTTTGGGACACCCTCTTTTGCTTTTTTCTTTTCTTCCTTAGAATTTTGACGTTCTCTTTCAGCGCGTAAGTTTATTGCCCAGTTTGATGCTGAGGTATTTGCCTCTGTATCCCGAAAATCTTGAGTAACTCCAGATTGTGAGCTAATTACTTTCTTAGAACTTTTCGCTTCCTCAGTCGATTCAGGTGTTACATGTGGGTTAAAAACAAATTGCTTAACTTCTTCTTTACCTCTTGCTGCTATTTCAGCATCCAAACTTACATTAGCTTTCCCACCTAATATTTTTGCAGTTTCTTGTCGCTGTTGACTAGATTTTTCTATACTTTTGTTTAGATGCTTTAAAAGTCTAGGCATCTTTCTACTAAGTTTTTTTACTATTTTATGATATCTAGGGTCGTTTTGAACACCTGGTTTATCTTTTATTAGATTATATACTTTCCATAATTTATTAAATCTAGGTGTAAAAGATAAGTTAGTAGGGGTCCATTTATTGTTTATCTTATCAGTTATACTCATCTTGTTCCCGGTACTTACATTCCCTCCCCCTGCATTATCACCACCACTAGTAACAGTATTGTTGGTTTGGTTTAAATCCCATATGGTATCGTGAATATTTTTTAGAGCTTGAGCATTCAATCCGCCGAATGGGCGGTGCTTCTTAGTAGGCTTTGGATTATTAGCATCCTCAAAACCAAAGACATTTCTTAATTCAACATCACGATCTGCTGCCTCACCTTCTGAGATAGGGGTGCCGCTCCATCCTTCCCATGGATCATAAGCATTATGTCTATAACCCCCTGGTATATGAGTTGGGGATTGGTTGCGGCTAAGGCCTAGTAGATCAAAATCTTCGTCCATATTAGCGTGTTTTATCTTTGTTTACATTATAGATAGCATGAGTTAAAACTTTATCAGTATAGCTATCTCCTTTAATTAATTTGTTTCTTCTTTCACTCGTAGGTATATCATCTTCACCTAACATAATTCTATATATACGTTGAATTAATTGTTTACATTTAAAAGAAACTTTATATATATTATATTTCTGTGTGGTTCTATTTCTATGTCTCCACACCTGAATCCAATCCTGTTGTAATAATTTATTCCATCTTCTATTATCCCAACTATATGAATAGGAGCCTTGTTCAAAATCATGGCGACTAAATAATTTCATACAATCGAGATATATCAATAGTTCTAAATCAGCATCGGTTAAGCCGTTGTTCTTGGAAGCCCATTTGCGTATTATACGGTAATGTTTGAGCAAATTGAGATCTTTTAGGTCTCTTGCGTGTAGCTTTTTCATAAAACAACGACCACGTCTCTTAATTTGATAACGTGATATATATTTTTATTTATTTCTATTTTGTGCGCTGCGTGTATATCAAAATATATTAAATCTTTATTTTTAATACCTTTAACATCCTTGCCTACACTTATTACTTCTGCTTTATTAAACCTAATGTCTTCTCTTTGACTATGGGCTAAAAGCAAACCGCCTTTAGTTTCTTCAACCCCTTGTTCTAAAGGGTTTATTATTAAATTATCTCCTATCGCCTTCATGTACTCTTATATTATTAATTACACAATCAGTTGATAAAATTGTTGTCGCTACAGAAGCCGCGTTTTTAAGCGCGCTTTTAGTGACTGATAAAGGATCAATAATTCCCTCATCAATCATATTTACCATATTTCCTGTAACCACATCAATACCGAATCCATCTTCTTTAGAGATAACAGGTTCTAGTCCGGCATTGGTTAATATCGTTCTAAATGGTGCAATTATAGATTTAGTAAGGATTTCTTCTCCTATATTTTCTTCATCTATATTTGCAGCAGCATTAAGCAAAGCAATACCACCACCTGGAACTATACCCTCTTTAATAGCGGCTTTCGTAGCACAAATAGCATCTTCTACTCTATCTTTCTTTTCTCTTAATTCTACATCAGAATTAGCGCCAACTTTTACATTAGCAATTTTAGCAGAGAGTAATGCTAATCTTTTTTCTAGTCTTGTTATATGACCAGGGGCTTTTTCTTTATCTAAGTCCTTTTTAACTTTAGTAATTAATTTTTTAACTTCTTTAGATGGAGGTTTGGTTTGAATTATAGTTTCATATTCTGTAGTAGAAACTTTAACACACTCTCCTAAATGCTCAGGTTGAATTAGATCTAAATCATCCCCTAAGTGTTCATTAATTACTGTTGCTCCAGTCATTAAAGCAATATCATTTAATACTTGTTTTTTAGTATACCCAAATACTGGGGCATCCACAATGTTTATTTTAATATTACCCTTTATTTTATTCATAGCCAAAGCAGATAAAACTTGTGGCTCGACATCAGCTATAATAAATAAAGATCTATTGTTTTTGATAACATATTCTAATACAGCCTGTATTTTTCTAATGTTTTCTATTTTAGATTCTACTATTAAAACTAATGGTTTTTTAAGTTCAGCTGTCTTACCAGCTTCATCAGTTACAAAATGAACTGATTTTAATCCTTTATTATATTGAATACCATCAACAATTTCTATATGAGTATCTGGTGTATTAGATTCTTCCATAGAAACAACTCCTGTTTTCCCTACTGATAAAAAAGCATCGCCGATTTTTTCTCCTAATTCTATATCATTATTAGCAGAAATAGTTGCGACTTGTTTTACCATTTCGTCTTTAACAGGTATACTTATTTTTTCTAGATAAGTAATAACTTTCTTAACACCTGAATTAATACCTTCTTTAATAGAACGGGTATTGTTCTTATCTACTACACATGCTAAAGTTAATATTTCATTAGCTAAAACAGTAGCAGTGGTTGTACCATCTCCTGCTTCTTTTACTGTTTTTCTAGCAGCATCTTTTAGTAAAGTAGCTCCTATGTTTTCTACAGGATCTAATAATGTTATAGCTTCGGCTACAGTTACACCATCTTTGGTAATGCTTGGTTGACCATGTTGATCTTCTAGTATAACACACTTACCGCTAGCCCCTAAAGTGGAGCTAACAGCATTAGTGAGTTTGTCTATTCCTTTAAGTATCTTACTTTTAGCATCTGATCCAAAATTAAGATTCTTGACAAGTCTGTCTGACATATTTAATTTAATTTAATTTGATTATACAATTACTATTCAAAAGTCTTTACAACTTTTGGTCCATTGATAAACTCTAGTTTTTTAGCATAATGGGCAATTGATGAATCAATCGCTTGTTCTGCTCCTTCTAAAGTTTCCCGTCTAGTAACGTCGTGCCAAGTCTCTTCTTTAGGATCTTGGTACTCGGTTTGATAGAAGCCGTTAGGAAGTTGGGTAATTCTCCAATTCTTCTTTTCAGCTACATGTTTCCAAAGGTTAATGGTGTCTTCAGAAATTTGTGGTTGACTATTCCACGTTTTAGTCTGATAATAAAACGTCATTGGTTTTGGTTTTAAATTAATATTTGGTTTGTTGCTCTTACCCGAGCAGGGTATATTTATAATCACCTATAAAGGTGATATTTTACTTATATTGTTACTTCTCTGTAAAGAATGTCAATGATAAACGGTGAATCTCCTTGCGTTACTGTTACTCCCGCGGTAGCTTGAAGGGTAAAAGCAACATTTGGTTCAATGTTAGTATTTTGATCACTGTATGGAAAATCAAGACTCCCGTATTCATCAATAGCTGCGTTTAATGCTCCAAAATTAAGATTCCTTGAAGGATCTACCCCTATGTAAAACTGAATAACTTGTCCTAAAGCTCCCGCATAATCATATTGAACTGAATTGAAATCTAATTTATAAACTACATTCATTACAGCTATTAATTTACCAGCTCCTGGCGCAGGAATTAAGTCTAAAATTCCACCACCATTTAAGCTAAGCATTTGGGCAGCTGATAACGTTACTGTTGTTTGTTTTAAATCTGTTGAAGTGATGCTCCCAGAAGCTGTATCTATAACATCCTGCATACTAAACTGTGTGTTTGCTCTTACAGCTGTATTTGTATTCCACGACTCTGGTGCTATTGCCCCAGTTGCCACAGATGGATCATAGAAGCTTAGTTTATATGTTAAAGGTACTAATGCCATTTTAATTTATTTTTAAGTTATTTTTTATTTGGTTGGATTCTTATGCAACTGTTGTTATTGCTTGGCTTAAAGTTACATCAATAGTTGATTCAGTGTAGGGTTGTGACCAAACAGCTACAAGTGCATCTTCAACTACAGTTTTATCTGCAGCAGTAAATGGGCCTGCTCCGGTAAGGTTAATTTGCTTATCGTCATAATTTAGAGTTAAAGTTCCTGCACTTTCACCAACATATACTACACTTCCTCCAAAAGCATAATTTCCGATTTGTAAAAATTTATTCATAGTTTCTAAGTTTTAAAATGTGAAAGTTACTGCGTTTACGTCTTCGCTTAATGCAGGTATCGTATACTTTACCTTGGTCCACCTCTCTTCCTGAGAATTTTTGATAACATCGAATACGATGTCTGCGTCTCCTTGTACTAATGCTGCTGCTGATGCAATAGCAATACTCGAGCCGTTGTTATAATCAATGATTACATCATCTGCTGCGTCAATATAACAAGATGCGACATTGTTTAATGAAATCAGTCCCGAGCTGACAGTGAGCCCGAAGACAGTGGTTATTTCTCCATACTTGTTCATGTTTAATTTATTTTTAGTTAGTTATTTATTTTTATTAAGTTGTTTTTTATGATGTTAAGTATTCCATTGTTGCTAAATCTAATTTTCTGTAATATACTACAACGGTGAAATCACTAGTTCCTACAGTAGGGTTAAGACCATCTTCTGTCATTACTAAATTATTGTTTCCTGCTAAGGTTAATCCGTATCTATATCCTCCATCAATCCAACTACCACTAGCGATAGCAGGCATTGTGCTATATAAGAGAGTTCCCAGATTCGCAGTTGTATTATCTAGAATTGCTTGCTTAGCAGTAGGGATTCCTATATTAACATCTTCTACTGCATATAAATCTTCAGGAAAATCATAAGGGATATTTACGGGTTTAAATAATGTGATGGATTGTACTACAATTGCCAAATTAGGTCCTAAAGCTGGAACTAATATTTTTGGTACTGCAGCAATATTAAGTAGTTCTGCATTTGTTATTGTAATAGGTGCTGTTGCATATACTCTGGCTTCTTGTGTAAAGCTTGGCGTACCCCATGTTACTTTACCTGTACCATCATTCTTTAATATATCACCACCAACCCCTGTGCTTCCTCCAGAATCAATAATTGGTTCATTGAATTGTACTGAGGAATTATTGAATACCCAGGGACCTGATGTAGCGGTTACAGAAAAGGTAGCTCCTGCTAATTTTAGAGCTGCTGCTGATTGTAGTAAAATATCCTGATTAAGAGTTATTAAATTAATACCTGTTCCAGCTGCTTTAGTAGTTATACTAAATTCACTAACATCAGCACTAACACCTGTATCTGTATATACTTGGAATCTTTGATCAAAGCCAACAGGATCATATGCTCTTAATTCTATTTTATCTGCTGGATCTGTTCCTTCGGTCTTTATAATTACACTATCTGTATTACTTGTTATACCTATATTATCTACGGCAGTTAAAGCAACTTCTCCAGCGCCACCACTACCAGCGACAATTGATGTAGAACCGACTGTGCTAATAGTTATTTCTGTACCATCATCTTCTATTTGTGAATCGCCTAGCTCAGTTCCACTAGGAGTCCATCTTGGGATATAATCTACAGTACCACTTCCTGTTATAGCACCTGCTACAGCCGAACCATCTATCCACTGTACTTGGCCTAAACCTGTTGAAGATAATACTTGACCAGCTGTACCTGTACTAACAAAAGCATCAGTTAATGATCCAGTAATAGTTGTTTGATTCGTGAAGCTTACGAGGCTGCTAAATACTGTTGGTGAAATAACTTGATTTGTGTTACCATTTAGCACTACACCACCAGAACCAGCTAGGGTTAGTTGGCCTGCTGCAGTCATATTTATATTAGTACCATCATCAGTAGTTTGAGAATCTCCTAATGCTGTTGGACCAGTGAATTTGGTCATTGTATTAGTAGTACCAGCCCCTGAGAAGATATTTTGATTATCTATTTCTTGCCAAGTATTAGCACTAGAGAAAATAGCCCAATCACCGATTTCCCATGTATTAAATCCATCTAAGTTTGTAGTACCATCCTTGCTTACTATATAATAGTAACCTGGTGTACCTACACCTGATGCTAAAGGGCCATCAACTGATGTATTAAGATCTGCGTCCCATGTTCCTCTGTATTCTAAACCTGCTGGTAAACCATCTATCCATTCTACACCCGTACCAGTGGAAGATAAGATTTGTGTTGGTCCACCCGGAGAACCCAAGTTGGAATCGCGTAGAGTTCCATATATCTGCATTTGAGAATGGAAACTTATAAGATTAGTAGTGTTGGTAATATCGCCAAAGTTTACCTTATTATTAAATAAGATATCCCCTGAGTGAGTTTCTGTGCCATAATGATCTTCCCAGCCATAATATTGTTGGCCTGGAATAGCGTCTACTGTAGATATTTTATACCGTGCAGTTGTAATCTCCATATTAGCTGAGTTGGTTATTACCTCATCTACTGGTGTGCCTGCTGCTCCTATGTAGACATTATCGCTACATACGAGATATTTTTTCATTTCATGATCTTCATTAGAGTATAATGAAGCCGATGCTGCTCCTGGAGCTGTTTGATTTATATATGAATCTCCAATAGTAGTATTGGTAATAAACATCGCATGTGTATTAGGTGTACCATTATTATTAAAGTACGCTAATACAAATTCAGCTAATGCTCCCATACCTATATTAATTGTTGGGTTACCTGTTTGTGTAGTATCCGATCCTATAATCAGCATACCGGTATTTATAGCCGGCTGGGGATATGAATATATTATTGCCATGTTTTATTTATTTTTCATTATATTTTGAACCGTTAAGGGAATTGGAGAAGGGAACTTAGACCATTTTTCTCTGATGCCATCCCAAAAGCCTTTTGGTTTCTTAGTATCATAAACTGGGTTGTCCTCGTCTCTTTGCATGTAAGTATCCTCAAATTTCTTTCCTTCTGCCATATTTTTAGTAGTAGTTACTGCATCTCTTAATTGGTGCCCAGATAACTTAGGGACAGCAGAAGTAGTTTCGTCTTGTGCCCACCCTCTCCTTGTATACTCAGCTCTTCTTTCTGGACTATTCAATTTAAAATCCTTCATATTCGTAGTAAACCGTGGTTTTGGAGTTACATCAGTAACGTGCTTAGTACCTAGTTTTTCGCTTACTGCATCAGCAGCTCCGTAGACAGAAGTATCTATAGGCTTAGTGCTTAGTGCATCTTTTGCTGCGTGTAATTTGTGGAAGCGGGTGGAGAGTTTATCTCCATTTTGTTTGGCTGGTGTAACCCCGTCGTAGTTATGTTCTCTAGTAATACTTGGCTCAGGGGATACATTGTGCCCAATATTTTTAGGTACAGCTCCTAGATCCTTTTTCATTAGGAGTTTACCTTTCTTCTGACCAATAGCACTATTATTAAGCATGCCATTCATCTTACCTTGTTTTTTTGATAGTTGTGATTGCGATAGGGATCTAAACAGATCCTGAGGTATATACCATCCACTCATAGTTCGGTGTTTTAAGTTATTATGTATGTATATATACTTACGCGTAAAAAGGGAAACTTACAAAAACGTGACAATAGCTTATATTATATATATATTTGTATTATACGGAGTATAATACTATATAGGCGTATAGGGTGTGACAATAGGGTACTACTATTAGTATATATATACCTAGCGTCGCATATAGGGAGATATCGGGTTTCTCCTTCGTTTTCCGCCTCTCCTCTGTATCCCGAAATCGTTTCTATTTACCCCACGGGGCCCTCCAAAACACCGTGATCCCAAAAGGATTTACCTTTTCTATGACATCTTGTCATGACATAACGTCATATCCGAAACTAACTAACAATTAACTAACAATTTAATGTTAATTAATTTAATTTATATTTAATATTATAATTTAAACTAATATGACACACTGTCATACTTAGTGGAATACCTATGACACAATGTCAATGCATAAACAAAATTACACTTTTAAAGTTACAATACAAATGCGAGTAATTGTGGATAATATAAGTATAAAGTAAAGAAAATGTATATAACAACAAATAAATATCAAACTAAATTAATAACTAATTTACTAATTAATAATTTACATTATAATTTTAAAATAATTAATAACAAATTAATATTTTTACATAAAGTTGATATTAATGAAATTACTAAATTATTAAATAAAAATTACTTAAAATATAAATTAAATAAATAAACTATGTCAAATGAAGATAAATTGCATTTCCAAGCAATTGAATTAATGGAAAAATATATAAATAAATATAAATTAAATGATATGATTTTATTATCATTAGATGAATTTGTTTTAGAATATGCATATATTTTACTTCCAAATGAAATTAAAGAAATTAATAACTTAATAAATAAATTTTAATATGAAAAATGATGTAAATTATGAGAATTTTGTTAAAATTCAAAAAAATATAACTAATAAGCTAATTAAAAAACAGATAAGAAATGAAAAGAGAATTGATAATCTTAGTAAAGAAAGCTAAAAAAGATATTAAAGAATTTAAAGAAAATAATCCTCATTTACAAATAAATGAACTAAGTGATTTGCATAATTATTTTGATGCTAATTGCTATGTTGAAACATTATTCAATGAAAATGGTGAATTTATGTTAGATGAAGCTAATTTAGTAAATAATTTACTAGATAATTTTATAAAAAAACAATTAAATAAATAAAGATGACAACTTGGATAAATAATAAATTAATAGAGATAAAATATGATAAATTAGACTATTGGACAATGTATGTTGAAGGTAATTTATCACTAGAAGAATTATTAAAACTATTAGAAATAAATGACATATTTGAAAACTATAATAAAAATAAAATAAATAAATATAATGAATAAAAATGAATATAATGGCTGGAGTAACTATGCCACTTGGAGAATAAACTTAGAATTATTTAGCGATATGGACTATAAAGACTACTTTGATGAATTTCCAAATGTAGAAATGCTTGAGGACTATGTTGAGCATGTAGTATTTGAAAACTATAATGATACATTAGGACTTGTAGAAGACTATGCGAGAGCATTTTTAAGCAATGTCAATTACTTTGAAATATATGACCATATAAGAGAGAATTATGAACATGATAAAACTATGGAAGATGGAATTTAAAGATGAATTTTATAAAAAGCTTGGTAAACAAGCAATTATTGACAAACTACAACTTGTTGATGAATTTGAGACAAAATATAAACCAAATACTCATAGTATAGCTATGAGGAAATGGTGTACTGACTATGAATATCGTAAAAGAGAGTGGAAATTTCGTCAAGGAATTGCAAACTTAAATGAAAGAATAAATAGACAGGTAATACGTTGCTAAGCAGATAATATATATGTAACTAAAAAAGTAATAAATGAATATAATTAAATTTACAAGTAAAACAACATTAAAATTAAACAATATTAAATACAAAGGCTATTTAATAGGCGATTTGCCTCCAAGCTTTGGTTTTAAATATAATAATAAAAAACAAGGTATTTACCAATGGTTTAACTATAAAGGTTTAACATGGGTAGTCGATAAAGAACACTGGAGCACACTATTATGAAAAGAATATACAAACTATTTAAATATTGGACAGTTGCAACACTATTCTTTTTATTAGGCACATATTTTACCTATTATAAGATAGACCAGCGACTATGGAATGAAAATATTAATAAAGCATGGGATATAGAGGCCAGAGCTCTAAACTATCCTCAAAAGTCTTGTTACAACTGGCAAGATCTAGAAATAATAATCTTTGGCGAAATACAAGAATAATGAATAGTAGAAAAAAATACGAAGAAATGAAACAAGATAAGATTGATAGAGAATCTTTATACTTGTGTAGTGAAATTGAAAAAGCATTAGAAAGAATAATCAGTTATGATGATGGGATGTTAGATGATAAATTATTCACTAAAATAAAGAAACCAGCCATTAAATTATTAAAAGAATGGCACTTGTAAGATAGAATACGAGTAGGTTAATAGGTTTGTATGTGTGTCCTTTTTAGGCATTACGGAAGTGTATTACAAACACGTAACTGAATAAAACTATCTTACTGGATAACTAGGTATGGATACCTGAGCACTACCATTAAATTGGCAAGAGGAAGGTAAAGTGGAGAAGGCTTAATGCTGATTATCCCACTGACTATCGACGGATAAAGAGGTTCAATTCCTCTTCTAGTTACTAAATATTAAAAACAAATTAGATAGGTAATACGTAATAACCTAGATAATATAATAAAGGAAATATGAAAACATTACTAGAAAAATTAAAACCAGAAATAATTGAAGCTCTTGAAGAAAATAGAGGTAAATATGATTTTAGTATCACTGATTTGTATGAAGAGTTGGATGATATGCATTTATATAGACAACTAACTGTAGGGCAGATAAGAGATATAATTCTATATGCGGATATAGACCCAATAACATGGGATTATATAGATTGGAAGTTTGGTGATAAACTATTTGTAGAAGTATAAATTAAATTAAATTAAATAAAATGAGTAAAACTTTAACTGAAGAACTAATCCAAGAGAGATTAGAAGACAAAGGCTGGTCTGTGCCTCATGAAACACACCAAGAAGATAAAACCTTAGCATTAGAGCTTGAATATGGGTTTAGTATTGTAAATGATTGGCAAAATTGTGATGCATATTTTTACACTGATGAAACTAGAGATGGTTACCAAATATGGATAGCAACTGAACAAGAGGGTAATGTATGTATAAATGAAGATGTATATTATTATGATACACAATGGTTCGAAAAACTAATTGATTACCTAAGAGATGGATGTAGAGTTTATGTAGACTCTTATAGCCAAGATGAATATGGTTTTGAAGAAGTTATAGAAGCTTTGTATGAAGAATTATATATGGAAGCATATGAAGAAATAGAGACTGAATTAGTAGATGAAGGTTACGAATGGCCTGAATCTAAATAAAATATAGGAGGTTTAAGGTTGGAAGACTGAACTGGTGAGGGATCGTTATGAACTCAGGGAAGTCAAAAGACAGGATAAACAGATTAACATTCCAGTCCTGTCCGCCTCCTAAAATATTAGACGTGCTGAGCCGGTTGAGCTGAGCGAATAAATAACAATAGTGAGATATGGAAGTACTAAAGTATAAGCAATTGCTGAATTCCCATCGGATGGATAACCGTGTCACTAGCAAATGTCTCTAGCGTAGGTTCGAATCCTACCACGTCTACTAA
>Ga0080013_1000540_pt1 | contig 53615 bp, 43 predicted proteins | sample ETNvirenome_6_85_FD_69236 | JGI IMG/M metagenome (GOLD analysis project Ga0080013, IMG submission 69236) | Marine viral communities from the Pacific Ocean - ETNP_6_85 (SPADES assembly) (version 2) | ecosystem: Environmental > Aquatic > Marine > Oceanic | place: Pacific Ocean | collected 2013-06-19
GAGACATCAAACTCTTCGGGGGGCTTCTCAAGGCCGCGCTGGGCCTCCCTTTTGATTCGATTCAGAAGCTCAGGGTTGTCCTTCAGGGTCATCAGGAGCTGCCCCGCTTCAGAGCTCATGATCGCCTTGTGGGAGAGCTCTACCTGGTCGGCTCGCATCCTCTGCCTGTCGGCCTCGCTCTGCTGATACTTCGCATGGGTTTCGAGCTGAGCTATCCCATCCGCGCTGTTCTCAAACCTTCCGCCAAGCAGCTGCCCCGGGTCAGGGGACGCAGCATTGTTGCCGGTCTGTGGCTGGTCAGCAGGGGCTTCCTCTGGCGCTGCCTCAAGCAGTGCAGCGGTCAGCTCTTCCGCGCTTGGTCCCGAGCTATCGTTCGTAAAGTCGGACATCTTTTACTCCTGTTCCCTAGAGGCGTTCTTTATTGCCTCAATTTCGATCCTGGACTTGACCCTTTGCTCGTGAATCTCGATATCTGCCTCGGTCTCGGTAAGCATCTCCTGACGCTTGGCCCTTCGCAGTTCGTTCTCCATCTGGCCTATCTGGATATCCCTGCGCTTGACCATCTTCTGCATCTGCTCGATCTGGCCAGACAATTGAGAGATCTCATCCAGCTCCTGCAAGAGCTCTGTCTTGTTCCTCATGCTGGAGTTCAAGATGTATTGGCGCTTCGTTGATAGACCGTGCCTGAACCTCTCGAACTCCAAGCCTTCCCTGGCCATGACCGAGGTGGCCTCCCCCAGGTCTTCAACGACCTGGAAGTCATACATGCCCTGCTGGAGGCTGAAGAGGGACTGCCCATCGTCCCCGGGAGAGTTCAGCGAGACCTCCTTGGGCTTATCGTCCTCCCCGATGATTCTAAAAATCTCTTCATGGGTGATGTATTCACGAACCATCTGAAGCCAGACGTTGCCGATGATCCGCAAGGCCTGGTTGTTGATCTTCATCTTCCTGGCTAGCTTCCTACCTCCGAACTCTTCAACTTGCAGAGTTCCTCGGAAGGATTCCGGCGCACCATCAGGATTGCCTTGGGCCAGCGGGTAGTCCCCAGTCACATCCTGAAGGTGAGCTTCAAGCTCCGGTCCCATAGCAAACAACGCCTGAGAAGGCTGCTGAGGGGGCATCCTAAGCGGTGCAGTGGCACCTCGCCTGAACTTCAGAATAGACCCTTGGACGGAAGCGGTCTGGCGAAAGGTCTTCTCGTCCACGGAACCTTCCTCGACGACCCACGGAGAGTTCGCCGCGGTAGCCAGGAAGTGAAGTTTCATGTTCTGGATCGCATTGATCGCGCGCTGAGGATCGAACAGGAACGAAACCTCAGATACCCCAAAGGGAGTCCCATTGTGAGAATTGAAGATTGGGACTATAGGGTAGTGGCTGATAGGCAGCTTCGCCTCTTCTAGGATGACATCCCCGCAAGCCACGATTTGCTTGATGTAGGGCTTCTTGTATTCCCTGACAGTGAACCCGAACCCCGAGACCGAGTCCTCCTGGCCCTTGTATTCGCTCAGTGGGACAGTCCCGATCATTCGGCCAACATCATCCCAGAAGGCTACCCAGGTCTCCTGGAGCCGCTCATAGGACTCGATGACCTCATAGTCCCGGCCACTCTGCGACCACAGGGCCGTGTCCAGCTCCCCTCTGGAGTAGGGCATCTCGCGAGTCCCGACATACCCAGAAGAGACGTGGTCGTTGTCATAGGACGGATGAATATCCTTGGCCTTTACGCCCCAGGCTTGCTCGATCTGATCAGCAGTGAAGTGAGCGCGATCGAAAACGCGACGAGCATCGAGGATGTCTGTCCTGCGGGCCGTAGGGTCTACCTTGATCTCATGCGGATGCCTTGACTCGATCCGAATAAAGGGTCTTCCAAAGTTCGCACTGGTGTCAGGCCATATCTTCAGGAAGCCTCGACCATAGATCAGCGAATCAAAGACCGCCTGATGGTGATGTGCTTGCCCGTCGGACTCTGCCCAGCTGTAGAGGAAGTAGTCATCCAGCTTTCCAGAGAGGTCGGTATCACCGATCTCAACAGGCTTGATGGAGGGTCTTATCTTCTTGGACGTGAGAAACCATGCCTGGTGGTCAATATGGGGGCGGACCTTGTTGATCGCGAGCAGAGGCATACCCCGCTCTTCGTACTCCTTCTCTTGCTCAGGAGTGAACTGGATTCCATGGTAGAAGTCACTGAACCCCTTGGTGATCTTGTCGTTTTCACCATAGACCATATCGAACTCATCGTAGAGCCGCCGGATCTCCCTGGCGTCCTCTCCTTGGTTCCTATTCCCGTCGGGGACTCTAGCGATAGACGGAATTGCCAAGTGGGGCTCCTGTCATCCAGTCGAATTTGGTTGGTGCCTTCTCAGCCTTTAGGATCTCATCAGGGGCCAGGTGGCCTGGGGAATCTGACTCGATAAGGGCATACACCTGGGCGTCTGTCCTGTCGGGGTGAGTAGCAGGGAACTCCTCCATTTCAGCCTCATGGCCACGGTGGATCCCCTCCTTGTGATGAACTCTCCCCAGCGCGTAGGGAGTCCTGAGGAACTCGGCTATACGCTTCTCCTTCTTATCCCTATTACTCGGAGGATAGTCTAAAACATCGAAGTAGTGGTCCAACTCTCCGGCCTTGATCAAATCCTCCATCACTTCCCTGGCCCACCTGGTGAGGGCCTCCTGGGCAGCAACGCGCTCATTCATGACGTGCTGGACCTGGTTCCTAGCTCCCATATAGATGAACTCTCGGACAGCCTCGTCACTCCCGATCTCTCTTGAGGCTAGCTCATCTATCTGCCACCAGTGCCTTGGGTAGTGTGGGTGATCATCTGGGGATACCCCCCAGCAAGAGATGACAGTGAGATCAGATCGTCTTGCGTCTGAGAAGGAGGGGTCCATCCCGACGTAGGTATTCACAGGTACCCGTCCGTATCCGTCGACTATCAGGTATGGCCCCGCTGGGGACTTGACCAGCTGTCCGCTCCACCGGTTGTTCTCATACCACTCTCTTCTAAAGACCTTCCTGGTTTGAGATGTGACCTTGCACATGTATTCAGACCAGAAGAGCCATTCACGGCCAGTGGCTTTGAACATCTCCAGCTTGCTACGCAGGAACTTATAGTCGATCCGCTCAGGCCAGAGCAGCGGGCCATTGGGATCCGTGATGTCAGTGGCGGCAGGGTAGGTCGACAGGTTGAAGTGGCCAGACTTGGCCAGCTTCTCTATGACCCCCGCGTTCCAGTCATCAGTATACGGACGAGGCGTCCCAATGTTGTGCAGCCACCCATCCGGGTCGAGGGCTGGTATGACCGAGGAGAGAACCCAATCAACACGGGACTTCCTACCGTCTTCGGTCCGGGACTCGTCGTCTCTGGTGATATCGTCGAGTGTAATACCTGTAGGCCGAATGGATCCTGACTGATCTCCCCGGATATCCATTCCAGCTCCGGCACACCGCAGACGGCTTCTTCGACCGTTCGGGAAAACGAGCTCGACATCTCCATCTCCGTATCGCCAATAGCCTCCCTTCTGAACCTTGCCAAAGTAATACTCGACATGGGGAGAATAAAGCAGGGCGTCCACGATGGAGCGGAACCACGCCCAGGCCTGCCTGAATGAGGCAGAGGCGATCACGTCATACTCTTCTACCTCGTCGACCATGGCACTCATCAGGAGCTGCCAGGTGTGCTTGGCCTTCGTGAACGAGGTTGACTTGGCTGAACCCCGGGAAGCCCTGATGGCCACAAAAGGGTTTACCCTTGATCCATCCGCGTTCTCGGCCAGTGCTACGTCCTGAATCTTGTAATGGAAATCCGCCGAGGGGACATCTACCCCCCGGCGGTTTTGGTACCACTCAGGAACAAGAATACGACAGCCATCCACGTAGCCTCCGCAAATCGTCTCGTAGTTCTTGTCCGCAGTGGTCTTTTCCATCTACATCAGCACTCCAGCCTTGATGTATTTGATGTGGCAGCTCGTCTTGTCTGAGTCCTGAAGGAAGAAGGCGAACGGGACGAGATCAAGGCCAGCGGTGAAGGTATACGCCGCGACAGGCGCGTTCGGCGCAGCAAGCGTGGGGAGGGTACCAGCGCCACCGGTCCCGACCAGGAATGTAGCCACCCCTGCATTGTTCACCTCAATCCGCCCACGGAAGACCTGGAGATCCGCGACATTGTTCGTTGTGTCCGTAGTCGTGGTTGCCGCACCACCGACGATGGTCTCACCCTTGACATCTCCAGAGATCGCGTTGAGGACGGCCATGTCGGCGTAGTCATCAATGTTCGCCTGGAAGGCCTCGGCCTTGCGGAACCCAAAGGCACAGTCGTCCGTGCCCGATACATCGGAGATCTCACAGAGCCACTCAACATAGAAGGGATGGGTACCAACCTTATACCGATAAGGGCTCGTTGCGCCAGTCCCCGACATAGGAGAGAGCTCAACGCCGTCATTGGCCGTCTGGTCCATCGCGCCGATATCCCAGCCCTTGGCCTCATCGTAGCCAGGGACCACGACAGTCTGGGTACCAAGAATGTGGTAGACGCCACCAGTGCAGTTGCCGGTCTTGAAGAGGTTCTCATCGCCAGCCGTTCCGGTCGGGTTACCAGTTCCGCCAGGGCCAACCGCTGAGGGGCGGAAGCCACGGAAGTCGCAATACCAGGAGTTGCCCAAGGCACTCGGGGGCTGATCCACGGCGTTGCTAAGGAACTGCTTAGACAGCAGGATAGCACCGGACGTTGCGTCCTTCTTCAGGACCACGCCGGTCTGGACGACCCCGGTGGTGTCCGTGTTGGTAGCGACCTCGGGCGCATAGGCCACAGCACCACTGGTGTTGGATGCAAAGACCGGGTAGTTCGCGCCCTGGGTAGTGCTGGTGTCGAGGCCAGTCAGCACAAGCCAGTCGACGCAGTTGCCAATAGCCCCATCCGCGATAGCCCCATTGGCGAACCCAAGGATCTGATTGTTCGCGTAGTCCTCTGGATCAGCAGGCTTCACGTCCCAGAAGTTTGAGGTGGTGGAATACGAAGAGACCGTGAGGGCGGTCCCGTCGGCGATGCTTGACCCGGTCGCATTTCGGACCCGGCGACCAGGGCCGTAGTTCTGGGCCTCTAGGCACTGATTGTTTTCAGAGTGGACCTGGACAGCCTCTGACGCGTTGGTCGAGGCCTTGAGGGCATTCTGAAGAGAATTGGCGAGATATCGAGTAGTAGACGCAGCCATGCTGGCATTCTCCTTTTGGTAGGCCTAATTGCCTTATACCTCTTCTTACCCCATCAGGACAAAAACAAGACAGAGCGACCCCAGGGAGACCAGACAAAGAAGGTCCGAAGAAGGCTGGTCTACTTAGAGGAGGGTACCTGGGGCCGCTTTTCTGTCTGGATCGAGGGGAACTCAGGATCATTGGTCTTTCCCCAGTTCTCATTGGGGAGGTAGTCCAGCCGCCCGATGAAATGGACGCCGAGGCTATCGACCCACAAAGAGTCCTCCTCAATTACCACCATGCCCCAACATATCTCCGTGGTGTCAAGAATGCAGGACAACTCCGGCGTCATGAATGACGCTGCGAAGTGGTTCATAGGATCCAAGGCAAACACCAGGGACATGAGATGGATCACTTCTTTTTACCCTTCGCCCTTGTCCGGGCCTTCCTCGCCGCCGCCTTCCCCTTCTTCGTATACGCGTACTTCTTTCCACCTACCTTTGGCATTCTTCTCCTTCTTCCTTGGCCAGTGCTTGACCGCTGCCTCGATCAGTGCCGCGATCGCGTTGATCAGAGCTCCCCACTTCATTCGACGTGGACCACTTCCGCCACGCCCATCGCAGAGAGCACCTGGGCCTTGGCCTCGTCTTCCTCAGCCTCTGTAACCGCCTCGCAGTAGGCATCTACGGCCTCGGCAATCGTGTCGGAGTACTGACACTCGGTTCCAGCACAGCCAGTCAGGAAGAGAATAGGAAAGATAAACTTCTTCATAGGGGTTCCTACCACGCCACCTGCTTCGGGAGCTCATCGTCCCAATCGGCGTGAACAAAGGTTGAATAGAGGCCAATCCGCTCGACCCCTTCATAGAAGTAGCCGCGGATGATCTTGTATCTATTTCTACTCGACACTGGACCGCCTAAGCCATCCCTAATCGAGATATCGAGAGCAGAAGACCCTTTCCCGTCCTTTGGGCAGTGAGCGCTCCGATCAGGGGTAACCTTGGTCAACCCCGCCTTGATCAGGCTCGTCTGGTAGCTGGGACACCTGCACGCCCCGCCTTCCGTCACGTTGAAAGGTATACCTGCTGAAACCCTGGCAGCCGAATGAAGACGCATAGCGTGAAGGTCAAGCTCAAGCAACCCGCAGCATGGACAGCCAAGCCGATCATACCCGCCAAGCTCCACGGGCAGAAAGTGCTCTATGGCTTCCCAGACCTCCAGATTGTTCTTGGTCAGGATCAATCCTGCTTCCCCAACTGGTCCCTTACCTTCTCCAGTATCTCTGTGTTTCTGTCGATCGCGCCCTCTACCCGGTCGGTCTGCTTTTCCCATCGTGCCTCCACACTCCTTGCAGCCTCTCTATGGGCCTCTTGAACCTCTTTCAACGACTCCTTGAATTCCCGCCGCTGGGTATCCAGAGAATCGCGAAAATCGTCCATCATCTTAGGAAATGCGGACCGTATCAGATAGAACACCAGCGAGGCCATCACGCCCACGCTGCCCGTGCTCTCCAACAGTCCTTGGATCCCCGAGAAGTCGTTCATCAGCTTCACCGTTCCTGGTCAACACCATGTTCTACCCATCCGATGTCGTTCAGCTCTTCATCAATCGTGCCGCCAGCCACGCTGACCAGGATAATCCCGACCATGAGGCCAAGCAACGCTCCCGCGATGGAAAATGCCGTAAGTTCAACCAGTGTCCGCAATTGAACCCTCCCTTATGTTCCACAAGCAATACCGCCTCCAGCCAGCGTCTCTCTCATGGTACCCAGGGGGAACTCTCTTGTCCAAGAAACCCCTCTTGAACATTGACCTAAGCCTTCCGGCCACGCGGTTGCGAGCTCGATTCCACTCGTGAGGGTCATCAGATCGCCCCTCCAGCCTCTCCGCAACATGGTAGATACTCGACCAGGGGAACCTCTTCAGGTCCTGGAGGATCTCCATGTTCGGTGCCGAAGTGAATGTCTGGTAGATCGGGCCAGTCCCCAGCATCCTCCGTATCTGCGCTGCCCTGTTCGATGCCGGGTGAATGGTCGATAACTCGTTGATCAGCTCGTAATCCAGCTCCACGCCAGGCCTGGCATAGGGGACACTGCCAAGCCCCTCCCCGCCTAGCTCCTTCGTGTCAGACCAGACGCGGAACTTGTCCATATTTGGGATGTAGGTCATCCGGTAGCCTCCTCAGGCTCCACCGTGATCACTGGCTGACTCCGTCTCTTCTGTCGAATCAGCTTCAGCTTGCCCTTATTGTCCTCTTCCATGCCTGAAACAGGACCACGTTCGTCCTTTGACCCGGCTCCACCCACTGTCTTGCCCTCATGGACTCCCAGCAACTCCATGATGAGCTTGGCTTTTACCGTGGAAGAGGTTTTCTCATCATCAATGAGGTCTCCAACCTTCCCAAGTAAGTCCTCTCGACCCAATCCGTTCGCGCTTAGGCGGTCTCGGAGTGATTCGTTCATATATTGCTGAACATCTGGCCTATCCATCAGTGACCTCGCTCTACAACGGTCCTGTGATAGCTGGCGCTGCAAGACCTTTGGGTATTTCTCTGTTTCCTTGCGCCAAAAGGAGCGATTTGGGTGGGCTAGCTCGTATGCCTGGATCGGCTGAAGCCCCATGAGCAGGTAATCACAATACCGCTTGATCTTCCGGGGCATCCAGACCCCTGAAAAGACCTCAACGAAGTCTTTATAGGTATACCTGCTGCAAGATGCCGAGAATTTGCCCGTTGAGAAGATCTTATCGCCCTCCTTATCAGGCCTTCCTTCCCCACAAGCCGTCGTAATCCAGTCCTTTCCCCTCCTGTACCTGGAAAGCCTGATTACTCGGCATATCCCACCGTCATCTAGCTGAACCCACTGGCCTACCTGCTTGGCTTTCCGCCAATGAACCACGCTCTCGGCCCTCTCAGCCTCCTCACCAGGGGAATAGACCACCTCCTGGAGCTCAATCATGGCCCGGTTGGGGTTGTCGTATAGCCGAATGCTCTCTGTTCTCATCAGGTAAACCCTTCTGTATCAATACTACCCCGTAACTTCCGCAGAGCTGACGCCTTGAGCCGGATGGCCGTCCTAGAGGATACCCCCAGTTCCCTCCCAATCTCCTCCATCGTTCGCTTTCCCCCATGAAGACCCAGGTGAAGAGCCAATACGGCCCACTCCCGGTCATCCAGGACCCTCTCTATATGAGCCTCCAGCAAGGGATCTATCGAATTATCAACCTCTTCCTGGGCTTCAAGCCTGCGCCCCCAGCGCCACTCAGAACGACGCATCCGGTCTACCCGGCTGTTCACCTTGAAGTAAATCCAACTCTTCAAAGATGCGCCCTTGCCAGGCTTCCAGCTCTTCAGAGCCTCCAGATACCCTAGGTACCCCTCGCTGATCGCGTCGTCCCACTGATCAGGAGGTAATCGCTTCCGCTGAGCCAGATGGAGAGCTACGCCCTTGGTATACCTAAGAAGAGTGCTTTCTTCTGATGAGGGGTCCATGGATCAATTCTAGGCTCATAATTTTCTGACGGGGGGTTTTGTATACTTTCCAAAGCGAAAGCCAACAGGAAGTCGGCCCTCGCTTTCGCCAGGCAAGCCTGGCTGACCCCCGCCAAGGCGGCCGTCCTTCCTCCCAACCCAAGCAAGAGAGGGCGAGCCCGGGGCAAGCCCGTGCTCGCCCTCTTCTCCCTCGGCTCGTGAATAGGCGTAGGCACATCTCGCGTCCCACGCCACGGCATAAGCCAACCAACGCTCAACGCAAAGGGAACCCCATGCGCAGCACCACCACGAACACCGCCAGCACCACCACCGCCACCACCATCCACATCCAGGCCTCCGCGGCCGACCCCCTGCCCTGCCGCATCGCCGGCTGCCAGGGCGACCGCTACCCTGGCCTGGAGTGCAGCGATGCCGACCGCCACGCCGAGATCGAGGCGGAGAACGAGGCTCGCCACGAAGAGCAGGAGAAGGTCGCACAGTTCTGCAGCATCGCAGGCTGCACCCGGCCTCCCTACGCGGCTTCCCACGAAGGCGTTCGCCCCGACCGCTACACGGGCACCGTCTGCGCGAAGCACTACGACGACGTCGTAGACGGCCGGATCTGCTCGGACTGCGGCCAGGCGCATGAGGAGGGGCAAACCCCTCTCTGCGAGTTCGACTTCTAATCTTCTCAATCTCCCTGGGTATACCCCGGGGAGAACCTGTCGTGCTGGGGTTGTGCCCAGTGCCTGATGATGCCAGCAACGGCGAAACAGTCAGCGAAACGCCCTGGGGGAGCAAAGCGCCCCCCTGCCACACTCAGCTCAAGGAGCAGCCATGTCCAACCTCAACGCCTACTACGCACTCACCTCCCGCTGCGAGGTCGAGGGGTGCGGTGGCACCGTCTACCGCGCCCTCTGCCGCTCGTCCGACCGAGGGACCTGCGCCAACCAGGACCGCCATGAGGAGATCATGGCCGAGCGGGCCTTCCTCGACTCGTTCAGCGAGAACGACGACGACGAGACCTGCTGCACCTATCAGGGGTGCATGAACGAATCGGCCCAAAGCCTCTGGGTGTGCGAAGAGCACGCCCCGAAGCCCCTTCCCTGGGGGGACGACGATCTCCCGTTCTAGAACCTCTCTCTGAGAGGAGGGGGGAATGACCCCCCTCTTCTCCCTTTTCTCGTGCCTGGGTATACCCCTGGGCACAACTTAGGAGTTCGTATTGAGGTGCAAAGACGCATACGGCTACGACCCGGACGCGCACGAAGGATGCGCTCCAGGTTGTCGGCACCGGAGAAAAGCGAGAGTGCTGAACTCCCGCTCTCTCTCCGGAAAACCATCCAACCACGTCTATATAGGGCGCGGCTCGGGTGGATGCCACATGAACAACACCCCTGTCGGCCAGAAGGGGTGGCTTGGAAACCCCTATTCGGAAAAGCGTTGGGGGGGAGGGTCTCTAGTAGAGACGGTAGAAGAGGCCATACGCCTTTTCCGTGCCGACTTCATCTCCAGGGTGGAGACGGACGAGCATTTCCGTAGCGCCGTCCTTGCGCTACGGGGTTACGACCTCGTCTGCTGGTGTGCCCCATCCCCGTGCCACGGGGATGTCATTCTCGCCTGGCTCAATAGCATCTAAACAACGTCTACAGCCCCGAGCCGCACGAAGGCTGCGCCAGGGGTTGTAGACACAGGAGAACTACCATGAACGAAGCAATCGTGATCTTGGCCGCCATCTATCTGCTCATCCTCGCCTTCTCTTACAAGGTGTCCCCCGGGTCTCTCACCGACGGCCGCTTGGAAGAGGCGTTGGAGCTTTCCGGCCTTCTCACTTTACTCTTCTGCGGCATCGCCATCGCAGTCGTAGCCTTTCTGAGGGTTGTGGTCTTCAACAACCCTGTCTAACAAACTCGGAGCCCATCATGAGCCTCGTCTTCTTTATCTACCTCACCATCATTCTTGCGGTCTCCTGGAAGGTCTCGAAAGAGACCCCTGCCTTCGGGACCCAGACCCGCGGGGAGCGGGTATCGAGGGCTGTAGAGGCCTTCGCTGCGATCGCCCTCGTTCACGCCGCCGCCCTGACCGTCCTGGTCGGTCTCTACATGCTGATCAGTAGGGGCCAGATCCACTGGCCATAGCAACAGCCAGGCCTTACCGGGGAAATCCCCCGGAAGAAGTCTGGCATAACAATAGGAGGTTTCATGAGGAATGACCACGAGGTCACCCTTGACCTCATCGCCGACCTGGTGCGCACCGGGTGGGCGAAAGCTTACCGGGCCTGGGATCCGTCCCTGGCCAACGCGGTGGAATATTCCACCACCTCAGGGGCAAGCTCCACGCCATGCTACAACGTGGAGCATGTCGTAGGCATCGCTGAGGATGACTACGGCGACGAGCCGAACTCGATCACGTCAGCCGACTGTGGAGACGTGTTCGACAACCCCGTGCCCCGGTGCGGGACCGTAGGCTCACCCCGGTGTAGGACCGGAGGGAAAAAGCTCCAGTGCCTATGTAGGGGAACGAGGGATCCCTACGACAGGATCCACTGTGCCCTCCCAGGCTGGGACCAAACGTCTCTGTATAGGGACATCGGTGGATACACCGGAGCCTACTGGGCCCAAAATCAGGCCCTGGCTGAAAAGCTGGGGTGGGTAAAACCGGTCTTCCTCCGGCTCATTGGCCACGTCGAGTGGGGCGAAGGCCTCCGGGTCTACGTCGAGGCGAAAGACTCGAAACATGGGGACCGCAAGTGGGTCCTCATCAGGCCCGAGCGATACAGCGCAGTCTTCGAGCGGCTTGGCGCTCACCTGTTCCAACTAACCCTCGGCATCGAAGGAATGCCGAAGTCCACCAAAGACAACGCCCAGATCTCTCTGGGTATATAAGCACCAAGTCCCCCGGGGGTAACCCTGGGGGGCATAGCTCAAGGAGCACATCATGCTGTTCAAGCCCTACGAAGAGGAGGCGTTCGAAGCCTCCACGGGCGCTGACCGACCCATATTCCTATATCGCTGGCACGAGAACCATTCGTCCTCCTGCCGGGCATGCGATGTCCGATGGGAGGAGGAGGACTTGGCCGAAGACCGCTGGCACATCGAAGACGAGGGAATCGACGAAGAACGTGACGAGTGGTGGAACGACCCGTCCTGCCACGACGTCTCTCTTCAGTGCGCCCTTTGCGGGGCGACCACTGACCACTGGGACGCGGAGGACCCGGAGGACGTCCACTGGTGTCATGTCCTGGAGCGCTTGCTCCGGGAAAGCACCAGGCCCGAATCCCCGTGCTGCTGCGTATGCGGCGGGCAGGGGTGGACGTGTCAGTGCCCGTCCCATGGGCACACGCCCGTGGGATGCAACCACCCCGCTTGCGTGCAGAACGATCCAGACTTCTGCACGCTTTACTTTTCCCTCTTCTCAGATGAGGAGAGGGAAGCCGCCACGAGCGGCGTATGCATGACCTGCGCACTCCCGCGCAGGGAATGCCCCTGCTAGACAACCACGCCCCGGGGGGAAACCCCTGGGGCACAGCTCAAGGAGCAAGTATGCGATGCAAAGACGAGTACCGGCCGGGCTCCACGGTCTATATCATTGGGAGAAACGAGTCCCCCCATCGGTGGGAGTGCTACTACGAGACGACAAGTCTGGCGGACGCCCAGATCTGCTTCAGGTATACCCTGGACACACTGGCCAGCCCAACAGAGATCTTCCTAGCGGAGGAGCCCCCCAGCGGAGCCCTCCGAGAAGTCCCCCAGCAAGACATCTGCCTGCCTCCCATCAGGGAGATAGCAGAGATACTAGAAAGAAGTACCCCATGGAGAAACTAGAGCGAGAAGAGAGTACCTGGGAGGGTGGCTTCCGGGCAGAAAACGGAAAGGTCTACCAGTTTGTAGACCAAAAGAAGAGGTTGTTATTCCGTGATACGAAGCAGACTTGGAGGTGCGTAGTGGCAACCGCATTCCACCCCGCTACAGGGGATCACGCCCTCAATAAACCGACCCACTTCGCGATGCCCGGCGAGGTCTGGAAGTGGTGCGGCGAATGGAAGAAACTCAAGGAGGTTCCTCGATGGGCGGTAGTGGAAGAGCCTAGGTTCCTCACACGCCACATGGCGCACGAGGGAAGCAGAGGCTGGTGGGAGACCTTCAAGCACACCACACGCCCTCTGTCTGATCTCTCTATCTGATCTCTCGGTCTGAGCCTCCATAGTGAGGTTCAGACCTGGCCCCCCCTCAAGTCTCTGCGATAGTCGCGGAGGCAAACCACCAAGGCGATCCAAAACGATCGCCAGAAAGGTGAACAATGTTCATCAATTTGACGCCCCATGCCATCAACGCCAACGTCACCCGCCCTGAGGAAGCGATCCCGCCAAGTGGGATCGTAATCCACCTTGCGTTCTCTTTTCCGCTCAACGAGTGGATGATCGACGGGATCAAGGTCCAAGGGCCTCGGTCCCAGGTACTGAAGCCTGGACCTCTACTTCGAAATAGCGCCGGGCAACCAGTCGGCTCCGACGGACTGTCCTCAGAAGAAACTCCCCCCTCGCTCCTCTTCATGAACTTGAGGGACGGACGTCCTGACCTGAAGACCTCAGCGGAACACCAGGAGAGAAACCGCGACCAGGTACTCCAGTGGGTCCAGGAGGGAAAGGTGTTGATAACAGGCGCTTTGGCCCGTCCCCACCTGCTGGAGTGGATCGAACAAGGCTGAGCCCAGCCCTGAATCTGACCGAGGTGAAATGCCTCGGTTGAACCCAACACAACTAACGGCCCCCTGGAGGAGGGCACGGAATACAGCCGAAGGAGCAACACATGGGGGAGGGAATTCCTCTCTCCCCCTATCACGCGGGGGAACCCGCAAATGGAGATACGCAAGGCTATGCCTACAAAAAACCAGAAGAAGCAGGAAAAGCTCAACGAGAAGCGGGCAGCTGCCATGACGAAAGCTCGCGAACAGATTGCCGTCAGCGGATGGACGCTCACAGAGCGGGAGTACCGAGGCGAGGTGAGGCCAGTGGCATCGCCAGCAGCCAAGGTAATCATAGAAGAGCTGAAGAATCTGGGTGAAACGTACCCAGAAATCCGGCTCATCATTGACGCATACACCCACGCGGAACCGGGTGCAAATCCGTTTCACCTCCAGCTCTACACCCCCTGCCGCGTGCGGGGGAAAGGCTTTTTCCACCCGACCGGTTCTTCTCCGAAGAAACGCGAGAAGCGCGAGGCCAAGGGAAGAGCGAAGGGCCGCTTTGACATCTACCACGGACCAGTGTGTGACCTCAATGGCAAAGAGGTCTCTATGAAGAGCTACCGTCGAGACGTGAAAGACTCCGAGGCCCTCAAGAATGTCCACGGGTTTACGCCCGTGGAGAAGCCGTCCGACCTCGGATGGGTACCTGTTCCAAACACGGGACACGGATTCCTCATCGAAGGGTGGAGGGTCATGTCTCGGAAAGAGTTCTTCCTTGACCTCTACTATGACAAGGACGGCAAAGGGCACATCGTAGTATCCCGCAAGATCATCAGGCTGAAGAAGTCGACCGGGGCCTACGGTTGAAAACCACATTCTGGGTCGCATATGCGGCCCTCTTCTGCCTGGGGTTCGCGGGCGCAGCGGGGATAACCTCTCTCGCCCAACTTGCGCTCTGGATCCTCCTGGGCCTCCTCCTCGGAGGGGCCCTCACCGAGGAGCCTGAGCGCTGATCTCACCCCTGGGAAGCATCGTGCTTCCTGGGGGTCTTACCTGGTCAAGACGGACGTTGCCCCCAAAGAGGGGGTGCGTCTGTCTTGGCCTATCTTTTCTTCAGGGGGGGTCCCTTCCTGGGTTAACCCCCAACCGATTGAATCTTAAGGAGATTTGAGAATGTTCAGCAAAGGCATACCTATGAATGAGCTCCCGGCGATCAGCTGGGACGAGATTGAGGAGAAGGTCGGGACGAGGGCCGAATCAAGGTGCGATATTGAAGTTGACACTACTGAATGCTGGTTTACCGAAGATGGGCAGTTCGAGTTCGCCCCTGGTGAGAAATGCGAGCTCAATGGGCACGCATATCAGCAGCTCTGCGCGAGCCTTGGCACCGCGGTCTCTCCCAGATACCTGAGGCAATTCCCGGCTGGCGGTCCTGCCGGTTGGGCCAACCAACTCAATTATCTTCTTAGGGAAGGCAATGATCTGCCTGGGAAGATGTTGATGAGGGGCAGCGTGAACGGTTCGATGATGAAGCACACCGGGGAAGCCTGGCTGTCGATCGGATACGGTCGCTTCGATGATGAGGACCTGATGGCCTCAATCAGGAGCATCGTCTCTGACGGCGTCGTGTTCAAGTTCGAGCAGAACGCCAACTCGACTGTCCTTCAGGCCGCCCTGGGGGATGCTATTGACGTTACTGGCAATGGAGACCACGTCTTCAGTGGCATCACTTACGGCAACAGTGGGACTGGCGCTGGGAAGCTCAACGTCATGTCATCCCAGATGAGGATGCTGTGCTCGAACCTGTGGCACGACCTGCTGGGTGAGAGATACCGCTTCTCCCGGAAGCACTTCTACGGTGCTCGGTCCCACGCATATGCCGTGTCCGAGGTTGTTGAAGAATTGGAGTTCGTGGGCTACAAGATCCGTGGCAAGCAGGGGTATATCGAGGAGATCATGCGGTCCTCGATCGAGAGGAAGGTCCCCAGGCCAGATCAGAAGATCCGTGCCCTCCTTACCAAGGGAGGGTTCACCAAGCGGGTGAAGGAGGAGGCGAGCAATCATCTCCTCAAGGAGCCCGGAGACACTGCGTGGCACGTGGTCCAAGCGATTACCGCAGCTGCGCGAACCATGCCTACTCCCTGGAGTCACCAGGAGCGGTTGGCATTGGAGTCCCTCGCGGGACAATATATGCAGGAGGTATCATGAGGGTAAGTCAAGAAGGCGAGAACGCCTGCATTGTGCTCATTATTGAGAAGCAGGAGGACGGTCTCTATCGTCTCTGGGACATCCTCGCGGAGAACGACGACGTGACAATGGCGACAGCCATCACGGAGCGCCTGAGGCTCCAGCGTGAGGGGGCGAGCTACGACGACAGGAAGAAGAAACAGTCGCTCGCGGCCTTCGTGGCCTGCGAGATGAATATCCACTTGGCCACATTGGCCGAAGAAGGAAAGAAGGTGGTACTTGTTCATCGTGACTAGCAATGCGGGTGAGACCAACGTCGGGCAGTCCCTGGAGACTTCCGATATGTTCGGGAAGAAGTGGGTCATTCTGATTCACTGCAAGCCTACTGGTGAGCTCATCGAGACCATCAGAATCAACCCTTCATACATCATCTCAATAAAGGAGACTAATGAAACGTAGTCGCAGCAACCCCGGCTTCAGTGTCGGGGTATGTGGCGCACCTGGGAGTGGGAAGACCGCTCTTGGGTGCACTGCACCTGGCCAATTGTGGATCCAGACCGAGTCTAACGGCTTGGGGACTATCCACGAGTGGTCAGATGAGGTAGCCGAGGTCGAGACACTCAAGGACTGCCTTGAGGAGCTCGATCCGTCTATACCTCTAGTGATACCCGTCTTTCCTGGGCAAGAAAGCTCAGATAAGGCGGACATCACGAGCATGATGAAACGGCTGGACCAGGCGGTCCTATACGTTAGGAATAACGCAGCAGCCATAAAGGCGGCTGGCCGACAGACAGTTATTCTGGACTCCTTCACGGACGTGAACCAACGGGTGATCGACTTTGAAGGGAACGAAAACGGCGATCAGATCCCAATGAGCTCATGGCAACGCATCAAGGTGCGGAGCCTGAGGATCATTGAAGGCCTACGGTCCATTGTGGATCAAGGGCTGGATCTTATTGTCATCTTTGGGATCCAGGAGAACTTCAAGGCCGATCCGTCTAACAAGATGGAGAGGGTCTTTGCAGGTTACTCCCCCCTGATCAGTGGTGCGACAAAGGACAGTTTTCAATACAAATTGATGGCTGTCTGCACCATATCGTCCAGTTCCAAGGTTACCCCAAGGGGGACCATCACCAAGCGTTCGGCCCGATTCGTGGGCACGGACGGATTTCACATCTTCAAGCCTAAGGGAACCCTGGGCTCTGATGAAGAGGTAGACTTCTCTACCTGGAAGACTAAGGCCGCGGAACGGCCGGAAAGATAGACATGCCTAATTACAACGAAGGAAACGAGTGGGAGCAGGACTATTCAGCGTGGGGCGACGAGGCCTGGGGAGACCTGGGTTCAGACGCCTTGCTGGAAGGTGAGGGGGTAGATATCCCCGACAACGTGGCGTTCCCCGCGCACTTCACGGCGGTATCCTCCTCTCCTCTCGTGCCCCGTGGGGAGAGAGACCCCTTCAAGGCACCAGTGATGCTGGTGAGTTGGACCGTCAATATCCATGTCAGCGATGACGTGGACGTGAAGCGGACCCTACGAGGCGTCTGGGTGAAAGCCCCATTCGTCGACCCTGACGGGAAGAAGCACCCTGCGGACTTGCGCGAGCTCATGCGGGTCTGCCTCCAGGCACTGGGAGGCAACGCTCCCCGGAACGCCTATGGGAAGCCACAGCTCGACGCAGAGCATGGCCCGGAGTGGTGGTCAGAGTCGGTCATCGGATACCCAATCAGGGTCAAGGCCACGAAGCGGGAGTATACCCGCCAGGACGGCACCAAGGGGTCAACGCAGGACTTCCGCGTAGCGGGAGCCTGGCTCGAAGGTGAGATCCTGAGCTGAGCTATGGGTCTTCAAGTGCTCAGACCCATTCAAAAGATGTGCACCGAGGGGGTGCGAGGCCCCCGCTCACCTGGAGAACAAGTGGAATACGTAAGCCCGAGTCAGCTCGCGATGATCGGCTTCTGCGAAGGAGCCTATGTCGCGAAATACCATGGAAATCATCAGCCTCTTCCAGTGGATATCCCACTGGCGGTAGGGCTGACCGTCCATCAGGTTCTGGACCAGTGGGTCCTGGCCCGGATAGACGGGAAAGACTTCTCTATTGAACAAGTGGAAGGCTTCATCACTCAGTCCTGGAGAGCCCAGGTCGTCAAGGCTCAAGCCGAAGGCGCAGAGTGGGCTGCCGACCCAGAGTTCGACCATGAGTGGCACGTCAGGCAAATGTCTGACGTAACATTCAAGTACACACAGGCAAACAAGAACCGAAACTGGGTCTATGCTGAAACCCAGATAGAGTATGAGACCGCAGGTATACCCGTGAAGGGTTTTATAGATGCCGTCTACATGAAGGGTGATACACCCGTCATCGTGGACTTCAAGACCAAGGGCAAGGCCGCAAGAAAGCCTGAGGTCCGGGAGGAAATACAACTGCATCTATACTCGAAGGCATTCGAGGCATTCCACGGGGTAAGGCCCCGGAAGGAAATCCATGGTCTCATCTGGAAGACCAAGTCGATGAACAACTTCACCATGGAGTTACCCAAGCTGAGCGAAGGTCCAGTTGGGTATTTCCTAAAGCGTTGGAAGGCCCTCAACGAGGGAGCTGAACCAACGCTCAACCCAGACACGTTCCTCTGCTCCAAGTGGAAATGCTTGGGGTGGGTTGACTGTGTCTTTGGAGGATCCAAATGAAAAAATGCCCACGCTGTGGGTATGAGGAGCCAGTCAGTAAAGAGGAAGCTTTCAAGAAAATTGAGGGCTTTCTTGTTGGTTGGACCCCACGGCACCGGGAGACCATGACGCAGCGATTCAACTCAGTGGCATGTGCCAAGGGGAAACCCCGGAATCATGTTGATGAGTTGAACTTTCTCATGAGGCTAGGCCGGGACGGGATCTCCTCCACGGAGGCCCTGACTGGCCTACACCTCCTATTTGACACGAAGTGGGACCGCATTACCGAGATGGTATACCCCTGGGCATACTGCTCGACGGTCCTCTCCAACAACCACTCAACGAGGGCTAAAGATGGGAAGCGATCCTGAATTCATTTCTGAATACGAGGAAGCACCCAGGACAACGGACGACGCTGAGAAACATGCTTACCGCAGAGTGAGCGAGGCACGATTGGAACTGATCTCAGCCACTGACCAAATCAAAAGCAGAAGGGTCAGAGGTATGGCTTGGGACTGTGTAAAGAAGGTCGACCGTCTAAGGTGGGCCTTGAAAGAAAGGATTGGATAATGGGTGCCGTGAAGAAATTCTTGCAAGACATGATAGACGAGGGGCTTCCAATAGCCCCTGTCTACCGTGGAGCGCCTGAAACGTCCGTAGAGGCAGCCGAGAGCGTAAACGTATCTAGGCAGACCAAGGACGTATGGATGGTCCTCAGGGCCAATCCTCAGGGCCTGACGGACATGCAGATCGTGACCTTGACCGGGCACGCTAGAGCTCGGACGCGGAGGAAGGATCTACAGGACAAAGGAAAAGCCTGGTGGAACGGAAGGTATGTGGTCCAAGCCAATGGCCGGAGGGCCAGAGTCTGGACCGCTTATGAGGACGACGGTGTGCGTGAGGACAAACCTGTGAAGAGATGTCCTCATTGCGATGGCTCCCTCTGACGCAGTCCTTCGCGTCATAAGAGAGGCCAATGACCGGGCGCGAAGGTCTACCGATAAGTCAGGCAAGCCAAAAGATCCAAGTTCGCGCTGGACCCTATGTAAATCCTGCTCCATGATCAGGGTATTAAGGTGGGGTTCGGGGAGACGAGGGAAGAAGGTCCCGTCGTCGTACACATGTGAACAGTGGGATTGCTACTTGGAGTTGCCTGATGATGGTGAACCTTCACGCCCTAAATACTACAAACGAAAGGAGGCATAAGTTGCCCCTGAAAAATGAAGAAGCCGAGCACGCCGTGATAGGCGAGCTCATACGCTCTGGCGGAGAGGGAGCCAAGCACTGCTTGGGCAAGCTCGACGCAGACGCATTCTGCTCCAACGGGCTGGGTAAGATCTACTCAGCCGCTATTGGGGCGTGGACCAGTAGAGGCCGGATAGACCTGGTCCTGCTCGACGATGAGTTTGTAAAGGCTGGGTATGACAATGCCCACGAGCTGATGCAGACCACCCAGGCCTGCGTCGAATCAGCCATCAGCATCTCCAATATGCCGTTCCACGTGGAACTGGTGAGGAAGTGCTGGCACAAGAGACGGCTCCGTAAGGAGCTGACACGATTGAATGACGCGCTTGAATACGAGGAGTCAATCTCTCCTCTTGTAGGGAGCGTCAAGTCGATCATGGAGGTGGCTGCTGGAACGTCCGAGGTCAACGAGGACGTGGATCAGCTGATCATGGAGGCGATGGAGGATTTGGAGCCAGACATCAAGACTGGCCATTCCACCATTGATGAACTGATCGGCGGGTGGCACCGCGGTGAGGTCCATGTCCTTGGGGCCAGGCCAGCCAACGGCAAGACGACCTGGGCCATGGAGCTTGCCGCGAAAGCGGCGGAGCAAGGCCACAAGGTCGCCGTGGCTAGCTTGGAGATGCCAAGGGGTCGCATGATGCAGAAGCTCCTCGCCAGGGAGACTGCAATGAACACCAAGGAGATCGCCAAGGCCAATGACGCGGCCAAGACGGAGATCTTCGGCATGATGAAGAAGAAGATGGAGACCGATTGGACGGGGGGGATGCGCATATGGGATTCCCCCACCAATCCATTTATGGTCCCTGAGCTGATTGCCCAGGGAGATGTCGATATCGTCTTCGTGGACTACATCCAGTTTGGACTCTACGGAGCCCAGGTAAGGCTGGATGTCACCCGGGCCTGTAACATGATGAAAGTTATAGCCAAAGAGAGAAATATAGCGATCGTCGTGTGCGCCCAACTGAACCGGGACTTCAAGGGTCGTGAAGACCCGAGGCCCCAGTTGAGTGACTTAGCGGAGAGCGGAGGCATTGAGCAGTTCGGCTGCAACATCTTGCTCCTCCATTACCCCGACAAAACGGTCCCAGGGGTCTATGACCCCGACCTCTATGAGGTGATCGCTGCCAAGAGCAGGTATGGCAGCACGGGGATCGTCTCCTTCGACTTCGATGGAGGAACGGTGCAGATCCGCGAGCGAGGGAAGGTCGCTGAGGAGGCTTCTGCTCAAGAAGAACTCTTCGTAAATGGATCTAAGTGAGGTCTCTATACGTAGAGATCCCCGGGGCTCCGGTTGCACAGCCGAGGCCCCGGGTGACCTCGTTCAAGGACGGCCAGGGAAACCCCAGGGTCAGGGTCTACGATCCGCCAGCCGCGTCAAAGTGGAAGGCGGAGACTCGATACCTGATCCAGGTGAAGTTTCCCAATTACAAACCAATGGAGGGACCGATATCTCTCCGTGTGATCTTCTATATGCCAAGGCCGAAGACTGGTTGGGTCTCTACGCAGAGCCGCCGGGAGAAGCATCTTCCGCATACGAAGAAGCCAGATCTTGATAACCTGGTGAAGAGTCTGAAAGACGCCCTCACGGGGGCCGTCTGGAAGGACGACAGCCAGGTCTGCTCACTGAGCATGACCAAGGTCTACGCCAAGCACTCTGAATCCCCAAGGATCAAGGTGCTCGTACAGGAAGAAGTTGCACGCCAGTGCATGGGAGAACTCGATGAAAGAATTTAAGCAACCAAGCAGCCTGGGAGAGGCGCGGAGACGGAAAGGGCGACTTGAGATCGAGCAGGAGGAGATCAAACTCCAGCTCACCGACAGGGACAGACGGGACGAAAACGGCGGAAGGATGGACCCTCTCGACTACATCGCATGGCGCAAGTCAGCGAAGTGGTCACTCCTCCAGAAGGAGGCAGAGGCCAAAGACATGGGCTTCTGGATTGAGGACTATTGGGAAGAGCGGGGTGCCAGCGACACGGAGGATATCGTTGAAGCCCTGTTGGCGGTCATTTCTGCGCTAGCGGAGGAGAGCGGAGGACTCACCAAGGCAGAATCACTACTGGTAAACAAGGCCAAGGGCCTGATGGGAGATGAAGATGGCGATCTCAGGTGAATTACCCACACCGGATCAGGTGGAGTCCCTAGAAAGAGACTGTGCGGGATGCCGAAAGGTATTGCCCGCCAAAGTCTTGCAGAGCGCAGCAGGGTTCTACATCGGGACGTTCTGTCCCGAGTGTGGCCCGAACGACAGATGGACTGGATACTACCAGTCCAAGCGGGTAGCCAATGATTCACTGGAGTCTGGTGACTTCGTGGAGAGATTGCGCTAGTATATTCAGTGTCGGTACTTCACCCCAAGTTCCAGACACCGACGTTCCCCGCTTCGGCGGGGTGAGCCCCCAGTAGCCTCTCCATTGGCTACTGGGGGTTCCTCGTTCTCCCTCGGCGTTCTTTTTTTTGTACCCACGATTGAATCTACTTGTCGACCCCGCTGTCCAGGGACTCGACCTCACCGGTGAAGTAGTTGAATGGCAGGAACAGAGGCACTGAGCTTCTGAACAGGGGGATGTTGGGTATAGGCGACCCTGTTATGTACATCTCCGTAGGCAGCAGTATGGCGTTCATGATCGGGGCTGGACCCCAGAGGGAGAACAGCTCCTCAATGAACTCCAGTGCCTTCTCTCGTTCCTCGTCATTCTCTGCGTTCCATAGATCCTCTAGGGCCATCATGATGTCGACGGTGTTGAGGATGACTTCCCCGCCAAGAGAATTGAGCTGGCTGCTAAAGCCCCATCCGATTTGGGATGCGAGCCCTGCCATCAGCTTGGTGGCACCGCTCGTCCCTGTATGCAGAAGACCTGCCCTTGCTGCGAAGCTGAGCATCCACGCAGTGAACTGAGCCTTGGCCCATCTCTTCTGGATCTTCTCCATACGGCTGAGCGGCTTGCTGCCTGGACCCAAGTTCCCAAGCGTCCGATAGGCAGCCCTGAGCGACCCTGCAAACGGACCAGTGAGGTCCATATCCCCGTAGATCTGGCTGGATAGTTCGTTGTCCTGCATCATCCAGCCCTTGAATCTCATCATTACACTACCGATGGCTGTTCTCTGGAACTCAGACTTACCCCACCGGGTAAACATGAAGCTCGCCATGTCCGTGTATTGGTTCGCATACCTGATCATTGCTATGCGCTGAGACTCGGTCATATTGCCTACGTCGAAGTTGTCCGCCCCGTTGCTCATGAACTGGGCGTGCTCGTATGCAGCATTCCTCCAGGTAAAGGCACGGACGATCTTCTCACTCTGCGTCATTGGCCAGGTAAGGAACTTACCGACCTCCGCCAGTGCAGCTCTGTGGGCCAGGACAGCCTCCTGGTCCCTCTTCATGCCCGGGGGAGTCGGCATTGACTTCGCCAGAGAGATCGCTACGAACTTGCCAAAGTCCCAAGCGTTGGCCTTCCCCTTGAAGTCACTGTATGCCTTCTCGATATAGCTCTTGACCCATGGATGCAGCTTATCGCTGGCGAGCATGTGCTTTACTTCATACTCAACAGCGGCAAGGCTGTCCGTCTGGTTGCCCCACTTCTCTACAGAAGCAACCGCATCCCTGATCTCTTCCGTGATGTCAGCGGGGATAGCCGATGGGTTGATGGGGTTGAACATTCTCCCCATCGTCACGTAGGCGTTCCTCACCCCACCAACGTTGTTGAAGAAGGTTCCAACACCGCTCAACATAGCCAGGGTCATGAGCAAGGCATTGTTGTGAGCCCTGACCAGCAGGTCATCATGGGTCTTCAGCCTATCAATAGGCTTCAGGAAGAACAGCTTTCTGACAGCGTTCGTTCTGTCGATAGAGCTGTTCATCCAGCGGAGAGTAGCCGTATCCCCAAGGTCTACCTCTTGACCAAGGATCTTCATCTTCAGAGCACGGGGGATATCCCCTGTTCCCTGTTCCAGCTGGTAATTCGCTACGTCCCGTTGAGTCTTGGTCGGGAACTGCCTGATCATGCTCTTAGCAAAAGCATACCCGATTGAATTGTATAGGCCCTCAGACATGTCCTTGTTGTAGCGCTCCCACGCCGCAGAGAGGCTCATCTCTGGGCCGATCAGGTCGCCATTCATCAGAGACCTGGTGATTGCTTCCCAACCGAACTCACCCTTGGGTTCTTTCTCCTCATAATCTCGAAAGGTAGCTTCATGACCAGACCTCTTCTGTGCTCGATAGGAACCAGAGAGGCGATGCTTTCTCCCGGCGAGAGCAAGCTGGCCTGTCTCGTGGATCTCATCAAGGACGGTCCTGTTCAGCCAGGACTGAGTCCTCTTGTAGGTCTCAAAGAGTTGGACCAATCGCGAGTAGACTGCCGTCTTGGACCCCTCTGAAGGTTCTCGATTGAACACGCTGTTGGGGGCATAGACGGCAGCCCTGAGCTGATCCCTGTCCATGGCCAGGATCTTATCCGGGTCGATCCCAAGGGGCTTCAGGAGGTCTCTGATGTCTCCCTCGACACCTTCCAGGGCGTCCTGCATGATCGCGCGGGAAGTCTCCTCCCCACGGACACGCTCCAGATGTTCAGTGGCCCAGAGCTCCGGGATATAATCGGTTCTGGACTCGAAGTTGATCAACTCAATGATCTCTCCATTAAGCCGGTCGACCAGGTCAAACAGTGCCTGCCCGTGCTTGTCGATATACGCACGCTTCTTTGGCTTGGCCTTGTTGCCATACCCCTGGACGACACGGTAGCGGCCAGTCTTCTTGCTATAGGTGAGCCCCTTGAGCATCTTGCCCAAGTTGGGGTTCATCATCATCTCTTCCTTGATGATCTCATTGGCGATTACCGCGTTGTATTCCATGGCCTTCTTGTCATGGATCTTCGACTGCTTCTCTGCCAAGTCAGCGTGGGTCCGCATGTCTGCGCGGAACTTCCCGGCTAGCCCAATCGCAGCACTGACCATCCTCTCGTCCCACTTTCCATCTTTGAAGAGGAGTGGGAAATGTCGAGCTGCTCTTTCTTCGTAGCTACCGTATCCGCCGCTGCCCCTGCCAACCCCTGGGGCAACCCACCGATTCTCGCCTTCCTTGAGGAACTTCTTCTCAAGGGCCATGCTGTCCTTGGGGACGGTGATCTGGTCATCAGGGTTCAGCTTCGCTGTCTCCGTCTGATATTCAGACGAGCCATTGATCAGCTCTATCATCCCGTCCGTAGCGATCAGTGGCCAATACTTATCACCAGAGGCGAGCATCATCGCAAGCGATTCGAGCTCTTGCTGGTATTCGTATTTGTCTCCCTTGAACAGTTTCGACCTGAGGCCAGCCTCACGGTATGCCTTCTGAACCGCTACGCGCCTGCCTCTGAAGTATCTGCCCTCGCCCGCCTCAATCGGATCGTGGTGGAAGGGGATGGAGATCTGCGCGCGCCTGGCGTCGTATGAGGTCCTCCCGTCGTCATCGGTGAACTGGCCCTCCATTACCTGGAACGAACGGTTCGCATCCCCACGGCTCTGGGCCATGGTTGCCACAATCCACTCTCCCCTGGTCATGGGAGTGCGCAGGATCGGGTTCATATGGCGCAGCTGCTCTTCTTCTTTGTCGTAGTAGATCGCTGGGCCTGTCCCGTTGTGGAACCTCCTGGCTATACCGAATGGGGTCGCGAAGAAGTTTTCTCTGTATCGAGGCATCAGATACGAGCGGATGTCCATCTCCCGCTCCTGCCTGATCTCCTTGATGAGATTCACCGCGTCTCGCCTGAGACCCGAGGCCACCATGGCCTTGGCTTTGTCGTGCTTGTCCGTGATCACTGTTGGCCCCACCAGGAAGCCCCAGTTGAAGCCCTTTACGTTCTCTAGCGTGGCATCTCCGCTGACGGGATCCTCTGCATCCCCGATCCTCAACCCAAGCTCGTTGGCGTTCATGGCCATCAGCTTGGTGAACTCGGCGTATTCGCTCGGCGTAGCGTCGTCCAGGAAGGAGTTGATTGCTCCCCATTCCTGGTTGGTCTTATCGTCGGTCTTCCCAGCCTGGCGGTTTGCTTTCCACAACGCCTTCAGTAGCTTAGAGACTGGCCACTTACCCTCATTGGCACCGCTCACGTAGTCATGAATTACCTGCCTCGGGTGGCCATTAGGCCCTCTTGCCAGGTAGTCGATGTAGCTCTCTACATACTCCCCCTCCTCCATCTCGTCGTAGTAGAGGGTATACCCCTCCGTGTCTATAGGCTGGACCTCATCCTCTACCCTTGGGACTACGACCTTATAGAGTTCCCTGGAGCTTTTGATTATCCTGCTCCAGGCGTCCTGTGTCCCAAGCCCATCCAGGTCCAAGCCCATGTTCGTTCCTCTTGCGGAGAACTGGTATGCCTTTTCGCTGAATGATGGGCTCTGGTAGGGAGTGAAGAGATTGATCTTGAATCCCTCTGACAAGACACGCCTATCTCCGGCCCGCCTACGGGTCGCTTCCGCGGCCTCATAGAGAATCCCCCTGGGTCCTAGCTCGTTCGTGAGGCGCTCGACGAGCTCTGCCTTCCTCTTGCCAGAGTAGCCCCTCATCCCAATGGCCTTCATGTGAGCCTTTAGGTCGACCACCTTGTAGTCTGACCAAGTCTGCTTCTCCTCATACTTGAGTGTCTCGTAGCCGATGTCGTCCCATCTATCGTCGCCCTTCAGTGCTTCGATATAGCCCTTGGCGAGGTCTCTGATCAGCCTCCTCCGCTCGCCCCCGGCGATGTCCTGGTTCATGATGTTCAGGATATAGAGCATGATCGAATCAAGATTTTCTTGCCTCGACCGGGCCGGGAACAGGTCACTTCCCTCCCCTTTCTCTTGCTCCCCGGTAGCTATAGCGAGGGCTCTCATGACCTTAGAGAAGCTCTCTACCCGCTCTCTGCCCCAGTTCGCATTGTATCCATTGGGGACATACTGCTTGTTCTCTAGCTTTGCCTTCCACCACTCTTCCCTGGCTACATCAACGCCCTTCAGTCTGGCGATCTCTCCGTATTTCTTGGAGTTCCCCAGGGCCTCATTAGAGGGACCGTAGAGGGCAACCATCTCTTGCTGTAGCTGATCAAACTCCCCCTTGCCTATCTTCTCTGCGTTTCTCCACAGAACATGCAGGTACCTGGCGAGCTCAATGTTCATCTGGCGGACCTCATAGAGGTCGTCTTCTCTCTGAATATCTTCCTCTAGGAGCCTGAGGGCCTCATCGCTCTCTTTCGCTGCCTCCTTGCGATCCCTCTTCCTTTTCTTGTCGCTCCGCTTGAAGCCTGCCCCATTGCCGTGGAGCATCTCGTTCTCTGAATAGAGGTCGCGCTCGGCAAACTCCCCTACAACCAGGAAGTATTGAGCAGAGATCTGTCCAGCTCGGATGTCTACGGTCTGGCTATGAGGGATCTCATAACCGTCCTCCACGGCAGGGTCATTGACCTCCTGCATCAGTCTTGTTTTTTTGAAGGGGAAGAACCCACCGCTCTTATGCCTGTTGGCCGGTATATCCTCTAGCTTGACGACTTTGCCTTCGTCCTCCTCTTCGGTTTTCTTTTCGTCCCATCTCTTGAATGTGGTCAACTCGTCGTGGACAGAAGAAGCCACCCACCTCACCGTGTCTAGCCGCCAGTTAGGCAGGCCGATGTGGTGGAAAGATTGCTTTTGACTCCTGTCTTTCCCAAGGGGGAGTAGGAACAGCATGCTGAGTCTATTCGGGTCAAAGAGGCTGTCGTAACCGAACTGGTTCGACAATTCAGTGGTGACGCTGCTCATGCGATACATATTGAGCGTCCCCTCTATCGCCCTCCCGTCATAAACTACGTCCCTTTCGGGTGTAGTGCTGCCCTCTGCCCGGAGGTATTGGACACGGCCACCCCTAGCCATTACCCCTGCGTCCTCTAGGTCTTGCAGGGAGTATCGTCTGTCGTTTCTCCAGTCTCTGCCGTTCCTTGATACAACGGCGTCCAGCAAGGCATACCTTTCGGTCCGCCTGAGCTGCTTGAGGAACAGCTTCTTCTGCTTTGGCCTATACGGCTGATCTTCTCCTGGCGCAACTTCGCCTACCGGGTGGAGGAAGTCTTTTGACTCGGCTGAAACCTTGTTCCACTTGCCCCTTGGGCCATCCTTTCTCTCGACAGTGATATCAAAGGCTACGTTCATGATCCTTTCGATTAGCGCCTTTGATGTCCAGTCGGTTGGGTTCGCATCCACGAAGAGGTTCACGCCCTCGTCCATGACCTTTGCGAAGAAGTCATTGATGTCCCTGTAGCCACTCTTTACTACATCGCCATACTCATCCACCCGGGGGTTGGCCAATGAGTCCACAACCAGGGCCTTATCAATCTCATCTTCATTTCTGAGCCTGTAGGTATACCTAAAGGCAAGGTCGTGCTTTCTGCCGCTCTTGTCCGTTACCGTGCCCCTCCTCAGTGACTTGAACTCGATGGGCTTGGGGTCCCCATCGAGTTCAGCCTCTGCCAGCTGGCGAATCCTCAGGTCTCGATAGAGGGAGACCATCCGAGAACTACCAGAGACGAAGGCACCAAGGCTCCTGATCGACTCCCTTACATCAAGCCCCTGGCTATAAAGACCAGCCGGGTCGATTGAACTTGCCGGACCCCAGGGAACCTTCTTCAGCTTGGCCATCCCAGCCTCACCAGGGATGTTTGGCTTGCCACTCTGGGGAAGAGTGATGAGCCCCGTTTCGCTGTCCTTGGCCCACTGGTTCACATCGGTCGACAGATACTCAATGAGTTGCTGGGGAAGATCAAAGAGAGCGAAGACCTTGTCTATGTCGTGGTCGCCGGCGAGAAGGCTCTTCACGATGGTCGGATGAGTGATTACGCCTGTGCCTGTTTCGGCGTGGAACCCCTTTACCCGGAGGGCTGCGATGCCCTTGATGGAACCAATGGGGACGCGGGTGACTACGATACGGGTGGCTTTGTTATTCGCTCTGTTCCTCTGCCACAACTCAAAGAGGCTTATAAAGCCCCCATCGTTCTCCGGGTCAGGAACCATGTGCTCCCTCGCCGAGTAGGGCAGAATGGCCTCGTCCTGAGACAGGGGGGCCTGCGGCCCCAGGTTGTCCCCCAGGTCCATATTGGTGGCCTCGTGCATCTTCTGTGTGTCGAGAATGGAGTTCGACATGGGCCACAAGACGCCAATACCACCTGTAACGCGAGGCCTCAGAAGCCGGTTGATCTGAGTCCTTACCATCCTGTTCTGAACTGCTTTAGAGAGGAAGTGAGAGATGAGGAGCGGCATGTCTTCGACCTGCCTGAGGTTCCTCAGTATGTCTGCAATGTCCCTCGCCTCTGCGATCTCATCCCTGCTGAGCCCTAGCTCTGCTTCGGTATCCCTGTCGGCCTCCGGGTCTAGCCCGTGAAGAATTTCAAGGAATGCTCTCTTGTCTCCGCTCTCTGCTCTGGCGAACTGATCGACACTCTGCTGGGTAAGCTGCTCAAGGTATTTCCGTGTCGCGTCAAAGGCGGCCCTTGCCTCAGGGGATACAGTCGGGTCAATGGCCCACATGAGCTGCGAAGGCAGCAGAACACTGGCGTCTGCCATCGACTCGATGTGCTCGCCAAACATGTGCCTGAATGCGCCTGCCTTCACATTGTAGACCCGCTGCTTTACGACATCAGGATCGTCCGGTATGTGCCAGTTCCCGTATCCATTCGACTCAATATCATCAGCAAGGCCCACCATCTCTCGACGACCCCATAGCTTGGCGGACTCGCCAAAGATGATCATGTCGAGATCGGTCCCATACGTCTTCCTTGCCTCGCGGAACAGGACCTGCTGCGAGTCTGTGGCCCTGTAGACAGCCATCTTCGCAGCTATAGCACCCTTGCCCTTGTCGTTCCCCAAGTCATTGTCGCCCTTCTGATAGAGGACTTCCTTTATCGCCCGGAGGCCAGCAGGTAGGCCTCTCTGTAGGAGCATGCTATCGAAGAGCTCCTGAGATACGATCAGAGAGCCGTCAGACGCCTCCTCCTTGCCGTCGTATTCGTAGTCCTTCGCTATGACGTAGTTGATCCCCTCCTTTGCATACCGCTGGCTGTGGCGGTCTTTGATCCCAATCGGGTCGTAAGGGGTGCCATTGGTAAGAACCAGCTTCAGGCGACGGTTCAGGTTCCTTGCGCCGCTGATGTCCCCTGACTTGCCAGTGTGGATCTCTGCGTAGTCATCGCCAAGAAGGCGCACATAGGCATCGTCTGAAGCCAGGACAGACCTCAGGTAGTTGTCCCTGAAGGTCTTGGAGTTCTTTAGCAAGGTCTCCAGACCGAAGTCTTCACTAATCTTCCCCCTCTCCATCCTGGCTTCTTCGTCCGTGTCGTTCAAAAAGAGGTCGTGAGTGAGAAGTCTTTTCTCTAGATCGTCCACCCCCATGCGCTTACCAAGGGCTTCTATCTCCTTGCTGATCTCCTCACTGGTAAGGCTCTTGATGTGCCCGGGGACGCGGAAGATGATCTGGTCCCCGTTGTCCTTCATCGGACCCATGGCCCACTGAATCATCGGGTTCTCTTTGTCTCCATCCTGGAGAGCTCTGAAGACCTCCAGGAAGGTCGCCGCCTTGCCCCTTCGCCCAAGGGAGACCCTCTTCCTTGAAGACGCATCCCCCTTCTCTTCTCCCTTGGCAGAGACGTAGGTGTAGGTCTCTTCCTGTGAGTAGTCGTATGGGTCCTGGTCATTCAGATACTTGAGGGTGGCAATGTCGTCACCAAGGAGGTCATCGCCAGGGCTAGACCTACTGGTGTTGCTGCGTAGCCTTGACTTCACAGGCGAGACACGCTGGAGAGGCACCAGCTTGCCATTGATGATCTCGTATTGCCCCATGGTGTTCGAATTTTCGACACTATGGTCTACCGTATAGACCTCCTTGTTCCAGATGCGATGGGCAAGAGCCTTTATGTCTCTTTCGGTTGGCTTACCAGCGAAGCCTGTGATCTCTGGATTTGCAAGATGACCATCTGCTTGGACCTGAGAGGGCGGGCCAATGCTGAGCTTTCTTCTCAGCTCTGCCCTGTCATTCTCAATCTCAGCCCTTAGCTGATCCCTTATCCCCTGGTCGGCGTCGCTGTCCTCCAGCTCCTTCAGGTGCCTTTCGCGATAGTGCAGCCACTCTCTGGCCCGGCTGCCTATCTCCCAGCTTATATAGCTGCTCCCGCTCGCATCGAAGTCAGCCATGATGAGCGAAAGGAACTTATCTCCACCCACGGTTTCCATCACGACCGTAGACCTGAAGAGGTTCTTGATCAGCCAGTCTTCCCACTTGGCATACGGCGAGGTCGACATCACGAAATAACGATCGTCACTCATGTCCTGGACGAACCTGTAGAGGGCCTCCCTCATGGCCTCTATCTTTTCTTCGACTCTCTCTGGTTGGCTTGGGAAGAAGTCTTCTAGACGCTTCTGGATACCATCAATGTCCTGAATCTCTTCAATGTGGAAGTTGGCGAGCTTCTTCCTTTCGACCGCCTCCTCTGACGGCTCGGAGATCTTCTGGTCAGGAGCCCTGGCTGGCTTGATCTCTGGTATCCCAGATGATTTTGGGTTTGGCGTCCTTAGGTCCGTCTCATTGCCCTCGTTCAGGGACTCACCGCTTGGCTCCGGGGAATCTTCATGTATCTCCTTGAGCAGCTCTTCCTCTGTCGGCTCTTCTTTCGTCTTAGGGTCTTCCTGGGGTTTCTCTTCTGCTTTCGGCTTGGTGTGCTCTGCTCTGCCCTTGGAAGCCAGGGCATCGCTGGAGGGTGCATCTGTTGCACCAGCGGGACGCCTGTTGCGCCCATATATGAGAACTTCCCCAGCTATACGATCTATACCGTCGAGCTCTCTTGATGCCGCCTCGAATTTATCTGGCTCGTATAGCCTGATGACCCCCAGCTTTAGATTGAGGAACTGGTGGTTCTTTTTTACGTTCTGTCCCTTCTGCCCCTGTAGACGTTGGTCGGACGACCCAAGCACAGCCACGAGGTTCTCTGATGGGCGGATCTGATCTCTTATTATTCCATCTACCTCTGCATCATCGAGTTTCCTTGGCCGGTAGGGAGCATTGTCAACAAAAGCCCCCTCTCCCTGCTGGAACCATTCACCCCTAGCTCCTACCCTCTCTTCTTCGCTTAGCTCAGAGTAGTCGGCATATAGCCATTGACCCCTGTCCCCTGCGAAGGGGTCAAGTATAAGGATCTTTTTGCCAAGTCGCCTGGCAGTGGCTACAGCTAGCTCTTCGGCACTGACCCTCTTGTTCGTAGTCCTGTCTGGGTCTGGGTGGAGCCTAAGGTTCTCTTTGCGACCAAAGTATCCCCTGTGGCGATCAAGACTACCCCTGATCTGGGGGGCGACCAGAAAGACAACGTCTGAACCTTCGATGATTTCGTATTGGTGGTGGCTTGAATGGTCCCTGCTCGTCTCTTCAGGGACGTCATAAAGGGTTTGCAGGATTGCCGCTGTCTCTTGGTCGTTCCTTTCCGCGCTCTTCTGCGGCCTAATGCCTTCCTTGTTACTGTAGAGCTGAGGGTCGTAATAGCTATTATTCCTTTCTTCGTCTAGGGCAAGACTTGATATGTATTTCCGTGCTCCCTCATTTTTTGTTACGACAGAGATCTTGAAGTCATTCCATGACGATTGGCCTATGTGCAGTACTGCACGGGCTGGCCCACCATGCGCATAGCTCGTTATGACCCTTGAGCCCCGGGCGTCCCCTTCTTGGGAGATGAGTTTATTCCTCATCTCCCTCAGCATCTTATCAAGCTTCTGGACCCTCGCAGGGGCAGCCTGCTGTTCAGCCTCGACGGTGGCTGCCGTCGGCTCCTCCCGTAGATCTTCCTCTTCTTTTTTGTCAGCGAGTCTTCGGATGAGTTCTGTGAGGCCGTCCAGCTTCTCCTCTATGGCCCGCATCCGTTCTTCGGTATCGCTCGCAGGGTCAGCTCCCTCGCTGACACTCAGGCGGACAGGGGTAGACCCTTGAAGGTTGCTGATGACATCCTGTAGTTCCTCGACAGTCAGACGCAAGGTCTCTATCTGCTCAATGAGGCCTTGCCGCTCAGCCGGGTTGCTTGGGTCTACCGCTACTGTCGCATCCGTAGCGTTCTGGACCTTTGCTTCGGACTCCTCTTCCCTCGCCTTCTTGACCACAGGGGTGGGCTCTGGAGTAGCGGGAGGCGCAACCTCTGCCTCTGCTGTGACCTTCGTGCCCTGCAAGACTCTGTAGTGCGGGGCTACTATCATCTTGCCGTTTTTTAAGATGCCAGGACGCATCATCTTGCCTACGACCTCTTTACCATCCGCTATGGTCGGGTCTTCTATAATATCTATCGAAGCTTTGTTACCATAATCCCACTCGTCCCCAGGCTTGAGCCCAAATATCTCAAGCCCGTGCTCTTCCTTTATCTCTGCTTCGCGAGCGTCTATCTCTTCAATAAGCCTAGCGTGGCTTCCCCTCTCTTCAGGGGCCTGCTCCAGGTTGTTTCTAATGCTATGTATCGCGGCGAGTTCGCCCTCCGCGTCGCCAGACTCCCTTGCCTTCCTTAACTTCTCAGTGTCCCTGGCGATGAGCTTTTGAAGTTGGGTGCGCGAAGGCCTAGCCCTATTGGCGCTAGAGACATCAGCCTCCGCCTTACCAGCCCATGGGATAGACGCGAGCTTCTCTGCCGCTTCATTCTTCCCCATGATGCGGAGCGCCCTGAGGGACGTCCTGTTGACGAAGTTTGCATCGGTCTCCAACATTCCGCGGGGCCGGTCTTCCTCCGCCATGAGCCGCTTAACAAGGAAGCTGTACCATTCGTCCGCGTCCTTGAACGAGTCCCTGTCGACAAGGCTCTTCTCTATCTTGTCTTTCCCTTCTTTCCATCTCTTGAAGAGTGCTTTCTTTATCCTCTCCACTGCCCTGGGGTGCTTCTCGTCTATTGATTTGCCATACGCCCCCTCAATGGCTCTATGAAGTATCTCGGGAGCAAAGAGAGTGTCGTCCCGCCCAAACACCAGCGCGTCAAACACAGCCCGGAACTGATTATCCAGGGGTATACCTGTGTGCACAGCCTCGAAGATATTTGCGTCTTCGTATATGACCTCTGGGGCTATCTCATATAGAATTCTTGCTAGCTGCTCATTCCCCATATCCTCCAGGGTATGGCTTCCGACCTTCGCGCCACCCGGATCTTCTGACTTAGATCCCCAGCGTTCTACTGAGGTAACAGACGGATCGTTTGGGTCTACCTTTACTGTTGGATCGGTCCATACCTCCGTAAGCTCAACAGTCTCTGTCCAGCCTGCTCTCCTTATGCGCTCAATCAGCCTCGCGCCAGTCCACTTCTCAGCCAGCTCTTTTATATAGAGCTCAGCCAGCTGGTGCGGCTCCAGCTTCAGGTTTACATCTCTCTCATAGAGGTCTGGCTTTTCACCTGGACCTATATCGCTCACATCGAGCCATCTCATTGAGAGCTTGTCCCAGATGAGGCTCATGATCCTTTTGATGTGATCGCTGATTCTTGTGAAAGCTCGCATCATGACCGGGGTCGCGGTTACTGGAGCTTTCCCTTCCCAGAACCAGCGCTCGAACGCTTCAGCAAAGACCTCTTCCTGCTCCCTGGTCCAGGCGCTCTCATCCCCCGCCTTCCTTCCGACAAGGGAGTCCACCTCAGCCTTCATCTGAGGGCTGAGAACGTCCTGGGCCCTGATCACATGCCCAAGCTCATGGACCAAGGAGCGGATGTTCCCATTCCTTGCGACAACCATGATCTTCGCTAGACGAGCAGGAGACAGACTGAACCCTGTGATGCCCTCGATGGGATAGAGACTCGCCCATTCGAGGAACTCATCTCGCATGTCCGGAGTCCACTCGGTATGGGCTGGCTTTTCACTCCACACCTTCTCATTCCCGTAATCTTCGTGCCATTTCTTGTCGGCATAGAAGGATTCCAGGTAGAGGTCCCTTAGTCCCTCGTTGCCCTCGTCGAGGATGGTCGTCGGGTCAAACACCCCGACAGCTTCATTGTCGAACGTCTTCTCGTAGAACCGTAGGGGGTGCTCCCCGTTCCTGTGAGCCCACTCTTCGGCTATGCCCTGGACGATGTCTACAAAGAGGTCAGCCTGGTTCCTGAGGTTCCTGTCCAGGTCCTCGTTTTTAGGAGATAGCCCGAGCTTATCCCTCAGCGCCGAAAGGACCGGGTCCCCGCCTTTTGCGTGGCCTGCCTTCAGAGCCGCATGGACGGCGCTCCTGAGGGCTTCGTTGCCTCGCTTGAATCCTTCATCGTCTTTCTTGCGGACGGCCTTGGCGGGCTCTCTGACGGGCTCCTCGACCGCCTTGTCCATGGCCTCCTCTTCTTTCTCGATCTCCCTGAGGCGCTCTATCTCATGCTTCCGGGCCTTCTCGAAGACCTCGGACATACCCTTCAGGGCATCAAACCTCCCTTCTTCTATCTTGTCAGCAAAGGCCTTCCCGATCTCCTTCTTCGTTACAGACGAGAGCTTCTCTATCGTGGGGACATCAAACTTGCCAGCTGAGGCATACGCATTGTCCACCACTCGGCCAGCCGTGGAGATAAGGGTTCGACGGGCATCATCCCCCAGATACGAATCACGTCTCGCGGCTGACTGGACCTCCTTCTGGAGACGCTTGATGGTCCCCAGGAGGCTCATGTACTCGCGGAGCTTGGTAGCCCGGGCTTCCTCTTCGGCCTTCTTGGCGGCCTTTTCCTCTGCCTTCTTCTCCTCTCCCTCTCTGAACTCAGTAGCCTTCTTGTCGCGTGAGCCCTCGGGCTTCTCTCTCCCTGTAACACCTTCATGGAGCCTTTGCTCCTTCTCTGCCCTAGCCGCTTGGGCTTCACTGCGGGCCTTTTGGGCCTTCTTGATCCCTTGGACAACGTCCCCATGGTCAGCCTGATCTGGCTTTATCTTCACGGAGAGCGGCTGCTTGGACCAATGGTCATCACCCAGCTCGTTGTGGAGCTTGGCGTATAGATACTCAAGGGACTGGTCGAGGCCGCGCAAGAGAGCCTCTTCGTCAGGGTCAATTACATTGCGCTCCTTGATCGCCTTCTGAAGCCTCTTGTGAATCTCCCTTTCTTTTCTTCTTGTATCAGAAGGAGCCTCCTCCCGACCAAGAACCTCGCTCACGCGATCAATAAGCCCGCCTGGCCCAGTGATCCTATTTCCACCCTCTGTGCCCTTGAGAATTCTGGGGATGACGCCGGTGCCTTGCTCCTCTGACCGGAGCTTCGCCATGGCCTTGTTCAGGGCATCCACGTCACCCTGTGCTATGGCTGCATCAATCTCTTCGGATATCTTCTTCACCGTCCCTTTCGGGAGGTGGTCAATCCTTTGGTCGAACATGAAGTCGGCAACGTTGTCGTATGCCTTCCTCATCTCCTCGGGAGAGCTTGGGTCAATGCCCAGGAGGATCTTCTTGCTGTATTGCCCAGGCGCACTGAACACATTCAAGAGAGATTTAGTGAAGCCGACTGTCCCTTGGAGCTCTAGGTTATGAGACCTCTCCGCCCTGGCTTCAGCAAAGTCAGAGAGCAATATCATCTGAGAGTGAGGCATCGTCAGGGAGGCCAGGGAATACCCCAGAGCGCTCCCTATCATAGAGTTCACGTCATAACTGACCTGGGGGAGACCTGTCGTCGGGTCTATCCGTCGCTCTTCCCTGTGCTCACCAAGCGGGCCAAGCTCGTCTGCATACAGAACCCTGGTCTGCCTTAGGAAGTCATCAGCAGCACCACCCGTGGCCTGGACCATGTTCCTGAGGAACAGGCCCTTCTTGTCAAAGCGGTTGGTAGCAAGCCCCTCTACTACGCCGAAGATCAGGGACTCGGAAAGGTCATCCAGCGTGTAGGGTACCCCTGATTGAGTAGTGATCAGCATGTCTACAATAGGGGCGTGCATGGTGCCCATGGCCCATCGGCCCCCAGCACGCTGCATATGGGTCGATCCGTTGATCGCTAGATTCTGTAGCTTAGCCAGGCGATTTATCTCTAGCAGCTCATGGGCCTTATTTTGGGCGATCTTCTTCATCACCTCTGTGCCGCCGACTTTTATCGTTGCCATCTCCCCCGCGCGGGTGGCGGGACCAGGCAGCCTAGCTACGCCCCTCATCCCAACCTTCGACCAGAAGCTGCCTGCTACTCCACCAGCGAGGATAAGCGGCAGGATGTCTCCAGTGAAAACGCCACCCGCCTGGGCACCCATCCGACCCCAGCCAAGGTTCGCGTCACGCTTCGCCTGCCTGCCGTAGGCGCGCATGATCTCGGCATTCCCGAGCATCTCTCTACCAGCCATGATCTCTCTAGACCATGAGTCGGTATACCTGTTGTTACCTGCGGACTGGATGGTCTCTGATATCAACCCCTCCATGTCCCACCAGCGATCGCCACTGAAGCTAGTTGAGAGTGGGTTGTTGTCTTCTAGTTGCTCCTCGGCCCTTTCTTCTACCCCCTCCCTTGCCCATTCCCTGGAGTTTATTCCGATCCCAGCCAAAGCAAGGGGCCAGGCGGCCTTCTGCATCCCACTCCACAGCAGACCTGCGCCGATCGTTGCTGTGTTCTCTATGTTTTCCTTCTTGACCGCACCCCTTATGTATGCCGGGGTTATAGAGTTCAGGCCCGCGCTGGCGATATGGACCATCTCCGCCAGGCCCGACATCTTCATATTGCCAGAATCTTCTATGTTCTCTAAAAGGGCCTCTGCCTGATTGTCGTCTATGTCCCCATCAACAACACGGTCCCAAATCTTTTTTTCTTCTTCCTTGGCCCATTCGTAGATCTTATTAGACTCGGATTCTGCTTCTTCCTTCAGCTCCTCTGTTGACCTCCTCACCTGCCCGTTGAGGGCCTCGCTGAGGATCATGTCCGCTAGGCCCCTTTTCCGGAATTCTCTAGGGGTCAAGCTAAGGTCCTTGGCTCCCTCTGAGATCATGCCGAAGAGCTCTTTCCTCTCCTCCTCGTTCATGTCTGGGTAGGCTTCTTGTAGATGCCTATGGAATCCGTCTTGAAGTATCTTCCTGTTCTCTTCAGATGAATCCCTGAGGGCCGACAGCCCAACCTCCGTGTTCTCTAAAATATCTTCCGCTATCGCCTCGGCATACCTCAGGTATTGCCTTGGGTTCTCGGTAGGCATGGCCCCTTCGAGAAAGGGAAGATCGTCTGGGACGATGTCATTCTTTACGATCCCCTCTAGGAACCGTCTCTTGTGCTCGTGGGTGTTCCAACCAGCCATTTCGCCGCTTGGGTCCCATCCGTCAGATACGTGCTTGCTCTCCGGGAACAGGGAGAAGAGAGGAAGAGCTATAGGGAATGTTATATCTAGATCACTTAGGCGTGCCGACTCCCTATATAGACCCACCTCGGCTTCCTCAAGCTGTTTATTGAACCAGTCTGGGGAAACTATGGGATCTGAAGAAGGAGCCTTCTCTTCCTCTTCCTCTTCCTCTTCCACCGGAATTGAGTCTGGGACAGATATCCCGCGGGCGTAGTATGCAGCAAACCTTGGATCTTCAGAGTTAGCCATCTCTTATTTCCCAACCGCCAGCCGTGGGTCACCAAGGCGTTTCATCACAGACTGGATGTATGTTCTTCCGTCTTCCCCTAGTGGCCTATTTAGAGCACTTGCATTCCCCTGCCCGGATTGATACGAAAGCATCGCCTTATATGGATCGCCATCATTGTCCTTTAGCATCTTTAGGAAATAAAGGAACCCGGCAGCTATATTCTCCTTTGGCTCGTCTATACCGAGGCTCCTCCCCTTCTTTGTCACCAGTATCTCATTGACGTCACTCAATGACTTCCCGTCCTTGGTTAGCATTGCGTAGCCCTTGGCTTTGTCTACTTCCGAGCTTGGGTCCCAAGAGGACTCCTGCGCGACCATCGCCTCGTAGATAAACCTTGGCCTTATCTGAACCGCTTCCCCCTCTGAGGCATTGAGAGTTACCCTCTCTTTCGGGGGGTAAAATTTGCCTGGATAGTTGGAAACTAGCACCTCGAAATATTTATCTCTTGGCCAGTGACGATCGCTGGCGGCCTGTTCCTTCTTGCTGGCCATCAAACCCTTCTGGCCCACTGCGTACTCAGCAGACTTGCCCTTGGCTGCACTATAAGTGCCTGCTCTTGCGCTTGCGTATACCATACTCGGGGTAATGCGCGCTGCCTGCGGCGCTGCCTGCGCCGGTGGTTGGGCAGCCACTGCCGTGGCCTGAGCTGGTTGCGTCGCTCTTGTAGGCCCAACACCGAGCCTTTCTAGCGCTTCGCGCTCAACTTCTGGCCCAGACTTAGCTTTCTTTCTTGCTTCCGTCGCATCGTCGAGTTTCTCCCTGAGTTCGCTTACCCTGGCTCTCTTGATCTTTCTGGCTTCCTCTGCCCTCTCGATCCTTGTTACATCGTCTTCGCTAGCTCCTCTATCCCTTAGCTCCTCAAGGCTGTATCCCCCTCGCGAGAAATCACGCGGGTATTGCCCCATTTCCACGAGCTCCTGATGTAGTGCTGTGTCCTCCCCCGTGAAGGCATGGTTCACATACCTCTTCCATTCTTCTTGAGTCATTTCGTTGGTATAATTCACAAGGCCAAGCTCTCTCTTTTCCCGGGGGAGATCCCTGTCGACCGCATCGCCCTGTGTGCTTATGAAGTCTCGGTAGTTTGACCCTGCTATCATTGCTCGGTGCTGGTATCCTGCATCGCTCAACAGGAAGTCCCGCGTTGTCTTCAGGGCTTTCCCGGTTTCGAAGTCTTTACTCCTCCAAAGGGACCGTCTGCCGTGCTGGCTGTCCCTGATGTTTGACATCAGCCGGTTATCGAATCTAGCCCTCTCCTCATTAAGCAGCCACGGGTTGCTCCTCTGGAGCATAGCCCCGCCCATTTGGAAAAGAGGCCCGTAGGCTCTTTCGTAGTGGCCTTCCTCGGAGGGGGCATCTTCGACGCTTTCGTCGTTCAGATACAGACCGTCTTCCTTCTGCTCATAACCCCTGGATAGGGCCGAGCCACCCCAGCCCCCCAATCCAAAGAACGCTCCTCTCCCGACAAGATCGCGCTGCTCTTCCCCTTTGAGATCTCCCTTTTCTATCTGTGCACCCTCGGAGATCCGTCTTGCCTGCTCAAGGCCCTCCCTTTGTGTCCTTGGTTGAAGTTCAGCCGAGAGCCCCGAGTAGGCCTCTGTCTTTTCCTCATCTGCGCTAGCCGCCGCTTTTACCGCCGCATCGTAATCCTTCCGTAACTGTTGTGCTGCTGCATCCAGCCCCTCTAGCTTATCCTTCTGTTCATCTCCTTCCAGCTTCGCGGCGCGCCTTGCGTTCGCTTCCTGCTGTGGAGTCATCCCTGACGCCAAGGAGCCTTCGGATATCATTATATCCCTCTCTAGCTCTGCAATCCGCGCCCTGCGCTCAAGAGCTGGCAGGCCTGCTGCCTCATCTGCCGCAAGCTTCTTCTTTTCCCTATCTATTTCTTTAACTTTGTTCGCGCGATCCTCGTCTTGGCGCTTCCATTGCTTCTCTGTTCGAGCCCTTGTCTTGGCTGTCCAGGCATCGTCGCCTGCTTGTTCCCTGGCAAGTTCTTCCCTGCGCTCCTTCTGATACCGGGCCTCACCCATCCGCCGGTCCATCTCGGCGTATGTCTGAGCATCCCTCTCGACAATATTGCCAGCCTCAACGTCGTATCCGCCAGGCTGGAGTGCCTGCTCGTTGGAGAACTCGCGGAAGGCAGACCCTGGGTTCGTTTCCCAGTCCTGATTCCTTCCCTTGAACTCTTCCCAGAGCTGCTTGTAATCAGAGACGCGCCTGTTGAGCCCTGCCTTTAGCTTTTCAGCCCGACCTTGGGCAATATTCTGCCGCAGCCCATCGACCATCACGCCCATCAACTGTTCCTTGAGCATACCTGCCATGGTCTGGCGTCTAGCGTTCTGGGCTTGTCCGGCCTGCTGGATGCCGGGCATGTTCCACTTCATTCTCTTACTCCGGTATGCCTAGTGAGATGGTTATTAGGCCGAGCCGCTTGTGCACTAAGCTCTTTCTTGGTAAGTAGCTGGCCCACCAACCTCAGTTGGCCAACCCCATGGGTTCTGCTGCTGCATGAGAAGGTCCATCATGCCCATGAAGTCGCTCTGGCCAAGGCCGGATGCTCCCTGGCCACCGCCAGACATACTGCTCAGCATGTTCTCCATCATTGGAGTCCCATACTTCTCCATGAAGCCAGCGTCTTCAGCGGTCGCCTTCAGGTCAGAGAAAGTCCCCCCGAGGGAAGATGCAGCGCCAAGGACCTGGTCCCATTGGCTTGGAATTTGATCCTCTCTTCCAACCCTGGCCAACAGGTTCTGGTTCGCAGAAGAGACCTCAGCCATCATATTGGAGATCTCCTGACGGACCTTCTGCTGTTCAATGGTCGTGGCCTCTCGCCCAAGGTCCGTCATGGCCGAAGCTCGCTTCCCGGCTATCTGGGTAGCAGCCCCCCCCAGAGCGTCTGCGCCGCCCGCTGAGGCACGTTGCCCCAAGGTGCCCCCCGCGCTAGTGGCTCCCCTCCTGGATGCCGACTCAGCGGCTTGTATGGCTCTTGAGAGGTTCGCCATCTCAGCAGAGAACACTGGGTTCAGGGCAGTCCCTGCCTTTTGGATATTCTCGAAGAGAGCTTCCGCTCCGGGCATGTTCATGCCAGAGAGGTTGATATCCCTGAGCCCCTCAAGCGCGTTCGGATCAGGCCCCCCGCCCCAGAGGCCTCCTCCTATACCACCTAGCAGACCACCGATCGCCATGCCTGGTGCGCCAGCGAAGGATCCTGCCTGGGCACCCACTGCGGCACCGCCTGCCGCTCCGCCCCAACTCCAGTCCGTCTTACCCATGATCAGCCCTCCGTCAATGATCCGACGGTGTAGAGCTTGTCGCCTACCCGGATCTTGAGAATCTTTGAACTCTCACCAACCACTACGAACTGGCTGGCACTCACCTGCTTCACGCTAGGCTCTTTCTTGGTCAGTAATACATCAGCCATCGCAGTCTCCCACCAGGTGGTCCATGGTCCATACCCTAAGGTCTATCTGGGCTCCCTTGTCTGAGCCAAGGAAGCCATGGGATCCACCGTCATATATGTTCAGTTGGGACTCAGCTCCAACTCTTCTCAGGCCAAGCCGGTTGTGGACATCTAGCATAGCCCGAATCAGCTCGTCTCGTTCATCCCCCCCGACCATCTGAAGGACATCCCCATGGTATACCTCTGGGAAGTCCTTCCGGCCCCAGTTGAGGCCGCCCGTAGAAGAAATGAATACTACGGAAGAGACGAAGGAGAAGAGCTCTGGACGGAGGGCTACAGCGAGCATGACCGGGGCTCCTCCCTTGCTGGAGCCTACGACCATGATCGGGTCGTTTCCGTCCTCCACCATCCACTCCACCTGGTCAATCACCCACTGAGCTGCATCCTCTGGATCCGGGAGGGCTGTCCATGGCCGGATCGCCTGGGCTACCTCCAGGCCTGGAGGCAAAGACCCGTGGAGTATGCCTCTCCCTGCGGAGACCACAAGGCCAGGAGGGGGCTCAGTGGTGGGCTGGGATGCAAGACCCATGAGGACCGCTATGGCTCCTATCACGGGGCATCGCTCACAATATCGGCATCAGCCATATAGTGGTCTTCGAGGTTGAAATCTGAGGGAGCTCCGTAGCTGGTTTCTGAGTAGATCGTGTCGATGGTCGAGCCCTCGATCCCATCGCCCATCCGCCACCATGCGACCATTTTGTCTATCGTCGCCTGGGGGTAATTCGTGATCGTAGCATTCAGGTCTACCGGGCTACCTGAGTTGTAGATGGCCGTGACCTCAGTAGCACTCAGCTCGTGGTCGTAATAGACCGCCACCTCAGCGATCCAGCCGACCCAGCAGTAGCTGTATCCACCCACGGAGAACTTGTAGACGTCACTAACATCGTAGTCGTAGTAGACCCCGATGTTTGAACCGACAAGCGATCCGTCGAGGTAGACGTCAGACCGGATCGAGGAGGCCCCGTCATTGCCTCCATCATTGGTGACGACGATCTGGTGCCAGTTCCCATCGCTTATTATGTTGGTCCCGGAAGTTGCCGTCTGGCGGCTACCCCCCGCAGACCACTCCAGCTTGTCGAACCCACTCGACCCATTGTGCTCAAGGTTCAGGGTGAACTGGTTGTTGGACCCAGAGGTGGAGGCCGCCTTTCTGATAAGGAAGTAGTCCCTTGTGTAGCTGCTCGCGCTTGCATGGTCGAACTTGACCCAGAAGACCATGCTGTATTTGTCCGAGCCGCTCAGGTCCAATTCCGGCGGGGGAGGGTCCTTCTTCGCCCTGAGGTCGTCGTTGCTGTTGCTCCCGTCGTGGTAGATGCTCTTCGTTGAGGTATAGGTATAGGTCCGGGTGTAGACAACCGCGGTCCCGTCAGTTGTCGCAGTCGTCTGGTCCGAGGAGTTCCCAACCCCATCATCTGCGTCGATCGTGAAGGGGATTGTGCCACTTTGGATGGAGCCTAGCGTCAACGTCCCTGTCCAGGTGTTCCCGCTCGTATTCGTTGCCGAGGCTGTGCTCTCGGCGATGGTCACGGCTACCGTGGATGCGTCAAGGGCCTCGTTTGACGTGAATGTCACCGTGACCACGTCCCCCGCGACGGCCTTGGTGGTATCCAAGTTATCTGAAGCTATGCTGACTGAGCTGAAGGTCGGCTTTGCTACGTCCCAGGCTTCAGTAGTGGGAGACCCGACAAGAGTGAGTGGGTAATTGTTCGTAGAGGAATCGGTCGTCTCTGCACCGGAGGACATCTTATACCAGGCCACGAGGCTCGCAGCGCTGGTGTAGTTGTCCGCATTGTTCGTCAGGTCGATCGAGCCCTTCATCCCGTTCCAAAGCTGGTAGACGGCCTTGGGCGAAAGCTCGGCAGTCCACATGGCCAGGTTCGAGATGTTCATAGCATGCGAAAAGCTAGTAGAGCTCCCCCCTGTCCAGTAGCTCCCAGTCCACTTCTTCTCAAGCGATGCAATGACGCACCCATAGGTGCTAGACCCTGAGCCGTTGTCCCCGTACCAGAGGCTCATCGTGTAGTCAAAGAGCATCCGGCCGTCAAAATAAGCGCGGCGTCTCTTATCCGATGCTCTGTATGTAAGAACGATGTGGCACCACTTGTCGTCCTCGAATGGCCAATTGATCTTGGAAGAGTTGACGGTGTAAGAAGAGGAGGTGTTGCCGAAAGCCTTGATCGGGGAGGTTGTGCCAATCATCACATCCAACTCGTTCGTGGCGGTCAGGTTGACCATGAACGTCGGGGCCGAGGAACTATTCGTAGTCTTCCCCGCCCCCACAATCATCCCCCGATCAGCCGTGTGCTTGTACCAGAGCTGAATCGAGAAGTCGGCGGTCCCATCAATCGTAGCCATTGGGCTGGCTACGCTCTCCACGCGAGCCCACTGGGCGGTGGTTCCATCGAACTTCAGGCTGTGAGTTGCGGCCACGGTTTGACTAGGGAGCGGACTAAAAGGGCCAGTCTCAACGTAGACTGGCCCAGGGCTACCGTGATTAAGGGTGATGTCATAGTCCGACCCGGTGGAAGCCATGTTGTGAACCGTGGTCCCAGATCCGTTCTCCGTCCCATCCCCGAACCTCCACCAGCCTATCAGGGCTGATACGGCTGTCTCGTTGTAGTCACCCTCAGCAATCGTCGGGTTTATAGAGGAATATGGTTGTGGCCTTTTGCAGGCTATGTTGCTGTCGGCAGTGACCGCAAGCGCCTCGACCTGCGCATCAGAGAGGGCAATGTTCCACCAGCGGAGTTCACCGATATAGGTGTTGTTCCCGATCCGGTTGTTCCCGTTATCATCCGAGCCGATGAAGATGTTTCCACCTAGATCGGAGGAGGTCTGAACCCCTCCCGTAATCGTATCTATTAGCTCTCCGTCCCGGTAACACTTGGTGTCCCCAGCGGTGGTGCTGAATACATACCAATGCATCAGCCCGTCGTTGTATTTGTCCGAGGAAAATGTGGACTTCCAGGCTAGCCAACCGTAATAGCCCTTCAGTTGGAAGTGGTAGGACGAGGAGGACGGGTCTCCTCTGTAGAGGATGTAAGCGGAAGAACCGGAGTCTGTAAAGGCAAGCCAGATGCCTATGGTGAAGTTCGATGTTGACGTGACCCTGCACTGGGTAGCCGTAGATACGTCAATGGTCCCGTAGTCCGTAGAGGTCACATCGTCGAACGTCATGGCGTAGGCGTCGAGATACGAAAGGACGTAGGTTACAGAGCTGGCATCCGTGGTCGCCGTAGCCTGGACCGCATTGTGCCCATTGGTATCCACGGCGTCGATCGTGAAGGCTATTGCGCCAAGGGCTTCTGTCCCGTCACAGGTTCTAGTGGCTACCCAGGTGTTCCCCGTAGTGTTCGTGATCGTCGTAGGTGCAGCCCCTCCGATTGTCACAGTAGGGGTGAGTGCTACGTCTCCTGTAAATGTAAGGGAGATGACGTCCCCTGTCTTTGCCTCAGCAGGGTTCGATCCACTGGATGCAATGGTGACTGGGGTCATCACAGGAACATGGCTATAGGTCACCGTGTTCTCTGTGGTCGTGAAGGTGGCTACCGGGGCGGAGTTCCCTGCCGCGTTTATGATGTCAATGGTGAAGGCAAGGACGCCAATCGCCTCGCTATCGTCCATTGTCCGCTGGGCCTGCCAGACGTTTCCAGCGACGTTACTTGGGGTTACCGCGTTCCCCGCTATCGTAACCGTCGGGGTTACCGCACCCAGCGTCTCAAAGGTCAGGGTCACCACGTCTCCGATCGTAGCCGCGCTAGAGCTGCTTCCCCCAGCTGTCATATCAATCGACGAGTAGCCAGGCTGTTCACCATCGGGATCAGCTGTATCCCACATGGTGTCTCCTGTGAGGGTCAGTACTGTGGGATAGGCAACACCGCTAGAGTCTTTTGCGAGAAGGCCCCTGCCCTCGTTGAACCTCCAGTAGCCGATTACATGGCTAGAGCAATTTGCGCCTGTCTTATAACTGGCCGGCAGGGTCATATCCCTCGGGACTCCTGCGTTATAGAGCTCGGTGATCTCATCTGAAGTATCAGGAACCTCAGCCCCAGCCCAGATACAGACCTCATCAATATTCCCCTTGAAGTGGGAATTTGCCCAGGAGGATTGCCCTATTGTGAGTCTTTTAAATGGCGGGGCTTGGTCTACACCTTCTTTATTTATTGACCCTGTGACATCTAAAGCCGACTGGCCCTGTTTTACGCCATCAATATACATGTGGACCGGATTGCCAGTTCCTTTCCAGAACCCATAGAGTTGGTGCCACTCCTGGTCTGCTACAGAAAAATTCTCTGGATATACCTGGCCACCAGCTCCTTCCTGTGGATCTACTGAAAATCTTGGATTCCCTTTAGAAATAAGGGTTTTGTTGCTTATCGAAGCCCATATCCTATTGTCCGACCCATTCCCGCCGTATAGAGAAAACAGGGTTCCGTTTGAATCACCCCCTGTGCCGCTTGTCTTGAACCAGACACTCACGGCCCATTTGTCCGCCTCTGTCTTGGTCACCAACGGAGAGCTATCATCTAATTCGTCACCGATGCCGGCATCGCCTGCCTGTGCATAGTTCTCATTGGCACAAAGCAGGGAGAAGTCTCCGTCAACACCTTCAGCTACAAAGTCCTTTATCCTCTTCCTGCGGGATGCCGTATACCCAAGGCCACAAGATGAGACCTCAACGAGGTCTGCCGCGGTCTCAAACTCGATCTCATGGAAGAGCCCTATGTGCTCTGCATACCCAGAGTTCTCTATGCGCTCAGAGAGATTGAGCGTCAGGTCTTGGTAGCCGCTGGAGGAACTGACTTCCCACTCGGCAGACAGTGCGCCCTCCGTGTAGAGCCGGATCATCCCAATGGACCCGCCATTCAGAACCCTTAGGTATACCCTCCGTATCAGGGTCTCGCCGTCGATAGCCGCGAGAAGATGGTGAGTGCGAAACTTCTTTATGCTTGGATCAGGGGAATCGCCACTGCCCAACTGATAGACAGAGACCGGGCTCGTGGTCGTCTCCTTCATCAAGAAGGGGCGACCAGTCGGGTGCTGGGCGAAGTGAAGAGAGGTTGAGCTAGAGACCGCGTAGCTGTGGGTCGTCCATGAGGTCTCTCGCTCCCAGACGAACATCACGTATTCCGCCGCGCCCTTCCGCATCAGGAAGTGGACCGAGGAGGAGACGTGGTCGTAGGCGGCCTGGGCAGCCTGCTTGTAGACCAGGTCTATGGCGTCTAGGCGGCTCCGTATGGGCTCCGAGATGATCCTTGATCCGTTCTGTGGATCAATGGCCCGGATGCCGTCAGGGGCCAAATAGAAGACCCGGTTGTCCTTCTTGATCACCGCCTTCTTCGAGAGCAGACCACCAGCACCGAGGAGCTCATCAGACGTGGTAGCTGCCTGGTTCGCCTCGTCCACGAAGGTCCAGTGAACAGAGGCTTCCTTGAAGACCAGGAGCTTGCCCCCCATGTCCTCGACCGCCATCACGTCCTGGGAATCCCCTACCTTATAGAGGACCTGGTTCATCGGGTCGAATACGTCATGAGCAGGGGCTGCTGACTGCCAGGTCGAATAGATAGCCCCATCTCTAATCTCTTCCTTGGCTTCATCAGGGTCGAGCTTGAGAGTAGGTCTACCCAGGAAGAGTCTATCGTTGACGTATGCGGGGTAGAGCCCAAAGGCATCCCCCTCGTCCTTCTCGGCGTCAGACATGCCCGTGTCATATGAGAGCAGGGGCATTGCTGAGATATCCCCTGAATCCCAGATCGGGACGATCTTGTCCGTACTCCCCGGGGATGGTGATGCGTGCCAATCGAACCTGAAGGAGATCAGGGGGGTTGAACCGTCTGGTGGGTAGACCCCACCCGCTGTCTTATCAAAGAAGATGCAGAGAGATGGGCTTGAAAAGTCTTCAGTCCCAATGCCCTTTAGGACCTGATACTCATCAAGGCCCATCTCTTCGTATATATCGGTCTCACCACCGGCCCCAGCAGATCCGGTCACATGAGCCAGGTTCTTTCCCTCGTTGACCCTGCAACCGACCCAATCTATAGACTCTTCTTTATCCACGCCTGAGATGATGAACTTTGGGCCATAGTCCGCATTGACCAGGTCTGCGCAGAACTGATTCGTCCCACTCATGTAGTGGTTGTAGACGTAGGTAAGCTCTGTCCAGTCGTCATTGCCGCTCCCGACTCCATGGGAGATTATGCAGCTCTTAGAAGAGACTTCAGTCTGGCCAGCATACGTACCATCGTCCTTCCGGCTCAAATCCCTGAGAAAGACGACATCACAGAGAAGGCCAGCGTTCGCAACCTTGTTTGCGTAGCCTCCGGCTCTGTTCCCCCCTACCATCGACTTGAACTCTTCTAGATCTACCGAGTTGGAGAGTAAGCCAGTTTTCTCCAGAATAAGTTCAGTCCTGGTGCCAGCGGCAACGAGTGTCGCACTCTCAATCTTGAATATCGTGTAGGCGTTTTTCTTTTCTTTGTCTGGCTCAACCGAGGGGTCGAATTCGTCAGGAGCGTAATCCTTGAACGCTCTATTCTCAGGTGACAGGTTCCTGTCCAGCATTATCAGAAAAGGCTCCCAGCCAGACGTCTGCTCGCCTGGCCTGCCTATTGACGATGATGCTGGGAAATCTCCAGTAACATCCTCGACCGCGCCCGGCTCGCTTCCTCCAACCCCCACTACCCTCACCCAGTGTTTATCAGAGGCATCTATTCCTGTCTCAACGATGTAGTAGGGCGCATTCGGGTTCAGACTTGAGCTCGTATTGAAAGAGCCTACCGTTCCGCCATACAGCCTCTCATTGGACAGATACCCAGCTTCAGCAAAGTCATCAGCGGGGACATATAGGTCTCTGCCGCTTCCGTGCGCAACAGCCAGTGGCGAATCGTAAGAGTCCCCATTCTTGTCAAGAATGCCCCGCTTTGCCCCATTGAAGAGCTCGACGTAATACACATACGCAAGCTCACCCTTTTTCCAGGAATGTGCATCGTCGTGCAGCGTGTACTTGGTCGCCGTATCTATATAAGAGCCAATCGTCGGGACTGAGCTGATCTTATATGCGGGATTATCTTTGACGTTGATACTGGCCGTGCTCCTGTATTCGCCAGAGCCGCCAGTCAACAGCGGAGAGCGGTAGAGCTCTAGCCCGGTAATCCTTGGGTCTAGGCCAGTCGTGCTAATTGTCAGCAGATTTCTGACAGACCACTTCTCAGGTTTGCCCTCTGTCCCGCTCGCGTAGAGCACTCCATCTGGCAAGCCCAGCTCATACCCAAGGAACTCATAGACGAACTTGTAACCGATGTCCTGGGAAGTCTCTGGTATACCCATGGCGGACGTTGAGTCTCGTCCGAGAAGATGGGAAGTAGAGGCGAGAAGGCTGAGGGACGGGTTCGGCAGCTTGGTATCGGTCAGCGTCCATGCAGGGTCAATAGACGCGCCGAATTGCTTGTGGTCCAGGTAGCCAATGAACTTGGCTCTCTGCCCTGGGGTAGAGTCGTCAGTCTCAGCAAAAACCCTGGCGTGGCCCTGCCTGATGACCACGTAGAAGCTCGTATACTTCTGCCCGTTAAGACCAGGATCTTCAAATGTGAGATCATCGTTCCAATCTTCAGATCCCACCTTTGTCAGGATCGTAGCCTTAGAATCAACCGATGATCCACCCTGGTGAACCCCGGCGATATAGACCGTGGACTGGCTTGGGTTGTCTATCGTGAAGACCTTGAGCCCAGAGAAGCCATACTTTTCATCTGGGAAATCAAAGACCTGCCCGTATTCCTTCCGGGCCACCAGCTTCCCAGGCTTCTCCAGCACATCAAAGTTGATGACCTCGGCCAGGGCTTCAGGACCGATGTCCTGGGAATCAACCTGGTCTATAAGGCCTTTGGAGAAGTCACGTATGAATATGGTCTTTAGCGCCATGGAAACACCGGGTAGGCAGCGGATAGAGATGCGCCCTCGGTGCGGTTCCTGCTGGCGCGAGCCTTGGGCAGTTCAACATTGTCCCTGATCGCCATGAACTGGCTACATGCCTCCATGTCGCGGATATCAGGGATACCTTCGTAGCAAAGGCATTTAGCGGTGAGCATCAGAAGCCGCTTGTTCTGGCGACCCCCAGTGTAAAGCTCTAGGTTGGTTTCGAGACCAATATCAGGGGGCATAGCCCAGTAGTCGTATTCAACAGTGGCCGTCTCAGCTTCAATGACAGAACCTTCCCCGCTCCTCCCATGGGCGAACACCAGGTTCAGCTTCCATACCCCTGCTGAGTTGTCCCTGAAGATATAGGCGTAGACCCCGGCATCGAGTGGCGATCCGAACTCAGTGTTGATCAGGGCTTCTCGGTCAGCGAGGATGATCCCGAGCTTCGACTCCTGTATATGACCAACACCCCAGCGGAAGAAATCATCCGCGAGGCTATACGCCCCGGTGCCAGTGGAGGCGTTGAACGTGGATCTCTTTCCGTAGGTCAGAAGCTCCTCAGCGATCCACTCTACGGACTGCTGGACATACTCCTTTATAAGATCTTCATAGGAAGGTCCTATGCCCAGCTCTGCCTGGAGGAGCTGAATACCCTCCTGCATCGTAAAAGCCACTGGTCAACTCCTAGCGCCTCTGCGGTTGCTGAGGCTGGGCCTGTTGAGGCATGAACCTTTGCAGGCCAACCATATAGGAAGCCTGATGTGCCTGGGCTTCCTCATGCTCACCAGAGGCGAGCGCCCCCCACCAGGCGACGTAGGGGAGAATCAGGGTCTGGGCGTCCAAGGGGATCGGAGGCTCTGAGTGGTCCCCGGCCAGCGGGGCCGGGTTCTTCTTGTAGAGGCACTCGATGGAGTCTGCATCAGAGGGGGCATACTTGACGACGTTCCCCTCAACTGCGAAGAGAGGGGACTTTTCCGTTCCGGTAAGCCATGGGTTCGTCGAGGCGTTCAGCTCGTGGACCTGGCTCAAGGGGACTCTGCGAGCCGGGTAGGCATCGACGTAAAGAGCCATGTCGTTTGATAGAGCATCCGATGGGACAAGGCCTATACCAGCCCTAGTTACCGCCATGCTCCCTATGTATATAGTCCTATCTACTCGCTCTTTGCAGCGCACATAGACCGTCGCCTCGGTTGTCCCTGCTGGGGGCGTAAAAGAACCGGCTGTATAATCATTGTAGACCTCCGTCGGGACAAATTCGGCGAAGTCAGATTTAGCCTCAGAGAGCAATCCATCCGAGCTATACCCTGCCCAGCTCGCTATAGCCTTCTCATTAGCAGCACTTCCATCAGAGCCAGATATCCTCGACCAAATCGTTATCGTATGCGCTACTCCTGCTGCGACCGGGAATCTAGCAGAATACAGCGAGTCATCGACGACCTTGAGTTCTACAGAATGAGTCCCACCAATGCCCGTGTCTACCATAAGGGCAGTAGTTCCACCCCTTGTCCACTTGTCGGCGTCGGTCCCATCGTTGTCCAGGAACCCTGGGTTCATCACGAGAGAGCGGTCGATATGGCTACGCACAACCAGTTCAGGGACACGCTCAGGGGGCATCACCGTAGCAATGTCCTTGATCGCGTTGTCGATCAGCTCATTGATCTGAGTATCGGTGAGGTTCGTAGCCCCACCAAGGGAGCCCTTGATGAGCCCCCTGAGTGTCCCGCGGTTCATGCTGTTGCAGTCCTTTCAGACTCAATCGCCATGCGAACCTTGGCCCCGATGCCCTTTACTCCGCGAGCCAGGTTGCTCTTCAGTGTCGGGATAGCCACCCCAATCTGGGCAGCGTAGTCCTTCTGGGACATCCCCAGGCTCTTGATGTGAGCCTTGAGATCATCCCCTGTAATGATCGCTTCCCCATTCATCGCCTCTTCTACGGGGCTGCCTGGGGCTTCCTCGGGCACGTCTGGAGTCGGAACCACCGGCTCCTCCTTGACCTCTGGCGTGTCAAAGAGCTCGACCAGCGTTTCCTTCTCGACCAACAGCCGTCGTCCATCAGGCATGTCGATAGAGACCGTCTCCTTGTTCTGGGGGATAGGCTTCCTCGTCACTGGATCGAGCCTGACCCCATCAGCGGTGGTCTCCCAGAAGTCCAACCCGAAGCTCCGAGATTTCCTGATCACCCTTGCCTGGTTTTCGTCTACCGCTACTACCCCTCGGGGGAAAGCCACGTCCTCCCCATTCGGAATAATGACGCAGTAGCCCTTGTTCTTGGCTGCAAAATAAAGATCCTTCTTCATGAACCCTCCAAAGGGCGGGGCCTTCCCAGGCCCCACCCGCTACTCAGTAGATCTACGGTGCCGGAGTCAACGCGTTCTCGAACTTCACGATGTTGCAGTTCTCAGCCAGAGTCCACTCTGGGCCTGCATCGTAGTAAAGCTCTTGGCCTTCGAGGGCCATGTTGTTGTTGTAGTTGTTTTCGTTCCAGTGCATCTCAGTGAGATAGCGCTCGCGAACGGAAGCAGGGTCAATGATAAGACCCCAGTTCTCGTATTCAGAGCCAGACTCAAGAGCCGGGCACTCGACGAAATGGAGATTGCCGAACGCGCTGGTGATGGTCTGAATGTTCAACCCATAGCGGTTCTTGCTGTTCTCCAGGTTGAACTGGCCCGTAGACGTGGGGCTCTGAACCTCCGGGTCGCTCCCTGTAACCGATTGCAGGCTCTCGCCAAAGAACCGCGTCTTGTTGATACCAAGGATGCCAGCGCGAGACATGAACATGAACTTGTCAGGGCCGCTCTTGTAGCGGAACGCCTTCTCGCAGATGTCTCCAAAGTCATCATAGCGAAGCTGGCTAAACGTCCTGGTGGTGATCACCTGGGCATCGTTCGTGTTGTCGTTCATCGTGTCTGCGCGAGTGAACCATGGGATAAACCCGTCGGTGTAGGTCAGCTCATGCCCACTGACGCCCAAGTCTTTCCCACGCTCCCCATACAGATAGAGGCGCTCACGCTCACGGTTGAAATTGCGGATGCAATCCCGCTTCATGAGCATCATGTGCTCAGGGCCGATGAGGGTAGAGTCCTTCATCCGGCGGGTCTGCTCGACCGTGTGCCGCATGATCTGGGTGTAGTTGAAGTTGGACTCCGTGTCCTTCGAGACAACGTCTCCCTTTTTGGAGCCGTCCTGGAAGGCCGGTGCCATGGTGAAGAACTTGTCGCCTTTCTTCAGGCTCGGCAAACCGACGCCAACGCCCTTGGTGGTTACATTTACAACTGTAATCGCACCAGTCGCCGGGTTCACCTCTGTCACCCGAACATTGATTGGGTCCTGGGGGGAGCTAAGCTGGATGCTATGGATCTTCAGAAGCTGGTGAACCTTGATCCATTTTGCAGTCTCAGTGTTTACCCCAAAGGTCAGAACAGATTTACCAACCTCTTCTCCATTCCCGGTCCAGTTGTATGTTTCATCTCCTGAGACCTGCCCCGTGTCGGGGATAGGCCGCTTCTCGTGAGTAAGGAACTTCGAGTCAGGGGTTCGTTCACGGCCCCGAATTGAAGAGACGAAGATCGAGAAGGAGATCTCGAAGGCGTCCACATACTTCACGGCCTCGGGAAGGAGGATCTTCCGGCGGAAACCGCCAGAGGGCATGAGGTTATCTGGTGAGGTAATAATCTCGGGACCACCGGTCCCTCTATTGACAGCCATTGCTATTTCCTATGAGGAGGTTACTTCATGAATCCAGAGGGGCCGAACCCCGCCTGAATGATCTGGATCATCTCACTGGCCTCATCGGTCATGGCTTCTTGTCGCCCAGGTGCTCCGCCGATACCGGTCGGAGGCTGAGCCCCATTCACACCACTGCCGCTATTGCGGGCCGCCCTCGGATCTATCCCATTGTCAACAAGATAGAGCCGATACATGTCTGCCTCAGTAATACCACCAGACTGAGCCTTTTGCTCTATGTAGGACTTCAGCTCGTCTCTGCGTGCCTGATCCTCTAGCTCGGGGTGGTCTCTGAGTAGTTGACTTACGGTGTCTCTCTGGCCCAGGCGAGACTCAAGCTCTTTGATCTTTCGATCAGCGATGGTTTCAGCCTGGCGCTCCAGTCTGGCCTGGAACCACTTGCCGCTCTCCGTCTCTGCATTGTGGATATCAGAGACATCAAACTCTTCGGGGGGCTTCTCAAGGCCGCGCTGGGCCTCCCTTTTGATTCGATTCAGAAGCTCAGGGTTGTCCTTCAGGGTCATCAGGAGCTGCCCCGCTTCAGAGCTCATGATC